>ERZ1026921.132-NODE-132-length-48516-cov-11.419182_pt1 | contig 48516 bp, 35 predicted proteins | sample MGYA00519571_ERZ1026921 | MGnify/ENA primary metagenome ERZ1026921 (study PRJEB26926, sample SAMN06164877) | human gut metagenome | biome: ENVO:00009003; feature: ENVO:2100002; material: ENVO:00002003 | host: Homo sapiens | place: USA | collected 2012 ... | reverse complement strand
ATCTACACAAGGCTATTCGTCGGCAGCGTCAGATGTGTATAAGAGACAGGCTTTGCGCCGGGCAGCGTTTCATTTTCGCGGGACAGAGTGCACTCTGTCCTGTTTTTCATGCCCTGCATGAAAAATACTCTCCTTGTCAGGCTGTAGCGCTGCCGTATGCAGCGAAGCGGTGCGGAAAACTCGACTGTCAAGCTGAGGCGCCGTGCGCTTTCCATCTGACCGTGAAACTGTGCAGACGAGTCCCCTTTGTCAAGCTGAGGCGGCCATTGGCCGCGTGCTTTTCCATAAGTGGGGCGGGGATGTTGCCGCATCCCCGCCCACCCCCTCACGTCGACAAAAAATTTACATAAAGGAGAAAGAGACATGAAGAAGAGAGTCATAAGCTGGCTGCTGACCGTCGTGATGGTTGTCAGCCTGCTGCCCACCTCCGTGTTGGCCGACATGCTGGCCGCGGATCAGGAGCAGCAGACCCAGCAGGAACAGATAGCTCCGGTGGACACGGAGAACACCGTCCCTGCCGGGAATGAGGAGACGCAGGAGCAGCAGGAGCCTGCTGAGGAAGTGCCTGTGTCCCGGTCTGCCCGCAGCGGCGGCGCGGCGCTGGCGCTGGCGGAAGGAACTGTCAGCTCCGCGAAGGAGTTTGCGGCGATGGACGCCAGCGGCAGCTATACGCTGACGAAGGATATCATTGTCACCGAGCCCTATGCCAGCGACTTTTCCGGCACCTTTGACGGCGACGGCCACACCGTGACGCTGAATATCACCGCTTCCACGGCCAATGTCGGCCTGTTCAGCAAACTGGCGGGCGGCGCCGTGGTGAAGAATGTGATCACCGCAGGCAGTGTCACGGCAACAGGTAAGAACAATGTGGGTGGTATCGCAGGCGTTGCTGACACTGAATTGGGCGCAATTACAATCTCAAACTGCAAGAATGAGGCAGCTATCGAAGGGAATAAGGTTGTCGGTGGTATTTTGGGAGGTTGCACAGAAGACGATTATGCGTTGACCATATCCGCTTGTGCAAATGAGGGAAATATCAGCGGGACGCGCAATATTGGCGGAATCTGCGGCACTTTGGAGAACGCCCATTTTATCAAAAACTGCTATAATTCCGGCACGGTAACAGGTTCTACTATTGGCGGCATTCTCGGAAGAGGAGCGAGAGGATCTTCATCCACAACAGATACGCCGATTTTAGAGAATTGCTACAATGTGGGCAATATCGTTTACAGCAACACCAACGGAAGCGCAATAGTTGGAACAGGTTACGCTAAAAAGCCGGTTGAGGTCAAGAATTGCTATGCTTTGGAGGGCTCTGCCAAAGCATTTGTAGTTAATGGCGTTAATGCCATTAGCAATTCCGACTTCAAATCCGCCGAGGAGATGCAGTCCGCGGAGTTTGCCGCCACCCTTGGCAGCGCATTCCAGTACAATGGGGGCGGCTATCCTACGCTGAAGGACCCGGAGCCAGTGGTGGAAAAGAACGTCGTGTCTATTTCCGTAAAGTCGGCTAAAACGACGTGCTATACCGGCGATGAACTGGAGCTCAGTGTTACAGTTACCTATGACGATAACAGTAGCGAGGTCATCACCAAGGGTTTCACGGTGGCGGGATTTGACAACACCGCGCCGGGAAAGCAGACGGTGACTGTGACCTACAAGGAAAAAACGGATTCCATTGAGATCGAGGTCATTAAGAAGCCTGAGTTTGATGACTTCTTCGCTGGTATTGTTAACAGTGTTGAGGTGACGAATGATGCCACCTATCCTTATGTGGTGGACATGACCGACAGCGACGGCCTTTGCCTGCGCTCCAGCAATCCGGCTCAAGGAAATACAAGCAGTACATCTACGATTACGCTGAAGGCAAAGGCCAATGTGACGCTTAGCTTTAAGTATTGGGGCTGCAATTATGATTCTTCTTACGCAGCTCTTACGATCGTAAAAAACAACAGCTATAATCCAGAGATGCGGTCATGGGGGAGTACTCAGTGGAAGGACTTCACCATTGATCTGAAAAAGGGCGATACGCTGAGACTGAATCTTATAAAGACGTATGTCTCAGGTGATTACTATGTCAAGCTCAAGGATTTCACAGTTTCGTCCCTGTATGAGGTGAAGTTGACAGCGGAGCCTGAAGAGGCTGATGCGGTCGTTGCACTGAAGGACAGCACAGGCGCAGAACTTAAAGGTACGAATGGTGTATACATCGTTTCTGCAGGTGAGTATACCTACACGGTGTCGGCTTATGGGTATGACACTGTTACGGAAACGATCAATGTTGCTGCAGATGTGGCAAAGACGGTGCCGCTGACCAAATCTGCGGCCTATTCCGTGGCGTTTGATATCTCGCGCCCCGCAGGGATCACGGCGGATCCGACAGTGACCGTCAAAACCAACGGTAAGGCGGTATATACCGGTGATGGTACAGGCTGCAGTCTGTCCAATGGCAGCTACGCTTATACAGTTGCCTGCGATGGCTGCGATAATGCCGGCGGTATATTCTCTGTGAATGGCGATAAGGTGAATATCACAGTGACGCTGGCAAAAAAGGCGATATTTGAGGATTTCTTTGCCAATTGCCAGGGTATTACCGTCAGCGGTGACAAGGGGAAATTTACCATAGAGGGTGCTGGCAAGGACTCCTATCTCAAGACCACAGAAACGACCACACTGGCTCTCACAGCTACAAAGAATGTGAAGCTGTCGTTCAGCTATATCGCCAATGCGGCAGGGTATGTGGAAGGCGACTGGTATTATGATGAGCCGGATGAATACTATTATTTCACCATAAAGAAGAACAGTACACAAGTCAAGCGTGCTTACAGCGAAACTTCTTGGAAAGATTTTTCAGTGGAGCTTACGCAGGGTGATGTGCTGACCATTAGTTATGATGGTTATACCAGTTACTATTACGCAGCCCTGAAGAATTTTGCAGCAGTTCCGTTCTATACCCTCACCCTTAATACTCCCGACGGTGCAACGGTGGTGCTGAAGGACCGTAGCGGCGCAGAGATCACCGGCAAAAACGGCGCATACACCGTTGCCGCCGGTACCTATGCCTACACCGTCAGCAAGTTCGGCTACGAGACCGAGACGGGGAGCATCACCGTTAATGCCGATGTGAACAAGACCGTCACGCTGAGCGAACTTGCCTCCTGCACCCTGACCTTTGCCGTAACTCCGGCGGAAAACGCTAAGGTGACCGTAACCCACCCCGTGGGCGGCACGATCGCAGCAGACGAGAACGGCGCATACATCGTCTACCTCGGCGAGACGTATGCCTATACCGCCGCCAAGGCGGACTATATCACGGTCAGCGGCAGCTTTACCGCTGCCAAAAACGACACCATCAAGGTAACATTGACCTATGCCGGTGCGGGCTGGGACGGCACGACCAAGACCGCGCCCAGAACAGAAAACGGTGTCTATCAGATCGGCACCGCCGCGGAACTGGCATGGTTTGCCGATGCGGTCAACGGCGGGCAGACCACCATCAGCGGCAAGCTCACCGCCAACATCAACCTCAACGGCAAGACCTGGACGGCTATCGGTACCGACAGTAATAAGTTTGCCGGCACCTTGGACGGCGATAGTCACACCGTTAGTGGTTTGGCAGGAACTGGCGGATTAGTCTATTATTTGAGCGCCAATGGAACTGTCAAGAGTTTGTGTGTGGATTGCGCCATTGACGGTACAAGTAATGTCGGAGGTATTGCGGATAAGAGTGAAGGCCGGATTGAAAACTGCCTCGTCAGTGGTTACATCAAAGGCGGCAATGACACGATCTTTGGTGTTGGCGGTATTGTTGGTCATGGTGTGGCAGGCAATGTCATTAGTGGCTGCGTGAGCACAGCGGATATTCTGTTCAAGTACTCCCGGTATGCGGTGCAAAATGGCGCGGGAGGTATCGTGGGTTATACTTACGGTACCGTAGAGAACTGCTATTTTGCGGGGAACGTCCACACTAACGCAAAGAGTGTTAGCGCTGGCGGATTTGGCGGACTTGTCGGCTGTGCGCGCAGTAATGCTGTTATGAAAGACTGCTACACTGTAGGTGCTGTCACCGGTCCGGAAAGCAGCTTCGGTGCGGTGGTAGGCAAGGTGAACTCCGGCGCCGCCATCACCAACTGCGCTTATCTGGACACCGTCGCACCACAGGCCGCGGCGGATGGCACCACCAGCGGTATGACTGCCCGCACCGCGGACTATATGCGCACCCCAGAATTTGCGGCGGATGTGGGGATGCACCTTGACAGCGGCAACAGCAACGGCGGCTTCCCGGTGCTGCCCTGGCAGGGCGGCACCCCCGTGGATAATGCCGACCTCAAGGCCGCTGCCGACGCCGCAAGCGCCCTGCAGCTTCGCGGCATGAGCGCCGCCGACGCCGCCAAGAAAGCCAAGGCCGACTGGTACGCCGAGACTGTGCTGGGACTCTATGAACTTACGGACGGTAACTATAATAAGGCCGACCTCTGCGAGAAATACGGCATCGAAGAGCCCGGCGAAGCGGTCACGGACCTGCACGACTACTTCCTGAACGCCCTGCAAAAGCACTTCTATAAGGAACTGGGGCTCGATGCCGAGAATGCAGACCTTCTGAAGGCCGATGCCACCGGCGTCTATCAGCTCCGCGGCCTTACCCCGGTGAGCAGCGACCCGGAGGAGGAAGAGGAGACCGCGCAGACCTATACCGGCTTCCTGACCCTGCCCGCGAGCGTCACCGTTCCCGTGGAGGGCAGTGGAGAGAAGACCGTTTCCCTCACATGGACGGCGGATAACGCTCTGGTGAACACCGCCACCGGCGCGCTCACCGCGCCTGCGGCGGATAAGGTCACGGTGACCCTCACCGCCACTCTCCAAAGCGGCGCTGCTACGAAGGTCAAGACCTTCACGCTGTGCCTCTGGTCCGAGAAGGCGGAAAAGGCGCAGACGCTGGAGGACATTGCCGCCGAGTTCACGCGCAAGAATACCGCCGTGCAGCCTCTGGAAGGCGTGGGGCTCTATGATGAAACCAACATCACCCAAGCCTTCCGCCGTCTGCTGGCAGAGCAGGGCTATGCGGATGTGGCGGACAACTCCGAGATCACCTATGTCAACGGCAGCGCCAAGGCCAACGGCTTTGACGGTACCAAGGTACAGTACATTGCCGACAACGGCAAAATCACCTACTTCACCGGCGACGGCACCGCCCGCCAGACCGTGCAGTACACGGGGTTGAAGTTCAACATCACCTATGCCGGGGTCACCAAGGAGATCACCCTCCGTGCCACCGTGGGGCGCAGCGCCGACGCGGTGCAGAAACTGCTGGAGAGCGCCGCCGGGTCCCTGAACTGGGAACTCATCCGCGGCGAGAATACCAACGGGGCCACCCAAAGCGAGGTGGCGGGCTGGACGCTCTACACCGTGAACGACCGCATCACCTCCAACCTCACGCTTCCCTCCAGCATTGCGGGGCGCTATGATGTGAAGGTGCAGTGGGGCACCCGGAACACCGAGTGGCTCTACATCACCAACGGCACCAACGGCACCGGCGTGGGCACCGTCAACCGCCCCCTGCAGCCCACAGACGGCACGGCGCTGCCCGAGAAGGCCGGCAAGTTCCGGCTGATCGCCCGCGTGACCTATGACGCCTTCGATGACTACACGCTGGCGCACATCACCGGCGACAACGGCGTGGAGGTCTATGCCGATGTGTTCTTTGACGCCACCGTTGCGCCCTTCGACAGCAGCGTGACCAGCGAGATGCAAAACGCTCTGGCGGAGAAGTATCAGGGGCTCCTGCGCGACTTTGTGGACAAGACAAAGCCCGTGGACTTGACCGCCGTCAGCGACGATATGCAGATGCCCAGACCCGCTCTTCTGGAGGAAAAGGGCATCATGAGCGACAGTTATAACCAGAAGGTCACGATGGTGAGCCTCACCCCGGATGTGCTGGACTTCAACGGGTATCACGCCATGGTCTACCGCCCACTGCCCGGTGAGAAGCCGGTGGAGGCGAAGTATGTGGTGACCATCACCACCCGCAGCTCCGGCCTTCTGCTGGCGCGGCAGGAGTTCAGCTTCACCATTCAGCCTTTTACCCAGCAGGAGTTGAATGGCGCTGCCGTCTTTATGACGGAGGCGCGGACCGAGAACGCCTACTGGGACGGTATCAAGAACAAGAATACGGTTAAGACCAAGGTCACCTCCGACCTGTATCCCTTCGCGGAGATCTGCAAAAACGAGGACGGCACGCTGAAATACGTCCGCGGCACGGTGAATATGACCTTCGACGGCATCGAGGCCGACGATATCCCCGGCTGGCTCGATACGGAGAAGTACCGCTGCTTCCGATCCTCCCGACCCTCCGTCATCGAGAATGAGCTGCTGCGTGTACACCAGCCGGAGTACAATACGACAGTTACGCTGGACAGCGTCCTGACCTACACCAAGTACGCCCAGTATTGGGAAAAGTTCGGCATCAACGGCACCGAGGAGAGCAAGGAACGCTACAAGAACTTTGCCCAATTCTACAAGCAGCCCATCCAGATCGACCTGACGGTGCCCGGTACCACGGGGCAGAATGACCCCAACGAAAATCAGACCCTCACCGTGAAGGTCAAGGTGGACGGCTACAACAAGAACGGCCATACTTTCACGGGAATCTCCGGCTTTACCTTCACCGGCAAGGCCAACGAGGATCCCACCGCTTGGGACGCTGTGAAGGCGTGCCTTGACAGTGCCAAGTACACCTATACCGGCAGCGGCGCCTACATCAAGAGCATCACCGATGCGGCGGGCCACACCCTCAAGGAGAAGGGCGACGGTAAGTCCTCCGGCTGGATGTTCGGCCTCACCTTACAGGGCGGCACCGAGACCTTGCCCAAGACCACGCTGGACAACACCTATCTCAAGGACGGCGACACCCTGCGCCTGTTCTTTACCGACACCTATATCCCGCTGGATCCGACGGATCCCGCCGTGCCCGGTGCGGAAGTGCCCGGCTTCGATGAGGCGTATGCCGGCGCCAAGGCGTATATCCAAAGCGCGGTGAGCGCCCCGGTCGTCAGCTATCTCTTCGGCGAGTGGGCGGTACTGGGACAGGCTCGCGCCAAGGTGCCTCTGTCCGAGGCATATATCGCGGCCTATTATGAGAAGGTCGTGGCCTATGTAAAGGCGAACATCGGCTCTGACGGCATCCTCCGGGCTCCCGATGATAAAAACACCCCCGTCATCACCGACAATGAGCGTATTGCCCTGGCTCTTACCGCCATCGGCAAGGACCCCGCCAACGTGGGCGGCGAAAACCTGCTGAAGGCGCTGCAGAACAAGGATATCATGCAGGTCACCGATACCAGTAACACGGATATCAACGGCCTCGTCATGGGTCTGCTGGCGCTCAACAGCCGCAATTACACCTCCGACACCTCCTGGCTGGTGCAGGCTGTTCTTGCACAGCAGAACGAAGACGGCAGCTGGAGAGCCAGCGCCGACACAAAACCCGTCGGCGACGTGGACATGACCGCCATGGCGCTGCAGGCGCTGGCACCCTACTATAAGGACGGCGGCAATGAAACCGTGAACACGGCCGTGGAGAAAGCCCTCAACTGGCTCTCCGGCAAGTATCGAAGCGGCTACGACTCCTCCGAGAGCTGCGCGCAGGTGGTCATCGCCCTTTCCGCCCTGAATTTGGATGCCAACACGGACGCGCGCTTTACCAAGACCGTGGAGGGGAAGACCCTGAGCGTGCTGGGGAACCTCCTGCAGTACCGCGTGGCGGAGAACGGCGGCTTTAAGCATCAGTTCGCAGACAAGGCCGTCAACGAGATGGCCACGGAGCAGGCGCTTTGCGCCATGGCCGCCTATGCGCGCTTTACTGAGAAGGCCAACGCCCTCTACGATATGACCGACGCCGCCTGCGCCCATCGCTTCGGCGAGTGGCAAGTGACCGTGGCCGCCACCTGCACCAAGGACGGCGTCAGCCGCCGGATCTGCTCCATTTGCGGCGCCGTGGAGGAAAAGTCTGTTCCCGCGACGGGCCACAATTTCGGCGCGTGGACGGTGACCAAGGCGGCCACCTGCACCGAAAGCGGTATCAGCACCCGTAAGTGCAGCGTTTGCGGCACGGAGGAGACGATGATCGTCCCGTCTCTGGGGCACAGTATGACTGCCACGGCGGGCAAGGCTGCTACCTGCACCGAGGCAGGCAACAGTGCCTATTGGACCTGCTCTCGCTGCCACAAGTATTTCAGCGACGCGGCGGGAAAAACTGAGATCGCCAAGGACAGCTGGGTCATCGCGGCCCTGGGCCACGATGAGGCCACCCGTGCGGCGGTGGCGGCCACCTGCTACGCCTCCGGCCATGAGGCGGATACCTACTGCAAGCGCTGCGGCATTGTCATCACAGCTGGCGCGACCATTCCCGCCACCGGCAAGCACACCTACGTCAACGGCGTCTGCACCGTCTGCGGCGTCAAGAACCCGATGGCCAACGTCAAAGGCGATGACATCAAGGTGGACAGCAAGGACAACACGATCGTCACAGGCGGCGGCCTGACCATCAAGACCGACAAACCTGTTACGGATGAGAAGTTGGCGGACATCAAGGCAGCAGTGAGCGACGGTGCAATCACCGTGACCGTGACGGATACGCTCCAGCTCACCAACGAGCAGAAGGCCGCCGACGGCGGCAAGAGCGCCCTGACCGAGGCGGCCAAGACGGCCGGTGACGAGGTTAAGAAGGAGCTGAACAAGCTGGCCGAGAAGCTGGACGCCCTGCGCGGCGACAAATCCCGCAAGAACGCGCAGTTGGAGAAGGTCGTAGACGTGACTGTGGCGCTGGTCAAGACGGAAGGGAACGAGATCAAGACCGTGGCGCAGCTTATCGAGCTGCCCCACAGCGTCACCGTGACCATCCCCATCACCGACGAGCTGTACGCGGCCCTTCAGGGCAAGCACGTCTGCGTGGTGCGCAGCCACACGGATAGCAGCGGCAATGTGACCACTGCCGAGCTGTCCGCTACGCTGGGCGGCACCAAGGGCAATTATGTCCTGACCTTCCAGACGGACAAGGCCTCCGCGTTCGCTATCGTCTCCTATGAGACGGTGTCCTCCGGGTACTACTACGGCGGAAGCGGTACGGCCGACAGCGGCAAGACCGACTCTGCCAACACGGCGGACGACAGTCAGATGGTGCTGTGGCTGGGCAGCGCGGTCCTGGCGGCGGCAGCCGTTGTGGTGCTGACCCGGAAGAAGCGCGTTTCCAAGTAACAACAGAACAGCCGACGCAGGGGCGCGAAAGCGCCTCTGCGTATGGCGCTTTTATGAGGAATGAGAGATATGAAGAAAAACCACCGATTTTGGCTGTTGGCGCTGGCGCTGTCCCTGCTGCTGACCTGCGCCGCCTGCGGAAAAAAGACCGTATCGTACGCCCCCGGCAACATTCCCACGGCAACGCAGGAGCAGACCACGGACATCAGGAAGAACGACACAGCTGAAACGGGCACCACCAAGGCTGACGGCAAGCAGGACGCGGCAAAGACTAAGGATAAGACCGCAGACGACAAGAAGTCTGACGAGCAGAAGCCGGCTGGTGAAGCCAAAAAGACCGAGGAGGACACCAAAAAGCAGGAGGAAGCCAAGCGCCTGGAGGAGCAGAAGCGGCTGGAAGAAGAGAAGAAACAGCAGGAGCAGGCGCAGCAGCCCGCTGTGCCGGGCCCCGATCCCACGCCTGCACCTGACCCGGCGCCGGCGGCGTCCGTATCGCTGTACATCTCCTGTGCCACGGTGCTCAATAATATGGACAAGTGCTCCGACGGCGTGAAGGATATCATTCCCGCCGACGGCGTGATCCTGTCCGCCACGGTGACCATCACCGAGGGTGAGTCTGTCATGTCCGTACTGAAGCGGGCCTGCGGTGACGCGGGTATCCCGGTGAGCTCCAGCAGCAACTATGTCAGGGGCATCAACGGCCTGTTCGAAAAAAATGTGGGCAGGAGCTCCGGCTGGATGTACTGCGTGGGGGGAACCTTCCCCAGCTATGGCGCGGACAGCTATACGCTCTCCGGCGGCGAGAACATCCAGTGGCTCTACACCTGTAATATGGGTGCAGACGTGGGCAATACCTACATGGGCTGACAAAAGGGCGGCTTTTGCCGCCTTTTTTCCGCACGCAGGATTGACGTATCCCCTGGCGGCAGGGTATAATCAAAAGGTTAAGACATCATGTATGCAGGAGGTGATCCCATGGACGATACGCTGCGCACTTGCCATCCGGCGGTGAGCTTTGCCTATTTCACCCTGGTCATCGCCTGCGCGATGCTGCTGATGCACCCGGTGTGCCTGGTTCTGTCGACGCTGGGCGGCGGGTGGTATGTCGCCCGTCTGCTGGGCGGCAAGGGCCTGCGCCGCCATCTGCTGTGGCTGCTGCCTATGGCCCTCCTGGCGGCGGCCCTGAACCCGGCCTTTGTCCACCAGGGCGTCACCATTCTGGCCTACCTGCCCTCCGGTAATCCTTTGACACTGGAGAGCCTGCTCTACGGTCTGGCCGCCGGCGCCATGCTCAGCGCCGTGGCGCTGTGGTTCGTCTGCGTCACCGATGTCATCACCTCGGACAAGGTGGTGTACCTCTTTGGCCGCGTCATCCCGGCGCTGTCCCTGCTGCTGAGCATGATCCTCCGTTTTGTGCCCCGCTTTGTCCGGCGGCTCCGTGCCGTGGCGCAGGCCCAGCGGCATCTGGGCCGTGATACCCAGACCGGCGCCCCGGCCCGGCGCGTCAGAAGCGCCCTTCGTGTGTTCTCCATCGTTGTCACCTGGAGCCTGGAAAGCGGGCTCATTACCGCCGATAGTATGCGCTGCAGGGGCTATGGCCTGCCGGGGAGGACATCCTTCTCCCTCTACCGCTTTGACCGGCGTGACGGTGCCGTCGCCCTCTGGCTGGCCTTCTGCGGCCTGTATCTGCTGGGCGGCGGTCTGGCCGGCGGCCTGCGCTTTCAGTATTACCCCATGCTGCTCAGCGGCCCCGTCACACCGCTGACGGTCAGCTTTTTCGCCGTTTACGGCCTGCTGTGCTTTACGCCGGTGCTGCTGGACGCCCTGTCCCGGCGCCGCTATCTCGTCCGGAAAGGAGGGACGCCCCGTGCCTGAACTGCTGCGTTTGGAGCATTTTGGCTTCACCTACCCCCAGCAGCCCTGCCCCGCGCTGGCGGATGTGTCCCTCACGGTCCGTCAGGGCGAGTTCTGGGTCCTCTGCGGCGCCTCCGGCTGCGGCAAGACCACGCTTCTCCGCCAGCTGAAGCCCGCCCTGCGCCCCCACGGTGCGGCCGAGGGCCGTATCCTCTTCGACGGTCAGCCGCTGGATGACCTGCCGCCCCATCGGCAGGCCGCTGATATCGGCTTCGTCCTCCAGTCTCCGGAGGAGCAGACCGTCACCGACAAGGTCTGGCATGAGCTGGCCTTCGGACTGGAGAGCCTTGGCTGCGACACGCCCTCCATCCGTCGCCGCGTGGCGGAGATGGCCTCCTTCTTCGGCATCCAGGACTGGTTCCATAGGAAAGTGGACGAGCTCTCCGGCGGCCAGAAGCAGCTGCTGGCCCTGGCCTCGGTCATGGTGCTCCAACCCCGTCTGCTGATACTGGACGAGCCCACCAGCCAGCTGGACCCCATTGCCGCTGCCGACTTTTTGCAGACTGTGGGCCGCCTGAACCGCGAGCTGGGCATCACCGTCCTCCTGACGGAGCACCGTCTCGAGGAGGCATTGCCCCTGGCCACCCACGCCGCCGTGCTGGACGGCGGCCATCTCCTCTGTGCCGGCGCGCCGGAGGCGGTGTGCCGTTCCCTGCGGGGCCGCGGCCACGATATGTTCCTGGCCATGCCCGCCGCCGTCCGTATCTGGGCCGGGGTGGACAGCGACGCGCCCTGCCCCATCACCGTCCGCGAGGGCCGCGATTTCCTGTCCGGCTGGTGCGATGAACACCCCCTGTGCCCGCTGCCGCCGGAGCCGGTGCATCCCGCCGGGGATACCGCCCTTGCCGGCGCGGGTCTCTGGTTCCGCTATGAGCCGGACCAGCCGGACGTGGTCCGCGGTCTGGACCTTCAGGCTCGCCGGGGTGAGCTGCTGGCCCTGCTGGGCGGTAACGGCGCGGGCAAGTCCACCACCCTGGGCCTGCTGTCCGGCGCGCTGACGCCCCAGCGGGGCACCGTGACCCACATGGGCCGCATCGGCGTTCTGCCCCAGGACCCGCAGGCTCTGTTCGTGAAAAACACGGTCCGTCAGGACCTCTACGAGTCCTTTGACGGCACGGACCTCCCCAAAGACCAACGTGACCGCCGGGTAGAACAGGTGACGGCCCTTTGCCGCCTGACCGAGCTGCTGGACCGTCATCCCTATGACCTCTCCGGCGGCGAGCAGCAGCGGGCCGCCCTGGGTAAGGTGCTGCTGCACCAGCCGGATATCCTGCTGCTGGACGAGCCTACTAAGGGCCTGGACGCCGCCTTCAAGCAGTCCTTTGCCGCTATTCTTTCCGCGCTGACCGCCGCCGGCACGACAGTGGTGATGGTCAGCCACGACGTGGCCTTCTGTGCCCGGTATGCCCACCGCTGCGCCCTGTTTTTCGACGGCAGCATCGTCGCGGAGGGCACACCCCGTGACTTCTTCTCCGGCAACAGCTTCTATACCACCTCCGCTAACCGTATGGCCCGGGACTTCTGCCCCTGTGCCGTCACGCCGGAGGACGTGATCGCGGTCATCGGCGGGACCGTCCCGCCCCAGCCGGAGGTGCCTGCCGCCTGGCAGCCTCTGCCTCCGGTGGCGGAGGAGTCCACCGCCTGGAAGCCGAAAAAGCTCCCCTGGTGGCGCAGGACCATCGCCGCCGTGTGCGGCGCGGGTGCGCTGGCGATCTTCTGGCTGGCGGCCAAGCACACTGACCTCACCGCCCTGGTGGGCGGCGGCACGCTCTCCCAGGCCGGCTGGCAGGCCCTGGGCCTTTACGGTCTGTTCATCGCCCTGCTCTTCGGCTGCATCGCCGCCATCGGCCGGCGCTCCAAGCCCCTGACGCTGATCCAGACCCCGGTGCAGAAGCGGAAGCTCTCCCGCCGCACCCGCCTGGCGGCGGTGCTGATATTGCTGTGTATCCCCGCCACGCTGTATCTGGGCTTTTTCTACCTGGGCAACACTGCCTACTACCCCATCGCCTTCGCCGTGCTGCTGGAATGCATGGTGCCCTTCTTCCTGGTGTTCGAGGGACGGAAGCCACAGGCCCGTGAGCTGGTGCTGGTGGCCTCCCTCTGCGCCCTGGGCGTGGCGGGCCGCGCCGCCTTCTTCATGCTGCCTCAGTTCAAGCCCGTCCTGGCTCTGACCATCATCTCCGGCGTGGCCCTGGGCGGCGAGACCGGCTTCCTGGTGGGCGCCATGACCATGCTGGCCAGCAACGTTCTGTTCTCCCAGGGTCCCTGGACGCCTTTCCAGATGTTCGCCATGGGCATCATCGGCTTCCTGGCGGGCGTATTGTTCCGCCGGGGCTGGCTGCGCCGCAGCCGCGCCGCCCTGTGCGTGTTCGGGGCCATCTCCGCCGTGCTCATCTACGGCGGCATTATGAACCCCGTCTCCGCCCTGCTCTATGCCCGCACGCTGGAGTGGAAGGTCATCGCCGCCTACTATGTCACCGGCTTTCCCATGGACTGCGTCCACGCCGCAGCCACAGTTTTCTTCCTGCTGGTGCTGGCGGAGCCTATGCTGGAGAAGCTGGACCGCATCAAGATCAAATACGGCCTAGTGGAATAAGCAGACGCGCCCACCCCGACGGGGTGGGCGCGTCCGCGCGGTGCAACTTCAGGTTTCCCACCTTTTTTTTCGCCGCAACCCAAGGCTGATAGACAATCTGCCCGATCTGCTGTATAATAGATCCAAACACACAGAAGGGAGGACCGCCTATGCCTGCCATCCGCTGCAAGGCCTGCGGCAAGACCTATGATTCCCGTGAGGGCTTCTGCCCCAAGTGCGGCGCCTATAACCGCCCGCCCCGCCGGGAGTGGGTGGACGCCGGCGGCGACGTCCACTACGCCGAACAGGAGAAGGTCTGCTACGAGCAGAAGGAGTGCCACGAAGAGAAGGTTTGCTATGAAAACCAGACCCGCCGCCCCCGGCCCCATATCCAGTGGCACGTACCGAAGAAGAATGCCGCTTCCGGCGCCATAGGGGCCGTGATCGCCGTGTCCATTGTCATCGTGCTCATCAACACGCTGCGCGGCGTGTCCGGTGACATCTTTGACCGCAATGAGCCGATGCCCGACTACGACTGGAGCACTCCGGAGTACGTCGGTGAGGCGGTAGCGTCGGCGCGGGAGTACGCGGAGATGGGCGAATGCTTTACCTTGGAGGGCGGTGCCTTCGTGGTGGCCTATACCGAGCTGGACCACGAGAACCTGTCCCTGCTGGCCTATGTGGTGGAGGAGGGGGACTACCAGACCTTCCCCGACCTTATCTGGGTGGACGATGACGGCTTTGAAAACTGGTGCTATCCCGAGGATGTTGTCGTTTCAGACACCGACGACAATGTGTTCATATGCACGTATGACCTGTCGCCGATGGAGGAGCTTACGGAGGAGACTTACCTGCTCTTCTCCGGCATGGATAAAGAGGTCGTCGTTCCCGTTGACCTTGCGCAATGGTGATGCAAATAGCCTCCCCTGTGGGGGAGGCTATTTGCTCTATATAGACAGGCCCTCCGGCGAAGCCGGGGGGCCTGTTTCTCAGAACTTGTCCTTATTGAATATCCGCAGGATCTCGTCGAAGGACTTGTCCATCTCGTCCTGACCCTGCTCGCCCTTCACCTCGTCCAGGGGCTGGGGCGCGCCGCTGTTCTCCGTCTGTGCGGGCTGGGTCACAGCAGCGGCATTGGCGGCCTGCTGCGCCTCGTCAAAGCCCGTGGCGATGACGGTCACGCGGATCTCATCGTCCAGCGTCTCGTCGAAGGCGGCGCCGAAGATAGTCAGCGCGTCGGGATGCACCGCCTGCTGCACCAGTGTGGCGGCCTGCTCCACCTCCTCCAGACCGATGTCCATGGAGCCGGTGACGTTGATCAGCACGCCCCGTGCACCGTTGATAGAGGTCTCCAGCAGGGGGGAGGAGATGGCCATCTTGGCGGCCTCCTCGGCCTTGCCCTTGCCGGCCGCGCGGCCCACGCCCATGTGGGCCAGACCTGCGTCCTTCATAATGGCGGTCACGTCCGCGAAGTCCAGGTTGATGAACCCGGTGTCGCGGATCAGGTCAGAGATGGACTGCACCGCCTGGCGCAGCACGTCGTCCGCGATCTCAAAGGCGTTGGCAAAGGTGATCTTCTGGTCGGTGGCGTATTTCAGACGCTCGTTGGGAATGATGACCAGCGAGTCCACCTTGCTCCGCAGCTCCTCAATGCCCTGTTCCGCCTGGGTCATGCGGCGGCGTCCCTCGAAGCCGAAGGGCTTTGTCACCACGCCCACGGTCAGAATGCCCGCCTCCCGGGCGATCTCAGCCACCACGGGTGCCGCGCCGGTGCCGGTGCCGCCGCCCATGCCGGCGGTGATGAACACCATGTCGGTGTTTTCCAGCGCCTTGGCCATCTGGTTGCGGCTCTCCTCCGCGGCCTTGCGGCCCACATCCGGGTTGGAACCCGCACCCTTACCGCCGGTCAGCTTCTCGCCGATCTGAATTTTATAGGTAGCGCTGGAGGCATTCAGCGCCTGCTTGTCTGTGTTGACTGCGACAAAATCAACGCCCTGCGCGCCACTGCGTACCATGCGGTTGACCACGTTGTTTCCGCCGCCGCCTACGCCCACGACCTTGATGCTGACAACGTTCTCCGGGCCGGTTTCCAATCCAAAAGCCATGTCTGCTCCTCCTGCCATAATTTGTATGAAAATGACGGATTATCTCCTGGTAAATGCTATATCTTGTATTGTATTACGAATTGACGCAAGCGTCAAGTGTAAGCACTTAATTTACCGAAAAAGTTTTGTGCCGGGAGCATGAAGCACCTACGCCGCGCCCCCGATGCGGTGCGGTACGCGCGGCATCACTCCGGAATGAACCGTGCCTTCCCCTCCTGCATCATATTGATAACGCCCTTTTCGTTGACCTCCAGCTTCTCCACCACGGCCATCAGATAGTCCAGCTTGTAGCCGTAGTCGGCCTCCCGGGGCAGCTGCACGTCGAACCGTTTCAGATACCGCAGCGTCAGCTGTGCCGGGTCGCTCATATCCAGCAGCGATACGTCCGCCGTCATGCCGCGCTGGTCCAGCGCCTGCATGAGCGTCAGCAGCTGCTCCAGCGCCAGCTCCTGTCCCTCCGCCGCCTTTGCCGGCTGACCCACCGCCGGGTCTGTCAGCGTCAGGCCCTTTACCTGCATCCGCTGCTTCGCGGCAGCGGGCGTTACCTCGTCCACGATGTTCCCCGTGTCGCACAGCAGGTACGCTTTCCCGTCCTGCACGATGGCCGCCGGGTCCGTGCACTCCGTCACGATGATGGAAAGCCCGTCCGGCAGCGACCGCCGGAACTGCACCGTCTCGATATACGGCAGCGCCCTGCGTATGCGCTCCGCCGCGCTGTACTTGTTCATCAGGAACATATTGTCCCCCACCTGCACCTCCGCCGCGTCGATGATCTCCTGGCGGGTATAGCGGTCATTGCCGCTGACCTCGATGCTGCGTATACGGAAAAACAGCGTCAGAGCCAGAGAGATGGCGGTGCAGATCAGCACAAAAGCCAGCAGCTTGTAGAGGAAGCTCAGGCTTCCTCTACGCCGCTTATGGTTGTACCGTCTGCGCCTTGCCATGGTCCGTGCTCCTCCGCTGTTTCTGCTGTCTCGTCTATTGCTCTGTGATCCGGGCGCCCAGCGCCCGCAGGTCCCCGGCCAGGTCCGCGTAGCCCCGCTGGATGTGGCCGATGCCCTGCACCGTGGTCACGCCCTCGGCGGCCAGCCCGGCTACCGCCAGCGCTGCCCCACCCCGCAGGTCGGTGGCCACGACCTCCGTGCCGTGCAGCCGTTCCGTGCCGCACACCACTGCCACCCGCCCCTCGGTCCGGATGTCCGCGCCCATGCGCGCCAGCTCCGGCACGTGCCGGTACCGGCTCTGAAAGATATTCTCCACAAACACCGTGGTGCCCTGCGCCTGCAGCAGCGCCGCCATCAGTATGGCCTGGCAGTCGGTGGGAAACCCCGGATACGGCGCCGTCCGCACCGGCGGCACGGCCCGCAGCGGCCCCATCCGCGTCAGCTGTATGTACCCCTCACCGCAGCGGACGCCGCAGCCCGCCTGATCCAATACCGTGGTCACCGCCGCCAGGTGCCGGTGCTCCGCGTTCCGCAGCGTGACCTCTCCGCCGGCGGCTGCCGCCGCGCACAGATAGGTGGCCGCCACGATCCGGTCCGGTATCACCCGGTGCACGCATCCGTGCAGCTTGCGTCTCGGCGACACCGTGATGACCGAGCCGCCGGCACCCCGCACCTCCGCGCCCATGGCGCACAAAAAGGCCTGTAAGTCCGCGATCTCCGGTTCCCGTGCCGCATTGCAGATCACCGTCTCGCCCTCCGCGCCGCAGGCCGCCAGCATGGCGTTCTCCGTGGCGCCCACGCTGGGCGTGGCCAGCACGATCTGGCAGCCGGTCAGCCTCCGCGCCCGGCACCGCAGGGTCCCGCCCGCATCGTCGATATCCGCCCCCAGCGCCCGCAGGGCCGCCAGGTGCAGGTCGATGGGCCGCGGCCCCAGCTCGCACCCGCCGGGATAGCTCAGCTCCGCCCAGCCGCACCGCGCCAGTATCGCCCCCAGAAAGATCACGGACGACCGCATCCGCCGCATCAGCGTCTGGGGTATGTCGCACCGCGTCAGTGTGGTGCTGTCCACCAGCAGGTCGTCTCCGTCCCACTGCACAGCGCAGCCTAAGTACCGCAGGATATCCGCCGCCGAGTCCACATCGCTCAGGTGCGGACAGCCCTCAATGCAGCACACATCCCCGCTGAGCAGCGTGGCGGCCAGAATGGGCAGTACGCTGTTTTTCGCGCCCTGCACCGCCACCTCGCCCCGCAGCGGCGTGCCGCCCTCTATGGTGATATACCTCATGTGCCCTCCCTTTCCCGTCCATCCAACAGCTACGCCATTGTATGAACGGACAGGGGAGAGGGGTGACTCCCTTACTTCCGCACCAGCGCCATGACCGTGTCATAGATGCGCGCCGTGGCGTCGGGGATACCCAGCTCCTTCATGGCCCGGGCCATGGAGATGCGTTTTTCGTTATCGGAGAGAATGGCCTCCACGGCCTTGTACAGCCCGCCGCCGGTGCTCTCCGACTCCGTGATGACCACCGCGCCGCCGTGCTTTTCCAGCAGCCGCGCGTTCTTCTCCTGATGGTTGTTGGTGACGTAGGGTGACGGCACCATCACCGTGGGCTTGCCCAGTGCCGTCAGCTCACTGATGGTGGAGGCCCCGGCGCGGCACAGCACCACGTCCGCCGCCGCCATCACCACGTCCATGTCATAGATGTACTGCCGCACGTCCAGCCGGTCGGACTTGGGCAGGCCCAGCTCCCGCAGCTTCTGCTCCATGGCCTCCCAGCCGCCCTTGCCCACCGCGTGGATGTGGCGGAAGGGATAGCCCTCTGCGTCCTCCCGGCGGAAGAAGTCCACCATGCACTCATTCATGTGGCTGGCGCCCAGGCTTCCCCAAAAGGATACCACAAGGGGTGCCTCGTCGTCAAAGCCCAGCTTTTTCCGGGCCTCCTCCCGGCTCAGCCGGAAGAAATCCCCCCGCACCGGCGTCCCGGTGACGGCGATGCGCTCCGGGTGCTTGTAGTGCTGCCGGCAGTCCTCAAAGCCCACCATGATGACGTCGGCGTAGCTTTCCAGCATCTTCGTGGTCAGCCCCGGCACCATGTTGCTCTCATGCACCGCCGTGGGGATGCCCGCCCTGGCCGCCGCCTTCACCATGGGATAGCTGGCGTAGCCGCCGGTGCCCACCACCAGGTCGGGCTTGAAATCCCGCAGGATGGCCTGCGCCTGCCGTCCGGAGGACGCCAGTACTCGCACCGTGTGCAGGTTGTGGCGAATGCCCGCCGCGTTCAGCTTCCGCTGAAAGCTGCTGACCTCCACCGCGGCGTAGTCGTACCCCGCCTTGGCCACCAGCTCGCGCTCCATGCCCGTGGGCGTGCCCACGAACAGCACGGCCGTCTCCGGATCTTTCTCCTTCATATACCCCGCCAACGCAAGGGCGGGGTTTACGTGTCCCGCGGTGCCGCCGCAGGTAAATATCACTCTCATTCTGCTGCTCCCTGGAACCGCCGCGGCGGTCCGACCTCTATATTTTGATACGAATAGTAGTTTTCCTGCAATAAAATACGGAATGTTGTCAAATCCTGTGCTTTTATCCCGCCCGTGCCGCCGGTATCTGTCGCGATACGCTCAGCACGATGCCCATCTCCACCAGCTGCAAACACAGCGCCGTGCCGCCGTAGCTGAAGAAGGGGAGGGAGATGCCCGTGGTGGGCACGAAGCCCGATACCACGGCGATGTTCAGAAATGTCTGCAAGGCCAGGTGGGTCATCACGCCCACCGTCAGCAGCGCGCCGAACCGGTCCCGGGCGTGGAGCGCGATCCAGAAGCCCCGGAGGATCAGCATGGAGAAGATCAGCATGATAACGCAGGCGCCGATCAGCCCCAGCTCCTCGCAGATCACGGAAAAGATGAAGTCGTTGTACTGCTCCGGCAGGTACAGGAACTTCTGCCGTCCCCGGCCCAGCCCCACGCCCAGCAGGCCGCCCGAGCCGATGGTGATCAGGCTCTGCGCCAGCTGGTAGCCGTCGCCGTAATAGTCCTCCCACGGGTTGTGCCACATCTCGATACGGGCCGCGCCGTATCGGATGACGCCGGCCTCCGCCAGCTTCACGAACAGGAAGGCCAGTGCGCTGACGCCGGTGACGCCCACCGCCACCAGCCAGCCCTGTATGCCGCCCACGATCATCAGCACCGCGCCGGTGGCGAAGATCAGGACGGTGCCCGACAGGTGCGGCTCCAGCATCATCAGTACGCCGATGACCGCCAGCAGCGCCACATAGGGCAGGATGCCCTGCCGCCAGGTCAGCATCTTCTCCCGCTTTTTGGAGATGGTGTCGGAGAAGTAGACGATGACCGCTAACTTGGCGATCTCAGACGGCTGGAACTGGAACACGCCCTTGATGCCCAGCCATCGGGTGGCTCTGTTGGCGGTGATGGCCAGCGGGTTGTGGGGGATAATGACCAGTATCAGCAAGAACAGCGCCAGCCCCACCAGCAGCCGTCCCGCGCCGCGCCAGCGCTGATAGTTGATCTTGCTGACGATGAACATGGACACAAGACCCAGCGCCGCGAAGGCGGCCTGCCGCTTGAAGTAGTAGGTGCCGTCCCCGGTGTCGTAATAGGCCCGGGGAAAGCTGGCGGAAAACAGCATGATCAGGCCGATGACCGTCAGCAGCAGCGTCAGGATCAGGAAGGGGAGATCCATCTGCCCGCGGGCGGCTTCCTTATGCCGGCGTTCCACCTGCCGCATCCGTTCCTGCTGGGCCTTCCGGGCGCGCTGTTCCTCCCGTGTCATAGTCTCCCTCCTTCCCTGTGAAAATAGTGCGAAGCCTTAGAAGCTGAAGCGCTGGCACACGGCCAGATAGGCGATGACGCAGCCTAAGACACTGACGGCGGTGAACACCGCCACCACCTTGGTCTCCTTCCAGCCGCACATCTCGAAGTGATGGTGCAGCGGCGCCATCTTGAAGATGCGCTTGCCGTGGGTCAGTTTGAAATAGCCCACCTGGATAATGTCGCTCAGTGTCTCGCAGATATACACGATGCCCACCAGGATCAGCACCAGCGGCATATCATAGGCGAAGGCCAGCGCCGCCACGGCGCCGCCCAGAAACAGCGACCCCGTATCGCCCATGAACACCTTGGCCGGATAGTGGTTGTACAGCAGGAACCCCAGCAGACCGCCCACCAGTGCGCCGGAGAACAGCCCCAGCTGCTCGAAGCCGGGCCAGATCACCGCCATCACCAGGAAGAACAGACCCACCGGCACGGTCACACTGCTGCTCAGTCCATCCAGACCGTCCGTGATATTCACGGCGTTGACGGTGCCCACGATCACAAAGGCCGCGAACACCAGATACACGATCCACGGCAGCACGATGTGGGTGTTCCAGAAGGGAATATACAGGTTGGGGCTCAGCATCCCCTCGTACCGCATCAGGCACAGGAACGCCACCGCCGCCGCCAGCTGCAAAATAAACTTCTGCGGCGCGGTCAGGCCGGTGTTCTGGTGGTGCTTCACCTTCTGATAGTCGTCGATATATCCGATAACGCCGAATACCAGCGCGAACAGGTACACATACAGGTGTACGAAGCTGCCGGCCATCATCCGCTGCCAGCCCAACACGACGATGGTGAGGCCGATGCCGATGATGAACATCAGCCCGCCCATGGTGGGGGTGCCCTGCTTCGTCATGTGCCAGGAGGGCCCGATCTCCTTGATGGACTGTCCCGCCTTCAGCTTTACCAGCGCCGGTATCAGCAGCTTGCCTGCGATGGCGGTGACGATAAAGCATACCGCGACAGGCAGCACGATCTCCATAATTCCCATACTATCTTGCTCCTTCCCTCCGCGCCGCGCGGAGGTCTTTTCTTTATTTCTGCGTTTCCTTCAGGTGCTCGGCCACGATGACCCGTTCATCCATGGGATAGTGCTTGTGGTCGATCTCCTGGTAATCCTCGTGGCCCTTGCCGGCCAGTACGATCACGTCACCCGGCTGGGCGTGGTCCATGGCGTAGTGAATGGCGGCCACCCGGTCGGGGATCACCGCATAGGGTGTGTCATAGCCCTTCAGTCCCACCAGAATGTCGTCGATAATGGCCTCCGGCTTCTCCGTCCGGGGGTTGTCGCTGGTGACGATGACAAAGTCTGCCAGCCTTGCGCCGATCTCACCCATCACGGGCCGCTTCGTCTTATCCCGGTCGCCGCCGCAGCCGAACAGCGCCACCACCCGCCCCTTGGCGAAGGCCTTGGCGGATTGCAGCACCTTTTCCAGCGCGTCCGGCTTGTGGGCATAGTCGTTCAGCACGGTGTAGCCCGTTCCCGGCGTAGGGATGATCTCCATCCGGCCCTTCACGCCGTGGTTCTTCGCCAGTGCGTCGGCACACTCCGCCAGCGGCACGCCCAGGTTCCAGCAGCAGGCCATGGCGTCCAGCGTGTTGTACACGGTGAACAGCGCCGGTATGCCCACGTGGACGTGGCACCATTCCGTGTCCGCCTCCGCGTCAAAATCCACACTGCCGGGCTCTAGCGCCACGTTCTTCGCCATCAGGTCCGCCTGACCGTTCACGGAGTAGGAAAAACGCCGTGGGCAGGCGGCGTGCGCCATCAGCCGTTCCGCCCACGGGTCGTCGGCGTTGTAGATGCCCACGTCGCACTGGCGCATCAGCAGCGCCTTGGCGTCGCAATAGGCCTCCATGGTCTTGTGAAAGTCCAGATGGTCCCGGCTCAGGTTGGTGTAAATGCCCACCGCGAAGGGTATGCCGTACACCCGGTCCAGCATCAGCGCGTGGGAGGACACCTCCATCACCACATGGGTGCAGCCCGCGTCGGCCATCTCCCGCAGCAGCTTCTGCAGCTCGAAGGACTCCGGCGTGGTGCGCTCGGTGTGCAGCACCCGGTCGCCGATCATATTCTGTATCGTGCCGATCAGGCCCACCTTGGCCCCGGCCTTCTGCTCCAATATGCTCTTGATGAGGTAGGTGCTGGTGGTCTTGCCGCTGGTACCGGTGATGCCGATCATGGTCATCTCCCGTGCGGGGTGATCGAAGCGATTGCCGCCTACCACTGCCAGCGCCCGGCGGCTGTCCGCCACCCGGACGAAGGGCGCGCCGTCCTCCGGCGCGCGCTCGCACAGCACGCAGGCAGCGCCCTTCTCCCGTGCCATGGGAATATATTTATGTCCGTCTGTCTCCGCGCCGGTGACGGCGATGAACAGATCGCCCGATTCCACCAGCCGCGAGTCGTACCGTACCTCCCGGATGTCGCTATCCAGCTCGGCGTTTGTTTCCAGAATATCCAGCCCGTTCAACAGCTCACGCAGTTTCATCATCAACTCTCCTTTGCGTCTGTGCGTAATGGTATACACACTATTCTACCACATTTCGTCCGCGGACAAAAGAGAACCGTGTGCTCTGTTGGGCGCAAAACGTGTGGCGTCAGTCCGTCACGGACGTGTCGCCCAGCTGCACGGTGATGACCGTGCCGGCCTCCACCTCCGTACCCTCGTCGATGGACTGGCTCAGTACCCGGACGGAGCTGGACTCGCTGCCTGTGGTGCCGGAGAACCGTATCAGCAGCCCTGCCGCCGTGGCGGTGGTGTTGGCCTCTGAGGGCGTCTTGCCGATGAGATGCGGCACCACGCACTTGTCCGTGGACTTCTCCTCGCCGACGTACAGGATAACGCTGGACTTGCCGGGGATGATGGCGCCGCCGGCCGGCGTCTGGTCGGTGATGGTCTCACCGTCGCCCACGATCTTATAGCTCAGCGCGCGGTCCTTCAGCTTCGCCTTGGCCTCCTCCACGCTCATGCCGATGACGTTGGGCACCGTGGTGTCCATGCCCAGCAGCTCCTCTGCGGAGTAGCTGGGCTCCACGCCCAGATAGGGCAGGATCTCCGCCATGACGGTACTGGCGGTGGGTGCCACCATGTTGCCGCCGGAGACGTAGGTCCCCGTGGCGCGGCTGGGGGTATCCATGGTGATGAGCATAATGACCTGCGGGTCGTCCGCCGGCGCGAAGCACAGGAACGACACCACCACGTCGCCGGTCTGGCCCTTATCGGCCGTGCCGGTCTTGCCGCCTATGCGGTAGCCCGCCACCTGGCCGTTCTTGCCGGTGCCGCTGGCCACCACGTATTCCAGACACTCCCGCACCGTGGCGGAGGTCTGCTCGCTGATGACCTGCCGCACCGGCGTGTCGTCGTGGCGGTAGGTCACGTTCCCGTCGCTGTCGGTGATGCGCTCCACCAGATACGGCGTGTGCAGATACCCGCCGTTGACGCAGGCCGCCTGCGCCGCGATCAGCGCCAGGGGCGTCACGGTGAAGTTCTGGCCGAAGGCGTAGCAGGCCAGGTCCAGCTGGGTGAAGCTGCTGTCCGCGGCGAACACGCCCACGGCCTCGCCGCCCAGGTCGATGCCCGTGGTGTTCATCAGGCCGAAGGAGCGCATGTATTCATAGAACTTCTCGCTGCCGATGCGCAGTCCGTAGTTGATGAACGCCGGGTTGCAGGAATTCCCCACCGACTGCACCAGCGTCTGCAGGCCGTGGCCGTTCTTGTTGGAGCAGTGGATGGTATAGCCGGAAATGCTCACGCTGCCGCCGCAGTTGACGGTGGTGGTCTTATCCACCACGCCCTCCTCCAGCGCCGCGGACAGCGTCAGGATCTTAAACGTGGAGCCCGGCTCGTAGGTGTCGTTCAGCGCCTTGTTGCGCCATTGCAGCAGCTGCATATCGGCCACGGTGCTCTCCCCGCGCTCGATACGCTCCTGCAGCGTCTGGTCGCTGACGGTCAGAAAATCGTTCAGATCGTAGTTGGGATACGACGCCATGGCCAGTACGCCGCCGGTCTTGGCGTCCATCACGATGCCGCTGGCGCCGTTGGCGGCGGAGAACTTATCCACCATGCTCTCGATGCCCTTTTCCAGATAGTACTGGATGGTGGTGTCCAGCGTCAGCGTCAGGTCGCTGCCGTTCTTGGCGGCGAAATACTGCTCATAGGTATACAGCATATCGTTCTCCGCCTGATCCTTGGAGGAGATGACCAGTCCGCTCTGCCCCTCCAGCTCCTTCTCGTAATAGGCCTCCAGCCCATACAGCCCCGTGTTCTCGTCGCCCACGAAGCCGATGACCTGCGCCGCCAGCGAGCCGTAGGGATAGTACCGCTTCGTGTCCGCCACCAGGTGTACGCCCGCGATCTTGTTCTCGTCCACATACGAGCGCACCTTGGCCGCCGTGTCCTCGTCCGCCCGCAGCTGTATGACCTCATACTGGGACTTCACGTTGTCCATCCGTTTCCGGATGGCCGAGGCGTCCTTGCCCAGGATCTCCGCCAGCCCTGCCGCCAGCGACTCCTTCGTCCAGCTGACGGGATCTTCCGTGTCGTTCACCGCGTTGTCGATCTCCAGCGGGGAGAGAATGATAGTCTCCGCGCTGGAGGAGATCGCCAGAATGTTGCCGCCGGCGTCATAGATGGTGCCCCGGTTAGCCGTCACCACCGTCCGCCGTGTCTGCTGGTTCACAGCCTTGCCCTGCAATTCCTCATGCCGGGTGATCTGCAGGTCGAACAGCCGGAAAAACAGCAGCACGAACATCACGACGCCCATCAGGATCATCAGTACAAAGGATCGGGTCTGAATGATCCGGTTGGCCCGCCGTACGTTCTCGTTTTTTCGGTTGGAATTTTGGTTTTCTGCCACGATAGTGCCTCCTGTTTTGCCGTCGGACCCTGCTCCGGCGCCGCCGCGCCCTGCTGTTATAGACCAAGCAAGGAGCAAGAAGTCGCCTTCTTACTCCTCGCGCTTATACTATACTTTCCCTCAGCGGAAATATTCCAGTACATACGCCCACAGCGACTCTGCCTTTTCGGTAAAGCCGTTCAGCGCTGCCGCGCCGCCCGCGGCGTATACCTCCACGCTGTCCGCACCGGACAGGTCGATGTACTGTATCTGGCCGCTGCTGGGCTTGGACATACCCGCCGCCTCCGCCGCCGCCTTCACGGTGGCCAGATCGAAGGTGCGCTCATATTCCGTCAGCAGCGCCACGTGCTCCTCCTCCAGGGCGGAGATCTCCCGCTTGATGGAGGACACATTATCGGAAATGCCGGTCAGCTTCACATAGCACAGCATCAGCGCGATGACCATGCCCACCACCAGCACCGTTCCCAGCAGCAGAACAGGGGAGGGCCGCACCGCGGCCCGTGCCGCGCTCTGCCGCCGCTGTACCGGCTGTACCTCCGGCTGCGCCGGCCGTACCTTCTTCTGGGGGAGCTTTCCGGCCTCGTCCAGCTGCTTTTCCCGCGCCAGCGCGTCCAGATCATATGCCAGGCTGCCGTAGGTGGCGCCGTGACGATAGTTGGCCATGTAAAACTCCCTCCTTCCTCCGTCGGTTCTTTTCCGCCGATACTTTGTTGCAGTCGCTTGCCATACACAAAGTATGGCTGCACGTCTGCGCCGCGTCTCGGCGAAAAATAACTCGCCGGATGTGGCTCTTTTCCGCCGATGCTTTGCTGTTATACCTTCTCCGCCACCCGCAGCTTGGCGCTGCGTGCGCGGGGGTTGTGCGCCAGTTCCTCTTCGCCGGATACAATGGGCTTCCGGCTCACCAGCTTCAGCTTCGGCTTCCTGCCGCATACGCACACCGGGAACTCCGGCGGGCAGATGCAGCCGGTGGCCAGCTCCTGCAAGGTCTTCTTGATGATCCGGTCCTCCAGCGAGTGGAAGGAGATCACCGCCAGCCGCCCGCCTGTGTTCAGATGCGCCGCGGCCGCCTCCAGCATGGGCGGCAGGGCGTCCAGTTCGCCGTTGACGGCGATGCGTATGGCCTGAAAGCTCCGCTTGGCCGGGTGCTGCTTCTCCCGCAGCGCCTGTGGCGGCATAGCGGACTTGATGATGTCCACCAACTCCAGCGTCGTCTCGATAGGCTGCTGCTCCCGGTGCTGTACGATCCGCTTGGCGATGGCCGGCGCGTAGCGCTCCTCGCCGTACTCAAACAGGATGCGCCGCAGCTCCTCATAACTCCAGCTGTTCACCACCTCCCGGGCGGTGAGATACGCCGTCCGGTCCATCCGCATATCCAGCGGCGCGTCGTGCATATAGCTGAAGCCCCGTTCCGCGTCGTCCAGCTGCGGGGAGGAGACGCCCAGGTCGAACAGCATACCGTCCGCCCCGTCTATGTGCAAGTCGGCGAGGATGTCGCCGATGCGGTCAAAATTGCTGTGGACCAGCGTCACCCGGTCCCCGTAGTCCGCCAGACGCTCCTGCGCGGCGGCAATGGCCGTCTCATCCCGGTCGATGCCGATGAGCCGTCCGGTGGTCAGCCGTTTTACGATCTCCAGCGAGTGACCCGCCCGGCCCAGCGTGCCGTCCACATAGATGCCGTCGGGCTTGATGGCCAGCGCGTCCAGGCACTCGTGCAGCAGCACCGGCACATGGCCGTAGTCCTTCTCCTGCGTCACGGTGCTCACAGGCCCATCTCCGCCATGGCGCTCTCCAGCTCGCCGGAGGCGAAGGCGTCGTTCTCCACGGCGGCCCAGCGTTCAGCGTCCCAGATCTCCGCCCGGTCAAAGCTGCCGATGACCACGACCTCTCTGGTCAGTCCCGCATACTCCCGCAGCTTGGCGGGGATGAGGATGCGCCCCTGGCCGTCCGGCTCGCAGTCCGCCGCGTAGGCGAACAGCGCCCGCAGCTTTTTCACCTCGTTGTAGGACAGCGCCTTCAGCTTGTCCATAAACGCCGCCCAGCTCTCGTCGGAGTACACCGACAGGCAGTGGTCCTGCCCCACGGTGATGTGGAACGTCTGGCCCAGCTCCTTCCGCAGCGCGGCGGGAATAAAGAGGCGCCCCTTGGCGTCGATCGTGTGTGCATACTGACCGGTCATGGGTCCGCCTCCTTCCGAAAAAAATAGTCCCCGGTGGAAAACCGTGGGAACATCCCCCACAAATATGGATATTGCCCCCACAATTCACCACTAACGAGGTTAGTATACATAATCCCTGGCAAAATTGCAAGGGAAAATTATGTCTACCGCCACGGCAAAAGCCAGATATTCCGCCGGTTTTCTACCAGATTTTACCACTTTTTAAAACGTTTGTTCGATGAACATAAGCGGAAAACTCCGGCGAGCACAAGATTTTGTGCCCGCCGGAGCCTGTTAACACAAGATGAGGATTTCTTGTGGAAATCGCAGAAAAATTTACGTGGATTTTATAGATTTTCCACAAAGTCTATAACTGCCGCCGGATACCGCGGCGGCAGCGGCGCTTTCCACCGGTCGGGACCGGCCTCGCTTTCCGTCCGAAAAGACGGACCGCCGCAGGCTCTGCCTGCGGCGGTCAACGTGAATACTGTGTGGGGGAGGGGCGCGCTCAGCGCTGGCCCTCGCTCTTTTCAGCGGCGGACTCGTTCAGCTGCTGGCGCTGGGCCTGCATCTGCTCCTTGCTGGCGGCCCGGAACCGCGCCCGGGACTCCTGCACCTCTGTCAGCGCGGCCTGGATGGCCTCCTCGGTGCGGCGCAGCGCGTCCTCGGTGTAGGTGTTGGCCACGTGATACAGCTCCTTGCTGCGGTCCTCGGCCCGGCGGATGATCTCGCTGCTCTTCTGGCGTGCCAGCTGCAGTGTCTCGCTCTCGGACACGATGGTGCGGGCGTCCAGCTCCGCCTGACGCAGTACCTCCTGCGCCTCCTTCTTGGCCCCGGCCACATACTCGCTGCGGGCGGCGATCAGCTCCTGGGCCTTTTTCAGCTCCAGAGGCAGCTTGGCCCGGATCTCATCCAGCAGATCCAGCGCCTCGTCCCGGACGATGATACATTTGTCAGAGCTGAAGGCCACGCTTTTTGCCTCGTCGATCATGCCGTAGAGCATATCCAACAGGCGCTGTACATCTTTCTCTTCCATAGTGCGGTCCGTTCCTTTCTTTTTGTCGGCGCCGGGAGGCTCAACCCCGCTGCCGCATCAATTCCTCGGCGACCGGCGCCGGTACATACTTTTCCAATGGCTGGTGGTAGCGGATCATCTCCCGCACCATGGTGGAGCTGAAGTGCTCATACGCCGCACTGGCGGGCAGCAGCACCGTCTCCAGCCCGGGACAGATACCGCCGTTGATGCGCGCCATCTGGGCCTCCAGCTCCCAGTCGGCGCAGTTCCGCACGCCCTTCACCAGAATGTGCGCGTCCTTGCTGCGGACGAAGTCCGCCAGCAGCCCGGACCAGTTCTCAACCTCCACATTGGGGATGTCCGCCACGGACTGGCGGATCAGCTCCAGCCGGCGCTCCGGCGTGAACATAGGCTGCTGCTTCTGGCAGTTCACCATCACGCACACGCACACCTTGTCAAAGCACCGCGCCGCCCGGCGGATGATATCCAGGTGTCCCAGCGTGATGGGGTCAAAGCTGCCGGGGTAAATGGCGATATTCATTCCGTATCCTCATTTCCGCCGCGATGATACACCGTCAGCTTGATCTTGCCGTATTTGTACTCCCGATACAGGGCATAGGGCGCGGGCATCTCCGGCAGCACCGTGTCCACCGCGCTCTCTGCTATGATTATACCATGTGCACGGCAAATGTCAAACGCTGCGATATCCGTCAGCGCCTGCTGCAAGAGCCCGCTGGCGTAGGGCGGGTCGAGGAACACGATGTCGAACTTCTCCCCGCTGCGAAGATACGGCAGCGCGTCCCCCTGCCGCACTCTGGCCCTGTCCGCCAGACGGCACAGCGCCAGATTTTCCTGTATCAGCCGCACCGCGTCCGCCCGCCGGTCGATGAACACGCACTCCGCCGCGCCCCGGCTCAGGGCCTCGATGCCCAGCTGTCCGGTACCGGCGAACAGGTCCAGCACCCGCCGTCCCTCGATGTCGAACTGTATGATGGAAAACAGGCTCTCCTTCACCTTGCCGGTGGTGGGCCGTGTCTCCAGCCCCTCCAGCTCCTTCAATACCCTGCCTCTGGCAGTTCCCGTGATCACGCGCATAGTCCGTTACCCCCTGGGGTCAAAATGTTCAAAGATGACCAGGTTCCCGGCCGCCTCGGCCTTTTCCATAGTCTCCCTGTCCCGCACGGTCCAGCTGGCCTCCTGCACCTTGTAGAAGCCCCGGCACAGCCGCAGGGACAGATTGCCCCGGTCCTCAAACCGATAGGCGATGAAGTCCGGCCGCGTCCGCACGTTCAGCAGCAGGTTCGCCAGGATCCATCGGATGCCGCCGGGCAGATGCTGCGCGTCCCCGTGGGCGGTGAAGTTCTCACTCAGCTGTCCCCGCAGGATATCCGGCTCGTTCTGCCACAGCCACATCAGGCACCGGGGATCGAAGGACTCCACGCAGTACGCGCCCTTGTACTTCTTCAGCACCCTGCTGGCCGCCGCGGCCAGCGCCTCGGCGTTGCCGCGCTCTGCCTTCAGCTCCACGATCAGCGGCGCCCGGTCCGTGAACAGCGGCAGCACCTCCTCCAACAGGGGGATACTCTGCTCCGTTCCCTCCAGCGGGTACTGGTCCAGCGCCTCCGCGGTCAGGTCCTCGATCTCTACGTCCGCGCCCGCTGTCCGCAGCAGGGAGGCATCGTGGATCACGGCCAGCTTGCCGTCCTTCATCAGGTGCACGTCCAGCTCCGCGCCGAAGCCGTTGGCCGCCGCCCGTTTGAACGCCGCCATGGAGTTCTCCGGAATACCCTTCTCCCTGTCGTGCAGGCCCCGGTGGGCATACCGCCACTGCCGGAAATACGCCTGGTCCATCTTGCCCCGCCGGCACCGCAGGCACAGCAGATACAGCCAGAACAGCACCAGCAGTACAATAATGATAATTATGATCGCTTTCATCAGTCGTTTGTCAGCTCCTCCACCGTATTGTCAATAGCCCCGGCGTCCTCTGTGCCCGCCGCGGCAGTCTGCTTCGGCACCTCCCTGCTGTCGCCGTGCTTCACGAACAGCATGGTCACAAAGGCCAGCGCCGTGAACACCGCCGCGTAGGGGAACAGCACGTGCATTCCGAATTTGTCCATCAGCAGTCCCGACACCATGGGCGTAGCCACCTGTGCCGCCATGGACGCCGTGTAGTAAAAGCCTGTGTACTTGCCCACATCGCCGCCGGAGGCCAGCTCCACCACCATGGGGAAGGAGTTGACGTTGATGGTGGCCCAGGCGATGCCCGCCAGGGCGAACATGGCGTTCATCAGTGCCGCGGGACTGTCCGCTGTCAGGAACCCGGCCACGCCGAAGGCCACGGTCAGCATCACCACGCCGGCCAGTATGGTCTTCTTCCGCCCGATCTTCCCGGCGATGAAGCCCACCGGCAGATAGGCCGCGATGGCCGCCGCTTGGGCGATGATCAGCGTCAGGTTGTAGTCCTTGTGCAGGATGTTGCTGGCGTATACCGAGTATTTGCTGGTCACGGCGTTGTAGCCGAAGAACCACAGCACGATGCTCAGCAATATCAGCAGCAGGCTCTTCACCTCGTCAGCGGACAGCTTCCGCCCCTCGTTGGGGTGATCGGCCTCCTCCGCGTTCTCAACGCCCGCGGCCACGGACTGCGCCTGCATCTCCCTTGCCCACTCCGGCTCCCGCACCGTCAGCATGAACACCACCAGCGCCGCGAGCATCAGCGCCGCGATGACGCCGAAGTAGCCCGTGTAGCTCATCATGCTGTTGCTCACCGACGCCGTGGCGAACACCATGCCCAGCGCCAGCACGATGATGCCGCCGGCGGAGCCCATCAGGTTGATGACGGCGTTGGCTTTGGACCGCAGGGGCTTGGGTGTCACGTCCGGCATCAGCGCCACCGCCGGCGACCGGAACGTGGCCATGCTCAGCAGAATGATGAGCAGCAGCCCCACGAACACCACCAGCGCGCCGGGGTTGGCCGCCGCCGCGTCCCGGGCGCAGGCCTGCCGCGCCGGCACCACGTAGTTGGTGTACGCCGGATCGGTGACGGTCTTGCCCTCCGGGGTGACGGTCTGGCTGCGGATAGCGGTGAACTCCGCCTCCGTGAATTTATGCCCCAGAATAAAGCTCTCGCCGCTGGGGGACAGCAGCGTGGCGTCCTTCTGCTCGTTATAGATCACCGTCAGCGCCGCCGGGTCGTCAATGGCGGATACCTTGTCCAGCCGCTTCAGCTGCGCGTTGTCCGCGAAGGACAGCGCGATCAGCGCCACCGCCGCGATCAGCGTGCCCACCACGATGAACGGCGTCCGCCGCCCCCTCGGGTGGGTGCACTTGTCAGAGATGTGCCCGAACAGCGGCAGCAGGAACAGCGCCAGCACATTGTCCATCGCCATAATGACGCCGGACCAGGTCTGGCTCATGCCGAATTTGTTGGTCAGGATCAGCGGCACTGTGTTGTCATAGGCCTGCCAGAAGGCGCAGATCAGGAAAAAAGCAAAGCCGACCAGAATGGTGCGCTTGTAATTCAGCTTCATGGTGTCTCCTCCCACGCGCGGAATACCGCGTTGATATCGTCGTACACCCATGTGGGGCGTATGCCGTCTCTTTCAATGTCACCCCGTGTCCCCTCGCCGGACAGCACGAAAACGCTGTCGATCCCGGCGTTCACCGCGCAGGCGATGTCCGTGTACAGCCGGTCGCCGAGCAGCACCGCCGCCTCCGGCGGGTACCCGGTCCCCTCCAGCGCCAGCCGTACCATGGCGGGCCGGGGCTTGCCGATGAACTCCGGCTCCCGTCCGGTGGCCCGGTGCAGCATCTCGCATACGCTGCCGCAGTCCGGTACCGAGCCGTACCAGGTGGGGCACACCCAGTCCGGGTTCGTGGCCAGCCAGGTGACGCCCCGGTTCAAAAGGATGCAGGCGTCCTCCAGCTTCTGAAACGTCAGCTCCCGGTCGAAGCCGCTGAGCAGGATCTCCGCGCCGTCCTCCCGGTCACAGGTGACGGGTATCCCCGCCGCCGCCAGCTGGTCATAAAAGGACCGGGTGCCCTGCACGTAGCACCGGCGTCCCGGATACCGTCTCCGCAGCAGGTCAATGGCCGCGTCCACCGAGGTCAGGTAGTCCTCCCGCCCGGTGGCGATGCCCATGCCGTTCAGCTTTTCTATATAGCCCTCCACGCCTTTGGAGGAGTTGTTGGTCAAAAACAGATACCGTCCGCCCTTCTCCCGTATGCGGGAGAGAAAGGCCGTTACCCCGTCGAACAGCCGGTCGTCCAGATAGATGGTCCCGTCCATGTCCAGCAGAAACAGCCGCTTATCCTGTAAACGTCCCAAGGAGCGCCCTCCCTTTCAGATACATACCATAAAAGACAGAATACCACACGTTTGCCGCGATGGCAACAAAAACCCCGTCACACCACCTGAAAAATAAAGAATTTCAGATAGTTCGTCTCCTCCACGCCCCACAGGATGGGGTGGTCGGCGCACTGCTGCCGTGCTTCGATCTGCCGCAGCTGCACCCCGGCGTCCCGGGCGGCGTCCCGCAGCATCTTGATGAACAGCGCCTCCGACGCGAAGTGGCTGCACGAGCACGTGGCCAGATATCCGCCCCGGGGCAGCAGCTTCATGGCCCGGTAGTTGATCTCCTTGTACCCGGTCATGGCGTTGTGTATGGTCCTGCGGCTCTTGGTGAAGGCCGGCGGGTCCAGTATGATGAAGTCGTATTTCCGCGGCTGCTCCGCCAGCTGCGGCAGCAGGTCGAACACGTTGGCGCACACGCAGTCCATCACGCCGTCCAGCCCGTTTTTCCGCGCGTTCTCCGCCGCGCAGTCCACGGCGAACTGCGACACGTCCACGGCGGTCACGCGCTTCGCCCCGCCCCTGGCGGCGTTCAGGGCGAAGGAACCGGTGTGGGTGAAGCAGTCCAGCACCGTCTTTCCCTTCGCCAGCTTTGCCACCGCCAGCCGGTTGTACTTCTGGTCCAGGAAGAACCCGGTCTTCTGCCCGTTCTCAAAGTCCACCGTGTACCGTATGCCGTTCTCCGTGATGTCCTCGGCGGTGCCCTCCGGCGCGGCCTCGCCGGGCAGCACCAGCCAGCCCTTGCCCTGCGCCATGCCCTCCAGCGTCCGGAGGGCCGCGTCGTTGCGCTCGTACACGCCCCGGATGACCTGCCCGTCCTCCCGCAGGATGCGTACCAACAGCGGCAGCACCCGTTCCTTGATGCGTTCCATGCCCAGGCTCAGTACCTGGGCCACCAGCACGCGCTCGAACCGGTCCACCGTCAGCCCCGGAAAGCCGTCCGCCTCCCCGAAGATGATGCGGCAGCACCGGCTGTCTGCCTCGCCCATCACCGTTTTGCGGTAGTCCCAGGCGTAGCGCAGCCGCCGTTCCCAGAAGGCATCCCCCGCCGGGTCGTCGTTGGCGTTCCGCGTCACCAGCCGCACCCGTATTTTGGACGCGCTGTTGCAGAACCCGCAGCCCAGCCAACTGCCTTTTTTCGACACCACATCCACCAGGCCGCCGTCCTCCGGCGTGCCGCTGATCGACACCACCTCACCCTCATAGACCCACGGGTGTCCGTCCACGATGGCGCGCTCCCCCTTGGGAGTGATGGTGACGATGGGATACGGTCTGGCAGCTTTCATGGCGGTTACTCCTTTTGTACAGGAAAATTTCTCCTAAGTATAGCACAAAGACAAGCATATTTCCATACGATGTATAAATAAAGTATCGCTGAAGTACAGACAAAGTATAGTAAAACGCACAGAACAAGTATAGGAGGAACTGTCATGCCGCGTATCTTTTTAAGTCCATCTACCCAGGAATATAACCCATATATCACCGGAAACGGCTCAGAAGAGTACTTTATGAACCAAATTGCCGACGCCATGGAGCCCTATCTTTTGGCCAACACCATCCGTTTTACCCGCAACACCCCCGACATGACCGCCGCCAGCTCCATCCGCCTGGCAAATTCTGGAAGTTACGATTTTTATTTGGCGCTTCACTCCAACGGCAGCACCGATGGTACCAAGGAGGGCGCCGTCCGCGGTGTCATCGCTTTTTATTATCCCACCAGTGCTAATGGCCGCCGCGCGGCGGATATTTTTGTGAAAAATTTGAAAGACATCTATCCGTTGCCGGACAAGGTCTATGCCCGTGCCACCACCACGCTGGGCGAGGTCCGCCAGCCCTATATGCCCTCCGTACTGCTGGAGCTGGGCTACCACGACAACACCGCCGATGCCCGTTGGATCGAGGGCAATATCCAGGCCATTGCCGCCAATTTGGTGCTGTCGTTGACAGAGTACTTCGGCCTGCCTTTCGTCACACCCATAACACCCTGGCAGGGCACGGTACAGACGCCGGGCGGAGGTCCGCTGAACCTTCGTGCGGCCCCTGGCGCCCGGGCCGAGGTGGTCACACTTCTGCCGAATGGCGCAAAGCTCACCGTCTACGGTCGCTATCAGGAGTGGTACACGGTGGGTTACCAAGGCCGTCTGGGTTACGCTTACGCCGATTTCATTCAGTGACCCAAGAGATACGGTGCCCTGCCTGAAAAACGACAAAAGAAAAGTTTACTTTGCCCTTGACAGTTGACCATAATATGTTTAATATAGTAAAGGATCGTTATCGGGGCATAGGAGCCTTTCCGCCCCGGTTGTCATCCGGCACCATATTTTGTGCCGACGCAAAAACCCAATAACAACATAGGAGGAATGTACCATGACCACAACTGGCTGGATCGTGGCCATCCTCTCGTTCGCTGTCGCCCTCGTTCTGGGCTTTGCGGCCTGCACGCTTATCCGCCGCCGCAAGGAAAAGAACGACCAGCGCAAGATCGAAGACGCCGAGCAGGAAGCTCTGCGTATCGTCAACGAGGCCATCAAGAGCTCTGAAAACAAAAAGAGAGAAGCACTCCTTGAAGCAAAAGAAGAGATTTTGAAGAACCGCAGCGAGTACGAGAAGGAAGTCAAGGAACGCCGCGCCGAACAGCAGAAGCAGGAACGCCGCCTGCAGCAGAAGGAAGAGAACCTCGATCACAAGACCGAGATGATCGAAAAGAAAGAGGAGGCCCTGGCCCAGAAGCACGCAGCTCTGGACAAGGAGCAGGAGGAGATCAAGCTCATCAAGCGCAGCCAGACCGAGATGCTGGAGCGCATTTCCGGCTTCACCGCCGAGCAGGCGAAGGATTACCTGATCGCCCAGGTGGAGTCCGAGGTCACCCACGAGACGGCGCTGAAGATCAAGGAGATCGAGGCCCGCGCCAAGGACGAGGCCGACCAGCGTGCCCGCGAGATCGTGGCCACCGCCATCCAGCGCTGCGCCGCCGACCACGTGGCCGAGATCACCGTCAGCGTGGTGCCCCTGCCCAACGATGAGATGAAGGGCCGCATCATTGGCCGCGAGGGCCGCAACATCCGCACGCTGGAGACGCTTACCGGCGCGGATCTGATCATCGACGACACGCCGGAGGCCATCACCGTCTCCTGCTTCGAGCCGGTCCGCCGCGAGATCGCGCGGCTGGCCCTGGAAAAGCTTATTGCCGACGGCCGCATCCACCCCACACACATCGAGGAAATGGTGGAGAAGGCCCGCCGCGAGGTGGACGGCGTCATCCGCGCCGAGGGCGAGCGCGCCGTGCTGGAGACCGGCGTCCGCGGCCTGCACCCGGAGCTGCAGAAGCTGCTGGGCAAGCTGCACTACCGCACCAGCTACGGCCAGAACGTGCTGCAGCACTCTATCGAGGTCAGTCATATCGCCGGTATGATGGCCGCGGAGCTGGGCGCCGATGTGCAGGCTGCCAAGCGCGCCGGCCTGCTGCACGATATCGGCAAGGCCCTGGACCATGAATTCGAGGGTACCCATGTGGCGCTGGGTGTGGAATACGCCCGCAAGTACCGCGAGAAGGAAGACATCATCCATGCCATCCAGGCCCACCACGGCGACGTGGAGTGCCGCACGCTGGTGGCCTGCCTGGTGCAGGCGGCGGACGCCATTTCCGCGGCCCGTCCGGGTGCGCGGCGCGAGAACCTGGAAAATTATATTAAACGTTTGGAAAAGCTGGAGGAGATCACCGGCAGCTATCCCGGCGTTGAGAAGAGCTATGCCATCCAGGCCGGCCGTGAGGTCCGCGTCATGGTCAAGCCCGAGCAGGTCAGCGAGGATGAAATGGTCATCCTGGCCCGTGAGCTGGCCAAGCGCATCGAAAGCGAGCTGGAATATCCCGGCCAGATCAAGGTCCACGTTCTGCGTGAGACGAAGGTCGTGGAGTACGCGAAATAAAAATTTAATGTTTGCAGGGGCCGCTTCGCATTGCGAAGCGGCCCCTCTTTTGCTATAATGTCATTCGAGTACACAGAAAAACCGACCGGACCCCCGATGGAGGACATACTATGAAGCGTTTTCTGCTGTTATTTCTGCTGCTGGCCCTGCTGCTGAGCCTGACCGGCTGCTTTACCATCACCGGAGACACGACCGACACCTCACCGGAGGGGAAGCAGGAGGAGCCGGAGGAGCAGCACCTGACCGCTGACGTTGACGAGACGCAGGTCTGGCAGCGCACTGCCGGCGCGCCCTGGACCGGCGGAGAACCCCAGACCGTCAGTGCCAACTTTGAGCGCATTAGTGGCGCGGCGGCCCAGGGCATGACCGTGGGGCAGGAACTTCTGCTGCTGGATTTCATGGACTGTTACTACCAGTCCGTTGCCGACCTGCGGGTCATTGACCCGGCCGTGCTGTTTGCCGACAGTGAGGAGACGCTCTACCACAAGAACATCTGGCACGGCCTGTGCGTCATCCGCAAGCTCTCGCCCATCGACCTGACCATGACCTCATACAGCTACTTCCTCCGGTGCGTATCCATTACACCCTCCGAGGAGACCGAGGGCGACGTGGACCTGGTGCTCCGGGAGAATAATGTGGTCTATTTCAAGGGCTTGAACAGTCTGCCCTCGGAGCAGTTCGGTATCAAGCACACCTTTACCCTCCGGGGGGAGGGAGACGACTGGTCCATCGTGAAGCACTGGTCTGACGACAATCCCTATTATAGTGCCGACTATGACCGCACCACCCATCAGGACAAGAATTTTCCCGCTATCACCGACTACATAGAGGCCCGCCGCGACCTGCCCCGCGAGGGACTGAGCGTGACAGCCGCTGCCGACCACCCCTATGACCGCGACGCGGCCCGGGCTTATATGCTCACCTGGGTGGGCAAGCGTAATCCGGCCTTCATGGCTTACGACGACTACGGCGGGAACTGCATGAACTTCGGCTCCCAGGTGATGGCTGCCGGCGGTATTCCCATGGACACGAACGGTGGCTATGAGACAGGCTGGTACTGGTACAGCGGCGGACAGAGTACGCTGCCCTGGGTCAATGTGGGGTCCTTCCGGGACTATGTGGCGGCACCCCGTGTAAGCGGTCTGGTGGCTGTGGCGGACGCGCCCTATTTCAGCGGTGAGACCGGCGATATCATCACCATGGGTGTGGACGAGCCGGCTAACCATACCACCGTTATTCTGGACGCCATTACGGATGAAAACGGCAATGTGGTGGACTATCTGCTCTGCTCCAACACAGCGGATCTGCGGAATTTCCCCGCGTCCGCGTATTACTATACCAATCGCCAGCTGATCAGGATCATTGGCTGGAACGACTGAGCAAGGAGGCATATTCCGTGGAATACAAGGTTCTGGCGCTGGGCGATGTGGCCAGCGAAACGGGCCTGCAGCTGCTGGAAAAGAAGCTGCGGGCATTCAAAAAGGAGCATGATGTGCGCTTCACCGTGGTCAACGGGGAGAACATCTCCGGCAGCGGCCTGACCAAGGCGCAGGCGGAGGCCCTGTTTGCCGCCGGCGCGGATGTGATCACCTTGGGCAACCATACCTTCGGTAAACCCCAGATCGCCGCCTATCTGGACGAGGAGCGCTATATCCTCCGGCCCGCCAACTTTACCGGCCGCGCGCCGGGGCACGGCTGTCAGGTGGTGAACTGCGGCGCGTTCAGCGTGGCGGTGATGGTGCTCATCGGCCGCTGCGACCTGGACTTCAACGCGGAAAATCCCTTTACCACCGCCGATAAGCTGCTGAAGGCGCAGACGGACAAGCCCACCTTTACACTGGTGGAGTTCCACGCCGGAGCCACCAGCGAAAAGCTGGCCATGGCCTACCATCTGGATGGCCGTGTCTCCGCCCTTTGGGGTACCCACACTCACGTGCCCACGGCGGACATGCAGGTATTCCCCAAGGGTACCGGCTATGTCACCGATCTTGGCATGACCGGCCCCATCCGTTCTGTCCTGGGCATCCGGCCGGAGCAGTCCGTGGAGTTTTTCCTGGGCGGTCTGCCGGGCCGCTATCAGGCGGCGGAGGGCCCCTGCTCCGCCCAGGGGTGCATTTTTACCCTGAACAGCGACACGGGGCTGTGCGAAAAAGTGGACAGAATAGAGATGAAATAACTGGTAGGTACGAAAAGCGGACTGGAAAAATTTTTGAAAAAACTTGAAAACAGGAGTGAATTTTTGGCTATGTCTGTGGAGAAAGTAAGAGAATATCTGATGCCTTACGGCGTCGCAGATCGTATGCGCGAGTTTGAGGTCTCCAGCGCCACGGTGGAGCTGGCTGCTCTGGCTGTGGGTGTGGAGGGTGCCCGTATCGCCAAGACCCTCAGCTTTAAGGTGGGGGAGGACCCCATCCTCATCGTGGCCGCCGGCGACGCCAAGGTGGACAACAGCAAGTATAAGCACTTCTTCGGCGCTAAGGCCAAAATGCTCACCGCCGAAGAGGCTGTGGAGCGTATCGGCCACGCCGTGGGCGGCGTGTGCCCCTTCGCTCTGCCCGACGACGTTAAGACGTACCTGGATGTGTCCCTCAAGCGCTTTGACACGGTGTTCCCCGCTGTGGGCAGCGCGGCCAGCGCCATTGAGCTGACCTGTGACGAGCTGGAGCACTGCTGCGGAAAGAACTTCGTTCAGTGGGTGGATGTGTGCAAGGGCTGGCAGGAAGAGGAAGCGTAAATGGTGCGGGTCGTTCACGCAGGTGACTTCCACCTGGACAGTGCCTTCGGTGCGCTGACGCCGGAGCAGGCCCGCCAGCGTCGTATGGAGAGCCGCCGCACGCCGGAGCGCCTGGTGGAGTGGGCCAACGACCACGGTGCAGACCTGCTGCTCCTCTCCGGCGACCTTTTCGACAGCGACAGCCCCTATGGCGACACCGCGCCCCTGCTGGCCCAGGCACTGGGGTGCTTCCGCGGTCAGGCAGTCATCGCCCCCGGCAACCACGATCCCCTTACACCGGACGGGCCCTATGCCCGCACGCGCTGGAGCGACAACGTTCACATCTTTACAGAGGACCGTATGCAGACCATTACATTTCCGGACCTGAACTGCGCCGTACACGGCGCGGCCTTCACCGCCCCGGAGTGTCCCACGGACAGTGTACTTCCCGGCTTCCGTGTGCCGCAGGACGGCCTTATCCACATTGGTCTGCTCCATGGCGACGTTACGACCTCCGACAGCCGCTACCGTCCGATCCGCGCGGCGGATATCGCCGGCAGCGGGCTGGACTATCTGGCGTTGGGTCATGTTCACAGCTGCAGCGGCGTTCTGACCGCCGGGGCGGTCCCTTATGCCTATTGCGGCTGCATCGAGGGCCGCGGCTTCGACGAGCTGGGCGAACGGGGATTTCTCTTCGGCGAGGTGGGGGCGGGCACCGCCGACCTGCGATTTGTCCCCTTTGCCCGGCGCCGCTACTGCATCGCCCAGGTGGATGTCACCGATGGCGACGCCCTCACCGCCCTGGAGCGCACCCTGCCCCATGATACGGAGCAGGATATCTACCGCCTGCGTCTGACCGGTACGCCGGAGCAGCCGCCCCGCCCGGCGCTGCTGGAGGAGGCCCTGTCGGGCCGATTCTTTGCCCTGCAGCTGCGGGACGAGACTACCGTGCGCCGGGACCTTTGGGACAAGTGCGGCGAGGATACGCTGCGGGGCCTGTTTTTGCAGGAACTGCGCCGCCAATACGACGCCGCCCCGGACGACGCTGTCCGCCGCCGTATTGAACAGGCGGCCCGATTCGGCACGGCGGCCATGGACGACCGGGAGGTATGAGCATGAAGAATATCCTGATGATCGGCACCGGCGGGACCATCGCCAGTGAGATGACGCCCTCCGGCCTGACGCCGGAGCTGAACAGCACGCAGCTGCTGTCCTTCGTTCCCCGTATCGGCGAGATGTGCCATGTGGATTGCGTTCAGCTCTACAGCCTGGACAGCACCAATATCCGTCCCGCCCATTGGCTGGGTGTGGCCAGGGCCGTGCGGGAGAATTACGACAGATATGACGGCTTTGTCATCTCCCACGGCACGGACACCATGGCCTACACCGCCGCTGCGCTTAGCTATCTGATTCAGGGCAGCCCAAAGCCCATCGTCCTTACCGGCGCGCAGAAGCCTATCTGGTTCGACGGTACCGACTCCAAGCGCAACCTGACCGACGCGTTTCTCTACACCTGTCGCGGCTGCGGCGGCGTGCAGATCGTATTCAACGGCAAGGTCATCCTGGGTACCCGTGCCCGCAAGACCTGCTCCAAGAGCTTTCAGGCCTTTTCCAGCGTCAACTATCCCGACCTGGCCGTGGTACAGGACGAGCACCTGCTGCAGTATATGCGCTGCGCCTGCTATCCCAGCCCGGTGTTCTATGACGCGCTGGACGACAAGGTGGGACTGCTGAAGCTGATCCCCGGCACCCCCGCCGCCGTGCTGGAATTCATGCTGGACCGGTTTGACGGCTTGGTCATTGAGTCCTTCGGCGTAGGCGGCCTGCCGGAATATGAGGGCGACGCCAGCTATTTCGATATCATTCACCGGGGCATCGCGCGGGGCAAGCTGGTGGTCATGACCACCCAGGTGCCCAACGAGGGCAGCAATCTGGCGGTCTATCATGTGGGCGGGCGGCTGAAAAGCGCCCTGCGCCTGCTGGAGGCCTATGATATGACCACGGAGGCTGCCGTGGCCAAGCTTATGTGGATCATGGGGCAGACCCGTGATTTCGACGAGGCGGAGAGGCTGTTTTACCGCCCGGTGGCCCGGGATATACTGTATGAGAATTAAAAAGGAAGCGCCGGGGGCGCTTCCTTTTTTTGCAGTTTATGACGAAGAGGGGATACGTTTGCCTCAGCTGTTCTTTTTCGTCACCGGGCGGCGGTACAGCAGACGGGCCAGCTTCTTCCGGTCAAAGGGAATGAGAGGGTACAGGTACCCCTTGCCCACCAGCGGCTTTGCCGTCGCGATCAGCGTCAGCGTGATCGCGATCCCTGCCGCGAAGCCCCACCAGTCCCACAGCCAGATCAGCACCAGCAGCAGCATCCGGCACAGCTTTGTGGCGTAGCCCATCTCATAGCTGTGCTGGGCGTAGTTGGCCACTGCCACGAAGGCCATATACACCAGCACCTCCGGCACCAGCCACCGGGCCTGCACCGCGAAGTCGCCCAGTATCAGCGCACCCAGCATACTGAACGAGTTGCTCAGCACATCCGGTGTGTTCAGCGACGCGATCTTCAGTATGTCAATGATCAGCTCCACCAGCAGCAGCTGCACGATCAGCGGCACATAGTATTCGTCCTGTACCAAAAGGAAACGCAGGTTCTCGTGCAGCGTATCCGGGTTCTTCACCAGCAGGTACCACAGCGGTGTAATGAACATGGTCAGCAGCAGCACCAGCGTCCGTATGATCTGCAGATACGTGCCGATGAGGGGTGGGAAGTAGTAGTCGTTGATCTCCTCGTTGAACCGCAGGATCGTTGTGGGCAGCAGCAGGGCCGACGCTGAATTGTCCACCAGCACCACCACATCGCCCTCCATGATACACGCCGTGGCCACGTCCGGACGCTCGGTATACCGCACCTTGGGAAACGGGTTCCAGAACTGCCTGGGCGCGATGGCCTCCGCAATGGTCTCCTGACTCATGGCCACCGACCGCAACTGGATGTGCATCAGCTTTTCCCGCAGGGCCCGCAGCAGCCCCTCGTCTGCCTCGCCCTCCATGTAGCACAGGGCCACGTCCGTGCCCGAGCGCTCCGGCAGCTGCAATCGCTCCAGCCGCAGATGGGTGTCCCGTACCCGCCGCCGCAGCAGCGCCGCATTCTGCATGAGGTTCTCTACGAAGCCGTCGTGGCTGCCCCGCAGTACCCGGCTGGTATCCGGCTCCTCCACCGACCGGGTGGGGAACTGCTTGGCGTCCAGCACCACCCCGCCGCCGAAGCCGTCGATGATCGCCAGCGTCTTCCCAGCGAATACGCCCATCACCGCTGCGTCACGGTCCGGCTCGACCGCCGCATCGCAGGCGGACACATACCGCCGGCAGAAGTCCGCCGCGTCTGTCACACCGTTCAGGTCCGGCAGCGCCTGCCACCCGGCGATGACCCGTTCCAGCAGGTCCTCCTGGGCGTAGCCGTTCACTACCCACAGCCGCGCCTGCCGTCCGCCGATGGATAGGTCACGCCCTGTCATATCAAAGCACCGGCCCACGCCCAGCAGCTCGTTCAGCTCCGCCGCTTTCAGCGAAAAGCACCCTGCGCCGCGATAATAGCCCGCCGTTTCCGGGGCCGTCTCGTTTCCGCCCTGTTTTGCCTGTTCCATGATGCCTTTTGTCCTCCGTCTGCCATTTTCCGGTAGCATTTCCCGCCTGCGGAATTTTATGTATGCCCCGGACAGGCCCTGCATATCGTGTAAAAAAGGAGGTGGCAGCCATGAAAAAAAGCGCGGCGGCGGCCCTTATTCTAATGGTGCTGCTCTTCGGCGGCGCCTACCTCACCGCCACGGAGCCGGACGCGCCTGCGCCGGAGACACCGCAGGCACAGGGGGACGGGGAGGTCGTGCTGACCATAAAAACCGGGGAGGCGGCGGAGCGGATGACGCTGCGGGACTACCTTGTGGGCGTGGTCCGCGGTGAGATGCCTGCTTCCTTTGAGATGGAGGCGCTGAAGGCCCAGGCCGCGGCCGAGCGTACCTACGTCTACTACCAGCTGGCGCAGGGCCGAAAGGACGCGCACCCCGACGCCGACTTCTGTACGGACCATACCTGCTGTAGCGCCTATCTCTCCGAGACAGCCGCAAAGGAAAAGTGGGCCGCCGACTTTGCTCCCTGGAATACCCGCGTCGTCCAGGCTGTGGCGGACACGGACGGTCTGGTGGCCCTCTACGACGGGGAACCGATCCTGGCGGTGTTCCACTCATCCTCGGCGGGCAGGACCGCCGCGGCCGGGGATGTCTGGTCCGGCGACCTGCCCTATCTGGCCAGCGTCGCCAGCCCGGAGAGTGCCGACACCGTGCCCAACTATTACAGCACCGTGACCTTCACCGCGGCGGAGGCAAAAGACCGTCTGCTGGCGGCCCACCCGGAGATAAAACTTACCGGCGCGCCGGAGACGTGGTTCGGCGCAGTGACGGAGAATGATTCCGGCCGGGTAGAGACCGTCTCCGTGGGCGGTACGGACATCGAGGGCACGGAGATGCGCCGCATCTTCTCCCTGCGCTCGGCCTGCTTTACCCTGACGGCGGATGCGGAGAGCGTTACGTTCCGCGTCACCGGCTACGGCCACGGCGTGGGCATGAGCCAGTACGGCGCGGAGCAGCTGGCAAAGGCGGGGAAGACTTGGCAGGAGATACTGGCGTGGTATTACACCGGTGTGACCATCGGACCGGCGGGGTGACATCGGCCGAGGGGCCGACTGGGGTGCAGAAATGCGTGACAAGCGGAAAAAAACGTGGTATAATCTATAAATTATGCGGGATATTCACAAATTGTTCAGGAAAAGCCTGCCCCGCAGGATGTAAGATATACCCAACGATATGTACCGGGAGGAGAGCGCCTATGGCACGCAACATTCTGGTGGTCGAGGATGACCGCAATATATCCGATCTGATCCGTATGTACCTGGAGAAGGAGGGCTTCGAGGTCCGCAGCGCCTATGACGGCGGCAAGGCCATCGAGGAGTACGACAAGCAGGCCCCCGACATGGTGCTGCTGGATATCATGCTGCCCGTGGTGGACGGCTGGGGCGTATGCGCCCATATCCGCGAGAAGGGCAAGACGCCCATCATTATGCTCACCGCCAAGAGCGACGTGGGCGACCGCATCACCGGACTGGAGATGGGCGCGGACGACTATCTGGTCAAGCCCTTCGAGATGAAGGAGCTCATGGCCCGGATCAATGCCGTGCTCCGCCGCAGTGAGATACCCGACGATACCAAGAAAAAGCTGGTGTTCGACAAGCTGGTCATCAATCTGGACAGCTATGAGCTGCTTGTGGACGGCAAGAAGGTGGACACGCCCCCCAAAGAGCTGGAGCTGCTGTATCATCTGGCGGCTACGCCCAACCGGGTCTATACCCGCAACCAGCTGCTGGACGAGGTCTGGGGCTTTGACTATTTCGGCGACAGCCGCACCGTGGACGTGCACATCAAGCGCCTGCGGGAGAAGATCGAAAATGTCTCGGACCAGTGGGAGCTGAAAACGGTCTGGGGCGTGGGCTATAAGTTTGAAGTGAAGTAAGCATGGGCGAGAGGATCAAACGTATCACCGGCAGCCTGTATTGGCGGCAGTTTATGCTCACCGCCGGTATGGTGGTGCTGACCATGGCCCTGCTGGGCGTGTCCTTCTACGCGCTGAGCTATAACTACACCGTCTCGGAGAAGCGGCAGGAGATGCAGGACCGGGCGGTGCTGGTGGCGCAGCTGTCTGTGGACTATTTTACCGCCGGCGATGACGCCGAGCGTGACCAGGGGGACGCGCTGCGCTCTCTGGCCGGCGTGGCCTCCCGGATGACGGACGTGGACTTCTTGATCTGCGACACCACCGGCAGCGTCCTGCTGACGACGGATGCCGATTTGGCCGGAAAGACCGTCGTTGTCCCCGAGGACATTACCCAAACGGTGCTGGGCAGCGAGAGACTGTACGAGGGCCGCAGCACCGTGGGCGTATATGAGAAAAAGCAGTTCGTGGTGGGCGTGCCCATGACAGACGCGGACGGCAACACTCTGGGCCTGGTGCTGGCGGTGATGAACAGCGCCGAGCTCATGCAGATGTGGCGCTCATTCATCGCCCTGTTCTTTATGACCAGCGCCATTATCCTGCTGCTGGCGTTCGTGGCCAGCTTTGTCACCTCCATGCGGCAGATACAGCCCCTGACCGAGATGGTCAAGGCGACCCGTGCCTATGCCGGCGGCGATTTCGATGTACGGATGCAGGAGACCGGTGACTGCGGCGAGATCAGTGAGCTGGCGGCCTCCTTCAATGCCATGGCCGACTCCCTGCAGGAGACGGAGCGCCAGCGCCGGGACTTTATCGCCAATGTGTCCCATGAGCTGAAGACCCCCATGACCACCATCGCCGGCTACACCGACGGCATTCTGGACGGCACCATCCCGCCGGAGAAGGAGCGCCAGTATCTTCAGATCATCTCCGACGAGAGCCGCCGTCTCAGCCGCCTGGTGCGGCGTATGCTGGATATCTCCCAGATACAGAACAAGGAGATGAAGAAGGAGGAGTTTGATCTCTGTGAGTCCGCCCGTATTGCCCTGCTGTCCATGGAGAAGAAAATCACGGACCGTGGGCTGGACGTGGACGCGGAGATCCCCGAGGACTCCGTCATGGTCCAGGGCGACCGGGATCTGATCACCCAGGTCATTTACAACCTGCTGGAGAATGCGGCCAAATTCGCCACCCCTGGCTCCCAGCTGTATCTGGGCTTGGCGGTCAACGGCGAGAAGGCCTATGTCACCGTCCGCAACCTGGGCTCCACCATTCCGGCAGAGGAGATACCACTGCTGTTCGAGCGCTTCCACAAGTCCGATAAGTCCCGCAGTGAGGACAAGGACGGTTACGGCCTGGGGCTGTATATCGTCAAGACCATCCTGGCCCAGCACAAGGAGCAGATCACCGTCACCAGTCAGAACGGTGTAACGGCCTTTACCTTTACCATGCAGATGGCGCACGGCGCGCCCCGAGAGGTACTCTGAATATGTATGATGAAAATAAAATGCCGCTGACGCCCGATCCGGCGGCTCCTGCCCCGGAGCAGGAGCCGGACGAGGTCGTCAGTTGGTATGTCCGTCCGGACGAGGGGCAGGAGATCACGGGCTGCTATGTGCAGCCGGGCCCCATGCCCGCTGCCGCGGCGCCCAAAGCTGTCCGGCAGGAGAAGCGCCGCAGCCGCAAGGGCCTGTGGACGTTTCTGGTCATCCTGGCCGTGCTGGTAGGCGTGGTGCTGGGAGTGGCCATCGTCTCCGCCCTGCGGGGCGGCAATACGGACGGCTATGGCGATGACTTCGACGACGGCGATCACGATGCCAGCAGTATCGTGGATATCTTCCAGAGCGATGTGCCCACCATCCCCCGGGCGGACACGGACCCCGATCTGCGCTTTTATTGCGAAAAAGCAGGGGAGGAGAAGCTGACTATCCAGCAGGTCTATCAGCAGGTAAACCCCGCCACGGTGCTGGTGCTCACCGACCTGGGCGAAAAGGCCAGTGTCGGCACCGGGGTCATCCTGACGGCGGACGGCTATATCGTCACCAACGCCCATGTGATCGCCGGCGGGCAGAACGCGCTGGTGGCGCTGTACAACGGCGACCGCTACGAGGCGGAGCTGGTGGGCTTCAGCAGCACGGAGGATCTGGCGCTGCTGAAGGCGGTGAACGCCTCCGGCCTGCCCACTGCGCCGCTGGGCGACAGTGAGGAATGCCAGGTGGGCGATACGGTCTACGCCATCGGCAACCCGCTGGGCGTTGAGCTGCGGGGCACACTGACCCAGGGCATCATCTCCGCCATCGACCGTCCCGTCACCATGGAGGGCCGCGTGATGACGCTGCTCCAGACCACCGCTGCCCTGAACAACGGCAACTCCGGCGGCCCGCTGATCAATGAGTACGGCCAGGTCATCGGCATCAACACACTAAAGATGAGCAACACCCTGTCCGACATCTCTGCCACGGTGGAGGGCCTGGGATTTGCCGTCCCGTCCAGCCGTGTGGTATCTGTCATCAATGATATCATCGCCACCGGAGGCTTCCGCGGCCTGCCCTCGATTGGCGTCTATGTGCAGGAGACGGAATTTGCCGACGGTACGACCCACCCGGTGATCGATTCCGTCACGGAAAACTTCGGCGCCGAGGAAGCGGGGCTGCAGAAGGGCGACGTAATTCTGGCGGCGGACGGTATAGGCGTCAGCACCAACACCGATCTGCTGGCCGTCCGCCGGACCCACATCGTGGGCGAGAGCGTCGTGCTCACTATCCGGCGTGACGGACAGACCTTTGATGTGACGGTCGTCCTCTACCCGGTGGAGGGATGATCACTTTACAGCGCAGAAACAGGGACAAGGCCATGGCCTTGTCCCTGTTTTACACCGCAAAACGACGGATATTTACAGATAATAAACAAATAGTATACATTTTATTGCCGGAATTTGCGGCTATTTTCGCCTTCGTTCCCGCCATAGCTGCCGCAGGCTGCCGGCGGCCGCCAGCAGCAGATATGCCCCGAACAGCCGCCGCAGTACCGCTGTGTCCACCGCCGTCGCCGCCAGTGCACCGGCCGCCGCAGCCGTTGTGCCCCAGGGGATAGCGGATTTCAGCACCTCCGTTTCCAGCAACCCGTTCCGCTTGTGGGCGATGACGCCCATGACCGCTGTGGGCAGAAAGTACAGCAGGTTCACCGCGGCGGCCTGCTGCTGCGGAACACCCAAAATGAGCGTCATAACCAACAGCAGCAGGGTCCCGCCGCCCACGCCCCAGGCGGACAGGATGCCGGCGCCGAACCCCGCAGCCATTGGTATCAGCCAACTTTTCACAGGATATACCTCACGCCGCC
>ERZ1026921.110-NODE-110-length-54968-cov-7.156484_pt1 | contig 54968 bp, 74 predicted proteins | sample MGYA00519571_ERZ1026921 | MGnify/ENA primary metagenome ERZ1026921 (study PRJEB26926, sample SAMN06164877) | human gut metagenome | biome: ENVO:00009003; feature: ENVO:2100002; material: ENVO:00002003 | host: Homo sapiens | place: USA | collected 2012 ... | reverse complement strand
CGAGATTTCTGCCTGTCTCGTGGGCTCGGAGATGTGTATAAGAGACAGCTCCTGTCGCAGGCGGTAAATTTCGCAGCAAAAACACCATACGATTTACTGGGTGTAGCTGACGGAATCAAACAACTGCTCGCATACGGAACCGCCGCCGAAGATGCCATTGAAACGGTAGAAATGCTGGGCAATGTTTCGGCGGGGCTGTCCGTCCCGTTGGGTGACATGGTGTACCTATACGGCACGCTGAAATCGCAAGGCAGGGCTATGCTGGTCGATATTCGTCAGTTCGCCGGACGTGGTGTGCCTATCTACGAAGAACTCGCCAAAGTCCTCGGCGTATCCGTCAGCGAGGTAAATAAGTACATATCCGCCGGTAAGGTCGGATTTCCCGAAGTCGAGCAGGCGTTCAAAAATATGACGTCCGAGGGTGGTAAGTTCTACAACCTCATGCAAGAACAGAGCAAGACCATCACGGGGCAAATATCGAACTTGAAAGATAATTTCGATATGATGCTCAATGACATCGGAAGTGCGAATGAGGATGTCATAAGCGGTGCTATTTCAGGGGCATCGTACCTGATTGAGAATTATCAGGAAGTTGGAGAAACCCTTGCCGCCCTCGTTGCAACCTATGGCACATATCGAGCTGCTCTTATTGCAACTGCCGCTATACAGAATTCGGTTGCCACCGTAAAGCATACAGAGGAAGCTGCCGAATTGTATAAACTCCTCACGGTGGAGCAGCAGGCGCAGATAGCCAAGCAAGGATTGGCGAAAACTTCTGCCGAATATTACGCCCTTGTAAAAGCCGAAACCGCAGCAAACGTACAGGCTGCCCAAAGTGCATTGACGAAAGCCCGTGCCGACGTTACTGCGGCCAGCCAAGCCGTCGCAGCTCGACGGGCGGAATATGTTGCAGCCAAACAAATGGAGCAGCAGCGGTTGGCTGAACTTATGCACATTGGTGCAACCGGCACAGCCAAACAGATAGAAACGGCTCAAAGGAAATTGGCAACCGCCGAAACCCAACGGGAAACCGCCGCCCTTGCCTATCAGTCCGCCGCCCGTGATTTCAACGCCAAGAAAACGGCGGTGGAAACAGCTGCCCGCACAGCCAACACGACCGCAACAGCGGTCAATACCGCAGCACAGACGGCCAATGTTACGGCAACGGGATTCCTGACTGTTGCCAAAACTCGCCTTATGGCTGTTGCCGCCAAATTGAACGCCGTAATTATGGCGAACCCTTATGCGTTGGCTGCTGCCGCCGCCATTGCACTCGGTTATGGACTGTATAAACTCGTAACCTATCAGACCGAGGCGGAAAAGGCACAAAGCAAATTGAACGAGACGATAAAAGAGGCCGATAAGTCTCTACAATCGGAACTCTACCAAATCAATTTGATGTTTGCACGGTTGAAAGCAGCCAAAGAGGGCACGGACGAATATAAAGATGCGAAACAGGCGATTATCAGCCAGTACGGAGAGTATCTGAAAAAACTCGGAGACGAAAAAACGGCTCTGAACGATATTGCTGCGGCCTACTCCCTGATAACAGAGGAAGCCACCAAAGCAGCCAATGCAAGGGCGATACAGCAGGTAACGCAGGAAGCCGGCAACATCGTTTCAGAAAAGCAGAGCGACGTATATGACGAGGTAAAGAAGCTGTTGGGAAAAGAGTTCAAAGGGCAAAAAGGTTCTGACGGGAAAATTGACCTTGCCGATGAATATCTTATCAAATTGAAACCCGTCATAATGGGCGGGGCTGAAATCACGTCCGACATCGAAGCTATTATCAAACAGTTCGACAGAACTCGATACATACCGGGCGACCCAATGACGGGGATAGGTTCATACACCTACACGGCAAATGCCCTCAGGGAAGAACTGGCATCCCTTGCCAAAGTACGGGCTGCTGCCGAACAAAGCGTCAAAGAGGCAACGGAAAAATTCGGCTCTGCCCCGGCTGCGACCGACGGCGAAGCAAAGCAGTTCGATGCGATGACCGCATCCCTGCAACAACTCATGGAACAGCTACCGAAAGCGCAGGATGCCCTCGCCGCCTTAAAAAAAGCCGACACTCCCGATGCTGCGGCTATTGCAGCCAAAGAGCGGGAAATACAACTGATAAAAGACCAAACCCTCGCTCGTGAAAAGGAATTGTCGGTCATTCGGGACGTGAAAGAACAAATCGAGGCGTTGGAGAAAGAGCAACTCGGCTACGGCAAAGACGACCCCGAATACAAGGCATTGCAAACCCGTATAGATGCTTTAAAAACAAAGTTGCCTCAAACTGCGGGACAGACCAGCAAGGCGGAAAATGAAGCCGCAAGGATAAAGCGAGAAACTGCCGAGCGGAATCAGAAGATACAGGAGTACGAGGAGAGTGTCAAAAAGCAGATAAAGCAGGCGGAGTTGGATATTTCCCAATCCCGTATTGATGCTATGGAGGAGGGATTTGCCAAAGAGCAAGCCCAAATTGAACTTGCCTACCAACGACTGATTTTCGCCAACCAGCAGCGGGAGGCAGAAATGGTCGAGGCGTTACGTGATGCCCGTGAACTCGAATGGGAGAACAAAAATCCCCAAGCGCAAGCAAAGGGAAAGACGTTCGACCGCTCAACCGTTACCGCTGCTGACCTTTCACCGGAACAGCAAGCGCAAATTGCCGAGTATTACAAAGTGGCCGAGGAGATACGCAATAAGGCAAATAAAACCTCGCTCGAACAAATGCTGGCCGATTTTATGACCTACGAACAGCAGCGGAATAAAATCACGGAGGAATACGAGCGGCAGCGGAAAGCCCTGTATAATGAGGACGGTACGTTGCGGCAAGGGGTTACGCAGGGTAATGTTGATGAACTCAACCGCAACGAGCAAGAGGCGTTGAAAGCCGTTGATGAACAATTCGCATCACGGGAGGAAACTTATCAGGCATGGATGAACGCCATAGCCAATATGACATTACGGCAGTTGGAGCAAGTATTGGCGCAGGCCGAGCAAGAATTGGCTGCTCTCGAAAAATCAGGGACAGCCGATAGCAAGCAACTATCCACCGCTCGTGCGAAAGTGAACACCGCCCGTAAAAAGGTAACGCAGGCGCAGGCCGAAAATGAAGTGTCGCCGGGAAAACGCTCTATCAAAGAGTGGGAAGACCTCTACAAGACATTGCAGGAGGCAGAACGGGAATTTGAAAGCATCGGCGACACTGTTGATGGAACGGCGGGTAAGATAATCGACACGGCAGGGACGGTTCTTACCTCGACGTTGAGCATGATAAATAGCATTGTCTCGCTCACAACTGCATCTACAACAGGTATGCAGACTGCGGCGTTGGCATCTTCAAAAGCCATTCAGACGGTAGAGAAAGCCAGCGTAATCCTGACGATTATTTCTGCGGCGATGTCTATTGCTACGGCGATTATCGGGCTGTTCAACAATGACGACAAATATCAGGAGGAAATCGAAAGGTTGCAAGACCGTATCGACCAACTCCAATGGGAACTCGACAATGCCGATGTGGTGCGGTTGCAGAACAATACGTTCAATGTACTGGAAAAGGTCAAGCAGGTGTACGCCGAAACGACACAAGAGGTACTCCGTCTCCATGCTACCACGAACCGATATGCCAACTCATTGTTTCAGATTATCGGGCGGGTTGTTTATCAAAACGAGATAATGCAGAAGTCGGCGGAGAAATTGGCAGAGGCTTACGCAAGCATCGAATATACTGCGGATAAGGCACTTGGCTATGCGAAATATGATGAAGCGAAAGAACAACTCAAAAACCTCGCAGAACAACAGTTGCTCCTGCAAGAGCAAATCCGAAACGAGAACAACAAAAAGGACACCGACCACGGGAAGATAGCAGATTGGGAACGGCAAATACAGGAACTTGGAGCGGAAGCAGGCGCAATAATAAACGAACTCGTCGAGAGCATAATTGGGGGTAGTTCAACAGACATTGCAAATGAATTGGGCGATGCCTTTATCGACGCTTTCAGAGCAGGAGAAGATGCAGCCGAGGCGTGGGGCGAAAAGGTAGATGATATTGTTGCCAATATCGTCAAGCAAATGCTCGTCCAAAAGTTACTCGAAGAACCTCTCGGCGACCTTTTCAATGAATACAAAGATAAATGGTTCAGCAAGGACGGAACATTTGCAGGCTTTGGTGCTGTCAATGATAGTATGGTCGAATTTGCCGCAAGATTAAACGGGTATGTAAACAACTTCCAAGCGGGTATGGATGCCCTCCCCGATGAATTAAAAGAAATATTGCTGGGTGATATTGAATCCACCCGTGAGGCTTCGGAGAAAGGTATTGCCACCGCTTCACAGGAGAGCGTCGATGAACTAAACGGGCGGGCGACAGCCATACAGGGGCATACATACTCCCTAATGGAAAGTGCCAAACTCCTTGTTGCCAACAGCGCACGAATACTCGATCACCTCGCAGGCATCGAAGATAACACGAAGCACCTGTCGAAGTTGGAAAGCATTGAGGGCGATATGCAGGCCGTCAAAAACACGGTAAACGACATTGCCCTGAAAGGAATAAAACTGAAAAAATAGTGAATGACACGTATGGAACGGACACTACTCAATGAAATATATGCACAATGGAAATCTGCCAAGCAACGGGCACAGCAGGAATGCGAAAACCGTGCTTTGTTCAACATGGCAGAGAAATATCGTGCTTGCACCATGTTCAAAGGGACGGAAGACCTCGAACAAATCATCCGGCTGTTCACTTCTCCGCAGGGAGTAGAATTTTGTCAGAAATACCACTTCCCCGACATAACCACCCTCCGGCGGTTCAAGCAGTACGACGTGGAACGCTACGGGATTTACATTGATGCAGGGCATATACGGCTCGAAAACGAGCGGACGGTAGTGCTTATCGGGAACACCTCGGCCAACCTGTCATACGACAGCAAAGGCCGCCACGAGGTTATTTTAATGCACGGAGCGCAAGCCTCGATTCAGGCCTCGGCGTGGGCTGTGGTTTTCGTATCAGGCGAACACGGGTGTCAAGTTATCAAAAAAGCAACAGACAGGGCGATGATTTTATGACGGATAGGTTTTACATAGACGGGAAAGACGCTTTCACGGAATACGGTGTTTTCGTGCAGGAGGACGGCTACAACGAACTTGTGGCCTTTCCGTCATTGAAATCCGTCAAGAGCAATGATTGGCAGGAGGAGGACGGCATCGAGGCAGACTTATCCGCTCCGGTATTGGACACCAAAGAATTTTCCATGAAGTTCGTATTTACAGGTGATAATTACCGCTTCGGGGGCTTTATAGAATTGTTGTCCGACAAAGCCTACCACACGTTCAATTTCAAGGAAATCGGGCGTACTTACCGCCTCCGCATGGTATCACATACGAATCTCGATACCGCTCTGTTCCTCGGTTTTGTTACGCTTCGCCTCGCTGATGATTTTCCGTTGGACGGCTACACCTATACCGCTCCGGCAAGCACGGTTCCTCCCTACGGAGATTATGAACTCGACGGGCGTAAGTTGACGGATTATGGCATACGTGTTTTGGAGGGAACGCTATCCGAGATAGAGAAATCTCCCGCCGTGAAACAAAACCTGCTCCGCAACATAGGGACACAAGGCGGCGCAATATACGACGGGGAACGTGTTACATTCAAGACAAAAGAGGTCAAGGTAACTTGCCTCATGCGGGCGGCTACACAAACCGAATTATGGCGCAATTATGACGCTTTCCTGTACGACTTGGCACGCCCCGACGAACGGTTGTTATACGTCGATGCGACAGGGTTGGAATATCCGTGTCATTACAAAAGCGGTTCAGTTTCGGAGTTCTATGCGTCAGGGAAAATTTGGCTGAAATTTACCATTACGCTGGTCTTTACGTCGTTCCGAGTTGAAGATGAACATTACCTCCTCGCAGCCGAATCCGGAGAATGGATTATAACGGAGGAGGGTGATTTTGCGATTGATTTAACAGAAATAAAACAATAACAATATGGGTGTCAAGAAAATAAAAATCAGCGCATTGCCTTTGGCCGATACCCTTGTCGGATTATATACCATAGGGGTAAACGCCCTGAATAAGAGCGTCAAAGTGAGTTTGGAGTTTCTGAAAACCGCAGCGGATAAGGCCAACGACGCTGCTACGGCGGCCAACAAAGCCAAGACAGCCGCAGAAACGGCGACAGAAGCAGCAAAAACAGCCACAAAAAATGCTAATACCGCAACGGAGGCGGCCAATACAGCCGCTAAAAATGCTACGGATAAAGCAACAGCAGCAGACACGGCAGCCAAAAATGCGAACACAAAAGCCGATGCAGCGGACAAAGCTGCCGGGGCAGCAACGACAGCAGCGAACACCGCCAATTCCAAAGCCGCCCTCGCAGACCAAAAGGCCACAGCCGCCGACAACGCCGCAAATCTCGCCGGGGAGACCGCAGAGGAAGCACGAGCCACAATTGTAAGGTTGGAGGAATTGGAAGAATCGCTCGTCGGACAGTACAAAATGATTCCGACAGGCATGAACCTCGACTATCCGCCTCGCATAACATTCCGAAACACCGTGCCGAGACGTATAACATACGAACTGCTCCCGACGAACACGGGACGCAATGTGCTGTTTCTCGGCGATGATAATGCCGTTTCGGTTCAACCCGACGGAAGCCTCACAGTCAATCGGACAGGTATCAGCAAAATCCACGTTATCCCGACCGAGAATACGTCAATTTACCGAACCATACAAATTACGGTGGCGGAACCGGAACTTCGACGAGTAAAATCAAACTCATTGCGGCTCATGGGCAACGGTAGTTTTAGATTAACTTAATAACAAGACAATTATGGCATTAACACCTGAACAGGAAGCAAAAGTGCTTCAAATTATCACAGCTTTCGATAATGGGAAGCGGTTGAATGAACTCCCCCATATCGGGGAGGTAAATCCTCTCGAACTCATCGTAGAGGTTATGGACACGGACGGAGAGAGCAAACAAGCTAAACTCGCAGCTATGCTCCCATACCTCGAAGACCAATGCGCCTACGGCATCCAATGGGACACGACCGTATCGACGCCGACGTGTACCCGTATCGGCAGTATCGCTCTCCATAAAAGCCTCCCCATTCAAAACCGGATGCGGGGTTGTTTGTTGAGCGATAACGGAACGGTCGTTGAGTACCTGAACCCGACAAATTGGAGGGCGCATACCCTCGACGGCTCCAAAGGTCAGGTCATGGTCGAAATACCAGCACATTACCGCAAATTCGAGACAGAGGGAACAATACGCCGGTGCAAACTATCGGAATACCCGTTGCCGGGCTATCACGCCGTTCCCAAAATGTATATTTCGGCGTATGAGGCTGCTATGGAACGCAGCACGGGCAAACTCTGTTCTGTCGTCAATATGGGAACAGATTACAGGGGCGGAAACAATCAGGCGGATTGGGACGGAACGTATCGTTCTGTTCTTGGGCGTCCGGTTACAGTCAAGAGCCGCACGGCTTTCCGCAATGCTGCCCGCCTCCGTAACGCATCGGCGACGAACGAGTGGAATTGCCTTGACTACAACGCATACAAGGCCGTATTTTGGCTTTACTATGTGGAGTATGCCAACCGCAACTGTCAGACGGCATTTAACGCCCAAAAAGATAGTAATGGATATGCGCAAGGAGGGCTTGGAAACGGTGTAACCAACACCCCGGATTGGAACGGATTTAACGGTTATTATCCGTTTGTCCCCTGCGGTTACACTGATGAACTCGGCAACGCTTCGGGCGAGGTTGCATACGTCATGCAGAACGCCGAGGGAGGTACACACGGAACGGTATATGTTCCTCGCTACCGAGGTATTGAAAATCCGTTCGGACACATTTGGAAATGGACGGACGGCATTAATATTCAAATCGCCTCGGCAGCTGACGGCGGGACATCAAAAGTATATGTTGCTGACGACCCCACAAACTACAACGACAGCAACTACAACGGCTACACTCTGCGAGGAGAAGAAGCCCGAACCGAAGCATACGTCAAAGAACTTGTCTTCGGTGAGTTCGGCGACATCATGCCAGCGGTGGTGGGCGGCGGTTCAACAACCTATTGGGCGGACTACCACTATACCAACATTCCTGCATCGGGTACAGTCCTCCGTGGTGTCCTGTTCGGCGGTAATGCGGATAACGGTGCGCTTGCGGGCTTCGGCTATGCGTATTCGGATCGCGCCCCCTCGTCTGCGACTGCGCACTTCGGCTCTCGCCTTTGCTTTATACCCAATTTGTAAATAATTTAATAATAGATAGTTATGACGTAAGATAGAAAAGGTTGGTCGTTCTTCGTGGTGTCCTGTTCAGCGGTAATGCGAATAACGGTGCGAATGCAGGCTTCAGCTATGCGAATTCGAATAACACCCCCTCGAATACGAATGCGAACATCGGCTCTCACCTCTGATTTTCATAGGTTAATAAGAAACAAAATATAGAACGACGACCGTGCCTCTTGGCAAAAAAACACGAACCACAAAAAGGTGCTGGTAGGGAAACCGACGGCTCCAAGTATGAAAAGCAAAGCAATGAAACGGATAGGGAATTTATACGAAAGGATTATCGCAGTAGAAAACCTCCAACTCGCCGACCAAAAAGCGAGACGGGGAAAACTGCGTTCTTACGGGGTACGTCGCCACGACAAAAACCGGGAAGCCAATATCCTCGCTTTGCACGAAGCACTCAAAAATAAGACGTTCAAAACATCAAAGTACGAAACATTTATCATCAAAGACCCCAAAGAGCGGGAGATATATCGGCTGCCGTATTTCCCCGACAGAATCGTTCATCACGCTATAATGAACATTCTCGAACCAATATGGGTTTCGGTGTTCACGACGGACACGTTTTCTTGCATCAAAAACAGGGGTATAAACGGGTGTATGCTGAAAGTAGATAAAGCGTTGAAAGACGTGGAGAACACCCGATATTGCCTGAAAATCGACGTTAAGAAATTCTATCCGAGTATCGACCATGATGTGCTGAAACAAATCGTGCGCCGTAAAATCAAATGCCCGGACACGCTGGCTCTACTCGACCAAATCATAGATAGTGCCGCCGGTGTCCCTATCGGCAATTACCTGTCGCAATATTTCGCCAACCTGTTCCTCGCATACTTTGACCATTGGATAAAAGAGGAGGTCGGTGTCAAATATTATTTCAGGTATGCCGACGACATGGTTTTTCTGCACAAGGACAAGGCGTTCCTGCATGATTTACTCACACAGATAGATGCCTATCTCCGTGACAACCTGCATTTGACGATAAAGGCAAATTACCAGGTATTCCCTATCGCTAAAAATCGCAGCGATAAGCACGGGCGGGGGCTGGATTTCGTCGGGTTCGTTTTCTACCACGAACACAAGCTAATCCGCAAGAGCATCAAGAAGAATTTTTGCCGTGCCGTTGCCCGGCTTAACAAGCAGCCCAACCTATCTGCCAAAGACTACAAACAGGGAGTGTGCAGTTGGCTCGGCTGGGCAAAACACAGCAATTCCAAACATTTATTGAAAACCATAATTAAACCGAGTTTCTATGGCAATCTATGACAAAAAGCCCTCTATCTACGAGGCAAACGGGGACGGTTCTTACACCTACCGTTGGGACATTAAAGAAGTCGAAATACCCGCCGGAGCTGACACGGAGGAAACCACAACGAAATGGGAGTGTCAGGAGGTTGTCGTGTGGGGTACGGTAACGAGCGACAAACTGACCGAGGCCGTAATCAACCATTTATGGCCGAGGGATTACGAGCAGAAACTTATCAACGAGTACAACGCTGCGACAATGGGGATATACGGGGCTAAATCGAGTACCGATGCCCAGCCGAAAATCGCTGCATACAAAGCCTTTTTATCCGAGCGGGCAGCTATCAAACGTCAAATCGACGACGATTGTGCAACCCTAAATATCCAGTAATATGGCAAAGCGTTTCAGCGAACTCGGTATCAAGCAGCAGGACGACCGCTAGATTTTCAACTGCCAACAGGTGTCTATCACGGACGTTCTGAACAGCGAAATAGAAGTTATCGACTTTATCCCCGGAATGAAAACACAACACGGGGAAGGTCGGTATCTCATTAAGTTCACGCAGAACGGTACGGAGGGTAAGTTTTTCACAAACTCATCCGCCATTAAAAGTGTTCTCGATCAAATTCCTAAAGAGGAATTTCCGTTTATAACCACAATCCGCTGCACCAAGTGTGGCAACGGGAAGATATACCAATTTACGTGATGAAAATTCTCCATAACAACATCGAAATACTCAACATACAGGTCGATGACAGCAGCTACCGCTATCGGGCTATAAAGGGCGACCATAATCTGACGCTCTATTTCTCGCTGGCGGAACACGTCGAAATACCTGTCGGGGCGTATTGTGTCTATGAGAACGAGACCTACACGCTCGAAAAGCCCGAGAGCCTGACGATGAAGCACAGCCGCTATTTCGAGTACACCGTCGTATTCGATTCACCGCAAGCAAAGGCGGGCAAGTGGAAATTCAGGAACCCCGTAGATAGACGGCTGAAATTCCCGCTGACGGCCAAACCTATCGAACACCTGCAAATGTTCGTGGATAATATGAACCAGCGGGACAGCGGTTGGACTATCGGACGGTGCATTGACGCTCCCGAAAAGACCATATCGTACAATCATGCGTATTGCATCGACGCACTATCCCAAATGGCTGATGAATGGGAAACGGAGTACGAATTTGTCGGTAAGCAGGTGTCGTTGTGGAAAGTCGAGTACAACAGGGACAACCCGCTGCCGTTATCGTATGGTAAAGGGAACGGATTTAAGCCCGGCATCGGACGCTCCAACTACGAAGATTCTACGCCTATCGAAATTCTATATATTCAGGGCGGGGAACAAAACATCGACGCCAGCCAATACGGAAGTTCCGAATTGCTGTTGCCCAAAAGCCAAACAATCCGGTTCGACGGTGAACACTTCGAAGGCGAACAGGGATTTGACAGCAGTAAGGCTCGAACCTATCAAACGGATGCGGACGGGTTCTCCATACGCCGTGCCGATAAACCGTTATCCTCACAGGCAGAAGATAGCCTCGATTGTTCGGAAATATACCCCTCCCGTGTGGGGACAATAAGTGCCGTTACGGTGGTTGATGCCAGCAAGCATTTTTACGACATTGTAGATAGCAGCATACCGGCATCGCTGAATTTCGAGGACTGTCTGATTGAGGGCGAAACGCTGACAATTATTCCACAGACGGGAATGTTGGCCGGAAAGGAATTCGAGGCAAAGTATATCCACAATGCCAAAGAAGGGAAAGCCGCCCGCCGGTTTGAAATCGTCCCGCAGGATATAGACGGACAAACGATGCCAGGCGGAAATTATATCCCACAAGTCGGAGATACATACGCCGTATTTCATTGTATGCTGCCCGCAGCGTACATCTGCGACAACGCCACAAAAACCGGAGCATCGTGGGACATGTTCCGGCAGGGGGTGAAATACCTGTACGATAACGAAGAACAGAAATTCACGTTCACGGGCGAATTGGACGGGATATGGGCGAAGAAAGATTGGCTCAATATCGGCGGTAGGATAAAGTTGGGCGGGTTCGTTCAATTCTCCGACGAGCGGTTCCAGCCGGAGGGAGTGCTTGTCAGGATTATCGGGATAAAGGATTACATCAATAATCCCCACAGCCCCGAAATAGAATTGTCAAACTCTACCGTCGGGCGAACGGTATCGAGTGATCTGCGGAAAATCGAAAGTAACGAGGTGGTTATGGATACCCTCCACAAAGAGGCTTTGCAGTTCACCAAACGCCGGTATCGGGATTCTATGGAAACTATCGAAATGTTAGGCGATGCCTTGCTCGATAATTTTTCGAACTCCATAAACCCCATAGCCGTACAAACTATGGCTATGCTTATCGGCGACAAGAGCCTGCAATTTGAGTTCGTCAATAGCATGACGAACCCGTCCCCCGTTGTCCATAACGTAACGTACAATCAGGCGACAAAGGTGCTGTCTGTTCCTGCCGGTATCATCCAGCACTACACGCTCGGCATCGACACCATATCGTCAAGCCATGCAGCCGACGAGTATAAGTTTTGGTCGCTCCCCGCCTTTACCACGCCGACGCTGACCGACGGAACAAAAAAATACTACCTCTACGCAAAAGTTAGCAAAACGGCCAAGACCGGCACGTTTTATATCAGCGAACAGGCTATCGCAATGGAGGGTGTGGCCGGATATTATCATCTGCTCATGGGCGTACTGAACAGCGAATACGACGGGGAACGCAGTTATGTTCCCTTGTACGGGTTCACGGAGGTACTGCCAGGGCAGGTAGTAACAAATAGAATTGCAACGGGAGACGGTAAGAGTTTTATTGATTTCCTTAACAACGCCTTACATTTAGGTAATGATACAAGTTATTTAGATTGGAATAACATTGTATCCAATACACTGTCCACCATAAATCTGATATTGGAGAACGCTACAATCAAAAACAAATTGAGCGTTCTCGGCGAGGCATTGATTGCTGGTTTCTATTTCTCTGACGAGGTTATCAAATCTTCAAAGAAATCAGGAAATGACCCCGCAATGTATCTTAACGGAAAGACGGGGAAAATCCATTTGAAATCGACGACGACGGGTGGTGATTATTCGCTCGATACAGACGCATCGGAGATTGATATTGACGCCGCCTCTGGAACAGTTGAAGCCCGCAATAAAAACGGGGTAGCCTATATGTCTGCCAGCGGTATATTCTGCAATAATCCGAAAACAAATGCGCTTCCCATATCATCGGGATATACGCACTACGGTTCAATCGTCGGGATGGGCTTCGGCAAAGCGGATAATACGTGGGCATTCGACAAGGAGCAGACCATCATTGCAGGAGTGTACGGCCGTGCAAGTAACAGCGGAACAGCCCCCGCATACGGTGGGTATTTTTGGGATTTGCTCGCCGCCGGGCTGATTCTTCGCCCCAAATATATTGGCGACGCCAGCACTTACTACTTGAACGAGGGACATACTCAATGTCTCGGACTTACCAATTCAGGTAAGACCGCATCTGTTTATCTCCCGACGGACGGAATGGAGGGTAAGGTAATTTTTGCGAAACAAGTAGGGCAAGGACAGATGCGCTTTTGGCCTCGTTCCGGGCAATTCATATTTGACGACATAAGTGCAAACGACTACTACGACATACCGCAAGGTTACGAGGCGAAATTTACGTTCGCAATTTTCTATCTGAATGACGTAAAAAAGGAAGCGTGGCTTGTTAGCCGGTGGAAATTTTAATTTTTTGACCTATGGAATACGGATATATAAACGACGGAGGCTACCTTGTATCAAGGCATATCGAGGAACTACAAGAGCAATATCGAGACACGGACGGCGGAATAAAAAGCCGAACAATTACCGTCGAGGAACAAATCGAGAAACTGTCGGCCAACGGCTGGAAACCAGTCGAGCAGCTTGATGAATCCCGATTACAATGCGAGGACGGATATGTTATGCGCATCATGCCATACGATGCAGGAGACCGGATTGCTTATCATTACGAAACTGTATTTGATACTCAAAAGGTGCGACGAGAAATCGAAATCTTAAAAACTAAGTTGGCGAATAGCGACTACAAAATCATTAAGTGCTATGAAGCATCATTAACACGAGCAACTTTGCCGTATGATGTTGAAGAATTGCACGCTCAACGCCAAAATATACGAGATAAAATCAATGCGTTAGAAGCATCATTAAACTAATTTTTGCCTTAAATATGATTATAATACAATCATTTTAATACCTTTGTGGAAAAGAAAACAGCATTATGGAGAATATACCCGCAATTATAAGTTCGATAGCCGTTATTTTATCGGCTTGGTTTTCCTATAATCAGTACGCAAAAAACAAACTTACTGACCTCAAAATCGAAAAGTGGAAAGCCGAAGAAGAGGTGAAATCGGCCAAGCGCAGCGATAATATCGCCAAAATCTATGGAGTACTGTGGCAACTCCTCCATGAATTGCAAGCCGACCGTATATATATCGTCCAACCGCACCCGCTCGTGAACAATTTATTTTTGTCGGTCAGTTTGGAGGTGAAGCGAAACGGTGTATCAGCCATGAAGCCAAATGTTCAGCGGTTGCCGATGTCGGATGTAGCCGCATTCTCCGCCGAACTGTCTGCACGTGATTTTCTTCTATATCGAAATATCGACACCGAAGTCAAGGATAAGCGAGCACGGGCGATAATGACAACGAACGGTTGCTGCTCGGTGGTTGTGAGGCGTCTGACTGACGACGAACACGATTGGATAGGGTCGATATTCTGTGGCTTCACTCACGAACAGCAGTTGCAACCGGCATCCCTGCGGCAGCAGTTGCAGGAAGCAGCCGACCACATTCAATACATATTACCCGAATACAAATGAAACTACTACTGAAACGCATAGCATTGAAGCCAACATATACTGTCGGTTGGCTATACATAGACGGGCAGAAAGTATGCGACACTATCGAAGACACCGTGCGAGACCTGAACAAAAACGGGCGGTTCGACAACGGCGAAAAGAAAGTTTACGCCGAAACCGCTATCCCCTACGGGACATACGCCATCACGCTGAAAGTCCAATCCCCGAAGTATAAGGATCGGGCGCAGTACAAATTCTGCGACGGCTACCTCCCTCGGCTGCTCAATGTGCCGGAGTTCGACGGCATCCTGATCCATATCGGCAATACCGCCGAGGATAGCGCGGGGTGCATATTGGTCGGCGAAAACAAGGAGGTCGGCAAGGTGCTGAACTCGACGGCCACATTCCGACGGGTCTATGCCATGCTCAAAGCGGCCTCCGACCGGGGCGAACCAATCCAAATCGAAATCGTATGAGAAACGTGAAGAAAAAGAAACCGACCTACGAACAGATTGTAGATAGGGCATATATCATAGCTTTGACGGCATTAGCATTGGCTTTCCTATCGTTCATGCTGTCGCTTGGATGAGTTGCCAAACAAGCGAGGTCGCAGCCACTATGAGTGCCCCTACTGAAATCCAAAAGGCTCGACGGGCATATTTGATATTGGATTCTTTCACCCTATTATCAAGTTGCCTGTCCGCTTCCCTCTTTCCGATTTCTTCGAGGGCATGGCCGCAATCGGCGTAAATAGGACTGAGGTATTGGGACTGAGTAATATGGAAATCGCCACCGCTGATTCCGACCCCGACATGCTCATTCGAGAACAGCCGATATATACGAGGCCAATATTCCCCGGATAGTTCCTCGCCTTTTTCGCAAGTAACTTCCGAATGCCCCGCCGCAATGTATTCGATTACAGCCATAAGCGACTGATAAAACTCCTTTGTTTCCATAACGACACAAAAATAACGAACAAACATGAAACGACTTCAAATTATAGTATTTTTTATAATCCTGCTGGCGGTAGTCGGCTGTTGCCCGTGCAAACATCTGACGACCTCGACCGGGACGCGGGACAGCCTGCATGTCGAGATCAGGCATCGCACTATATGGATTCCCGACACGGTACGGGTGCAACTGTCGGCCGAGCGAACCGAGCAGACCGTCCGCCAAGATTCAAGCCACCTCGAAACCTCGGCGGCGGTATCGGACGCACGGATCAACCCCGACGGATCGCTATCCCACTCGCTCGAAAACAAGACGAACGATCGGGAAATACCGACGCAGCGGCCGATAGAATATCGCGACAGCATCGTCTATCGGGATCGGGAGATCGAGGTCGAAAAGATTGTCGAGGTAGAGCGCAAATTGACATGGTGGCAACAAACGCAGATGAAAGGCTTTTGGATTGTGCTGGCAATTCTTGTAGTAGCGTGCCGGAAAAAGATTTTTGCCGTTGTCCGGCGATTTATCTAACATCGCAACAATATTCTCCCTCGGGAACCAATCCCGAATCAAAAACTTTGTTTATATTTGGGCAAAATTATTGTAATATAGCGTTTGCTATTGTTTTGAGGTTTAGAAAATCGCCAATTTTCATCGAAGCCCTTAAAAGCAATGGTAAATGCCTGCGTATATGCGTGGGCATTTTCCTTGTTAGGGCTTCAGGTGTTTGGCGATACCTCTAAACCAACAGGAATGCCCACGCTTCTTTCGTGTGTTCCATATCAAGGCGGTAGTATCGCCAAAACGACAAAATATGGGCGCATTCTTCTATTTCACATTATTCGGGTTGGTTGTCGCCGTTATCGGAGGCGTGTTGCAAGGCATCCATAACTCGAAACGACAATCCCAATCTCCTCCCGACAAAAAATACCACATCTCCGGTTCGATAACGCCGGAACAGCTATCCCAAATTAGAGCCGATAACCGCAAGCGTTGGTCTGCACTTGAACATTGTGTGGAACTCAACAACAGAGGCATTACCTATGAAAAGTCGGGAAAAATCGAAGATGCCATAGCCACGTATGAAATCAATATCTCCCTCGGCTATTCAGCGCATCACGCATACAAACGGTTGATGATACTATACAGGAAACAGAAAGACTACCACAACGAAAGGCGGGTAATTTTAAGGGCGTTAGAGATATTTCCGGCAGAAATGGAATACCTCGACCGGTTGAAAAAAGTCGAATATTTAATCTTAAAATCAGGTATATAATATGAAAAAAATCATCTTCATTATTTTATTGGGAGCCCTATTGTGTGGGTGCGGTATATCTTCAAAAGACAAGGAATATATGCAAACCGTTCTACACAATGAATTAGTGGCAAAATACCGAGAAGCAGGCCACCAAATAATGTTTCTAAATGTAACCCTCGACAAAGTTGATAAATCCTCATATATAGGTACTTCGAGTGAATATAGCGGATATTTCAAATGTACCTTCACCGATAATGATAAGGAAATAACGTTTTATGGTGATGTAGGTTTTGACAAGAATCTGCAAATTTCAAAAGTGTCCCAAATTTTTGGAGACAACAAGATAGCCGTTTCTATATTCGGCCCCTATATAGTCGGGACAAAATTTGAATTATCACTACCACCCGATAGCAAGTATATTTTGGACTGTTTTATGAACAGAAACAAAGTGGCAGGAAATGAATAACTCAAAGGGCGGCGGCGACCGCCCTTTTTCGTGTCTGCATCCGACATTGGAGAGAAACAATCGGTGAAATAATCACGAACGTTATACAAGTAACTTTGAAATTGCTATCTTTATCCCCTGATGCAACCGCTTTCAATAGCAAGGCTTTCAATTCTGTTGCTGGTTTGTTGCTCACAGATTTTACAGAGCAAAACAATACGTTCAAATACAGCAATATAATGATTTAATTTCACGTTTTGCATCGGAAAGTGAAGCGAGGAAATCGAATGTCAAACAATGCACAAATAAACCGCTAATAAAGTCAAATAAACATCTATTAATGAACGATTAACGCCTCATATTAAGGGGCGTTTCTTTTTACATACGTTGTATTTGATTTGTCGATTTTTTGTTGTTAATTTGTTGCTCGAAATAATTTGAGCAACAAAAGCAACAAATATGGGAGCAGCAAAAGAACCTATCCGCCTCCGGAAGCGGACGACGCCGACAGGCAATGTGTCGTTATACCTGGACATATATTTGAACGGCAAGCGGTCGTATGAATACCTGAAAATGTATCTCGTCCCCGAAAAGACAAAAGCCGACAAAGAGAAGAACCGGCAGACTTTGCAGCTGGCCGAAGCCGTCAAAGCGAAACGGATTGTCGAATTACAGAACGGCGAATTTGGGTTCAATGCAGCGTACAAACTCGAAACCAATTTTCTCGATTATTACCGGGCAATGTGCGAAAAACGACACGGGAGCACAGACAGCAACGGGAATTGGGGAAATTGGCATAGCTGCCTGAAACATCTCGAACGATATTGCAAACCGAACACCACGTTCAAGGACATTACGCCGGAATGGATAGAGGGCTTTCGGGAGTATTTGGACAAAACCGCCCGTTGCAGGGATAAGCGCAAGAAGATAGTAACGGACGAGATTTCAAAGCCGTTGTCGCAAAATTCCAAAGTAAGTTATTTCAACAAACTGCGGGCATGTATAAATCAAGCGTTCGACGACCGCATTATGCCCCATAACCCCCTGCGGGGTATCGAGGGGTTCAAAGCGGGGGAATCGGAACGATGCTACCTCACCCTCGACGAAGTAAAGGCTATGGCTGCGGCGCATTGCAAATACCCTGCTTTGAAAAAGGCGTTTATGTTCAGTTGCCTGACAGGAATCCGTAAGAGCGACATCGAAAAAATGCGGTGGAAAGAAGTCCAACAGCACGGGGAGTTCACCCGTATTATTTTCAAGCAGAAGAAAACGGGCGGGCAAGAATATCTCGACATCAATCCACAGGCAGCCTCCTACTTGGGCGAGCGAGGGAAGCCCGACGACAGAGTGTTTGTCGGCTTCAAATATAGTTCCTATATGATAACGGAGTTAAGAATGTGGGCAGTTCGTGCCGGTATAACAAAGGATATAACCTTTCATTCCGGCCGGCACACTTTCGCCGTTTTGATGCTCGACCTCGGAGCAGAAATTTATACCCTGCAAAAATTACTCGGACACAAAGAGATTCAGACCACCCAAATATACGCCAAGATTCTCGACAAAAAGAAGCAAGAGGCCGTGTCGATGATACCGAATATATTGCCGGAAGAAAACGACAAAGAATAGCGGCTACGGCGTTTTCCTGAACATTTCTCCCTGCCCCGTTAGCAACCAATGGGCGGACACGCCGTAATCTCTGACAAGGTACACCAACCACGGTAATTGTGCGCTATTCTGCGTGGTATTGGGATTTTTCGCTTCGAGGGCATTCAGGTTCCACCGGTTGATATTATATCGGTCGGTAAACGTCTTTTTCCCTCGTATCACCCCCTTTGCTTTCAGGGCATATAAAGCCTCGAAAAATCGGGCTGTTATTTTTTCGTTTTCGCTTTGCTGCATATCTTTTCTGAATGGGCGTTTGCGGCCTTGAATTTTGCGTCTATTTTATTTTCTCGTTCCTGTAATAATCTTTGCCATTTTGCAACCAATTCGGGGCTGAAATCGGGCTTTTTGTGTCCGATAACTATCAACTCGTAGTCTCGCAACTCTTCGGAGGTCATTACAGGCATATATTTCTCAATATCAAGCAATGCAAGCATATTTTCGAGCATTGTTTTCCGAATGTCCGCATACTTGGGTTCTTCAATCATATCTCCCTCGCCGGTCAGAAACCAACGGGCGTTGATGTCGGGCAACTTCGATACGATTGTCATTACCGGCGTGATACCGAAATTTTCCCCTTTTAGCAACTTGGCAAGATATTGAGGCGTCCAGCCCAACAAATCAGCAAACTCCCGTTGTCGCCCACCTGTTTTATACTTGATTATTTCGAGTAACCTTGTATTCATAAATTTCAATATAACGGTACTTTATATCGGATTTGTCCGAACTCTATTATCCTGCAACGGCAGAGGTGACATTGCCTCCCTGCTGGGCAGGCATTTTTTTGCCTTCCGCAATTTGCTGTTTCAACAAGGCAACCAACTCATCTATCTGCTTGTCCTTGCTTTTCAGGCTTTCGGCCTGCGTTTGTATCACCTCCCAAACATTTGCCGGAATAGTTACGACACTCGTTCCCGCCTCCACGGAGTTCAGCATATTGCCCTCGCCTGTCATTATCCAAACTTCGTTTATATTCCTATCGACAGACGCCAATTTCTGCACAAATCTTTCCGACAAAGGCACTTTTCCGTTTACTATCTGTGAGAATGAGGACTTTGTATAACCAAGTTTCTCGGCTAATTCTCGCTCGTTTTCGGCGTATTCCATAAAAACGAGCCAATTTATCACCTTTTTAATTCTTTGTGTTTCTGTCATTTGCAAACAAACTTAAAATTAAATCACAACTTTGTGTCGAAAATTTTGTTTGAAATCGAAACAAAGTTTATATTTGCACACGGGTTTTAATAAAACCGCATTCAAAAATATGAAGAAAAATTTGAAATCGAAAATAAACCAAACAGTAAATGCAAAAATAATGGAACAAAAGGTTTTCAAAACGGCCTATCAAGAGGAACAGGAAGCCAAAGATATGGCTATCTACAACGAATGGAACGAGTTAATGTCCGTTCCCGGACAAAGCGCAACAGGCGTAACCCAACATTTGATGCAGAAGTACAACATCCATTCTTCATCAACTATTTGGGTTATGCGTAAAAGAGCCGAAAAACGGCTTAAAAGGGAGGGAAAATTATGAGTACAAAGTTAAGCCCCGAAGCTGCACGAGCCAAGTACGAGTACAACAAGAAATACCAGCAACGGTATTGGGAGAAAAAAGCTGCGTCAAAACGGGCTGCCGCCCAACAACAGATACAGACGGAACCGGTTTCGGTTTCCCGCAATGGTATGGACGACCAACGGTACATCACGGCTCTCGAAGCCTCGAACAAAACACTCAACAGCGAAAATCGACGGCTCGTGAGGCTTTTGCATAACTATCAGAAAATTATCGCTCAATCAACGGTTGCGGCTTTATGAAAAAGGACAAACAGACAATCGCAAAATATACCCGCCTGTATGCAATAGGCTTATGGGGAATCCTATCCATCATTTGGCTTTCCGGCGAACCAATAGACGACATGGCTTTGGGGAAATTCTGCTTGCTGAAAGGAATTGGGCTGGCATCGCTGGGGTTATGCTGCCTCGTAGGGAAAAGGCTCGATAAAGCAGGGCTGCTGCCTGATATGGACGATGAAAATGATTGTGAGATATGAGCTGCCCGGTATGTAACGGATACCCCGGTTGCCCAAGTTGCACACCGGAACCTCGAATGATAACCTGCCCTGCCTGCAACGGAACGGGCGAAATCTACTACAACGAGAACGGAGACCGAATCTCCGAGGATGAATACGCCCTGCTGCCCGCCGATGCAAGAGGGGTTGAAAGTTGCGAAGAATGCTACGGGGCAGGTAGCATAGAAGATATTTACGGACTTGATTATGACTAACGCAATGAATGATAAAGACAAACAACACCGCTCGGAGGAATTTCAAGAACTAACCTCCAAAATAGACCGGCTCGAAAAAATAGCCCTATTGGGGGCAAAAAACGTCCTGACGATAGATGACGTTGCCCTAATAACGGGGTTCACGAAAGGGCACATATATCGCCTGACAAGCGGGCAAAAAATCCCGCACTACAAGCCCAACGGACGTACCCTCTATTTCAAGAAAGAGGAAATCGAAGATTGGATGCTGCAAAACAAGATACGGACAAACACCGAGATTGAAAGTGCGGCCACCACCTACACAGCAATCAACAAAAAGAAGTGAGTTATGGACGATAGCCTCAATACAGCGAAAGCCCGCATCCGGGCAGCCTTTGAATCCGGAATCAGGATGACAACGGCACAGGGAAACCGCATCGGCAAAACCGTCGATTTCCGCAAAATTGTATCGCTCCTCAAAAGCGAGGGATTCGACATACAAAGCTATTGGAACGAAAAGGACAGGCGGCGTTGGAAAACCTACTACCACCAACACCCGCTGCCGCAGAAAGGGACACGCATGAATGAATTGGGGCAATCCAAACTGCAATTATAAACCGGCTGGGGAGGCGAGGCGGAATTACGCTAAGGTGGCGATTTAAGTGCGCTCACGGACTTCGCCACCTCTATTTCGCAGGTTCGAACCCTGCCCCCAGCGCAAGCAAAGCCCGAAGCTGTAAGAGGGCAAAAAATCAGCAATTATGAGTGACATCATCGAAATCAAACAGGCTGAGATGCTACAAGCAATCAACCGGGCGGAGGTAGATATCCAAATCGCCACCGCAAAGCAGTACCCTCGTGATATTTACGGGGCATTGAACAACATCAAGACAATCGCCACGCTCGACAATTCGACGGCAGAAGATTGTTTCTATGCCCTGCGCCGACAGGGGACACTCATCGAGGGCGTATCGGTACGCCTCGCAGAGATTATCGCCGGAGCGTGGGGAAATATGCGGGTACAAACCCGTATCATCGGCAACGACGGCAAGACTATCACGGCACAGGGTGTATGCCATGACCTTGAAACCAACCTTGCCGTTTCGGTCGAAGTGAAACGCCGTATCACGGACAAAAGCGGCAAAACCTACTCGGAAGATATGCAGGTTACAACCGGCAACGCAGCATCGGCAATCGCTTTCCGAAATGCAGTTCTGAAAGTAGTTCCCAAAGCCGTAACAAAACGGGTCATCGACGAAATCAAACAGGTTGCGCTCGGCAAAGCCATAGACCTCGAAACCCGCAGGCAGAATATGATTGCCTACTTCGGCAAACTGGGTGTATCGCAGACGGACATCCTCACCTACTGCGGCGTGAAACGTATCGAGGAAATCACCAGCGAAATGGTGTTCGAGTTGAGCGGCCTGAAAAACGCCATAAAGGAGGGCACAACGACCGTAGCCGAAACATTCAAGCAGAACACCGCCGACGCAGAGAAGTTGGCCGAGGACGCCCGAAAACAAGCCGAGGCCAAACGCCGCAAGGTGGCGGAGGCTGCCGCCGCAGCTACGGCTGCAACACAAGGTGGCGGACAACCCTCCGAAACATCGGAGGCCGTGAATCCCGAAACAGGCGAAGTAACAAAAAAATAACCGCTCGAAAGAGCATAATTCAATATAACAATGGATAACGTAGAAATCAAAAAATCGAATCTCGAAGCAGCGTACAAACAAGCTGACGACAACACGAAAAAACTGCTCGCCACATTGTTCGGCGATGCGGCAACAACCAAAGACGACCGCCCCGTAACGGAGCGTATCAAGACGTTCGAGGACGCAATGGCTGCACTCGACAGCAACCACCCCTTTGTATGCGATTTCCGAGCGCTTTGCGCCCAATCTGACGACATCAGCCCTGATATGCTGGCGTATCTCAAACTCCGCATCATCTGCGCTGCCTTAAACGAGGGCTGGGAACCACAGTTTACAGAGGATGAGTGGCGGTATTATCCTTGGTTTTACCTCTACACACAGGCGGAACTCGACGACATGGGCGACGGGGAAAAGCAGGAGCGGCGAATGATTGACACCGCTGACTATGTAACAGAATATGCGGGCTTCGGCTGTGCGTATTCGAGTGACGCCCCCTCGGTTACGCTTGCGGCCATCGGCTCTCGCCTTTGCTTGCGGAGCAGCGACCTCGCCGTTTACTGCGGAAAGCAGTTCATCAAATTATGGGCTGATTTTAACCTACCCCGCAAATAAAAATATCAGGGAGGGATTTTCACCCTCCCTATTTTCAAAACCTCAAAATTAACAGAAATGGATATTCAAAACATCGTAAAAGACCTGCAAAAGTGGCAGGAGGAAAACAAAGAAAACCGGAGCGTAATCATTATTACCTCTGAATGTATCGCAAAATCCGAGGGGGGGGGTAAACGCACCAGCGCATCTCTCATAGGGGTTGTTGGTTCAGAAGGGATGCTCGTGCCCTCCCTTGCAAATGCCATTACCCAACACTCCGATTTCATCGACCTACTCCGTAAGGCCACAAAAGTTGCGGCAATAGATACAATTTCCCAAACCATTAAAGACGTAAATTAGTATGAGCAATACAGTAATACGACCCAAAGACAGAGCCGAATGGCTCGAATACCGCAAAGACGGTATCGGTAGTTCCGAAGTAGCGACAATCCTCGGCCTCAATCCGTGGGAAACTCCTTACCAGCTATGGAGACGCAAAAAAGGGCTGGACGCCCCCAAAGACGAAACCTTTGCGATGAAAGCTGGGCATTATCTCGAAGATGCAGTATCGCAGTTTTGGGCTGACGCAACAGGCCGAGAGGTCATCAAAAGTTCAGCCGGAGATTGGTTGTTCAAGAACAACGAAAAAGGGTTCTTGCAAGCCTCCCCCGACCGTACTTACTGGCTGGACGGCCACCGAAACCCGAACAACAAGGGGATATTGGAGTGTAAAACAACCCAAATGTCAATCGACCCCGACGACCTGCCGAAGCATTGGTTCTGCCAGGTTCAATACCTGCTCGGAGTTTCGGAATTTAAGCAAGGTTCGCTGGCTTGGCTCTGTTCCGGCCGAGAATTCGGGTACAAGGACATTGCATTTGTTCCGGATTTCTTCGGCTGGATGATCGAGGAGGTTGAACGCTTTTGGGTTGATAACATCATCGGAAACGTGGAACCGGATGCGACTACCGTTACGGACGTTATCACGAAATACGCCCGCCATACGGAGGGTAAAATCATCGAAGTTAGCGATGACATCCTCTCGGCCTGTAATCAACTGAAAGGGGTAAAAGCAGAACTTGCCAAACTCGAAGCCACCAAAGAAGAACTCGAATCGAAAATCAAAATGGGCTTCGGAGATGCTGAAGCTATCAGTTACGGAGGCCAAACCCTCGCAACATGGAAAACGTCCAAAGACAGCGCAAAATTCGATAGCAAGGCTTTCGGGAAAGCCCACCCCGACCTTGCACAAGAGTTCACGAAGATAGTACCGGGCACACGCCGATTTATCCTAAAATAGAGGGAATGTATGCAATATCAAACCAGCAGCGAGAGGAAATTATCAAACTTCTCGCTGCTTTACAAGACCTGCCCGACAAAGATACCAAGACTATCAATATCAAACGCCGAGCGGTCATACTGACAAGGAAATTGAACAATAAAAAGCAGATAGACAATGACACCAAATGATTTTTTAGGGCAATTATGGGAGTATAAACTGAACAGTTAAATTTTCTTCGCTCAAATATGATTGTATTATAATCATTTTATTATTTTCGCAAAACCAAAAGTAACAGAGTATGAATAAGAAAGAACATAGCACTGTATATGGGTGGGAATGGCCGAAAGGCCTCCCTACGCTCCTGTTATGCGTGGTAGCCCTAAATACGGTGCTTTTTAACACTATACGGCTATGATTACGTTACGTTCCAATCAATCAGAGCCGATAAACAAGGCGATTGCATTCTTCAACGAAAAGAAGCCGAAACCGAGTTTGATAGTACTCCCCACAGCGTGGGGAAAATCAATCCTTACTGCTTTCGTTGCGAAGAACTGCACGGATAAATTGCTCGTTTTACAGCCCTCAAAGGAGCTGTTGGAGCAGAACTACAAAAAATACCTATCGCTATGCGGGTTCGTAACCAACGCCGGTATCTACTCCGCATCATTCGGTCGAAAGGACATCGCACAAATTACCTACGCCACTATCGGCAGCATAAAGTCGCTCGGAGCGACATTCAAACAAATGGGCTTTACCAAAATGCTCATTGACGAGGCGCATCTATATCCCCGTGAATCCGATAGTATGCTCGGCAAGTTCCTCGAAGAAAGCGGGATCACACACGTTCTCGGCATAACGGCCACGCCTGTCAAATTACAGACCAACCGAGACCTCGACGGCAACACCTTTTCCAAACTTGTGATGCTGACCTCCCGCAGCAAGAAAGGCAATTTTTTCAAGGACATTATCCACGTCGGGCAGGTTCGGGAAATGGTAGAACTCGGATTTTGGAGCAAACTCGTGTATCAGGCTGCCGATTTTGACGACAGTATGCTCGTGTTCAACTCCTCCAAATCCGAATACACGGAATACAGCGTTCAACAAGCATACAATGCCAACAACGGCGCAGGCGGCATAATCGACGCACTCGACAGCAACAAAGACCGCAAGCATATCCTCGTGTTTGTTCCAAGCGTACAGGACGCTATCGACCTATCGCAACGGTATGAAAATTCAGCCGTGATATACGGCGATATGGATAAGCGGCAACGGGATTTCGTCATATCGGAGTTCCGAGCCGGACGCATACGGGTAATTTTCAACGTGCGGGTGCTTTCAACGGGTTTCGACTACACGGGGATAGATTGTATTGTTCTCGGCATTTCAACGGCCTCAATCGCCCTGTATTACCAAATCATCGGGCGTGCTACACGTATCGACGAGGGCAAACAGGACGCCCTCATTATCGACCTCGGCGGCAATGTAGCCCGTTTCGGCAAGGTCGAGGACATCACATTTGAACGGGGGAAGATATGGAGAATGTTCGGCAGCGGCGGGAAGATGTTGAGCGGCATACCTATCAGCGACATCGGACGGGTAACGAAACAGGACGTGGACGCAATGGATGCCGGGCGGAAAGCCGTTATCGAGGTCATGCCTTTCGGCAAGTATAAAGGCGAGCGCATCGCCGACATTCCGGCCAGCTATCGACAATGGTGTTTGGCAAATTTCGAGTGGAAAGCCCACAACGAAAACCTCCGGCAATCACTCTTAGCTACACTTAAAAATTAAGGATATGGCAAGACCCAAGAAAAATAATGCAGAGTATTTCACGCATGACGCCGATATGCGGAATGACGTGAAAATAAAGGCTCTCCGCCGTAAATTTTCCCACACAGGGTATGCCGTATGGAATTACCTGTTGGAAACACTCACCGACAGCGATTTTTTCGAGGTTGAGTGGGAGGAAATAAACATCGAACTCCTTGCGGCGGATTATGACGTATCGGTTAGCGAGCTGACCGAAATTGTTGAATACTGCGTAAAAATCGGGCTGTTGAAACGGGCAGGGAATAAACTCATTTCCAAAGCCCTCCAGCAACGGTTCTCCTCTTTGCTCGCAAACCGTGAACGGAAGCGCATTTCAGAGGGGCAAAACGCAAGTATGCCGAATAATGGCGGAGTTATGGCGAGCCAAAACCCCGTAAAAACTGATGAAACTGATGCAAGCGGCAACCCGAAACAACATAGTAAAGGAGAGGAGAGCAAAGGAGAGGAAAAGAAAAGAGAAATAAAATATCCTTATCAGGATATTGCCGACCTGTGGAACTCGATATGCAAGAGCCTACCGAAAATATCGAAGTTATCAGACCCTCGTCGGGCAAAGATAAAAGCCCGGCTCAACGAGTTCGGCAAGCCCGAAAGTTGGATGCCGACCTGCGAGGCTTTGTTTGAGGCAGTCGAGGCATCCAGCTTCTTACGGGGCGAAAACAAATCGAATTGGCAAGCAACGTTCGATTGGCTGTTCAGCAACGGCACGAACTGGGTTAAGGTCATGGAGGGCAATTACGCCAACAAAGGCCAACAACACAAAGCCGGTTCCACCACCCTCGGCTGTGATGAACGCATCGAGAACGGACGCCGGACGTATGGTTCGGGGAAGGTTACAATCCCGATGAACGCTCCTCCCCGACCGGGCGATAAATACGCTTGGGATAGTTCAACGCAAAAATGGGTGCTGTTATGATGCGGTGGAGAGAGTTGGGAATAGAAATCCCGTACAATCGCACGAGCGGCAACATCAAGACCTACTGCCCTCAATGTAGAGACAGCCGCCACAACAAACGGGATAAAAGTCTATCGGTGGACTTGGCGACAGGTGTATTCAACTGCCACTACTGCGGGTGGGCAGGCTGCGCCGCCGAAAAAGAGCAGCGGTGGGATAAACCGTTTTACAACCCTCGCCCGCTGGCTCGGCAGAAGCCCGAATACAAAAAGCCCAAACAGACAGGCAATACCGCTATGAGCAGCAAGGCCATTGCTTGGTTTGCAGGGCGGGGTATCAGCCAAAAGACGCTCGAACAAATGCGGGTTACGGAGGGTATGGAGTGGATGCCGCAGAAAAACGGTCAGGCCAACACAATCCAATTCAACTACTACCGCAGGGGCGAATTGGTAAACACGAAGTTCCGCACGGGCGACAAGTGTTTCAAAATGGTATCGGGGGCAGAATTGCTGCCATACAATATCGACGCTATCAAAGGGCAAAAAGAGTGTATCATAACGGAGGGCGAAATGGATGCCCTTTCGTTCATTGAGTGCGGTCGTACCGACGTTGTAAGCGTTCCGAACGGGGCAAACGCCAACCTCTCTTACCTGGACGATTATATTGAGGAGTATTTCGACGACAAAGACACGATTTTCATCGCATCGGACACCGACACCAAAGGCGTTATCTTACGGGACGAGCTGTTACGGCGTTTCGGGGCTGACCGCTGCCGTATTCTCGAATACGGGGAGGGATGCAAGGACGCCAACGAACACCTGATGAAATTCGGGCGGGATAGCCTGCTGAAATGCCTCGACGATGCGCCGGAGGTAAAGGTAGAGGGGATTTTCACTGTTTCAGACTTCGAGCAATCGCTGGACGCCATTTTTGAGCACGGTTTGCAAAAGGGGGTAACAATCGGGCACGACAATTTCGACCGGTTATGTTCATTTGAGACCAAACGTCTCTGCATCGTAACCGGTATCCCGGGCAGCGGCAAATCGGAGTTTATCGACGAAATTGCCGAACGGCTCAATATGCGGTACGGGTGGAGGTTTGCTTATTTCAGCCCCGAAAACGCTCCGCTCGCCTATCACGCCTCCAAGTTGATAGAGAAGTTCACCGGCAAGAAGTTCAGCAAGGAAACGCTTAAATTCGGGGAATATCGGCTGGTAAAAGAACACCTCGAAGATAACTTCTATTTCATCAGCCCGGCGGATAATTTCCGTGTAGATACAATCCTCGAAAAAGCCAAATTCCTCGTCCGGCGGCGAGGCATCAAAGCACTCGTAATCGACCCGTACAACCGATTGGAGAGCCAACAGGGGAACCGGAACGAAACGCAGTACATCAGCGAACTCCTCGACAAGCTGACAAATTTCGCTCAAATCAATGACATCCTCATAATTCTGATGGCGCACCCGACCAAGCAGCCGAAGAACAAGGACGGAGTAATTGAAGCACCAACGCTGTATGACATCAGCGGCTCGGCCAACTTCTACAACAAAGCAGATTTCGGTATAGTGGTTCACCGGAACCGCCTTGAAAATACGGTCGAAGTTCACGTTCAGAAAGTCAAGTTCCGACACCTCGGAGAGTGCGGGACTTGCCTATTCAAGTACAACATCAACAACGGGCGGTACACACCGTTCGACGGCGCAAGTTTCGACGCTATTGCATGGGACAATACCAACCACCTGCAACAACACCAACAAGAGCTGTTGGAGGAGGCATACCGCAGCAGCGTGTTTGATTTCCGAGACGACGATATGCCGGATGACGATTGTCCATTCTAAAACTTTGGAGCTATGAAGATAACATACCAAGAGTTCAAAGAGCGGCAGAATTGGAATTTATACCAAAAGATAGACCATGCAGTAGGAACTATGGAACGTTTTCTATCCGAAACCAACGGGAGAGCATTTATTTCATTTTCCGGAGGCAAGGATTCTACGGTTCTCCTCGATATAGCTCGGCGATTCATTGACAGAAAGTTTTTGGGAGTATTCAGCAATACAGGCAACGAATATCCTGAAACAGTAAAATTCGTTCGGAGCTTTGACAACTTGACAATCATACACCCACAAATGAGGGTAAAAGAGGTATTAGCAAAATATGGTTTCCCACTTATAAGCAAAGAACAAAGCCATTATATACGACAGGCTCGAAATACAAAAAGCGAAAAACTTCGGGACATAAGGCTGAACGGGAAGCCAATAAAAAGTGGGAAAGGAGGTATTGGAGGAAAAATATCCGAGAAATGGAAGTTTGTAATTCAAGCTCCTTTTGAGGTTTCTGAAATGTGTTGTTACAAGTTGAAGAAAGAGCCCTTTGAACTATATCACAAACAAACAGGATTAAACCCTATTATCGGTACGACAGCGGAAGAAAGCCGTTTACGCTTGCAAAAATATCTAAAAACGGGTTGTAATAATTTCGACGGGAAAAAGGTAGCCAGCTATCCACTCTCTATTTGGACTGAAAATAACATTTGGGAGTATATCAGAAAGTTTGGAATCCCTTACTCGCCTATCTACAACATCCCCGGCGTAAGGCAAACTGGTTGTATGTTCTGTGGATATGGATGCCATGAAGAAAAAGGGGGCTTCAACCGATTTGACATACTAAACTATCTGCATCCCAAAGCATATCAAGTATTTATGGATTACACAAATTCAGGAGTAACCTATCGTGAGGCTCTTGAATACATTGGCATTCAACTACCTGATAGTCCCAAACGGCAACTCTCATTATTCAATCCATTTGAACAAATCATTTAACCTCGGTATGGAAACGAATATAATATATAACATTGACTGCCTTACGGGGTTACGCAATCTGCCCGACGATAGCATAGATTGTTGTGTTACCTCCCCGCCGTATTTCAACCTGCGAGATTATGGCGTAAACGGGCAAATAGGGCTGGAAGATACCCCCGAACAATACATACAGAAATTGGTCGGCGTATTCCACGAGGTAAGGAGGGTATTAGCCCCTGCGGGGACATTGTGGGTAAACATTGGAGATTGCTATGCTGGCAGCGGAAAAGGGGCAGCAAATTATCCCGACAATGCCATGAAATACAAGCAGGGGACAAATCGAGGGACTGTTGGACAGTCAGCCATAGTCAAAAAATTCGACGGCTACAAGAGCAAAGACCTCATTGGCATACCTTGGATGCTGGCCTTTGCGTTACGGGCGGACGGCTGGTTTCTGCGGCAGGATATTATTTGGGCGAAGCCTAACCCCATGCCGGAAAGCATGAAAGACCGGTGTACGAAATCCCATGAATATATCTTCCTGCTCACCAAATCCCCGAAGTATTACTTCGACTGTGAGGCTATCCATGAAAAGGCCGTAACAAGCGGCACAATCCCAACGAATGCACCTCGATACGGCGGGAACAAATACACGGCGACCCCCGAAAAGTTTTACCGGACAAAAAGCGGCAACGCATATATCGACAGGGAATTTCGGAACAAAAGAGACGTATGGACAGTCCCGACACAACCCCTGCAAGAAGCGCATTTTGCGACGTTCCCCGAAAAATTGGTGGCTGACTGCATTTTGGCCGGATGCCCTGAAAATGGAATCGTACTCGACCCATTTATGGGTTCCGGAACAACAGGCATAGTCGCCCGAAAATTCAACCGCAAATACATAGGGTTCGAGTTGAATCCCGAATACATAGAAATCGCCGACAAGCGATTGAAAAAAGAACTCGGATTATTCATTTAACCTCAATAACAGTATGAAAACGTATGTAATTACACTTTCAAAGCGGTTTCCTGCCGGACATAATCGGGCGGGCGACCTGACATTTTTTCACGAAGCGTTATCAAACGCTTTGCATAACACCGAAGCAACACTTACCGTAGATGATGCCGACGATACATCAATTAAAATCTACGAGCGGAAAATCCACACAATTCGGGCGAATTACCCGCTTTGGGCCAAACGTATCGCCGAGATTGAACGGGGTGAGGCTTGCCTATCAATTCGACAATGGACGGGTAAACCTTACCACAGTAAACAGGTTGAAATTGCCCGGCTGACAAAGGAGGACGGTGTGGGAATCCAACGGCTGGAATTTGTGAACGGCAAACTCGGACTGCCTCGTATCGGAATTGTGTATCAGCGAAAAAACGAAATTGCTCTGAACGACGGTTTATCGTTCGAGGATTGGGAGAATTGGTTCAAAAACTACGACCTCGCACAGCCTATGGCAATCATCCACTTCACCAAATTCCGCTACTGATATGAAGACACAAAAAATGATTGAATGGATAGGCACTCACAATGTCGGCATTTCATCGAGAACAATGTGGTGCGGATTGATGGGTGTTGGTTCCGGTTCGGCTGGAAGATTCGATATACCTCACGATGCCGACGACTTCTCCCGTTGCTATGACCTCGTAACATTTGCAGAGGTTTCACCGGTTTATGACCTTCCCCGCATCTGTGAAATCTTTCCTTGGTACAAGCCCATTATCGACAGTTGGGCAACACTCGTTGAACTGTATGAAAAGCCGGATTACAAGGGCGTATATCATCTGCTGTCGAGCAAGCATGCCGAGGTTATGCGCTTACAAGGATACGAGAAAAAACAGAGCGGAATTTGGATAAAAAAACAATAGACTATGGCAACGACAAAAGAACATATAATTCAGTACTGCAAAGACCACAATTTCAAACTCCGAGAGGAAGATTTCGACGGCTCTATTTATCAGTACAGCAAATATCTATCGAAAACCATACTCCTGTTTATCGGCGTATCTGACACCATGTTGAATGTCGGAATAATAGTTCTCGATACGCAGCAACAAGTTTACAAAAAAGATACGACACTTCCCCTCACGCTCATTGAGCCGAGCTATTGGCGGCTCCATTTGAGTACAATGGTTCACGACGTTGTGGCGGCTGTTTTCGACGAAATGACCGGACTCGGTTTTAACCCTAAAAAATGACGCCCATGAAACTGCTCTATATCGACTTATTCTGCGGGGCGGGCGGAACCTCTACCGGCGTTGAGAACGCTCGGTACAATGGGCGGCAATGTGCAAAGGTCATCGGATGCGTGAACCATGACGCCAACGCCATAGCCTCACACGCCGCCAACCACCCCGACGCTATGCACTTCACGGAGGATATTCGGACGCTGGAACTCTCCCCGCTGATAGCGCACATTGCCAAAATGCGGAAACTCTATCCCGACGCATTCGTTGTATTATGGGCGAGCCTTGAATGTACGAATTTCAGCAAGGCCAAAGGCGGGCAGCCCCGTGATGCCGACAGCCGGACGCTGGCCGAACACCTGTTCCGCTATATCGAGGCTATCAACCCCGACTACATTCAGATTGAGAACGTCGAGGAGTTTATGAGCTGGGGCGACCTCGACGAAAACGGCAAACCGATAAGCAAGGACGCTGGGCGGCTGTATCAACAATGGGTGGCGAACGTCTGCGGGTATGGTTACCGGTTTGTTCATCGCATACTCAACTCTGCCGACTATGGGGCGTACACCTCCCGTCGCCGGTTCTTCGGCATCTTCGCAAAAGGGAGCCTCCCGATTGTGTTTCCCGAACCGACGCACAGCAAAGAGGGAGCGGCTGGGCTGTTCGGCCGATTACACCGCTGGAAACCCGTGCGGGAGGTGTTGGACTTTTCGGACGAGGGAGAAAGCATCTTCGGACGCAAAAAACCGCTCGTCGATGCGACGCTGGAACGGATATATGCGGGACTGATAAAGTTCGTTGCGGGCGGCAAGGAGGCATTCATGGTAAAATGGAACAGCATGAGCCGAACAGGTAAATACCATGCTCCGGGCATTGACGAGCCGTGTCCGACTGTTGCAACGCAAAGTCGGCTCGGCGTGGCACAGGTGAGTTTCCTTTCCAAGTATTATGGCGGTAGTCCGGAGGGCAAGAGTGTATCGGTAGAGGAACCGGCAGGGGCAATAACTACAAGAGACCACCACTCGTTCATCACAGCCTATTATGGCAACGGGCACAATCACAGCATTGACAAACCGGCTCCAACGCTGACGACGAAAGACCGGCTCGCATTTGTTGATATGCAGTACGGGAACGGGACACCCTGCGACATTGAAACACCCGCTCCGACCGTTACCACCAACCCCAAACACCAACTCGTTACCTGCAAACCGTGGATAATGAACACGAGTTTCAAGAACACAGGGAGCAGCATCGACGAACCGGCACAGACAGTAACGGCGAACCGGAAATGGCACTACCTGATGAACCCGCAATTCCAATCCGCAGGAGGTTCAGTCGATAGCCCATGTTTTACGCTCATCGCTCGTATGGATAAAATGCCTCCGTACCTCATTCAGACAGAACAGGGCGAAATGGCTATCGTTATCGAACCGGACGACAGCCCCGCAATGGTAAAAATCAAACAATTTATGGCATTGTACGGCATTATCGACATCAAAATGCGAATGCTCCGCATACCGGAATTGAAACGGATTATGGGTTTCCCCTCCGATTATGTTCTCGTCGGGACACAGGCAGACCAAAAGAAATTTATCGGTAACGCTGTGGAAGTCAATATGGCACGGGTTCTCTGCGAGGCTCTTTGCGCTCGACTGATTGAGGAGGACATCAAGCCGATTCGGGCGGCTGCATAGCCAAAACGAAACGCAAATAAAAAAAACGCACTATAAATCATCGAATTATGAAAGTGAAAGAAATCATCAAGTATCTGCACAACTACCAAAAGTGGCGGCGAGGGGCTGACCTCCCGATGCCCAACCCCAAAGAATTGGGGATAGCGATTGACGGGGCTATTCGTGAACTGCGAAACTTCCAACGGCTGAAAATCAAACTCGACAAGAAAAGCCCCAAATGAAATGCCACTACATATACACCGAAAACGGCGAAAAGGTGCTTATCCCATACTGTTGGCCGGTAGTTCTTTCGGGGGATATGTCGCAATGCACCTGCCGCCCTGAAAAGACCTTTGCGGCTTTCGAGCGGGAACGGTACAATGAAACCGTCAAGGCTCTGCGGGCGGAAATAAAGGATTTGGAACACGAAAACGCCTATCTCAATAGGATAATCAAAAAACTCACAAAACAAAAACGTAAAAAATGAAAACAATGACGAAAGAGCAGCTTGCGGAGCTGCTGAACGGTAATGAGTACCGTGATGAAATGACAAAGGAACAGGAACAGGCTGCCAAGGAAAACAATCTGCTGGTGCTGTTCGGCGCATCGGATGACCTGCTCGAAATGCGAGGGGCTAGCCGTGATGAAGTCGGAGCCTATGACGGCGGAGAGTATGCGCTGGCGTTGGACGGCGAACTGTACGCCGACGGTGAGGAGGAAAACACCTACCACAAGGCCATAGGCAACGAGGTTCTTCCCATTTCGGACGAGTGCGACAACGACGACAATCCCCGCCTCATTCGAGCCGAGTGGTGTCCCGACGACCAACCGGCTTTGAGTTGGCGTATATCCTCCAATATTCCCTACGCCTCGTTCACAATCAAGGAGGACGGAGAACCTTACTGCGAGGGTATAATTATCGACATCGACGACATAATCCCCAACAACAAATAATACAACAATTATGGGAAACTTTGGAATTAAAATCGACCTCCTGAAACTGAAAAACAGTTTCGTAACCAACCTCAAAGGCAAGGCTGCCACGAAACGCTGCTTGGTTATCCCTATCGACGACAGCGGAGTTTACCTCGGCGAGAAAGGGGTGTATCTGAACCTCACAGCCGTTGAAATGCGGGAACAGCGTTACGGCGATACGCACGTCCTCAAACAAAGCCTCGCAAAAGAGGTGTACCAAGCCATGAGCGAAGAGGAACGCATGGCACAGCCCATATTCGGGGCGTTGAAACCTATCGAAAGCCAACAGCGGCAAATGGAAGTAACGCAGACTACCAACGCAGCAGAGGCAGTCGAAGACCCTGACGACCTCCCGTTCTGACATTCGGCGAACAAAAGCACGGCACAATTCGGGGAGCAATCCCCGTTTTGTCGTCTTGCCCGAATTCAGCCCCAAATTCAAACGATATGACAACAGATAAGCAAACACCCGACAAACCAAAAAGAAAAGCACAGAAGCCGCAGAAACAGCCAAAAATGGATATGTTCACGGCTATATGCAAAAGCGACCTCAAAATAGAAGTCGTCAAAGAATACCTATTCCACCCCACCCGCAAATGGAGGTTCGACTATGCCATACCCGACCATAAAATAGCCCTCGAAGTCGAGGGTGGTGTGTGGACAGGTGGACGTCATACCCGCCCGCAAGGGTTTCTCGGCGACATCGAAAAGTACAATGCCGGAACATTGCTCGGCTGGCGGATATTCAGAGTAACGCCCGACGACTTATGCAGGTTGAAGACGCTGGAATTGATAAAACAGGCTATTTCCGTCTGAAAACTCATTTTTTTGCCCAAAAAGTGATTATAATACAATCATATTGGCTAATTTTGTCGAAACTAACAAATTCAAAGGATGATAAAATTTTCAGAATTCGTATCGCTCGGCCACCCTGATAAGATTGCGGACTATATTTCGCAATATCTCCTCGACCGGTACATCGAACATGACCCGCAAACCCGTTATGCGGTTGAAGTGCAAATCAAGGGCTACCAGGTAACACTCGGCGGCGAGGTATCGAGTAAGCACCATTTTTCGGCACAGGAGATATGTGATTTCGTCCGTGCATCTGTAAACGAAATCGGGTACACACGGGAATATCAGCAGAAATGGGGTGCTGACAATACCATTTGTGGCGACCTGCTCGACGTGGCTATCTATATCTGCCAACAGAGCAACGACATTGCACAAGGGTTGTCCGGCTGGGGCGACCAAGGCATTTTCTTCGGTTATTGTGAGTACCGTCCCGATACCTGCGGAATGCCTCTCGACCATACCCTCGCCAAAAGATTATGCAAAGACCTGTTCGAGAGTGGCATCGGAGGCCTCGACATCAAAACGCAGGTCATTACCCGCAATGATAAGGTCGAAAAGGTCATCGTTGCAATCCCGCTGCTCGATGACACGAGCAAAAAGACCGTGAAACACTTTGTGCGCTCACGTATCAAAGGCCGGTATCAGCTCATCATCAACGGCACAGGCCGATACGTCAAACACTCGTCTATCGCAGACTGCGGTACAACCGGTCGCAAATTGGCGGTGGATTTCTATGGAGGCAACAGCAAACTCGGCGGCGGTTCCCCTTGGACGAAAGACGCAAGCAAGGCTGACCTCACGCTGAACCTCGCCGCCCGCCGCCTCGCTATTAACTACTCGATGAAATACAAAACGGACGTAACGACCGCCCTCGCCTGCTGCATCGGCAAACAGGCGGTGGATTTCATCGTTCAAGACACGGCGGAAAACACGTTGGCCGAGGGGACAATGGACATCAATCCACAGGAGATATGCAAGGAGTTCAAGTTGAACACCCCGATTTATGCGTCTATGTGCCGCTGGGGGCTGTTCGGCGAGTATCAACAAGACAAAGTATGGGAATAGGACTATGAAAACGGAACTCGTAAAACTCTCTCAAATACGGGTGAACGGGGCAAACCCTCGTATCATCAAAGACGACAAGTTTGCCAAGTTGGTAAACTCGATTCTCGATTTTCCGAAGATGCTGGAACTTCGCCCGATTGTGGTGGACGATACACTCGTTTGCTTGGGCGGAAATATGCGTTACCGGGCATTGACTTTCATAGCCGAGATGCCTATTGACGACCTGAAAGCTCGACTGTGCGATATTCGAGGTTTTCAGAAAAAAACCGAAGCAGAGAAAGAGGCTTTGGTTGAACATTGGGAACGTTGGCAGGATAACCCGACCGCTCCCATTATCCGTGCTGCCGACTTATCGGATGAAGAACAAAAGGAGTTTATCATCAAGGACAACGTGGGCTATGGCGAATGGGACTACGATATGCTGGCGAATGATTGGGAGGCAGAAGACCTCGAAGATTGGGGGCTGGACGTATGGCAGTCCGACAACAACGACGGCGGCGACGGTGCAGGCGAAAGCAGCAAACCAGCCAACGGCTCTTTGGCCGACCGCTTCGTTATCCCTCCGTTCTCAATTCTCGACACCCGCAAAGGCTATTGGCAAGCCCGAAAAAAGGTTTGGAGGGAACTTATCGGGGACATGGGCGAAAGCCGCAACGACACGTTGATAACAAGCCCCGAAATCAAGTACAAAGACATCTACCAAAAGACACGGGAGCATCGAGAATCGCTCGGCCTGTCGTTCAAAGAATACCTCGACAAATATGTGCAGGAGGAGGTCAAAGAGCGGGAGGCGGCCAAAGTGCTATCGCAGGGAGTATCATTATTCGATCCTGTATTGTCTGAAATTATATGCCGGTGGTTCACACCTTACAGCGGGGCAAAGATATTCGATTGCTTTGCCGGCGACACACAAAAAGGCTTGGTATTCGGACAATGCGGTTTTGACTTTACGGGAATCGAGTTGCGGCAGGAACAGGTGGCAATAAATAACCGAGTTATCGAGGGGCGGAATCTATCTATTCGCTACATCTGCGACGACGGACAAAACGTCGGACGACATATCGAGCCGAACAGTATGGATTTGCTGTTTAGTTGTCCGCCGTACTATGACCTCGAAAAATACTCCGACCTCGAAAACGATGCGTCCAATCAGGGAACATACGAGGAGTTCCTCACGATTTTGACAAACGCATTCAAATCTGCCCTCGGCTGCCTGAAAGAAAACCGGTTTGCGGTTATTGTTGTCGGGGATGTTCGAGATAAGAAAACAGGGTGCTATTATAATTTCGTTGATGACGTGAAGCGTATATTCAAAGAAAGCGGAGCGGCCTTGTACAACGAACTCATCCTCATTGAGACGGGAGCCAGCACAGCCCTTCGTGCAGCCCGCTATATGGAGAGCCGTAAAGTGGCTAAAATGCACCAAAATATCCTCGTGTTTTACAAAGGCAACACAAAGGAAATAAAAAATAATTTTCCCAAAATAGAGTTTTCGCAGGACGAATTATCACAGTTTGAATCAGAGATTAACAACGAAACTGAAAACACAGAAGAATGAGCGAGGCACAACAGAGAAAGCGTCGGCAGTTGAAACTATCCCGCCTCGAAATCGTGGCGCAACTCTACAAACGTGGGTACAGCATACGGAAAATCCAGTCCGAGGTAATGAAACGCCTCGGGCTGGAAACCTATTCGACGGCCACCGTGAACAGGGACATCCAAACCCTCCTCAAAGAGTGGCGGGAAAGCCGCTTGGAGAACATGGATTTGGCCTTGCAACTCGAATTGGAGCGTATCGACGAAACGTGCAGAGAGTTGTGGGAACAATGGGAAAAGTCGAAAACTGACTACACCAAGACCGCCCGCAAACAGAAAGGTTCGCCGACACGGGACAGCCAAACGGGGGCGACATCTATCCGCACCTATCAAACCGAGCGGACGGAAACCGAGGTAACACGCCTCGGCGACCCGTCGTACATTGCGGAAATCAGACAGCAGCTTGCAGAACGCCGGAAGTTGCTCGGCCTGTACGCCCCTGAAAAGAAAGATATTTCGGGCGATATGAGTTTTGCGGCGTTCCTGATAGAGAGTGGCATCGTGGACGACAATGAGCAGAAATAATGACATATTGCGGCAGCGGGGCATCGACCTGATGCGTTCGTGGAGAGAGGATTGGAACCGATTTGTCCGGGACGGTCTCGGCGTAACCCTTGACCGGGAACAGCAGGAGATTTTATCCAGCGTCCAATTCAATCCCCGCACGTCTGTTGCCTCCGGCACGGCTCGTGGCAAAGATTTCGTCGCTGCCTGCGCCGCCATATCGTTTCTGTACCTGACACCACGTTGGAACACCCAACGCCAACTCATAGAGAATACGAAAGTCGCCCTCACCGCACCGACCGATAGGCAGGTAAAGAACATTATGATGCCGGAAATTTCACGGCTCTACAACAGGGCGAAATCACGAGGCATCGTGCTGCCCGGCAGATTGAACGCCTATGACATTCGCACGGACAGCGATGAATGGTTCTTGACAGGATTCAAGGCCGACGAGAACAACCACGAGGCGTGGTCGGGCTTTCACGCTGTAAATACGATGTTCGTCATCACGGAGGCGTCCGGTATCAGCGACAACACATTTGAAGCGATTGAGGGAAACCTACAAGGCAACAGCCGTGTCTTGCTGGTATTCAACCCCAACACTCCTATCGGATATGCTGCCCGCAGCCAACGAGGGGAACGCTGGACGAAATTCCGGCTGAACAGCCTGACCGCTCCGAATGTCATTGAACATAAAATCATCATCCCCGGACAGGTCGATTACGAATGGGTTGTCGATAAACTCGAACAATGGTGTACCCGTATCGACAAATCGGAGGTGCAGGAAGAACTCGACGACTTCTGCTTCGAGGGAAAATGGTATCGCCCCGAAGACCTGTTCCGCAAAAAGGTTCTCGGCAAATTTCCGAAAGTGGCCGATGATGTGCTTATCCCGATGCAATGGATTGAGGCAGCGCAGGAACGCTGGCGGAAATACAAGGGGGAACGCACGGGAACAAATTGGCTCGGTGTCGATGTGGCTGGAATGGGACGGGACGCAACGGTCTATTGCAACCGCATCGAGAATTGGGTTGCTCCGTTCAAAAAGCACAATTCGGGCGGCACGGCAGACCACATGCGGGTTGCGGGCGACATCATCAATCACCGCCGCCAACACCCTATATCATTCGTCAGCATCGACACAATCGGCGAGGGTGCGGGTGTCTATGCACGGGCACACGAGATTGACGACAGCCCGTATATCATCAGCTGCAAATACAGCGAGGGAGCAAAAGCCCGGGATAAAGAACTGACCGACATTACGGGGCAATACAAGTTCCTCAATATGCGGGCATACCTATTTTGGTGCATACGAGATTGGCTCAATCCGAAAAATAACACGGGAGCCATGTTACCTCCGGACGAAGAATTTTCAGAGGAGGCAACCGAAATTCGGTGGTCATTTCGCTCCGACGGCAAAATAGTCATCGAACCAAAAGAGGACATCAAAAAGCGGCTCGGACGCTCTACCGACAAATTCGATGCGCTGGCCAACACGTTCTATCCGATTGTCATCAGGCGTCCGGTGGACAAAAAACGTATCGCACAGGCTGTGTACTAATTTTTTTTGCAAACAAAATGATTATAATACAAACATTTATGGCAACAATTCAAGAAATCATCGACAAGAACAGGCCGGTAACAGAGATTATTTCCGACCTGAAAGAAAAGGCCGTTTACGTGCAGCCGTGGACAGGACGCTGGGGATTGATACACGAATACGACCCCAAGCGACATCCTGTGATGAATAAAGCCAAATACCCCGATATTGTGAACGAGGACGGCTCTATCGACTACGTTACCCGTATCACGTACGACCTGCAACGGTTGGCTGTAAAACGTATGACGGAACTATGCTTCGGCATACCTGTCAAGCGCATCTATAAACCCAATAACGACGGGGAGCAGAAAGTCGCCAAAATGTTGGAGGCAATCTACGAGCGGAACCGCATCGACAGCGTGAACATCGAACGGAGTAATATGCTGTTCGCCGGTTGCGAGGTTATGACGCTGTGGTACGCTGTCGAGCAACGGCACGACCTTTACGGATTCAATAGCCCGCTGAAACTGCGATGCAAAAACTATTCGCCGATGCATGGGGACGAACTGTACCCGTTGCTCGATGAGTATGGCGACATGATTGCTCTATCGGTGGGCTATACCCGAAAGAAACTCGGCAAAACCGTTTCGTACTTCGACACCTATACTGACAGCAAGCACCTGAAATGGTCGAACGAGAACAACGGCTGGCAGCTTATCGAGGACGAGGATATTACCCTCGGCAAAATCCCCGGGGTGTATATGTTCCGCCCGACCCCCATTTGGGAGGACACCTCGAAAATCGTGTTCGAGATTGAATGGGCGTTGAGCCGCAACGGTAATTACCTCCGCAAGAACAGTAAACCGGTATTCTGCGTGTTTGCGGACGAAGAAATACAATTCGGCGAGGAACAACCCGAAAACAAGGAGTTCAAAAGCATCCTCCAATATCCGAAAGGTTCTTCTGCGGGGTATGTCACATGGGAGCAGGCGGTTGAAAATCTGAAATTCTTTGTTACCGAACTCCGGCAATCGTTCTTCACGCAGTTGCAACTGCCGGATTGGAGTTACGAGAGTATGAAATCCAACCCTATGTCGGGCGAAAGCCGCAAGCAGCTATTCATCGACGCCCAACTCAAAGTCAAGGACGAGAGCGGGCGACTGATTGAATTCCTCGACCGTGAAATGAACGTCGTCAAAGCGTTCCTCAAAACGATGTTGCCCGAAAAGCAATGGAAAGACGTGGACAGCCTGCAAGTGGAAATGGAGATAACGCCGTTCACGATTACAGACGATAAGGACACCATTGCGAACCTCACGACGGCCAACGGCGGCAAACCTATCATTTCACAGCGGCAAAGCGTCGAAATGCTCGGCTGGAGCAATGACGTTGATAAAACGATGCAAGAACTCGGCGAAGAAAAAACCGTCGATGCGTTCCATTTAACCGAATAGCCCCATGACGAAAGTACGCATATCACAAATGACATTCGGGGAAAGCGAATTTGTCAGAGGCAACAAGGTTTGGAGGGCTGAATCGCTATACCTGTTCGCACAGGCCAAAGGCTACGAAGTCCGAGACCTCCCGCTGTGGGCGGTAGATTTAACCGACCACCCGTTCCCTGCGGATAACCTCTCGCAGTTCATCTTCCAATGTAAGCGGGTGCAGGACTGCTCGCTGAACTATCCTATTATCCTCGACGATTGCGGGCAGATTGCCGACGGCTATCACCGCCTATGTAAAGCGATTTTGGAGGGACGTGAAACCATAAAAGCGATACGGTTGGAGGAAATGCCCGCTCCCGACCGCATAGAGGAGGAATAACAATGGCCGCAGCGAGGAAAAAGCAACAGCGGGAACGACCGAAATACTCGTGTCGGGACTGCATCCATAGTTACGATTGGCACGAAAAGAATTGGCGGGGCGAACTGTTTATGTGCCGCTGCCCGCACTACAAAGAGGGGAAGTTCTCGAAATTCTTGGACGACCCGCAATGCAACGTATTCGAATTGAGAAACAATGGCACGGTTGGACAAATGGGAGAGTAAGCACCTGAAAGACGTGGAGCGTTATGCACGGCAGATTGAAGCTATTTATCAGTCTGCCGTGCGTGAGGCTGCCGCTATCGGGGCGACAATACCCAATTTCAACCCCAACAAGCCCTTTTCGTTCGCCAACTACCCAAGTACAAAGGCTCGCATCGAAAAGTTGCTACAAACGCTAAAAACGGGAATATCGACGGTTATTCTGAACGGCATCGAGTCCGAATGGACGTTAGCGAACAACAAAAACAACGAACTGTGCAACGTCGTATTCGGGGAATATGCCACGAAATTATCACCGGAACAGGCTCGCAAGTATTACAACACCAACGACAAAGCCTGCAAAGCGTTCACGGAACGCAAAATCGGTGGGCTGAAATTGTCTGACAGGGTATGGCGGTACACGGAGCAATTCAAAACGGAGATAGAAATGGGCATTGACCTCGGCCTGCGGGACGGGCTTTCAGCCGATGAAATGAGCCGGACACTCCGACAATACCTCCAGCACCCCGATAAACTATTCCGCCGTGTACGAGACCAGCACGGGCAACTGCACCTGTCGCAACGGGCGGCGGTGTATCATCCCGGCCAAGGAGTTTATCGCTCATCGTACAAGAACGCCCACCGTTTGGCTGCCACAGAAACGAACATCGCCTACCGTACATCGGATTACACACGTTGGCAGCAACTCGATTTCGTGGTAGGCATCGAAATCAGGTTATCGAATAACCACACCCTCAATGGACGGGCGTTTACCGACATTTGCGATGAGTTAGCCGGACGCTACCCCAAGAATTTTAAGTTCACGGGCTGGCATCCGTATTGTCGTTGCCACGCAGTAGTAATACTAAAAACATTGGAGGAAATCAAAGCCGACAACGAGCGGATAATGCTCGGACAACCGCTGAACGGGGAAAGCGTAAACAAGGTGTCCGACGTACCGCCTAATTTCAAGGAGTGGAGAATCAGGAACCACGACAGGATTCAAAAGGCAACCAAGAATGGGACACTGCCTTATTTCCTGAAAGACAACAGACAATACTCAGCATAGCACAAAACAAGGGCGGACAAAAGAACCGCCCTCATTTTTTCAGATTCTACCTAATGCTGAATCAGAGAATGGCTGCAACTTTTCGTAATTGAGCCAATTTTTCCATAAAAGAACTGTCCTTACGCATTTTGCGTAGGTTGTAATCCATTTGCAGACCAAGCAGCGGTTCTGCATCAACACCCAAAACCGCCTCAAAGAGCAAAGCCGTTTTCTCTGTCAAAGGGCGGCGGCCATTCAAAATTTCGTTCAATGCTGAATACGGAATCCCCATCTCTTGGGATAACTTGTACTGCGTTATTCCCCTGTATTCTATTTCGTCTTTCAGTATTGAACCCGGATGCGTCGGATAGGCGGATTCCAAATTGTTAGCAATCATCTTGGGGTCAATCCCTTGTATCTCAATCATAATCTATCTATTTGTAATGGTTTGACAAATCCGTTATATTGCATATCGTCGCAATAACCTCGCCGTCTTTGGTACGTTCCTCGAACTCTATACGATACTGGTCGTTTACTCTTACAGAAGATAGTCCGACTTTATCGCCTTTCAGTTTTTCGTATCTCAACGAGTTATATTGGCATAGCCCCATAACATTACGAGTCCGTTTCATTAGGTTTATAATATCGCCATACTTGCGAATAATACCAGGTTGATAACGATGCTTTTTATCGGGGCATTGTCCCGTTTCATACATCACCTGCAAATATTCCTTGTCAAAAATGACTTCCATATATCCGTTTTTTCAATGGCAAAGATAGGCATAATTTCTTATCTTCACAAAAAAAGTGAAGAAAAATCACATAAATAATTTTCCCCTCCGCTTTTTTCGCAACACGGGTTCTTTCGTGATACGACACCGCCGACCATTGTATGGCTTATCGGGAGTGATTTTCAGATTCCATAGGCGGGACACCTTGCAGCCCACCTGTTCGGGCGTGAACTTCTCGTATATCGCTGACAAGGAGGTAAAGTAAAACTCCCAACTGTCGTCGTTTTCAAGGGGAGGCTCATTGAATGCCACACGATAAATAAACTCCAACTCACTCATTGCTTCTCTCCTTTCGATACCAGCGTCAATTGGTTAAGACGGTCGGGGAACCAATAGCCGTCGTTGTCTAAAAAGACGATGCCGCAATCCTCGTCTTTGGGAAAACGATGCGGGCATAGAAAACTATCCGGCTTACAGAAACCCAACACTTCATGGGGGCCGAATGTTACCCCATAATCGTTGGTAAACATAACTGTATCGCCGACGGACAAATCGTTATTTGTAACTATCACGTCCGAAAGGCGGTTGTAAATCATCGTGCCGTGTTTTGCTTCCAACTCGGCTTTCCAACGCTGGAATTCTGCTTTATGGCTTCGTTTCATCGTCTTAATGTGCTATATAATAAATTATCGGTTCTTTCGACACGTTGTAAATCCAACTTCCACAGCGCACCAGCAAGGCATCCTTGCCATAGAACAATTTTTTCATACCGGCGATGCTGCCGGTTACATGGAAGCAGGGGAACCGGTCGATTTTAAGACGGTCTCCGTCCGCTTTGTATAGGGTTTTCGTTCTCATTTAATTCATCCATATTACAATGTTTCCCAAGTCCTCCAACTTACAGGCAACACGCTTCATTGCTCTTCTACTTTCGAAGTTTGCATACGTTACCCAAATGCCCATAAAAATTCGTTTTTGGATTGTGTACCACTCGTCGCCGAGTATATTTTCCATTCGTCCGCATCGGTAAGTTTTCATTCGTCGTTCAGTTTTTGGATAAATTCGTCGGCTATCTTTTGGGGCATATCGCCTTGAAAAATGCCGCCCATCATTTCCTTGACAATCTTATGCGCTTTCGCTCGCATCCGCTGCTCGGCTTCCTGTTCAGCTTCTTGTATTGCCATATCGACAATACGTTCCAATACAAGATGGAATCCGCCTTTTTCATTGTCAGGCATATAGTTGCCATAAACATCTACGGTCTTGTCAATGAATTCTTTTGCTTCTTTGCTTTTCATCATTCACCTCCTTTCAGCAGTTCGGGGTTATCGTGGATATTCCCGATGACCCACATCTGATATGAATCATCAAAGCAGTCGGAGATTTGAAAAACATCAACGTCCCCAAAGTTCACGACGAAACATCCGTTTTGCCATTCGATAACTCCGACGCTTTCAAATTTGTCGGTAAGGACGTCCCCCTCATAGACCTCTCTCGTGTTCTTGTCCTGAAACCCCGTGTACTGGCCGACGGTAACCGAATCAACCTCGTATTCGATAAATGCTCTTTTGCCTTTACGCTGCAAATCGCCATATACCCACATCCCGGTATTTAGACTTTTCCCTCTGAATTTAATCGTCCTCATATTCTTCCTCCTAATTTTTCAACTGCTTTATAAGTTTATCAAGCCCTCGTCCGTCCTGTATCGTTTTGCCGGTTGCCCACCCGCTGTACGGGAAGAACGTAACGGTCTTGCCCTTGTGAATGAACTGTATTTTCTTGTTATCCCGCAGCGTGATTGTGTAGCCAAGCTGCTCAATTCGCCGAACTGCATGGGCTATGCGCTCCGGTTCCAGCCGCTCCTGCCGCTCAATGTTCAACCTCGCCATGTCTTACGATTTTTTCGGGGTGTATGGGGAAATCCCAATTAACCATTTCGTCGGGCAACGAGGAATGAATGTCGCCTCCGAGAACCAGCCCGCAATGTTTCTCGGCATATTCTTCCGCCTGCGCTTTGCTGGCGGCTTGAATTTTGAACTCGCCCCTGAACACGAATCGAACAGGAACGGTGTAAATTCTCTTTTTGTCGCTCATAATTTCAGATTTTGTTGCCTGACAATCGCAGGCGGTTTGACAAATACCCGTAAGGGTATTATTATATACTTTCCTATACTATACTCTCCTTTACTCTACTATGGGGTATTGAAACGCCGAAACTCCGCCGTAATTCATCAATTAGTGTATTATGGCAGGGTTTCGGCGTGCCATAACTTGTCATAAGCGCACTATCTTCGACGCAACCTCCTCGCCCCAATACCCGACGATGAGGTCATAGGCATCTTTATCACCATCCCATGCAATCATACACTCGTGGTTATTGTATTCATAGAAATACACCTCTTGTGGATCGCATTCTTTTGGGATGGCCGCCCTGCTATCGTCGTAGAATTTGAAAAATGCCGCAAGTCCGTCCTTTGTGCTGCAAGCTCCCGTATATTTATCTTGGCATATTTTATCGCCGTCTTTAATGTGTCCGAGTTCTATCAAATGCTTGTACCCTTTGGCAAACTGCTCTCGGCTAAAAGCAAAGAAAACTCCGTATTTATCCGCATTGGGATGCTCATTTTTAATCGCCTTGTAGCGGTTGATAGTTTGGGCGTTCAGCATTACAACACCCCCGTCGTAATTACCCCAATCCCGATAGTATCGGAGCTCGCCCCGCGTGGTCTTGACCGTCTTAATATCTTTAATGTCCGTTGTCATTGCCTTTGAAATTCTTATACCCGCCACTCACGCCTTTTTAGGCCGAATGGCGGGCGATTATTGTTTATGCGGTTACTTTTACCCGGTTGAGCAAAGCCCCCGAAATCTCGTGTAACTCTCGGCTGCGGCGGGGTTCAAGTTCCCGTGCGTGTGCCGTGATAGCCTGCGTCAGCTTCCAAAGGGTTGCTCCGCCCTGTACTCCGTCGTCGGGGTCATTACGCATGAGGATTTTTTCAACACTCTCGCCCTCCGATTTCAGCAGCGAACCGGCCTTTACCAGCCGTTTCAGTTCTTGGTCGAAATCTACGTCGATTTCGGCCGCTCCTTGAATCTCGATGGCCTTTTGCATGATATTGTCCTTGCTGAACAACCCCCTCGTCAGGTCTCGAACTGCGGAAACCGTCGTGCGGGTGTCGAGTTCGTAGGTGCGGTTAGAGAGTTGCAGATTGTCAGGGAGGCGGGAGCCGAGGTGTACTTGCTTCATCACGCTCTCCCGAACCATACCATTGAGGCAAGCCCCGTTGAGCAAAAATGCCCGCATATCAACTGCCCCGTCGCCATAATCGGAAGTGCTGAACCTCGCCCCCGCGAAAATCACCACCTCGCCGTTCTTTACTGTCGGAACAACGATAGGCTGCGGCAGTATCGTTTCCGCCCATACTTTTGTGTCGCTCATATAGGCATCGGCGATAACTGCTCCCTGCTGGCTCGCCTCCTGTACGAAAGCGGTCAGGATTTCAACGCTGTTCAACCGGCGGTAACTGTCGCTCAACACACCTCGAACCTGCTGGCCGACCGTGCGGATAAGAACCCGTGTGCGCTGCGTCCAGCCGCTATGCTCGTTCAGAACTGTTGCGGCGAGTTGTCGTTGCCATTCGTCGCCAGAGGCGAGCTGCCGTAGATAGCGAGAGGGGATGCCCATTTTGTCGGCCAACTGTCCGATAGCGTTGTCGTGGAGAGTGTATTGCCCGCTCTGCATATTCATCAGGACGTGCCCGTTTCCGCTGAACGTGATTATCGGGGAGTGATCGTTGCGGCGCAGTTCTACTCCGATAGGGGCGATATAATCCTGTGCGATTTTCCCCTCGTTTACCAAGCGTTCCATTGTGGCCTGTACGCCGACGGCCTTGTTTTCAATCATGCGCTGAACCTTGTTGATTACAACTTCGTTCAATCCTTGCTGCGTTGTCATTGCTGTTTCCATAATCCTGTTATTTAGATATTTGTAACTACTCTTGTGTTTCCCGCAAATTCTCAGTGATGCTTTCCATGTCATTTGCGGCATCATTGAGCGTATCGACTATTTCACTCATGCGCTCTCCTCGTTCTGCATATTGGAGAGATTCAGGCAGATTATCGTAACACTCTTGTTCCTCATCTGCAATAGGTTGAATTTCGACTTGGATCTCTTCAAGCTGCTCGCATATTTTGGCGAGACGTTTTCTTCTTTCGCTGTTCATTTCGGTATGTTTTAATTGATTGTCAAATCCGTAAGATATGCGAGGGCTTCATTGTAGAGTTCCTCGGCGGGCAGGTTGTCCGAGCTTGGCTCGAACCCTGCCATATATGCCGCTTCAATTATCTGTGCCATAGCCATTATTTGTACTCTGCAATAAGTTTGTTCAGCATTGCCCGCATCGCTTTGTCGTCTTTTTCAAGGTTAAAAATGCGGGTCAGCTCTTTTGCATAGGCGTTCGCCTGTGTGAGTGCTGCTATCAGTTCTTTATCTGCATGTTCACGTTCTGCCTCTCTTTTGCGGTGTTCTTCTGCAAGTTCTTGTCGGAGCGAAAGGATTTGCCCTCTCATTCGGTTGCTCATCTCCTCGATGCCGCCCTGCTTAATCCATACCTTGCAGAACTTATCCTTATCAAGTTCGCTTGCCATATACTCGGCCTCAATCTCTGCATAGAGTTCGGGAGTAGTTATAAATCCCGTCCGCTGTTCAAATTCTTGCTGTGTCATATCTCTGCTATTTTTTTGTTGTTCAAATATGATTGTTTTATAATCACATTGCAAAGTAAGTGAAGTATATTTGCTATAACAAATTTTTCACGGAGAATTTTTAACTGAAAAGGTTATTTTTATTTCCCCTATTTGTTATGGGATTGATACTCAAAACCAATCATTTGAAATAAAATTTATGATTGTTTTATAATCACTATCCGATTTTTGAGTATATTTGTCGCAAGCAAACTAATCAGTTAATTTTTGAACAGTATGAGAAAAGAGATTTTGGATGCGCTGAAAGCCAAATTTACGGGGGTCAGCGACGCAATCTTGGGCAGGATAGCCGACAAGTTGGCGAAGACTGCGACAACAGCGGAACAGGTTGCAACCGCAGTAGAGGGGGTAACGTTCCAGCAGGTTCTCGAAAGCTATGGCGACAGCCGAGCGACGGAAGCCCAGCAGACCGCAGTATCGAATTACGAGAAGAAACACGGTCTGAAAGACGGCAAGCAGGTCAAAGGGGGCGCATCTGCTGAACACAACGACGAACCCGACAATCAACACGGTAACGGAGACAACGATACTCCTGCGTGGGCAAAGGCAATTATCGACGGGCAGAAAAGTCTTTCCGACCGCCTTGCCGCAATCGAGGGCGACAAAGTTACCGCCAGCCGGAAACAGAAATTCGATGCAATCATCGGCAAGCTACCGGAAGACCTCCGTAAGCCTTATGCCCGCACGGACATCAAAAGCATTTCGGACGAGGAGTTCGACACCCTTTTGTCCGAAGTCGGTACGGAGGTAGAGGAACTCGCCAAAAGTGCAAATGCGAGAGGTGCTGTTTTCGGCAGACCGGCCACAGGCGGCGCAACAAAAACCACAACGAACGGCGTCAAAGAGGCGACGGACGAGGAGGCGCAGCGTGTCGTGGACGGGATGAACATAGGTTAAACCACTAAAATTCAAAGACAATGCCTACCGCAGATTTGAAAAGAGCCTCTATTGAGGTAAATGACGGGCTGGATGCCATCGTCATTGTGAATGACTTGGGCGATGTTCCCGGCGGACGTACCCTTGACGTATCGGGGCTGGCAACTGATGTCGAGGTCATCAGGTCGGGGCATATCCTGATTCAGAACGACACGACGAAAGCTGTAAAGCCTCTCGGAGTAACCTCCGAGGCGTATGATACGCTGCCCGAAGGACATTCGTACCTCGGTGTGCTGAAAGCCTCCGTGCTGAAGAAAGACCCGAGGGCAGCAATCCTGACTATCGGTCAGGTCAATGCCGCAGCAAGTCCGTACCCCGTAACGGCGGCAATCAAAACGGGATTGCCCCGCATCGAGTTCCTTAACGCCTAAAACAGAAAGGAGAATAAATTATGAATCCGTCATTATTCATCGAGTACATCGACAAGTACTTCCGTCTCGTAATCGGGAAGATTACCGAGAAAATCAACGGCAAGAAAACGGAGGAGCAGCTACTGCACAAAACGATGCTCACGGAGGAATACTCCGCAGACCTCACTTGGGGTTCGACCGAGCTGAACACCTCCGTCGTTGCCGCTGATGTCGTGGCTATGGACAGCTCGCTGCCCCTGAAAAAGCGGGATAAAATCAGCAACGCAAGTGGCGTTATCCCGAAAATCGGTATCAAGTTCAGCAAGGGCGAGAAAGCCATCTCCGACATCAACGTAATGCGAGCAAGAGGAGCCGACGAAACAACCGTCGTGGGCAAAATCTTCGACGACGCTCCGAAAGCAATCAAGGGTGTGGATGTCCGTAAGGAAATTATGTTCCAAGAGGCTCTGTCCACCGGCGTAACTCTCGTCCCCGACGATGAAAACGTCGGTACGGGCATCCGGGCAGATTTCGGTTACAAGGCCGAAAACACATTCCACGCAACCAAAGCCAAATGGGGCGAGGCCGACGCAGTTCCGCAGGACGACGTGCAGCAGCTTTTCGACAAGGCACAGGAGGACGGGAACTCTATCACCCTCGTTATGCTGTCGAAAAAGTATTTCAACCTGTTCCGTAACTCAAAGCAGGGCAAGTTGCTCGCTGCGAACTACAACAAGCAGGTCATCACGGACGAATCCCTGCTGCCGGTTCCGTCAAGGGAAACCATGCTGGAAGCGTTGGCCGACGAATACAGCGCAACGTTCCGCATCGTCGATTCCTCGTTCAGAATCGAAAAGCCGGACGGCTCTTATACGTCCGTGAAGCCGTGGGCAGAGGCCAACATTGTAGGTTTGCCCGGCGAAAACGTAGGCCGCCTCGTGTACGGTACGCTGGCCGAGGAAACCAACCCCGTTGCCGGAGTAAACTATCAGAAATCGGGCTCACATATCCTCGTGGCGAAGTACTCGAAGACCGACCCGCTCAAAGAGTTCACGACCGCACAGGCTTTGGCCTTACCGGTTATCGACGGTGTGGATGGCATCTACATTCTGCATGCCAACTCCACCGGCAAACTGAGTGTCGAACCCACGTCGTTGTCATTCCCGAAATCGGCATCGACCAAGACGTTCACCGTGCATAGCGACAGCGACGTAACGGTGCAGTCCAGCCAAGAATGGGCGACAGCCACCGTCGAGGGCGACAAAGTATCGGTCAAAGTAACGGCCAACTCAACCGCAGAACGAACGGCCAAAATTACCGTAACTGACAAGGAGAACAACTCCGCCGAAGTGACGGTAACGCAGGCCAAAGGAGAGTAATCATCATGGCAACAGTTCTCGAATCGCTGAAAGGCATCAACGCTTACCCTATTCCGTTGCGTACCCTTGTGGACGCAGCGGAATATCGTGGGCTTGATATGACGGTAGAAGTCTCGCAGGAGATTATGCAAACGGCGAAATATAAACTCGCCCAAGCCGACCTCTTGTTGTGGCTTTCGCTCGCTCCCGATGTTACGCAGGGCGGGCAGTCATACAGTTTCTCGGACGAGCAGCGGGTGCAGTTCCGCAACAGGGCAAATCGGCTGTACGGAGAATGTCAGGAGGAGAGCAACAAACCGAAATCCATTTACGGGTACAAAGGTTCAAGACTATGATTATTGCAAACGGCACAATCGAAACGAAGATAAAGACAGGCGGAGGGATAGACCCTGATACGGACTATCCTATCGCCCCGTCTGTTTCTTGGGGCAACCCTATCGAGTGCCAATACCGAGCAAATAAATACAGCAACAAAGGAAAGGCAAACGGCGAAGCATTTACAATCGCCTCCTATGAAATTCTCATAGACGAACAGCCCTACAATGCTGAAATGCTGCGGTTGCGGGACATCGGCGGGAAAATCCTCGGAGAATTCTCCGTTATCGAAGTCGAGCCGTTGCAGGGAGTATGTCAAATTCGGATTTTGGTCTGATATGGGAGCAAAACAGATAACACCGATGTCCGAGGTCGATGCGTACCTCGAAGAACAGATACAGAGGATTGAGCAACAAACCATCTACAATCTGTCCTACGTCGGTGAACGCTGCTTGAACGAAGCCCGTTCGACCAACTCCTACAAAGACCAAACGGGAAACCTCCGAAGTTCTATTGGCTACGTGATAGTCAAAGACGGCAAGATTGTTCAAATGAGCGATTTTGCTACCGTCAAAAATGGACGAGAGGGAACGCAAGGCGGGGCAGCATTTGCCCGCCAACTCGTCAAAGAGTTCCTGTCCGGCATTGTCTTGATTGTGGTGGCAGGGATGAACTATGCTGCCCATGTATCGGCAAGGGGATATAACGTGTTGGATAGCGCAGAACTGTTGGCAGAACAACTCGTACCGAGCCTTATGAAACAACTTGGATTTACAAAACGGTAATGGCAAAGACAGGGAAACAGATACAAAGCGATGTGCTGGCGTTGCTGAAAAGCAGCACCCTCCCCTCAATCATATCGGGGAAAGTATATCGCAAAGGTTGTCGCCCGAGGGATTCAAAAGCCGAGGACGCTATCGTGATTTTCACGACCGGCCTCCCCGGACAGATACAAACAGGCGTCGTAACCATAAATATCTATTGTCCCGACATCGACCCTTATGAAAACGGAGTTCTCGTGGAGGACGGCCAACGCTGCGAAACGCTCGAAAAAGCCGCTGCGGATTGGGTGGATAGTCTGACGGCTGCCGTATCGAATTACAAGTTCAAGTTGCAGCAGACAATTTACACGGAGGAAGAGCCTGAAATCCAGCAACATTTCGTCGTGGTTAAATTGCAGTACGAATACATTGACTAACAAACCATTAAAACATTAAGAATATGTCTGTATTAAGCTGGGGTAAACCCAAAGTCGAGTTTACCAAAAGTGTAAATGGCGCAGTTCCGACGGAACCGACGCCCACATGGACGGCATTTCCCGAAATCAAGGAAGACACGGCCAAACTGACGACAACCGAGGGAACGAAAAAGGAAGCGACCGAGGAGGGTGGCGATCTCGTTGATACTCGCAAAGGCAAAAACAAATACTCGTTCGAGTTGGAGATTTTCGTCAAGAAAGGCGATGAGAAGCCTATCGAGGACGAGGACGGTGTTATCGTCGATAACTATGCCGTCCGCCTGACGCCGGAGGATGAGGAATGCGAGGGCTTCCTTATCGAGAATGCAACGGTATCGGTAACGGAATCGTGGTCATCTGCCGACGGTAAATTGTGGAAATACACGTTCGACGCAAAAAAGCCGAAAACGGGTAAAACTCTCAAACCGTACACCAAGTCGGCGTAAACCCTATGCGGAGGGGGTTAAACCTCCGCACATAGCGGGATAGAGCAGATAGCAGCTCGCCAATTTCATAGGTTGGAGGTCGTTGGTGCAAATCCAACTCCCGCTACAAACAAAATACGGCGAATTCGCCATAAATAAAATACAGTTATGCCGGAAAATATTGAAACCAAAGTCGCCCAAACAATTCTCCAACAGCCGGAGGAGATCACCGTTGGCGATAAAGTATATAAAGCAGCCCCGCCGAGTGCCGCAACTCTGATTTTGGCATCGGAAGCCGTTGCTCGGATGCCTAAAATTCAACTCAACACGGAACGAATCGTGGACGAGGTATTGGCAATCGGTAAAGATTGCCGGCCTATGGGCGAAATCGTCGCCATTATGATACTTGGCGCAAAAGGATTAACCGAGACACGGAAAACCGTCAAAACGGTTGAAAAACGCCGTTTTTGGGGACTTATCAAGGAAGCCGAGCAAGTGGAGGTCGAGGAAATCATAGACCATAAAACCGCCCTCGCAAAATCGCTGTTGGAAGATATTACGCCGAGAGAACTCCACAACCTGGCCGCACGGCTATTACAAAGGTCGCAGGTTGCCGATTTTTTCGGGCTTACCACTTTCCTGACCGAGATAAATCTGCTGCGACAGACGAGGGAGGTGGAAACGACAGCATCTGGGCAGTAATCGCAGGGACTGTCAAAGGGTTTAATCTTCCGCTGGAATATGTCCTGTACGATATGAGCTATGCCAATATGATTATGTACGGGGCAGTTCTGCCAAGCTATAAAAAGCCCAAAGACGGTAAAAAAGAGAGCAAAGAGGAGGAAATAATAAACGCAAGCGACCCCCGCAACAGGGATAAAGTTCACGCAATTTTATTCGGTGAGTAATGAATAACGACAAAGGCAAATTATACTACGGTTTGGGGTTGGATAATAACCAACTGCGAGCAGACGCCGCCGAATCTCGCAACATCATCAAAGGTATCGGCGACACGGCTGTTTCGGAAGGGAATCGTATTGACAGCATATCCCACAGGATAGGTGCTGCTCTCGCTGTTGCATTTTCCGCCCAGCAAGCAACTGCCTTTGCTCGTTCAATCGTTCAGGTAACAGGGGAAATGCAGCAACTCGACGTTGCATTTACCACGATGCTCAATTCAAAGGCAAAGTCAGATGCCCTCCTGTCGCAGGCGGTAAATTTCGCAGCAAAAACACCATACGATTTACTGCTGTCTCTTATACACATCTGACGCTGCCGACGAATAGCCTTGTGTAGAT
>ERZ1026921.30-NODE-30-length-98996-cov-7.738612_pt1 | contig 98996 bp, 55 predicted proteins | sample MGYA00519571_ERZ1026921 | MGnify/ENA primary metagenome ERZ1026921 (study PRJEB26926, sample SAMN06164877) | human gut metagenome | biome: ENVO:00009003; feature: ENVO:2100002; material: ENVO:00002003 | host: Homo sapiens | place: USA | collected 2012 ... | reverse complement strand
GTGGCGTAGAAGAAATCAACCATTATTATCCATTCGGAGGCGTCTTTGCAAGTGAGGAGAATGTGCAGCCTTATAAGTATAATGGCAAGGAACTGGATACTAAGAAGGGGCTGAACTGGTATGATTATGGGGCAAGACGGTATGATGCGGCACTGGGAAGATTTACGACGACAGATAGGTTTGCTGAGAAGTATTATTCGATGTCATCGTATCAGTATGGAGGAAATAATCCAGTTGGTAATATTGATGTGAATGGAGATAGTATAGTCATTAGCCCTAATCCCAATGGATTAATTGATCATATAAAATCGAGATTTGGTTACGATACAAAGTTTCAAAAAACGGTAAAAGCTGATTTAGCACAATTGAAGAAAGATGATAAAACTGTTGCTCAAATAATTTTAAAATTAGAGGACAGTGAAAATATTCATCAAATTACAATGGTGGAGGATAGAAGAAAAGGTAACTTAACAGAAGTTGATAAAGAGAAAGCTGCCAAGGGAATTTCACAAGGCACTACTGTTAGATACGATCCCTATACTCAAATAGAACCTAGCGGAGAGAAAAGAACTCCGAGGGTAGGACTAAGTCATGAGTTGCAACATTCTTATGATGCAGATCAAGGAACAATAACTAGGGAAATAACAGTGAATGGTGTCTTGTTGATTGAAGTACGTGCAATCAATACAGAAAATAAAATAAGAATGAAAACAGGAGATCCTAAAAGAACTAAATATGGAAGAAGAGAAGTGCCTAAAACACTATTGGAGTAAAATTATTCTAATTACTGGAATTGCCTTTATTCTTACTGCATGTATGTATATAAATAGGAAACCCAAAGAACAACATGCAAAAGAAAATGGTAATGAGCCTTATAAAGCTCTAAGTGTAAAATACCAAGATTCTATTTATCGTATGGTATTAAGATCAAATGACATTGTCTTAGAAATGAAATATCCAGATGAATTTTCACGAACTTTAAAAGATTCAGGAGTTTTAAATATTGATAGTGTAACTTTTTATGAATTAAGAAAAGATATAGTAACACCTCAACCTCTAATAGATTCTATCTATAAAGGAAATGTTGATACTCTACTTTCTCACTTTTTTGATGATAATGGTTTTATTGCCTTTGAATTATCATATGATGAAGAAAAATACCTAATTGATATTTTATATCAAAATAAAATTCTTGTAAATGTTGCTTGTGAATCAGGATATTTATATATTGACAACTGATCTCGTTCGATTGGATATTCTATTCGATTGTATCAAGTCTTAGAATTTTTAATCTGCAAATTTTACATATCCCTGACCTTTACTATAAATAATTAGTCTGGTCAGGGGTTATTTCTTAGTGATTTTTGACTTAAAAGCTTACTTCGTTCATCTGGATTTACAATCATGGGTGTCAAGGCGGAAAATAGAATGCTTACGTTATTTATCTTCTTGATGCAGAGAAAGGTCGCTTCTTATCGGATGATTGCCTTTCAAGGTCCGGTGTTGGTTTACCTGAAGAGTGGCTACATGGCTATACCAAAGGTCTTATTATTTATAAGAATTATGTAATCTATTGGCTTGAAGTTTGGTAATTATATTGCGTAATTAATATTTTATCTAGTGATTTTGAGGATTAGAATTTCCAATCCATGAATTTAATTTTCCCTGTCTCTGAATATAAATGCAGAGACGGGGATTCTTTTATTATTCTACTTCCCAGTTAACCCCTAACGGATTATTACAAGTTCTCCATACTAACGCTAATTTAGGATTATCCAGTATCCACATCTCGCATCCTTCCACGGCATCCTTCACATGAATAAGCGGATAACCTAAAGCCTGTTCGTTACTGTCCAGGACAGAGTACGTCGTTTGATTGTAGACAAGTGTTCGCTGCTCCTTTAATTGCTTGTAGGCGGAACGGGAAAGGAAATAAACAGTTTCCTCCGGGGAGAGCTGTACGTGCTTACCATCTTCCGGTTGCAGGAAGCTGAGCCGTGTAGCTTGTTCTACGGATTCGGATCCCATGGTATAGCTTCCTGATTGCCATTTCAAATTGCGTTCTATTCCCCAATGCAGGTATATGGAGTCTTGCTTTTCCTGGAAGGACATTTCGTATTTCCGTGTCTGCCCGTGTAATTTGAATACAAATAGCAATGTGTCGGGCAGAATGCTCTGTGCAAATAGACTTCCGGTGAAGCCCAGACATAGCAAGACGGATAGAATCATATATTTCTTCATAACTTCTCGTTCTCTTCGTTCAACAATAATTGTTTGCCCCATTCACTCGGTTTCTTTCCCATCTTCAGGATCAGCTCGCCACCTGCAATGATGTCTTTATGCCGTATGGCTGAGTAGGGGTAGGTTTTTCCATTCAATGTAACGGATTGTATGTATCTGTTCTTATCAGAAAGTCCCTGAGTGGAAATCTTGAAAATCTTTCCGTTATCTAACCGGAAGATCGTTTCTTCCAGTAAAGGAGTATTAATCAGGTAATAGTTCTGTCCGGCATTGGGGTATAGTCCCATCATGTGGAAGGCAAGCCATGAGGACATGGCACCGGAGTCATCGTTACCCGGTAGTCCTATAGGTCCGTCATTATAGTTCTTGGCAATGATTTCGTGGATACGGTCACTGCTGCGGTAGGGCTTTCCCAGCCAATGGTAAAGACAAGGGGAGAGGAAAGAAGGTTCATTGTTTACATTGAAGAATCCCCGGTCGAAGAAGATGTCCAGGCGTGCTTCAAACTTTTCTGCACCACCGCATTTCTCTATCAGCCCGGGAACATCGTGCGGAATGCTTAAGGAATATTCCCATGAGGAAGCCTCGTAGAAGAACATGTCCCACCAAGGTGTGTACCAGGGACCTTCGAAAGTGACGGGGGTATAGGTAAAGGTCGGTTTTTGTATATTGGATTTTCCGAAAGTGATTTCATCGAGCCAGTTGCCTTTTTCATCGCGGGGCAGGATAAAACCTTTGGCACCGGCATGTTCATAATCGTCACGCCAGAGGTTCTTCCAGTTTCCGGATTGCTTCAGATAGTGCTGATAAAGATCTTCTTTTCCCAGCCCTTTGGCAACCAAGGCAATGGTATAATCGCAATAGGAGTATTCCACGGTGCGGTTTCCGGCACGAGGAATGCCGTAGGGGATATAGCCCAGTTGCAGGTAATGGGTCAGGCCACCGCGTCCTTCCGCTTCATGGCGGTCGCCGGGACAGACGGTTGCGTCTTTCAGCATGGCTTGCAAGCCGAGTTCATAATCTATTCCTTCCAGGCCTTTTACGAAGGCGTCGGCTATTACGATCTCAGCATTGGAACCGCCTTGTGTGCGTCCGTTGCAGTTGCCACTCCGGGCATCAGGCATGTAACCGTCTCGTTTGTAGATGTTGATGAGTGAGCGGACGATGTCTGTTTCACGTTTCGGATCTATCAGGGTAATAAGCGGTGAAGAAGTGCGATAAGTGTCCCAGATAGCATAGAAGTCATCATAATAGGGCTCATTATCTGCCCAGAGAGGATTCTCGCCGCTACGGTCTACAGGCATAATCATGGTGTGATAGAGGCCGGTATAGAACATACGTTTCTGTGCTTCGGGGGTACGGGGAGAGATTTCAATTCTTTGGAGTAAGTCTTCCCATTGAGCCAGAAGTTGCTGATGTGCGGTCTCGAATGACCAATGAGGAATATCGGAATGAGCATTCTGGCGGGCTTTCAGTGAGCTGAGGAAGGAGATACCTACTTTCAATTGCACTACTTCTTCAGATGAATTGAAGCGTAGTAATGCTCCGGTCTTTTGATGTGAGTCGTATTGGAACTTTTCATTTGTTATCTTATCACCTTTCCAGGTAGCTGTATTTACGAAAGGTTTATCCGTTTCTGCATAAAAGTAGACAGTGTAGGCACGACCATTGTTCCATCCGCCACGGATACGGCTATATCCGATGACTTCTCGGTCGGAGATGATTTGTATTTCGGAGCCTACAAATTGTTGTGCTTCGCGTGCATCGGGTACGGGACTTTCACCTAAGAAGAATCCGGCATCGATGGCCAGTGACTTCAGAGAGTCTTTGGGATAGGTGAAACGATAGAATGAGGCTTTAGGTGCGGTAGTTATTTCTGTTTGTATACCGGAAGCTTGGAATTGGGTGGTATAATATCCTAATTTAATAGTTTCGTACTTGCGGTGATCGATATGCTTTGTTCGGTCCATTCCGTCGCCGAAAGGCATTACAAGGATATTGCCATATTTAGGTCCGCCACCTGTTCCGCTGACGTGTACCTGAGAGAAACCGTCTACCTGTTCGGGCATGGGTAGCCAGCCGCTATTAGGGCGTGGGGTACAGTCCGGTGAGGGTTTCACCATCCCGTAGGGGCAGGAGGGACCGATAAAGACGCGTCCCAGTCCTTCGGAACCAATGCGTGGGTCTACGTAATCTGTGAGTCTGGTGTCCTGTGCAAAGGTATTTGCAGAGAACAGTAGCAGGACGGATAGTGTGATTATTTTGCTTTTCATTGGCGGAGTTTTTTTAATGGAAAAGCCGAGCATTGCAACCGACTGATTTGGGTGTATCGGCTGCAATGCGGGGCTTTGAGTTAAAAGAAAACAATAGTTTATTTTACCTTGATGGATTCAATTAATAGCCTGGATTTTGTTTCCAGTTGGGATTCGTATTCATTATATCCTTATGAAGTGGGAATATACGGCGTGTCTTATCGAAGTTGGCAGTTGGGAATCCTTTATAATGTGGGAAGAACTCGCTTTCGAATGTACCGAAACGTATCATGTCGTTCCTACGCCAGTTCTCATCAAGGAACTCACGTCCACGCTCATCAAGAAGTTCCTGAAGCGATGGAGTATGGTCAATTGTAGGAGCAGTAACGTAGCTACGAATCTCATTGAAGAGGCTCATCGCTGTATCACCGTTGGTTGCGGAACCTCCACGTACTATAGCTTCAGCCTTAGTTAGCAAGATGTCTGCATAACGGAATATAGGAAGGTCGTTTGACTGATTTCTGCCATTCTTGAAATCATCGTCTATAACGAAGAACTTCACAGAACGATAGCCTTGGCTATAACCGTTGATATTATCACCTACACCAAGCTCAATATCTCCTTCTTTTACAAGGGTAATCTCTTTAGTAAGTACAATAGGATTACCGTTTTTATCTACGGCAATTTCATCTGTTGGAAGATAAGTCTTAGGATCATATACATGAACAGTGCCACCTATTACGCAATTGTTACGTTGATCACCTTCAAGATTGAACAAACTTGCGAACTCAGGAGTCATAGTAATGTAACCACCGCCGGACTGACTCAGTTTCATACCGAAGTAGCTTTTTGCACATGATTTGATATCTTTCCAGCAACGAGAACGGCCATACTGCATACCTTGTGCTGTATATGTATCGTATGGCATAACGTATATGAAATCTTCAACATGTGAACCATTGTCCGGACCGAACTTCTTGCTATACGACATAGAGCCAAGATTGAACTTGCCAGATTTGATTATATCATCACAAAGTGCAATGCAATCATTCAGCTTTTCATTTTTTGCAGTAGCTGCATCATATAGATCAACAGAAGCTGCTGTATATACAGGCCAGTTGATGTATATCTTTGCTAAAAGAGCCTCTGCCATCCATTTTGTCGGTTTGCCGTATGTATTTGCATTTACTTCATCGGTAAGTTGAGGGATAATCTCTTTAAGTTCGCTCTCTATGAACCTTGCTACATCAGCACGAGGTGAACGGTCTATAGTCTCACCTTCAGCCATTGCATGGTCAAGGATTGGAGCATCACCCCAGCAGTCCATCAATATGAAATGGAAGAAAGCGCGCATTGCACGGGCAGGAGCGACAGTTGCACCAGCTTCATTGCTTCCCAATTCAATAATAATCTTGTTTGCTTTTGTTATACCTGATGTAAGTTGTCCCATCCAGTCGATGGTTGCATCTTCGTATGTATAGTTGTGAAGACTTGGATGTGCGTATGCACCACTGTCATACCATCCACCACCGTATGATACAGCTGTATATTCATCACTTGACAAAGCTTGTGCTTCCATATATCTACGTCCGAATACATCCCGCATCTGATAGTACACATCAGCCATCTTTGCTTCAACAGCAATCTCATTGGTAGGATATTCTGTATATTGAGATTCTACATCAACATCTAAATTAGTACAGCCGGTTACTAAAGCAGCTGCACAAGCCGTAAATAATAATCTTATATTAGTTTTCATAAATATCATCTCTATTTATAATTAGAAGTTAACCTTTAAACCGACCATTGTTGTACGAGAGTGAGGGTATGTACTCCAACGATAGTCAACACCCGGAGCAAGACCACCCATGTTTACTTCAGGGTCAAGTCCCTTATATCCTGTGATAGTGAACAGATTGTTGCAAGTAACATAGAGTTGAACATTCTGTAACCAACCGTCAAGATTCTTAAAAGTATAACCTAATGTCAAGTTAGATAAACGAAGGTATGATCCATTCTCGATGAAACGGTCAGAAGGAACATTACCTCCGGTATCTGTCGCAGGACGGTCTGTTATAAATTCTTTAAGTACATTCTTTCCGTTTGCAAACATTTCAGGACTTGTATAGTTGGCACGTGCACCATTGTAGATCTTGTTACCGAATACACCTGTAATGAATATGGTAGCGTTCCAGTTCTTGTAGTTGAATGAGTTGTTCCAACCAAGATTTAGCTTAGGCTGTGCGCAACCTGTGATAGTACGGTCTTTGAATGCAGGTTCGCTTGTAGTCTCGCCAGTACGTTCACCTGTCTTTTCATCTCTTACATAGTAAGTAGCCTTACCGTCTTTATAGCCTGCAAATTCATAAGTATAGAATGTACCCAGAGCTTCGCCCTCTATAATACGTTGAGTGTAACCATTGGATGATACACCTGCTACCATGGGGTCGCCTTGTGTAAATGTACCTACCTGATATTTGTCGTTTGACAATTTGTCTACTGTATTCTTGTTGTGAGAAAGGTTCAATGTTGTATTCCAAGTGAAGTCTTCAGTCTGTACCGGAGTAGCATTGATAGAGAACTCGATACCTTTGTTGGTTATCTTACCTACATTGGCTGCAATTGTTCCAAAAGGATAGATGTTTGTAGAAACCGGATAATCCCAGATTAAGTCTTTGGTCTTTTTGTTGTAGACCTCAATAGTACCGTTGATGCGACCATTGAACAAAGCATAGTCAATACCGACATTGAGCATACCTGTGCTTTCCCATTTCAAATCGGGGTTGGCGTTCTTTGTCGCAGCCAGTGTACGCCAGTCCTTGCCATTGTAGTTGAAGAAGCCGGATGCACCGTAAGTGGCAACTGCTGTATAGGCACCGAAGCCAAGGGCATTACCGCTGACACCGTAACCTATACGCAGCTTCAAGTTGCTGAAGAGGTTCTGATTCTTCATGAATCCTTCTTCTGTGATGTTCCATGCTACAGATACGGAAGGGAATGTGCCCCACTGGTGGTCTTTGCCGAATACAGAAGAACCGTCACGGCGTATCGTTGCTTGAATCATATATTTGCTATTGTAAGAGTAGCTTGCACGACCATAGAATGATATATTACGTATAGTCTCTTTTGTTCCGCTCTCTACAGCAGGTATACCATCAATAGTACTTGCATAAGTCAGTTGATTCCATTTCAAGACATCATCATAGAAGTCGTGAACTGTCAAGCCAAAGCCGTCGTTACTCATCTTCTCTTCCCAAGAGTAACCAGCCATAAGAGAGAGCTTGTGTACATTTGCGATAGTAGTATCGTAGTTACCGTAAGTCTCGAATGAATGTTCGTGACCGAAATATGTAGAACGGGTTGCACGGCCATTGTATGCACTTACACCCTCTAATTGAGTGTTGTGTGTATCGTATGAACTATATGTGCGCTGGTTGTTTGTAAATGAGTAGTTGGCATTCCAGTTGAGACCTTCAATAACCTTCAGAGTTGCCTTGCCAATCACCTGAGTATTCTTGAAGATAGTTTCAGACGTATCTTCATTGATTAGAGACAATGGGTTGTAGTTCTTTGAACCTGAACCTTTTGTCCATGAACCGTCTTCGTTCTTAACAGGAAGAGTCGGTGAGAAGTAGTTCATCGCATCAAGGACGGACGCACCTTCGTTATTCATAGGAACACCTACAGCCTTGCCATATCTTGCATTTACACCTACCGAAAGGTCCAGATGGTCTTTCAATACCTTAGTGGTAACTAAGGAACGCACATTCAGTCTGTTCATTTTAGAGCCTTTCACTACACCTTGGCGATCCATATAGTTAAGACTTGCCATGTAGGTAGTCTTTTGTGCTCCACCATTGATAGAGATATTGTGGTTTGTACTGATAGCAGTGCGAAGAACCTCATCTTGCCAGTTTGTATTTGCGCCTTGGTCGTTGGCAAGTGTTAGTCCGTTCTTTTTTGCGTATGCTCGCAGGTCGTCTGCGGTAGCCATATCCATCTTCTTCAAGATGTTGTCGAAAGCAACGTATCCGCTATAGCTTACGTTGGTACGTTCCATGCCGTTCTTACCTTTCTTAGTGTTGATGATGATAACTCCATTTGCTGCTTTAGAACCATAGATTGCAGTAGCAGTAGCGTCACGAAGAACATCGATACTTTCTATGTCATCAGGAGCAACCATGGAAATATCCACTCCGGGAATACCGTCGATGACATAGTAAGGACTCATGGCAGCACCTTCACGAAGAGAAGAAGCACCACGAAGAGTAATACTGGGTGAACCGTTAGGGTCGGCGGAAGATGTAATAGTAAGACCTGCTACCTTACCTTGCAACATGCTTGCTGCATCCGAGAATACACCGACATTCAACTTGTCAGCCTTAACTGTAGTAATAGAAGATGTTACATCCTTACGGCTCATAGAACCATAACCGATGACCACTACTTCGTCCAGTAACTCTGTATCCTCACTCATTGTCACGTCGATGATGTTTTGAGTGACTTTTACTTCCTGTTTGTTATAACCTATAAAAGAGAAGATAAGGGTTTCTCCTCTCTCTACGTTCAGGGAGTACTTTCCGTCGACATCGGTAATACATCCGTTGGTGGTACCGGCTTCCAATACATTGACACCGATTAACGGCTCACCGGATTTGTCTGTTACAGTACCGGTCACCTTGTTCTGGGCGAATGCTAAGGTACTGCTTAGCAAGAACACTACAAAGAGCATGCTTTGTGCAAATGTTCTCTTTCTTTTTAATTGTACATTCAGCATAAAATAAAGTTTTAGTTATGAATTATGTCCTTTTCTATATATTTATAAATATTATTCTGGCTGCAAAAGTAGGTTGTGCCTATTACAGATATATTTCAAGTATATTACGGAATTATTGTAATATTTTGATATATAATTGATTGAATAAGATAAAGGATAAAAGGGTATTTGCTTTATATTACTATCTTTGGGTAGATGTAATGTAAAGAATAAAGGTGAGGTTTCCGTGCTGCCCTTTATTATAAGTGGCAGCTCTGGGAAAAAACGGGATGATGTCTTTGTCTCCATAGTGTTTTAGATTTTGATTACCGCAAATCTACACCAATACTATTGGAGTCAGGGGGAAAATGATGCAAATTAGGGGGAAAATAGTGAACTATCGTTTTTTTCCTTGAATTACCCTGCCCAGTCCTCTCTATCCAGGTTTCTGTAGCCGATGGCTTCTGCTAAATGCGAAGTCTGTATTAGGTCACTATTCTCAAGATCGGCGATGGTACGTGCTACTTTTAATATGCGGTCGTAAGCGCGGGCAGAAAGATTTAGGCGGTTCATGGCATTTTTTAATAATATGAGTCCTTTGTCGTCCGGACGGGCATATAACGACAGCAGTTTGCTGTTCATTTGCGCATTGCAGTAGACACCAGCAACCTCGGCATATCTGTTTTCCTGAATTTGACGGGCATGTATTACGCGCTCTCGTATGATGCTACTTGCCTCTCCGGGGTGTGCATCGGACATTTTTTCAAAAGGTACGGGGACAACTTCGATTTGCAGGTCTATACGGTCGAGTAAAGGACCGGAAATGCGGTTCAGGTATTTTTGTACTTGTCCCGGACTACATACACAAGCTTTGGTGGGATGGTTGTAGTAGCCGCAAGGACATGGATTCATGGAGGCAACCAGCATAAAGCTGGCAGGATATTCCACATTGCTTTTTACACGGGAGATAGTAATTTTACGATCCTCCAGTGGTTGGCGGAGAACTTCCAGCACACTGCGATTGAATTCCGGAAGTTCATCCAGAAACAAAATGCCATTATGTGCCAGACTTATTTCACCGGGTTGTGGATAACTGCCGCCTCCTGTCATCGCTACTGTAGAAATAGTATGGTGAGGATCACGAAACGGGCGTTTGGAGATAAGCCCTGCATTTGCCTGCAATCTCCCTGCCACTGAGTGTATTTTGGTTGTTTCAAGGCTTTCTCCCAGTGAGAGAGGAGGCAAAATCGAAGGCAGGCGTTTGGCGAGCATGGATTTTCCACTGCCTGGCGCACCGATAAGAATAATATTGTGTCCACCGGCTGCGGCTACTTCCAATGCACGTTTTACATTTTCCTGCCCTTTTACATCAGAGAAGTCGAGATCGAAGTCACTTTGTTGCGCATAGAATTCCTCACGGGTATTGACAATAGTGGGGGTAGTTCCTGATTGCCATTGAAGAACTCTATGACTTCTTTGATGTTCTCCACTCCATATACTTGAATTTTATTGACCACCGCTGCTTCACGAGCATTCTGCCGAGGGACGATGATGCCTTCGAAGCCTAATTCCCGTGCTTTGATGGCAATAGGCAGAGCACCTTTAATAGGTTGCAAACTACCGTCCAGGCTCAGTTCACCCATCATCAGATAACGGTTCAATTTATCGGACTGAATTACTTCTCCGGCGGCAAGCATGCCTATGGCAAGTGGAAGGTCGTATGCGGATCCCTCCTTACGGATGTCTGCAGGAGCCATATTAATCACGATGTTACTGGTAGGTATCCGGTATCCGTTTACCTGTAGTGCGGATATAATGCGTTGGTGGCTTTCTTTTACAGCAGAGTCCGGTAGCCCGACAAGATAAAACATGCAACCTCGTGAACTGTTTACTTCAATGGTGATGAGGGTTGCGTCAATGCCTTGTACAGCCGCTCCGAAAACTTTGATTAACACGTGCTTATTTGTGATTAGTGGTTAGTGATTAATGGTTACTTTTCTTTTTCTTTCCGGGCTATTTCTTTCAGTTTATCTTCAATAGCCTTTTCATCTAGATTTTTTCCTTCTATTTTACCTGTAGGACTGATTAGGATATTGGCTGGGAGAGTATGTATGGAGAATAGTTTGGCAACATCTCCATCCCATCCAGAATATTCGCAAGTCTGTTCCCATTTCAAAGTATCTTGTTTAACTGCTTCCAACCATTTCTCCCTGTCCAAGTCAAGGGAAATACCCATTAATGCGAAGTTTTTGTTCTTTTGTTCTTTCTTATAAATACGGCGGAACATTGCATTCTTTTCCCGGCTGATGGTATCCCATGAAGCCCAGAACTGTATCAGTAGATATTTATCTTTGAAATCGGAACGATTGATATCTTTGCCTTCTGTATTGCGTATACGGAAATAAGGAGCTGTTTTTCCTATATCTACTTTTTCTTCTTCCTCAATACGCTTTAGCAATGTTTCCATGTAAGGGCGGTCTTTCAGGTCACCGGTCATACGGTCGGTCAATTGTTTTATTTGTTCCAGATTGGGCTGGGGTTTCTGTACAAAGTATTTATCCAACAGATAAATGTTGGCTAATGAAGAGGGATGTTTGGTTATAAAATTCTCTACTTTCTCTTCCAATGCTTTCTCGGAAGGTGTACCTAGGCCTTTCAGCTCTTGGTTGAAGTCTGTTAGATCTTCGTTAGGAGCATTACCGCTGATTTGCAATGAGGACAGCTCAGCTGCGGATCCTTTTATTTGTATTTTATTTCCTTTATCCAGGAAGAGCGGGTATTCCGTTCCATCACTGAATAATAAAGTTGTACTCACTAATGTATCAACGGAAAGCGTTGTAGAAAATTTGTCGTTTTCGACAATCAGTGTATCCATACGGTCATACATTCTATCCGATCCATATAAATAGATGGTATCATTGCCCAATCCCTTGATTTCTCCGTTGAGACTGATGCTGTCGGTTTTCTTTTCACTACAGGCAAAAAGGGCGATTAATAGAAAATATAATAGACAGACTTTCTTCATTTTGAAATACTTTTCCGCGAAAGTACGGCTTTTGCAGATAATAAAAAAGAAATGCCCAACATTTCTCAATGTCGGGCACCCTATAGTTTTTTTAATAGGAACTAATTAATATGAGTTAAGAGCTCCTTACTGAGCGATGCTCATAAATTCTGCATTCGTGAAATACTTAGCAAATTCCAAGTCAGAAGCAGCTTTCTTAGCCAATGACGGTTCTTTAGCAACAGCGTTCTTCAAACTGCTGGTTACCATAGAAGCATTGTTGGTTCTTGCACCTAATACAGCCATCAAGTAGTCAGTATAAGCGTCAGGTTTTGCTACACTAGCCAAAGTGTTTTTAGCCTTATTGTAGTCCTTAGCCAAGATCTGTGCCAAAGCAGCGCTGTTAGTCTTAGTGTCACCGAATGCGCTTACAGCTCTGTCATATTGACCTTGAGCAATATACAGGTTACCCAGTGCTTCGTTCAGTTCTTTTGCACCTGAAGCTTTACTCAGATAGCTTTCTGCAGCAGCTTTGTCACCCTTAGTCAAGGCGATCAAACCGAGATTCATGTTAACTTCAGGAGCATCTTTGATAGAAGCAGCTTTCTTGAAGTAGCTTTCTGCTTTGTCAAGGTTACCTGCCTGATAAGCCAACTTACCTAAGTTGTTGTAAGCACGGAAATCGTTCGGGTAGATTTGAGTAGCTTTAGTGAAGATAACTTCTTGCTTAGCCGGATCGTTGGTCAGTGTAGTTGCATACAGCAATTCTTCTATATTCAACTGCTTAGGATCAGATGCAGCCAGACTTGCAATTTCTTCGTCAGACTTACCGATGATTTCATAGTTCAAAGTCAGACGTGAACGACGCAACTGCGGCAAGATATCGTCTGCTAAGTTCTTGTAAACAGAAGAGATGTTCTTGATTTCCTGTTCTCTTTGTTCAGGATCAGAATACATAGACAGAACACGAAGGATCAGTTCTTTATCCTGGATATTGGATTTAGATACCAATTCCTGGAAACCTTGCCAGTCCTGAGCAGTGTATTTAGTATCGATAGCTGCGTCAACTTTAGATTTCTTCAAGTTCTGGTTGATAACTTTTGCAGTGTTATCCTGACGATTTTCAGCCAACTTAGTGTTCAGGCTTACACCACCATCGGGAGATGCATAAGCAGAAATTTCAATATTGCTGATCTTCTTGTTTACAGCACCGTCTACATTCTTCACCTCTTCGTTGAATTCCTTAGCGGTCTTCAATTCGCTGGCGCGAACGTTAGCTTGCTGGATAAGGAACATGATGTTAGCATCGTGTTTTTCCTTGATGATACGCTGGAAAGCGTCGTCACCATTAGCAGGATTAGCACTGCCCAATGTCTGTCCAATCATTTCAGAAGTAGAAATCACACCATCAGCTACTTTTACAGCAGGGATAGTTACTGTTTTCTTGCCGATTGTGGCTTTGAACTCCAGATACAATTCAGACTTAGCCATTTCAGGGACATAGTCGAAAGAAGTTTTCATTGTGTAATTACCACCCATCTTGTAAGAGATAGTCTGATCGTTACCTTCTACTTTTTCTCCTTGGAATACAGCAGGCTGACCTTTAGCTTCGCCACCGTTCCATTTCAAAACCGGAGTTACTTCCACTACGGCTTTCTTGTTAAAATACTTTTCAGGGAATTTTCCATTAATCGTGGCCGGTACTTTGCCGCCTATGGCTTCAAGAACCTGAGGAGTCACGGTGAAGTAATCAGAGGATAATTCACCCATTTTGCTGCTACATGATGAAAGAGCAACAACCAGTGCCATTAACAAAGGCAGATACAATTTCTTAGTCATCTTAGGTATAAATTAATTGTTTGTAATTGAAATTAGTCTACTCGTTTTTCTTAGTGCCTATTACCACATGATAATAGCCTCGCAAAGATATTAAATCTATCGGCACAATCTAACACGAATAGCCAATTTTATTATAATTTAATGAAATCCTGTATCTTTTCTGTACTTAATGTTTCGTGGATGGTGCTCAATGATCTCACTTCGCAACATATTCCGGTCGATATGGGTGTAGATTTCAGTGGTCGCAATAGACTCGTGTCCCAGCATACATTGGATGGCACGGAGGTTGGCACCTCCCTCCAACAAGTGGGTGGCGAAGGAATGGCGGAAGGTGTGCGGACTGATATTTTTGGTGATGCCGGCTTTCTCTGCCAGCTCTTTAATCAGGTGAAAAACCATGATGCGGGAAATGCTATTTCCCCATCGGGCAAGAAAAACGTAGTCTTCAAATCCTTTCTTTATTTTACCAAGATTGCGGTCGAGCAGCCAGTATTTTATTTCTTTGATGGCACGGGGAGAAATAGGGACCAAACGCTGTTTGCTGCCTTTTCCTTCTACCTTGATGAAACCCTCGTCAAAGTAGAGTTCGGATAATTTCAGGTTACAAAGTTCCGAGACACGTAATCCGCAGCTGTATAGGGTTTCCAGGATGGCACGGTTGCGTTGTCCTTCCTTCTTGCTCATGTCTACAGTGGAGATAATAGTATCTATTTCTTCGACGGTAAGCACTTCGGGTAGTTTGAACCCGATTTTAGGACCTTCGAGTAGTTCGCTGGGGTCATCTTCCCGATAGTCTGCCATGACTAGGAAGTGGAAGAAAGATTTTATTCCCGACATGATACGTGCTTGCGAGCGGGGATGAATACCGATGTCGTGTAATCCGGCAGCAAAGCGTTGCAAATCATCCAGAGTCACAGCCAGCATATCGATGTTTTCTGTTTTCAGAAAACACAGCAGTTTGTTAAGATCGGTCAGGTAGGCATCGAGCGTATTGGCAGAAAGAGCCTTTTCTAACTTTAAATATTGCTGGTACTTTCTGATTATCAACGCTTGTCTCTCGTTATTCGTTGATTTTTCTTCTGTTTTCATTTCTTTTTTCTACCTTTGCTCCGCGAAAATAGGCTGCACTTTAGCAGAATACTGATAAATTTGCTTCTGCGTACAGTCTGCACTATCTTTGCAGCTCGATTTAAATATTTCTTAGGGCATATCTGGGCCGTGTCTGCTCCGTGTTCGCTCCGTATCTATATGTTTGGACTTGGTACGGACTTGGTACGGGCTTGGTACGGAGCAGGTACTTCCGGGACAAAGGTATAAAAAATTGTGTTATGAGGATACAAATAATTAATGGCCCGAATATCAATCTGCTGGGCAAACGTGAACCTTCCATTTACGGCAGTGTTACTTTTGAAGATTATCTTGCCGAACTTCGTCAGAAGTATACTGATATACAGATAGACTACTTTCAGTCGAACATTGAAGGAGAGCTGATAGATAAGATTCAGCAAACCGGTTTTGATGTAGATGGGATTATCCTGAATGCGGGTGCCTACACGCATACCTCTATCGCCCTGCAGGATGCTATCCGTTCGGTTACTTCTCCGGTTATCGAGGTACATATTTCTAATGTGCATGCTCGTGAGGCTTTCCGTCATGTATCTATGATAGCTTGCGCCTGTAAAGGCGTTATCTGCGGTTTCGGGTTGAACTCCTACCGCCTGGCGCTGGAAGCGTTGATAAGTGATAAATGATTAAATAAATAGGTATAAGATTATGTTATTAAAACAGACTAAGATCGTTGCAACCATTTCTGATAAACGCTGCGACGTTGATTTTATAAAAGGCTTGTTTGAAGCCGGTATGAATGTGGTGCGTATGAACACGGCACATCTCGGCCGCGAAGGCTCGGAGATGTTGATAAATAATGTGCGTGCGGTATCTAATCGCATAGCTATCCTGATGGATACTAAGGGACCGGAGGTGCGCACTACCATCTGTGCTGAACCTATTCCGTATAAAGTAGGGGATAAGGTAAAAGTAGTAGGTAATCCCGATTTGGACACTACGCGCGAATGTATTTCTGTCTCTTATCCGAACTTTGTGCACGATGTGGCTGTCGGCATACATATTCTTATAGATGATGGCGATCTGGAAATGGTCGTTGTGGAAAAGGCGGATGATTATCTGGTGTGTGAGATACAAAATGATGCTACTCTGGGAAGTCGTAAGAGTGTAAATGTACCGGGTGTACGTATCAATCTTCCTTCTCTGACGGAGAAGGACCGTACAAATATCCTGTATGCCATTGAGAAAGATATCGATTTTATTGCTCATTCTTTTGTACGTAATAAACAGGATGTTCTGGATATAAAGGAAATACTGGATGCCCATAACAGCGATATCAGGATTGTTGCCAAGATAGAAAATCAGGAAGGCGTTGATAACATCGATGAAATTCTGGAAGTAGCTGACGGTGTGATGGTAGCTCGCGGTGACTTGGGCATTGAAGTTCCGCAAGAACGTATTCCCGGTATCCAGCGTGTGCTCATCCGTAAATGTATTCTGGCTAAGAAGCCGGTAATTGTGGCTACTCAGATGCTTCATACGATGATTACGAATCCGCGTCCTACCCGTGCAGAGGTAACGGACATTGCAAATGCTATCTATTACCGTACGGATGCTTTGATGCTGAGCGGTGAAACAGCTTATGGTAAATATCCGCTGGATGCTGTGAAAACCATGACAAAGGTTGCCGCACAGGCAGAAAAAGATAAATTGGCTGATAATGATATCCGAATTCCGTTGGATGAAAACAGCAATGATGTGACAGCTTTCCTCGCAAAGCAAGCAGTAAAGGCTACTTCAAAGTTGAAGATACGTGCGATCATTACTGATAGTTACAGTGGACGTACAGCCCGTAATCTGGCTGCATTCCGTGGTAAATATCCGGTGTTGGCTATTTGTTATAAGGAAAAGACCATGCGTCATCTGGCACTTTCTTATGGCGTGGAAGCCATTTATATGCCGGAGCTTGCTAACGGACAAGAATATTACTTTGCAGCTTTGCGCCGTCTGCTGAAAGAAGGCCGTCTGTGCGAGACTGATATGGTCGGTTATCTAAGTAGCGGCAAAGCCGGTACACATACTTCTTTCCTTGAAATTAACGTAGTGGGAGATGCTTTGAAGTATGCAGAAGAAAGTGTATTGCCCAATAAGAATAGATACCTTTGATTAATTGACAATTGACAGTTGACAATTACTATGCAGTGTGACAGCGCAGCTAATTGTCAATTGTCAATTATCAATTGTCAATAGTTAATTGTCGATTGTTATGACCATAGACGAATATATTTTACAGCATATCGATGATGAAGGCGATTATCTGAAAGCTCTTTATCGGGATACGCACCTTAAATTGCTGTATCCGCGTATGGCGTCAGGACACTTGCAGGGTCGGATGCTGAAGATGTTTGTCAGGATGATTCGTCCCCGGAGAATATTGGAAATCGGTACATATAGCGGTTATTCAGCTCTTTGCATGGCCGAAGGGTTGCCGGAAGACGGAATGTTGTATACGTTTGAGATTAATGATGAGCAGGAGGACTTCACACGTCCTTGGCTGGAAAATTCTGGTTATGCAGATAAAATTAAGTTTTATATAGGTAATGCGTTGGAAATGGTCCCACAGTTTGATCTCACTTTTGATCTTGCTTTTATTGATGGTGACAAGCGCAGGTATATAGACTATTATGAAATGGTGCTGCCACGTCTGTCTGATGGTGGTTATATCCTTGCTGATAACACCTTGTGGGATGGACATGTGCTTGAAGAACAACCGCATCGCACCGACTTGCAAACCATCGGCATCAAGGCTTTCAATGACCTTATTGCACAAGATTCGAGGGTGGAAAAGGTGATCCTTCCTTTGCGTGACGGACTAACGATTATACGTAAGAAATGATATTTAAGCCAGCGGATAGGCGATTGTAACCACTTTTTGTTCTCCTTCCGAAACCAGATAGCTTCCTTTAAATGCTTCCAGACAAAGTTTGTTGATGTCATGCAGGATGCGTTGCTCCTGTTCGTCTTTCCATATATGGTAAAGTGGACTTCCTGTGACAGTAATTCTGAGGTATTGCCCCTCTTTTGTCAGTGTATATTCTACTTGGCAAATATCTCCGGTATACAATTTGGGTACGCACAATAGTGATGACAGTACTTTGAGGAACCATCTGCTATCTGCCTGAATGGGTAATATCTCTAAATCTGTATGGAAGTATGCATTCACCATTTTTGTTTGCATATTTACCATCATTTTTACTTCCCGACAGAGTTCCACGGCATCACATTCTTGTACGTTAAATCGCATCATTCCTGCTTCAAGACGTGATAAATCAAGGATATTGTTTATCAAGGCCAGTAACTTTTCAGAATTATGCTTTATGGTAACCGAGTATTCCTGTATTTCTTCTTCGGAAAGGTTTTTCTCGGTGGACAACAATTCAGAGAAGCCTACGACGGTATTCAGTGGTATACGGATCTCGTAAGTGATATTTTTCAGAAAATACTCTTTCATTTTATCTGTTGCTTCTATCGTTTCTAATGCTTGCCGGGTTTCTTCCTCCGAACGACGTAGTTGCCGGTGAATACAAAAGGCACGTATGATGGCAAGAAGCATGAGGATCAGTATGATGGCAGAGGCTCCGACGTATATCCAGCGATATTGTTTGGTCAGTAGTTCCTTGTCTAATAACGCTTTCTGGATTTTATAGTTGGCCTGATATACTTCTTCATGGCGTTGCAGCATATCCTGATTGAGAGAATCTCCTTTTAGGGCTGCTGTTTTATAAATATTGGCTGCTTCTTCATATCGACCGGCTTCTAGCATAGCTTCTGCTTTCATCTTAAGGATACTATTTTCGTGAAAGGGTTCTGCTTCTTGGCAGGATGATAAGGCCAGATCGAAGGCTTGGAAACATTTGTCCCAGTCTTTTATAAGTTTATAATATACCCCCCATAAAGCATGGTAATCAATATAGTAGCTGAAATATATTTCTTTATCGTAATATTTCTTTGCTCTTGTCAGGTGCATTTTAAGATTATCTTTGTCTTTGGTTTTAGCATAAACCATACCGAAAGATACTTCTATTTCTAAATAGATGTTTTTCAGTACATTGATAGATTGTGTGTCCTCTTTTATCAACTTTTCCACTACCTTTTGTTGCTGCTCTAATTCGCTGAGGGCTTCTATATATTTCTGTTGCGACAGATATATTTCAGCTAGGCTTTTGTGTATCAGTAGGAGAGAATAATTGTTGGCATTCGGATTTATAGTCAAAGCTTGTTTATAGCTTGCAATCGCTTCATCATATTGCTCTGCAAAATTTTGTGCCTGCGCCAAGGCTATGAGTGAAACGAATACTCCCCTGTCATACTTGATCCGTATGGATTCTTTTTGCATTTCTTTGGCCTGCATAATGGCGTATTCCGTATCTCCCTGGGCACACCTGGCTTGTAGGATGGATAACCAGATGGTATAATAGAGTGAGTAATTTTTATATCGGTAGCTGGCTTCCTTCAGGTTCAGAAAACATCGTTCCATCTCAGACGCTTCAGCCCGGAATTCATAGTGACGGCAGTAATCAAAAAGGACGTATAACTCTTCTTCATGTATCCCTTTTTGTCTGGATAGCGCAAGAGCTGAGTCCAGGAATTCTAAAGCTATATCTTTGCCCATATATTGCTGGAATGCATTTCTCAATATCTTTGAGCGGAGTGTATCGTTTGACTCAAATTTGACGGTCTGAAAGATGCTGTCACGGAATTGCTTGTCCGTTGAGATAGATGATTCTGCTCTTATCTGGAAAAGTATTCCTATTACAAACAAAAGTGTAAATATTATTTTCTTCATACTCTGCCCTCCTGCTTTAATGGGTGTGTGAAGACGAAGCGTGAGCCATCGGTATACTGCGGGTCTATCCATATTTTTCCACCGAGACGGCTGATGATGAGTTGGCAGATAGCTAATCCGAGACCTGTTCCCTGAGATTTCTCGTTTACTCTTTCGAAACGCTCGAATATGCTGTTTTGTTTTTCTGACGGGATACCGCAACCGGTATCTGTGATGGAGAATTGAGCCATCCCTTCCTCATTCTGTTCCAATTGCAGAATGATGCTTCCTTCTTTTGTAAACTTAGTTGCGTTGACCAATATATTGATTAGTACCTGGTGTAACCGCAGTGTATCAGTTTCGATTTCCAAAGAAGGAAGTTCTGTCCTGAAGAATATTTCAGCCTGTGTTTGTTTGATACCTTCCAGTGTTTGTATGATACCTTCGCACAAGTTTACTGCATTGCACTGCTTGAGATTGAATTTCATGTTTGTTACGTCAAGGCAAGAGATGTCCACTACATCATTTACGAGATTCAGTAAGAGGCGTGAATTTAGTTGGATGATGTCATTGCATTGTTTTCGGGTTTCTTCATCAATGCCCGGAGTAGTAAGTACGTCAGAGAAACCGGATAAAGCGTTTAGAGGTGTTCGGATTTCATGACTCATATTTGATATGAACAAGCTTTTATTGCGTATTGAGTTTTCCACGGCTTTTTCTGCCTTTTGTAACTTCCGTTTTGAAAGCATTAATTTTTTTGCTTTTCTTTTTAGGTAAAGGAAGCCGAAAATCGTGATAATGATAAGGCAAGGCAATACGATAAGGGCTAATAACAACAAATGATTCTGTTGCTGGTTATTGGCCAGTTGTAATTCGTCAATAGAATATGTATTACGTAGATCTTTTACTTTGTGAGTACTGATTCCTTTGTAGTCAGCATCAATCTTTTCTCCTAATTCTTTGTATAGATTGGCAGCTTTTTCATACTGCTGCTCTTTCATATATTGATCCGCAACTTTTCGGAGGCTATCTTGTTTACTGTCCTGATTAGCCTGACTGCAAAGAAGCAAGGGAGGCAGGAATAGCAATATGAAGACGAGTCTTTTCATGTTTTTTTGATTAGTGTTGTTGCAAAGATAATTTTATTGTGAATTGATTGGCTTGATAATCGTGCTAAAAAAAGTATAATTTGTCAACTAACCCAGATATTTCAGTAACTTTGTCTCTAAATAAAGGAATAAATAGTATGGAAACTACCAGACAGAACAAAATATGTCGTTTACTTCAAAAGGAATTGAGCGAAATTTTCTTGTTACAAACAAAATCTATGCCGGGCATATTGGTATCAGTCAGTGCTGTGCGTATCAGTCCTGACCTGAGTGTTGCACGTGCTTATCTCAGCATCTTTCCTTCGGAAAAGGCAGAAGAGATGATTAAGAACATCAATGAAAACATGAAGTCTGTTCGTTATGAGTTAGGAACTCGTGTACGTCATCAGCTTCGTATCATCCCCGAACTGAAGTTCTTTGTGGATGACTCACTGGATTATCTTGAGAAAATAGATGAATTGTTGAAGTGAACCTTCCCTTCTACATAGCCCGGCGCTATCTCTTCTCTAAGAAGAAACACAACGCTATCAATATCATTTCCGGCATTTCGGTGTGTGGAGTGGCATTGGCTACGTTGGCGTTGGTCTGTACACTCTCCGTGTTCAATGGTTTTCAGGATATGGTGGCAGGTCTTTTTACGGCTTTCGATCCGGAACTGAAGATTATGGTTCGTGAGGGAAAAGTCTTTGAACCGAATGGAGCTGCTTTTCAGGAGGTGCGTTCTTTGCCGGAAATTGATGTCTGGACAGAGACACTGGAAGACAACGCCATGGTGCAGTATAAAGACCGCCAGGCTATGGCAATCATAAAAGGGGTGGAAGATAATTTTGAACAACTGACGTCTATCGACAGTTTGCTATACGGTGCAGGGGATTTTATCTTGCACGATTCCATAGTGGATTACGGGGTTTTGGGTGTGGAACTGATCTCTGAGCTGGGGACTGGTCTTCAGTTCGTCGATCCGCTTCAGGTATATGCCCCTAAGCGGAATGTACGTGTGAATATGGCTAATCCTTCTGCTTCTTTTAATCGCGATTACCTCTTTTCTCCCGGAGTTGTGTTTGTGGTGAACCAGCAAAAATATGATGCGCGTTATATTCTCACTTCTCTTGATTTTGCACGTAATCTTTTTAATTATGATACGGAGGTATCTGCTGTTGAACTGAAGTTGAAATCGGATACAGATGCCTCTGCCGTACAGAAAAAGATTTCCCGCATCTTAGGCGATGATTTTTTGGTCTTGAACCGTTATGAGCAGCAGGCTGATGTATTCCGTATCATGGAGATAGAGAAGTTTATATCTTACCTGTTCCTTACGTTTATCCTTGCTATAGCCTGTTTCAATGTGATTGGTTCTCTTTCTATGCTTATTCTTGATAAGCGGGAGGACGTGGAAACCTTACGTAATCTTGGAGCGGATGATCGGTTAATCGCTCGCATCTTCTTGTTTGAAGGCCGGCTTATATCTTTGTTCGGTGCACTTTCCGGCATTATCCTTGGTTTGCTGTTTTGTTATATTCAGCAGCGTTTCGGCATTATTTCTTTGGGCGGTGGTAGCGGTGGCTTTATTGTGGATGCTTATCCAGTCAGTGTTCATGCAACGGACGTTATATTGGTATTTGTTACCGTGATTACCGTTGGCTTTCTTTCAGTATGGTATCCGGTCCACTATCTGACGAAGCGGCTACTGAAGAGATGATTGTACCTGTGATTCTTCTTTCAATGGGTAGAAAGTGTATGCAATCTGGCCATTAGTGTATTCATTCTGTATTTTGCAGGTTTGGATATCATTATGGCAGAATACCATATATGTATCCATTGTTGGGTTCTTATATTTGCATGTAGAAACAATGATTATAGAACCCACCTAAAAATCTTTTTATTCATGGAACGACGTACTTTTCTTAAAATTTTGTCATCAGCGGGTATCGTTAGTTTGGTTAGTCCTGCTTTTGCTATGGGAGTATGTAGGAACAAGGTATCTAAATCTTCTTCAACACTTCTTGAATCTACTTTCCGTAATCCGCCTTTCTCTTCCGGAGTTTATACGTGGTGGCACTGGATGAATGGTAATATTACTAAAGATGGCATAACCTGTGACCTTGAAGCCATGAAAGCAAATGGCATTGCAGGCTATCAATTGTTTGAAGCAGGAAGTGGCATTCCCATTGGTCCGGTAGAATCGCTTAGTGATGAGTGGGTAGATCTTATTTTACATACGCTCAAAGAGTCAGAGAGATTGGGCTTGGAGTTTGCAATGCACAACTGCCCCGGCTGGTCATCTAGTGGTGGACCTTGGATTACTCCGGATAAAGCTATGCAGATAATAACATGGAGCGAAACAAAAGTAACAGGTGGAAAACAAATCCGGATGCCGTTGCCTACTCCCAAACATATGTTTGATTATTATATAGATACATTTTGTTTGGCTATTCCGGCAAATATGGAAGTGATACCTAAGTCATCGGTTCTTGAATTGTCAGGGCAACTTAAGGACGGCGTTTTAACTTGGGCGGCTCCCGCTGGTGAGTGGTTGATTATGCGTTTCGGACAAACAGCTAAAGATCAGAAGAATAAGTCAGCTCCCTCTAAAACGACCGGATTGGATTGTGATAAATTCAGTACGGAAGCACTAGACTATCATTTGGATTGTATGTTTAAGAGGCTGATGCCTGCAATGGAGAAGGTAGCCAAACATTCTAAGATTGGCTTGCTGATAGATAGCTATGAAACGGGCGATCAGGATTGGACTTCCGACATGCCTGCCTACTTTGAACAAAAGCATAGGTATGCGCTTTATCCGTTTTTGCCTGCGTTAGCTAATAAGGTGGTTGAGAGTGAGGAAAGTACGAAGCGTTTCCTGTTTGACTTTCGCCGAACCAGAGCTGATCTGTTTGCTGAGCGTTACTATGCGCATTTTCAAAAACGGTGTAAAGAGAAAGGTATAATAACTTATACAGAGCCTTACGGTGGCAATATGATGGAAGAATTGCAAGTGGCACAACAGCTTGACATTAATATGGGAGAATTCTGGTGTGGCCAGACTGTGCTTTGGGCAAATTATAAATATAACCGTACCGTTAAACAAGTGGCTTCAATAGCACATACGCTTGGTGGAAAGATTGTTGGTGCTGAGGCTTTTACTTCTGAACCAGATGCAGACAAATGGCTGTTGTATCCATATGCTCTAAAGTCACTAGGTGATTATATGTTCACCCGGGGACTTAGTAGGATTTATTTTCATCGTTTTGCCCACCAACCGCATCCTACTGCCGCTCCGGGAATGACGATGGGAGCATGGGGATTGCACTTTGACCGTACCAATACGTGGTGGAAACCGGGGAAAGCGTGGATTGACTATTTGAATCGTTGTCAGCACATTTTCCAGAGCTCAACTTTCTATGGTGATATTCTTTATCATAATGGTGATGATAGTTTTGGCAGTACCATTGAACCGGAACAAACCCCATTGGCACCTCCAGAAGGGTATGATTATGACATGATAAATACTGAAATACTGGACAAGGCACACATCAAGGATGGAAAGATTCTTCTTCCTGCTACACGCTTTGATGGCTATAAGCTCTTAGTGTTGCTTAAATCGGAAACAATGTCATTGCATACGTTGCGGATACTGGATCGATTGGTGGATGAGGGAATGGTGTTGGTTGGTCAAAAGCCACAGCATACATTAGGTTTGTGTGATGGGGAGAAAGAAAATGAGTTTGTTGCATTGGTGAAAAAAGTCTGGCAGTACCCGAACGTATATGAAGGAGAGGATTTGCAAATCATTCTCAATCGGTTAGGTGTATCTCCTGACTTTGTTTATTATTCTGAGACAGGAAATTCAGCTGTTCATGCTATCCATTATCAACAGGAAGGAGTCGAGATATACTTCTTGGCAAATCGTAAGCGAGCGTATGAAAAAGGAACAGCTCATTTCCGGATAAAAGGTTATATTCCGGAGTTATGGGATCCTTATACAACTGAAATTTTACAGTGCCCGGTCTATCGCACTGATAGTGAAGGTGTAGAAATTCCTCTTAATTTTACTCCTGCAGGATCTATGTTTGTTGTTTTTCGTAAGGCTGAAAAACAACGGAAGTGTACAAATTTGAAATACAATGGAGTTTCTTTGTTTCCAACTATTAAAAATGTAGTGGAACAGGATTCTTTATCTGTAAATTTTAGTATTACTTGTTGGATAAAGCCTGAGGTGGACATAGCCATAACCGAAGAACAGGAACTCGGTGATATGTGTGCTCGTTTTTTTGCTATTTACCCTTTAGAAGGAGAGAGGCGACATGGAAACGGGCATAGTGCTGTTGGGTTGTCAGTGGGGCGGAATGGAGTGGTTGTATATGAGCGGACTATACATAATAAAGCTGTATACCGAAATCTCAGACCATTATCGGGGTGGACTCATTTGGCTTTGATCTATCAGAATAACGTACCGCATCTTTGGATAAATGGAGTATATGCTGGGGCAGGAACAACTTCAAGCACAATTGTACACCTCGAGACATTGCATTCGGATTTGTTGTGTAAAGCGGATGCTTATGAAGGTGGACTTTGTAATTTATGTATCCATTCTTCAAGTATTGACCAGACAGAGATAACCAAACTTTACCAAAAAGGGGTACCTGCTCCGTTCCATCCAAGTGAGCAGGTGATATCATGGTTGCCCAATTATCAGTTTATTGCATGGCAAGCTGGTATTTATGAGTTTGTTTCAGAGCATACAAGTTTTCGGAAGTATGTTGACATTCTTCCTGCGCGTATTTTGTTAGAGGGGCCCTGGAGGGTTCGATTTCCAAAAAATATGGGAGTAACTGAAGAAATTACTTTAAGCCAGTTGCATTCATTGCATTTAGAAGAAAATTTTGGGGTTCGTCATTTTTCGGGAACGATGAATTATCTCTATTCGCTGTCTATCAATAGTGCCTATTTACAAGACGATATTTGTTTACGTTTGGATCTAGGGCGTGTAGAAGTACTTGCTGAAGTGTTGGTGAATGAGAACTGTGCTGGAATCTGTTGGGCTCCTCCCTATTCTGTTGATATACAACAATTTTTGCACGAAGGAGATAATACAATAGAAATTCGTGTAACAAATTTGTGGGTCAACCGATTGATTGGTGATGAGTACATGCCTGAAGAGAATATTTATGGTTATCAGGATATTCCAAATAAATATTCTACATTGCGCAACGGTGGTATCAAAAAACTTCCTGAATGGTATATACAGGGTAAACCGAAACCTGCAGGAGGCAGAATTGCATTTACAACTTGGAAGCATTATGACAAAACCTCACCCCTTGTTGAGTCCGGTTTATTGGGACCGGTCACGCTAACGGCTGGGAAAATAGGGAACTTGAATAGGTAAGGTGCTTTCTGGATATAAATTTGAGGCAAGAGTGATATCATTTTCATTCTTGCCTTAAGTATCTATGCACAAGCTCTTTTTAGTTGAGAGAATTGTCTTTGTGCTTATTGCTTTCTCTGTATTCCTTAGGAGTTTGATTGTATCGTTTGCCAAATTCTTTATAGAAATGTGACCGATTTGTGAAAGCTGTCCGATACATGACTTCTTGTATAGTCAACGTGGTGGTTAATAGTAGTTTCGCGGCATAATTAATTCTTTGTTCTTTAATGAAATCTTTAGGTGGTAGCTGCTCCAGTTTTTTAAACTTGCGATATAAGTTTCTACTGCTGGTTTGCATGGCTCCTGCAAGTTCTTCCGGTCCGAACTTGGTGTTGTCCATATTTCTATTGATTAGTTCAACAGCAGTTTCTATAAACTTCTTATCTTCCTGTTGTAGCAAATGTCCACCACTAAATTCAAAGGCACTTGCTGAGGAGTTGTAATATTTCTTTAATTCTTCCTGCTTTTTTAATAGTTGCTTGATGATGCTCTTCAGATATTGAGTATTGAATGGTTTGGGGATATAAGCATCTGCTCCAGATTCTATACCTTCAATCTTTTCATCGGTTGTATTCTTTGCAGAGAGGATAACTAGTGGAATATGCATTGTATGTTTGTTGCTTTTGAGCTGTTTGATTAAAGTGATTCCATCTATTTTAGGCATCATAATATCTGTAATGATGAGGTCCGGTGTTTTTTGTTTTAATATGGTAAGCCCTTCTTCGCCATTTTCTGCGGTTAAAACAGAGTATTCATCGGATAGTATATCTTTTAGCATCCACAGTAGCTCTTTGTTGTCATCTATCATCAGAATGGTTGGCTCCGGTTGATTGGATTCTTCCTGATGATTGTCTCTTTCAGTTATTTCAGTACTGGTTTTATGGTTAAAAGGTTCAGATTTAGGAACTTCTTCATTTAGTATACGTTCCGCTTTTCCTGTTACTTCAAGTTGTGGCAGGTTCACTATGAACTGAGCATATTGGTTTACTTCACTTTCTACTTCAATAGTACCTTGTAGCAGTTCTACCATGCTTTGGCAGATAGCAAGTCCCAAACCATTTCTGGAAGAAAGCCCTTTAATACTATTCTCTTGAATATTATCAAGTACACTATATCTGTTAAATATAAATGGAATACTCTCTTTGCATATTCCTTTTCCCGTATTATAAACTTTTAGATTTAACTTGTCTCCTTCGGCTTTTATGGATATGCGGATTATTCCATTCTCGGGGGTATATTTAAATGCATTCGAGATAAGATTATTCAGGATCTTTGTGAATCCACTATAATCACTCTTCCACATAATTTCTGGATAGATATCGGTTTCTAGATGGATTTGATTCTGCTCTGCCAACTCACTGAATGAATCTATAATTTCCTTTGCCAGTTTACTGATATTCAGTTCCTGTATGTGGCATATCTGATTACCGGTTTCCATACGGCGGAAATCTATGACCTCCTGTATCAGGCTATTGAGGCGCTCTGTATTTGATTTAATAATCTGAGCATATTTCCTGATGAAAGCATCACTGTTCTCATGCTGCAATATTCTTTCACATGGTCCATAGATCAGGGTAAGTGGTGTGCAAAATTCATGTGTGATGTTAGTGAAGAAACGTAGTTTACCTTCGTACATTTCTACTTTATACTTTTCGTTTAATCTCTTGGAAATAGCGGCTTTTCTCCGTTCGTATTTCCGCCGGATATAGTGCCAGAATCCAAATCCTGCTCCAAGGGCCAGTAATACATATATTATCTGAGCTGCAATACTTTGGTACCAAGGGGGAAGAATGACAATACGGATACTCTGGATTAAATTATCATTGTTATTTCCTCCGTCATTGTATTTCACTCTCAATGTATAGTCTCCGGGAGGAATATTTGTAAATTGAGCTTCATTGGAACGTGTATTCATCCATACATTACTGAAATTCTCAAGTTTATAAGAATACTTGCAGTTCTCACCATTGATAAAGTCGGTGGCAACAAAAGAGATTGCAAAGAAATTCTGGTCATAGTTCAGTACGATATTTTGGGGATTGCTGCCTTTCTTTTCAAATTCATGAATATTATATTCCTTATTGAATATCCTTACTTTAGTAAAATGAATATCAGGTACGAAATTGCTTCTTCCCTTTTTCTCCTTTTTTATCCAGACTATGCCATTTACTCCCCCAAAAAAGTATCTGTTTCTTACTTTGTCTTGAAAATATGCGTTATCACTGAATTCTGTTATATCTAATCCTGTCCTATGATTAAAGTTTTTGAATATATTTTTTTGAGAATCAAATAATATAATACCGGTATTACTGCTTAACCATAGATGTCCTTCTTGGTCTTCAATGATTCCGTGTATTGTATTATTGGGTAAACCCTCATTCTCATTAAAATTCTTATAGTCATAATTGCCATTGGATGAGAATTTTAGTTTAGTTAACCCATAACTTGTACCTAACCACATATCTTCATGTTGGTCTTGATGTATACATAATATATCGCTCATGGGAGCTATGCCATTCCTATCAAAAGAGATGAAAGAATAATCTTCAGTATGCGAGTTTAATCTGATGACACCATTACCACGCATCCCAATCCAGATGATAGAGTCGTTTTCCGGATATATGGCATATATTTGATTATTTTTCTGCTTATGCGGAACCTTAAAGTTAAATGCATGAATCTGTTTAGCTTCAATCCCTTGCTTATGTCGTTGGGTGCTTATTTTCAATAGAGTATTTCCTGCCCCTATCCACAATAGTGAGTCGTTTGTCTCACTCATGGAATGTACGTGGGCGATATCTTGATTAGTATTGTTGATTAATGAGTGAATTTTATTGTCCGAGAAAGAGTAGTAGTTTAAACCGGGGCCATTGGAGCCTATCCACAGAATTGGATACACATTGCTTGGTGCAAATGCGAAAACTGCATTATTAGTGAGTCCTTCTTGAGTTGTAAGATGTGTAACGTTATCATTTGAATACTCTTTTGAAGTATCGTAATTTCTGATTTTTATTACACCGTTATCTTTTGTACCTAACCATAAGGTGTTATATTTATCAGTGTAAACGGCACGAATCGGCCTTTTCTTGCTGATCGGAAGTTCATTGAGTAATATATTGGTAAATGTGTACTCGTCTTTTGTCCATGCATATACCCCTTGGCCGTCTGTGCCAATCCAGATAATATCTTGTTGTTTATCTTTCCACAAAGAGAATACACCACAATTGATGTTGAACTTCTCAACTTGGTAGTTTTGTTCAGCTATTAGTCGTATAAGACCATTTGTTTCAAATCCAATAAGAATGTCTTTATTATCAAAAGCAATAGCTCCGATTTTACCACTTTCCTGAATCAATTGCTTTAATTTTTTGATAAAATGTAGCTTCTCTTTGTCTTTGTAAAATATGTTTCCTTCAGAATCTACCATAATTATTTTCTCGTCACTGTAGAAAGCATATTTTATGAGGTGTGGATATATAAAATCCGGATGTCTGACTACTTGAGGGTTATTTGTTTTTTTACCAGATATGGTATACTTTTCCATTATGCCTTTATGGTTTATCCATACCGTATCTTGTGAATCAATTATGAAACTCGATACATTGTCCAATTCCTTCTCATTATAGAAGGGGAAATTTATAAATTTATTGTCTAATTTCGAATATAGAGATAATGTATTGGGTCTATTAAATACATATAAATAGTCTTGGCTGTCTTTGGCGATATACGAATTTTCGCCAAATTCATTATAGTATTCTTCTATAGTATTACTTTGCTGGGATAGTTTATTTAGCCCCCATTTTGTGCTAATCCATAGATAGTTCTTATCTGTTTCTATAACTTTTCTGATAACGTTACTTGAAAGACTATTTTGATTGTTGATATCAGGCTTATATACATATATCTTTTGGCTGTCGTACATATTGAGCCCGTCATAAGTACCAATCCATAAGAATCGTTTTTCATCCTGAAATAAACAGGTAACGGAACTATTTGATAGCCCGTCACGATTACTAATTTGTCTAAGGTTGTGTGAATTGACATTTTGTATAAAACAAAATAGTAGCAGCAAAGAAAATTGAATATAATATTTCATTAGTAGTCCTCTTGGCATTAATCACTTTTACTGGCGAACAAAGATAGTGCTCTGATTGATTTTTCCAAAATTCTATCTGGTTGAATTTAGGTTTTAACAAGATCAACTTTAGTTAAAACTAAGGTTTTATTGTCCGGGGGATAACCTCTGCTAAAAGACTGTTGTATTCAATTTCGCCATAACTGTATTCTCTTTGTGCATTGCGGATATGAGCATGATATTGGCGAGATATTGTATATATACATATTGCTTGTACGCTAATTTTGCATGTAGAAACAACATCAAACGTTTTCAATAGTGTATTAGTCTTTTTGCAGGTATTGAGAAAAGATACATATTATTAATTTTTGATAAATAGCGATGAATATGGAAAAACATTCTTTTAATTTTTTGAGTATTTCTAAAAAGATGTCATTAGAGTACTTTTTGATAATTTGAGTTTTGGAGAATTACTCATGCTGATGTTTTAAAGGTATTTGTCTCTTTAATAAGTGTCTTTTAAAATAGAACCAATTAAAAAATATATTAATATGAAAAACATTTTTATGCTAACAAACAAAAGTGAACAAAGACTAGGAGGAAAACGGTTCTCTGCAATCCTTCTATTATTGTGTTTATCTCTGTTTACTGCTTATGGTCAGGGAAAGAAAAATATTAAGGGATTAGTCACTGATGAGAAAAATGAACCATTAATAGGAGTCAGTGTAGTGGAACTTGGTACTTCTAATGGTACAGTAACGGATATAGATGGAAAGTTTGATTTAAATGTTTCATCAAATTCGACTTTAAAGTTTAGCTATATCGGCTACAATGTACTTGAGAAAAAGGTTGGCATACAAGCAATGATGAATGTTGTTTTAACTGAGGTTGCCTCAGAATTGGATGAAGTTGTAGTAGTGGGTTATGGAACTGTAAAGAAACGTGATCTGACAGGCTCTGTTACATCTGTTGATTCTGAAAAACTGTTGCAGAGTCCGGCGTTATCCGCTGCTGAGGCTATTCAGGGTAAAGTTCCGGGAGTATTGATACAGAACACAAGTTGGACTCCAGGATCTACTCCGTCTATTCTTATTCGTGGTACACGTTCTATCAAAGCAGGAAATGATCCGTTGTATGTAGTGGATGGTATTCCTATTTCAACAGCTCCTAATTTATTTGCCCCTGGTGATATAGAGTCGATAGAGGTTCTTAAGGATGCCTCAGCCACAGCGATATATGGGTCTAGAGGTGCTAATGGAGTTATCATTATCTCAACGAAGAAAGGTAAAAAAGGAAAAGTACAGGTTGATTATAATGGTTATTATGGTGTTCAGACCATTCAAAATAAGTTGGAATTAATGGATGGATCAGAATATGCGGAGTATGTGCGTGAAGCTTATAGAGCTGCCGGACAATATGATTCAGCAGTACCTAATATGGAACTGGATAAAACATTACCTTCGTTTACTGGCGATGATTATACTTGGCAGTCTATTGCAATGGCTTATGATGAAAATGGTAATTATGATCCCAGTAAAGTACGTTCCGGGGCTTTGTGGTGGAACGAAGTAGAACGTACAGGTATAGTGACTGACCACCAGCTCGGCATTAGAGGTGGAGGTGATAAAATGCAGTTTGCTTTTAATACTACATATTTCAGGAATGAAGGTATTTATAAGAATCAAGATTACTCGCGTTATACGGTAAAGTTGAGTGTTGATGCGGAGGTTACTAATTGGTTGAAGATAGGAGGACAGTCACATTTTAGTCATTCATTACAGGATAGAGGTTCGAATTTTCAGGATTGCTGGCGTGTTAATCCGCTTGGACGATTGTACGATGATGATGGAGCACCTACGTTGATGACCTCGGGTGGTGACTCTCAATGGTGGAATCCTCTTCAATATTTGGAGCCTGATGCTGTAGTAAATCCGTTGAAGATTAACCGTTTCTTAGGTAGTTATTATGGAGAAATCAAGCTTCCGTTAGATGGACTTAAGTATCGTGCAAATATTGGAATTGATTTCCATTCTCGTCAGGATTATTCTTTTTTATCTTCAAATGCAAGACAGGGTAATCCTAATCAGGCAAAGAACGCTACTCAGCAGACCTATGCTTATACGTTTGAAAATCTGTTATTCTATGATAAGCAGTTTGGAAAACACTCTATCGGAGTTACCTTACTGCAATCTATTCAGCGCAATAGAACTGAAAGTTTAAGTACTACTGTTCAGGATTTACCTTCGGATGATCTGCTTTTTAATGATATTGCGTCAGCATTGGATATGACAGGATATGACAGTAATAACCAGGTATGGAGCCTTGCTTCTTTCATGGGGCGCTTGAACTACAATTATAAAAGCAGGTATTATGCAACATTCTCAATGCGTTATGATGGCTCTTCACGTTTAGCAGATGGACACAAATGGGTTTCTTTCCCTGCTTTTTCATTGGCATGGAGAGTAAATGAGGAAAACTTCCTTAAGAATTTTGATAAACTTGATAATTTGAAACTGCGTTTCGGATATGGTGTAACTGCCAATACTTCTATTAATCCTTATCAAACAAAGGGATTGTTATCAAAGAAGTATTATAATTATGGAGAAAATATGGTTATTGGTTATACCTCATCCAGCTTACCGGATAAAACATTGACTTGGGAAACTACCGGACAATGGAATGTAGGTGTTGACTTTAGTTTTTTCCGTGGACGTTTGAGTGGAACAGTTGATGCTTATCTGCAAAATACACATGATTTGCTGCTTGACCGTCAGTTACCTGCTGTCTCTGGCTATACGAGTGTACTTACTAATGTTGGTAAGACAAGGAATAAGGGTATTGAAGTTAGTTTATCTACTGTGAATATACAAAATAAAGACTTTACATGGTCTACAGATTTTATGTATTCAACTAATAAGGAAGAAATTGTAGAATTGTATAATGGGAAAGTAGATGATATAGGCAATAGTTGGTTTATAGGCGAAGCGCTTGGGGTATATTATGATTATAAGAAAATCGGTATCTGGCAGGATACTCCGGAAGATCTTGCAGAAATCGAAAAATATAATAAGAATGGTCATAAATTTGCACCGGGAATGATTAAACTGCTGGATATTGATGGAGATCATAAAATTACTGCAGACAATGATCGTATGATCCTTGGACAAAAACGCCCCAAACATATTTTTAATTTTAGCAATACATTTGTTTATAAAGGTCTTGACTTGAATGTTGTTCTTTATGGAACTTTAGGCGGAATGTTGAGAAATGCAGTTCGCGTGAATCACCAGTCTTATCGTAATAATAGTGTGAAATTTGACTATTGGACTCCTAATAATCCCACTAATGCTTATCCGCGTCCTAACAGGTTGTATGACAATATAGAGTATGAATCTTCATTATATTATGAAAAATCTGATTTTTTACGTGTTAAAACAATAACATTAGGGTATACATTACCTAAAAGTCTGGTTAATAAAGCAACTTTATCTAATTGTCGCTTATACGTTACTGCACAGAATCCTCTTGTGTTTACAAGCTACACCGGAGTCGATCCGGAAGGAGCGGCAACCTATGCTTCACCAAGTGTAAGTAGTTGGATATTTGGTATGAATGTTTCTTTTTAAACTAAATAAAATAAGAATAAAATGAAAACGATGAAATATAGAAAAAGCATCGACATAATTTTTACGATGGTTTATGGATTTATCTCCCTGATAAATGTTAGTTGTGATGATTTTCTTTCAGAGAAAGAAGTTCCTCGTATAACAAGTGATTTTTATAAAACTGAACAAGGTATACTGGCAGCTGTTGATGCCACCTATGCTTATATGCGTTTTGGAGTTGGTGGAGAGTTCTCTAATGTTTTTACAGAATTAGGCACTGATCTGATAACAGGTGCGGAGGGAGCTTTGAGTTATCCCTATAATTTATATAGTGCAACTTTGTCACCAACAGAATCGAAGTTATATAGTTTGTGGGAAAACCATTATAAAGCTATCGGAGTGACAAACTTGGTTTTAGATGCTCTGCCGGAGGCGAGTGTATCGGAAGCAGAAAAAGAGAGTTATGGTGCTGAGATGAATTTCTTTCGTGCGTACTTCTACTTTGACTTAGTTCAACAATTTGGCAAAATACCTTTGGTTACTAAGGCAATACAAGAACCTCAAACTGACTTCAAACGCTCTTCTGTATCAGATGTCTATAAGCTTATTGTCAGTGATTTAAGATATGCGGCAGAACATCTCCGTGAATCGGCAACTGGTACAGAACAAAGTAAGGCTACTAAATATGCTGCTGCTCATTTATTGTCTAAAGTTTATCTTACACGTGGTAGTGCAGTAACTAATCAGCGTGGACAATTATCAACTGATATGGATAGTGCTTATTACTATGCAAAAAGGGTAATAGACAGCCCTAAGTATACTTTATTGAATAACTATTCGGATTTGTGGGATGTTAACAACATGGGAAATCGTGAGGTTATCTTTTCCATTCAGTTTACTCTTGATCCGATATATAATGGAGATGGAAATAAATCTCATTTATATTGGGGATCGTGGTATGAAGATCAACCTGGTATGAAGCGTGATATAGCTAACGGCCGTCCTTATCGTTTTCATCGTGCTACCAATAAGACGATGTTTGAGTTATTTGATCGTAAAAATGACTCCCGTTTTTATAAGAGTTTTAAATGGACCTACTATTGTAATAAAGTAACTTCTTCTTTAGCCATAGGAGATACTGCTATTTATTATAGTTTAAATGCTCCTAAGAACAGAACATATAAATATAAATATTTTCAATGGAACAAGGATGATCCAAGTAAGAATAACAGATATTATCCCATTGTGTTGAAATATGAGGATCCGTTAAGAGAAACGGCAAATGAGCAGAAAGGGGTACGCGAATGGGTACGTATGCGTCTTGGCGAGACTTACCTCATTGCTGCGGAAGCAGCAGGACGTAAGGGGGATTACAACTTGGCTGCTGATTTGATTAATGTTATTCGTGAGCGTGCTTCTTGGAAGTCCGGCGAAAAAAAGGTACCTCAATATTGGCTGGAAGAAGGTGGAGAAATGGACAACACGGAATCTACTTATGAAAATATAAAAGTGACTGCAGATGACTTGAAAGAGAACTTTGTAGATTTTATGTTGGATGAAAGAGGACGTGAACTTTTGGGCGAATACACAAGATGGGAAGATCTGGTACGTTGTGAGAAATTGGTTGAGTATGTAAAAAAATGGAATCCAGACGCAATGAAGAATATCCAAGAGTATCACAAACTGCGTCCAATTCCTCAAAAGCATATTGACCGACTGAATCCTCGCGGTTCTGATGAGGAAGAGCAGAACCCTGGATATTTCTAATTCTACCTAAAAACTTATGTAATGTAAGGAGTTGGTTCATTATTGGGCTAACTCCTTATTAAATAGACTTTTATTTTTGAAGATAAAAAACTGATATTTAATACCATGAACTTGACTAAATTATTAAAAAGGGGAAACAATTCTTTTGTTGTTGCACTCCTTTGGGGGGGGTACTACAGATGTAGATACTTTTTCAAAATTTGTAGGCTTAACCGACTGAAAGGTTATTGTGGGCTGAATCAGGGAGAAAAAATTCTGAAAAAACTCGAATGAAGCTGCATATGTAGCAAAACGATTTAAAGAATGCTAAAAGATAAGTTACCTAATGTTACTATAGCGGGACTGGCAGTTGCTGGAAGTATCCGTTGGCTTGAGTCTTTCTTGAAAAATTCATTAGGAATATATTTTGCTGATGCTGAAGTAGAAGCTGATGGAAGTTTTCAACTAAATATAAGAGAGAAATATCAACCACAAAATGAATATGTTAAAGTATCCGTCCCGGCAATGAGTGCGGCGGTGATAATTATAGATAAAGAATGATTATGAAAAGGTTACTAATTATTTATCTAGCGTTATGCTTTTGGGGAGAATGCAGTTATGCTGTAGAGAAGCAGAAGGATATAGAGATTTTATATAATAGATTGTTGGAAGAATACCTATCGGATTCGATAGACGTTTCTCAAGCAGAAAAAGATTTGGCTGTTATGCAAACTGATGGTAGTTGGAAAGACATTGATTATAAGACAGTGACTTTCTATTTCGATGCAGACCGTCATCTCAAAAGATTAAGAAACATAGCATTGGCCTATAGTAAGCCTGGAAATAAGCTATTTCATAAGCCGGAATTGAGAAAAAAGATAGTATTGGGGTTAGACTATTTCCGGACAGTTAATCCCGATTCCGGAAATTGGTGGTATCGGGATATCGGGGCTCCTTCCCAATATATGGTTCCTCTTCTTTTGTTGAAGAAAGAACTGAAAAGAGAAGATTTGATGAGGCTTTCTGCTTACCTGGTTGATAAGACAGATAATGTAGCACATAGAGGTAAGAACAGGACATGGGTGTCTGCAGTCTTGATACATAAGGGCTGTATAGAAGATAATTATGAGTTAATAGCCAAAGGATTTTCTTCCATTGCTTCTACCATATATGTAGAGGAGAAAGATGATGAAGGAATGAAAAGAGATAATAGTATCCATCAGCACCGTCCTCAACTTTATTCGGGTGGATATGGAATGTCACTGATGTCTGACTTGGCAGAGTATATTACTTTAGCTAATAAGACATCTTTCATAAAATTTTTTACTCCTGATAAGATTAAGTTGGTATCAGATGTTTTTCTGAAAGGAACACAGATGTTCGGATACAGGGAGGCATATGATTTTGGGACGATTGGACGGGGAATATGTCGGCCGAATTGCTTGAGTAATATGTCCACGTACACATTAGATTTAATGAAAGAAGTTGATCCTATTCATGCAGAAGATTATGAAGCATGGAAAAAGCATATTAATGGTGCAGCCTTTCCGGTACCTGGAAATACACACTTCTGGAAATCGAACATTATGACTCATCATGGAGCTGATTATTACATGTCTGCCAAAGTCATATCCGTGCGCACAAATGGTACGGAAATGCTGAATGGGCAGAATTTGAAAGGTTATTATCTACCATTAGGAGCAACTAATATAATGACTACCGGTCATGAGTATGATGACGTCTTTGTAGCTTGGGATTGGACGCGGGTACCGGGAACAACGGCGGTTGCTAATCAGTCGACTGCCGAATTACGTTGGTATCTGTTCGGGTCGAATCAATTTGGCGGAGGCGTTAGCAACGCCCATAATGGAGTAATGGCTTATGAGCATGCCTATCAGGGTGTGGAAGCTCGGAAAGCTTACTTTTTTATGGGAGATGCTATGGTATGTATGGGAAGTGGTATTAAGGCAGCCCGTACGCAGGAAGTTCGTACTTCGGTAAATCAATGTCTGGCAAATGGTGAGGTTACATATGGCTTGTCAGGGCATACATACCGGCTAATGGATAACTTGTCCGACAAAAAGATAGACTGGGCTTACCATGATAATGTAGGGTATATTTTCCCGCAAAATGGGAGTGTAACATTGAGAAAAGCCAAGCAAACGGGTACCTGGCGGGAACTTGAAGTAACGGCAAGTGAGCAACCTGTTACAAAAGAGGTTTTTAGTTTATGGATTTCGCATGGCACTACTCCACAGAATGAGGATTATTGCTACATAATAATGCCTGATAAACCTCTTTCTTATTTTACAGATAAGAAGTTTGAGAATGAAATCAAAATTATAGCCAATACGGAGCAGACACAAGCGATTGCCAATGAGAATAAGAGACAGTATGCTGTCGTCTTTTATGAACCGGGTGAAATACGGTTCTCAGATGATCTGGTAGTGGCAGTCAATAAAAAAGTTTTGTTATACATTGAGAAGAAAGACGGGCAATATGAAATAGCTGTAGCTGATCCTTTGTATAAAGAGGAGTCTGTTCAATTAAGCCTGAATGGAGAACAGATGGATATAACATTCCCTTCCGGTGACTATTCCGGTAGTTCGGTGATAAAGCATATAGCTCAAAAGCATTAATAAGTACGCAAAGGCACTACTTACGTAGTGATTGCTAAGAAATAAAGAACTCGTCAAACAAGAGAATCATCTTTTTGTTTATTGGCTTCCCTATACTCCCTGGGAGTTTGATTATAGCGTTTGGCGAATTCTTTATAAAAATGCGACCGGTTGGTAGCCGCTATCCGGTACATGATTTCTTGTATATTTAATGTTGTTGTTAACAGCAATTTTGCAGCATATTTCATTTTTTGCTCTTTTATGAAATCTTTGGGAGATGATTGGTTCAGTTTTTTGAACTTTCGGTATAAATTTCTGCCACTGGTTTGCATCGCCTCGGCTAATTCGTCAGGGCCGAACTCTGCATTATCCATATTTTTATTGATTATTTCTATAGCGGTTTGCAGGTATTCTTTATCCTCATTTTGTAATAACTGTCCTCCACTATAGTCAAATGCACTTGCAGAAGAGTTATAGTATTGCTTTAACTCTTCTTGTTTTTTTATAAGTTGTTTGATAATGGTTCTAAGATATTGTGTATTGAAAGGTTTGGGAATGTAAGCATCCGCTCCGGATTCTATACCTTCTATTTTCTCATCGGTTGTATTCTTGGCCGAAAGAATTACCAATGGAATGTGTGCAGTATGCTTATTGTTTTTCAGTTGTTTAGTCAGGGCGATTCCATCGATTTTAGGCATCATGATATCTGTGATAATCAGATTCGGAGTTTCTTGTTTCAATAGTTCCAACCCTTCCTCTCCGTTTTCGGCAGTTAAGATTGCATATTCATTTGATAATATATCTTTCAACATCCACAACAATTCTTTATTATCATCAATAATCAGTATTGTGTTTTCCGGTTGGTTAGTTTCTTCTTCGTTATTGACTGTTTCGGGCAGTGTTACCTCTGTTTTATAATTGGACAGTTCAACTTTGGCAATTTCATGTGGTTGTATATTTCCCATTTTTTCTGTGGTTTCAAGCGCAGGCAAAGTCACAATAAATTGGGCATATTGATTTACTTCACTTTCTACGTTAATGGTTCCATGTAGCAATTCTACCATACTCTGGCAAATGGCAAGCCCTAATCCGTTTCTGGATGATAAGCCTTTTATACTATTTTCTTTGATGTTGTCGAGTATACTGTACCGGTTAAATATTAACGGAAGGTTTTCTTTACTGATACCTTTCCCCGTATTATACACTTTAATGCTTAGTTTATCTTCTTCTTTTTTTATGGATATACGGATAGTCCCATTTTCCGGTGTGTATTTGAAAGCATTGGAAATAAGATTATTGAGGATTTTAGTAAAGCCGTTGTGGTCACTTCTCCAAATGATATCCGGAGTGATGTCTGTTTCCAACTGAATTCGATTCTGTTCGGCCAATTCATCAAATGATTCAATGATTCCGTTGCCCAATTCGCTGATATTCAATTCTTGTATGTGGCATATCTGGTTACCGGTTTCCATACGGCGGAAATCGATGACTTCTTGTATCAGGCTGTTAAGCCGCTCGGTATTTGATTTTATAATCTGGGCATATTTTTTTATAAAGTCATCACTATGTTCATAATTGAGTATCCTTTCGCATGGTCCGTAGATAAGTGTGAGCGGAGTACAGAATTCATGTGTAATATTGGTGAAGAAACGTAACTTCCCTTCATACATTTCTTCTTTATATTTTTCTTTCAGCCTTCTGTCGATAGAAGCTTTCCTCCGTTCGTACTTCCAACGAATATATCGGAAAAGACCTAACCCTGCTCCTATAAGTAGTAGAACGTAGATTGTTTGAGCAGCAATGCTCCAGTACCAGGGGGGAAGGATGGTGATGTATATACTTTGAGTTAAGTTTTCATTACTACTGCTCCCATCATCATACTTCACTCGCAAGATGTAGTTACCGGGAGGAATATTGGTAAATTGCGCTTCATTGGAGCGCGTGTCCATCCATACATTGCTAAAATTTTCCAGTTTATAGGAGTACTTGCTATTTTCTCCATTGATGAAATCCATGGCAACAAAAGAAACAGCAAAGAAATTTTGATCGTGCTTCAATACAATTTCTCTTTTATTACCTTTGCTTTTTTCAAATTCGGATATGTTATAATCTTTATTGAATATCCTGAGCTTGGTAAAGAAAATATCCGGAATGAAATCTTTTCTCTTTTTTTCCCCATTTTCTATCCATACAATACCATCTACGCCTCCAAAGAAATATCGTTTTTTTGTACTGTCTTGAAAGTAAGCATTATCACTAAACTCTATTACCTTTAATCCTGTTTTATGATTAAGGTTTCGGAATGTATTCTTATGTGAATCAAATAGAATGATACCAGTATTACTGCTTAACCATAAGTTACCTTGAGGATCTTCTGCGATACCATGTATTGTATTATTAGGTAATCCTTCATTTTCATTGAAGTTTTTATAATCGTATTCACCATTGGGTAATAAGGTCAATCTGGTGAGGCCGTAACTGCTGCCTATCCATATAATTTTATTTTTGTCTTGATGTATACAGAGAATGTCATTCATTGGAGCTATTCCGTTTTTATCGAATGAGATAAGCTGATAGGCTTCGGTCTGCGTATTCAGGCGAATGACTCCATTTCCCCGCATTCCAATCCAGAGAATAGAATCATTCTCCGGATAAATGGAATATATTTGATTGTACTGCTGTCTGTTGGGGACTCTGAAATAAATGGTACGTATATCTTTGGCTTTAATCGTATTTCCATGTGCTTCAATACTGATTCGGAGCAATCTGCTTCCAGAACCTACCCATAGCAATGAGTCGCAGGTCTCACTCATGGAATGTACACGTGCAATTCTAGAGTTGGTATTGTTGATAAGCGAGTGTATTTTGTTGTCCCGATATGAATAATAGTTTAGTTCAGGACCGTCCGACCCAATCCATAATATAGGATGGCTCTTACTTTCAGTAAAAGCAAAGACTGCATTATTGGTTAATCCGTCTTTGACAGTGAAATGGGTTACATTAGCTGTCGAATATTCCTGGGCAACATCGTAATCTTTAATTCTGATGATGCCATTATCTTTAGTTCCCAACCACAGAGTGTTTTGTTGATCTGTATGAATAGCCCGGATGGGTCTTCTTTTATTTATGGGTAATTGATTTAATGACAGGTTGTTGAAAGCGTACTCATCTTTGGTCCATGCATATATGCCTTGCCCGTCTGTACCAATCCAGATAATGTCTTGTTGTTCATCTTTCCATAATGAGAATACCCCACAATTAATTTCTATTTTTTCTAATTCATATCCTTTAGCTGCATCGAGCCGAATAAGGCCGTTCGTTCTAAAACCAATGAGGAGATCATCGTTATCGAAAATAATAGAGCCGATTTCCCCGCTCTCATTAATAAGCTTATTCAGATTTTTAACAAAATGAATGCCTTGGGTTGTTATATAATAAATGTCTCCGATAGAATCGACTATGATGATTTTCTCGTTATGGTAGAATGCATACTCTATGGGCTGAGCATGTTTAAAATCACTATGCCTTTTAATGTTGGGTTGATCAGAGCCTGTGTCAGATACAGTATATCTCTCCAGAACTCCTTGGTGATTGATCCAAATAGTATCTTGTGCATCAATTAGCATACCCAATACTGTATTATGTTCTATTCCTTTATGTACAGGAAGGTCGATAAATTTATTTTCAACTTTAGAATAGAAAGACAAGACATCCGGTTTGCTAAGAACATACAAATTATCGTGGCTGTCTTTAGCCATATAAGAGTTTTCTCCGAATTCATTGTAATACGCCTCTATGGTATTGCTTTGTTGCGATAGCTTGTTAAGTCCCCACTTGGTACTGATCCACAGATAAATGCTGTCTGTTTCTATAATATTTCTGATAACATTGCTTGATAAACTGTTTTGGTTGTTGATATCGGGCTTATAAATATAGATATTCCGGCTGTCATACATATTAAGCCCGTCATATGTTCCGATCCATAAAAAACGTTCGTCGTCTTGAAACAGGCAAGTGACAGAACTGTTGGATAAACCGTCCCGATTACTGATCTGTCTCAGATTGTACGAACAAATGTTGCTTGTTAAACAAGAAAAAAAGAATAAAAGCAGCAATGTATGTTTTCTCATGGGGCTATTCATATTTATTTAAGTATTAGATGCAAACAAAGATATGTTTTTTTTCTGTGCTTCAATCTGAAAAATATGCTTTAAAATGGTATAATTATGTCTTAGGACGATAACCATACAAAAATGGCGAAGATGGGCACGTTCTTTGTCATGTCAGCGTATACTATTGGCACTTTTGTAGATATTACTATATTGATTATTGCCTATTTTTGTATCATTCACTAAAAAAGTAATCTATATTATGAAACGAATCTTATCAGTATTCTTTTTTATTTCATTATTTCATCTATCATTATTAGCCGGATCAATAGGGAAGCTTAATGTTCTTCGCTGTGAATATTTAGTTGCCCCGTTAGGAATAGATGTGCCTTCTCCGCGTTTGAGCTGGCAATTGCCAGTTGATGTTGATGTTCAGGAAGCCTATCAGGTTATTGTAGGCACAGATTCCGTTCGGGTTGCTCAGGGGATGGGTGATAGCTGGAACTCCGGTAAACAGACTATATCAAATGTTCTGGCTGTTTATGCCGGACAAAAACTTCAACCTTATACACGATATTACTGGAAGGTGTGTGTCTGGGATAGTAATAAGATGTATACAAGTGACGTAACTTACTTTGAAACCGGAGTAATGGATGAACACAACTGGAAGGGTAACTGGATATCAGATACCCATAATATACATCTGAAGCCCGCTGCATATTTTAGAAAAGAATGGGATGCAAAACGTACTATTCGGGAAGCCCGTGCATACATTGCTGTTGCCGGATTATATGAACTTTATATTAATGGCTCACGGGTTGGAGATCATCGTCTGGACCCTGCATATACTCGCTTTGATAGACGTACTTTATATTTGACACACGATGTAACGCAACTATTGAAGCAAGGAAATAATGCCATTGGTGTACTGTTGGGAAATGGCTGGTACAATCACCAGTCTACTGCTGTGTGGAACTTCGATCAGGCGCCTTGGCGTGGCAGGCCTAAATTCTGTATGGATATCCGTGTGGTATATGACGACGGAAAGGTAGAATTTATTTCTACTGGTCAAGACTGGAAAACCTCTTTGAGTCCGGTTATTTTCAATAGTATTTATACTGCTGAACACTATGATGCACGGTTGGAACAACCTGATTGGAACACTCCGGGATTTGATGATAAGAAATGGAAAAATGCAAGTTGCACTTCCGCTCCGTCACCTCTGATTGTGTCGCAGCAGATGCATCCTATCCGGGACGTGGAGATGCTCCGTCCGGCAAAGATGATTAAACTTTCCGATTCTATTTATTTATTTGACTTGGGCAGGAATATAGCAGGTGTCAGCCAATTGACAATCAAAGGAAAACCTGGTACGGAAGTTCGTTTGAAGCATTCTGAGAGAATCGGAGAAAATAATAGAGCAGATATGTCTAATATTGATTATCACTATCGCCCTACAGATGATTCAGATCCTTTTCAAACGGATATCTTTATTCTGAGTGGTATGGGAGAAGAAACATTTCGTGCCCGTTTTAATTATAAAGGTTTTCAGTATGTTGAAGTAACAAGTAGCGAGCCGGTTGAACTGACTGATAATAGCTTGAAAGCCTACTTCATGCACAGTGATGTTCCTGTTGCCGGCAGAATCTCATCATCTGATGAATTATTGAATAAGATATGGAAGGCGACGAATGCTGCATACCTGTCAAACTTGTTTGGCTATCCTACGGACTGCCCCCAACGGGAGAAGAATGGGTGGACGGGAGATGCCCATATTGCTATCGAGACCGGACTTTATAATTATGATGGCATCACGGTCTATGAAAAATGGATGGCCGACCACCAAGATGAACAAGCCCCTAACGGAGTGCTCCCTGCCATTATTCCTACTGCCGGATGGGGGTATCATTGGGGGAATGGTGTTGACTGGACAAGTACGGTGGCTATTATTCCCTGGAATATTTACCTGTTCTATGGAGACAAACATTTGCTTGAATCTATGTATGACAATATCAGAAGATATGTGGATTATCTGAATTATACATACCCTTCGGGCATCACGGACTGGGGATTAGGAGATTGGATTCCTATAAAGTCACATTCCTCCAAAGAGCTGACTTCATCCATCTATTATTATGTCGATACGGATATTCTGGCTAAAGCAGCCAGAATATTGAACAAACAACAAGATTATGAAAAGTATTCTGCTTTAGCGCAAAAAATAAAGAATAGCATCAATGCCCGCTTTCTGAATGAGGGAACAGGTATTTATTGTGGTGGAAGTCAGACAGAGTTAAGCGCACCACTCTATTGGGGAATAGTCCCTGAACATCTGAAAGAATTGGTGGCTCATAACTTAGCAGAGAAAGTGAGTAAAGACGGCAGTATGGATGTAGGCTTACTGGGTAGTAAAACTATTCTGAATGCTTTGAGTGCGAATGGATATGCAGATTTGGCTTATCAACTTGCTTCTAAAGAGACCTATCCGTCCTGGGGCTGGTGGATAAAGAATGGAGCAACTACTCTTTATGAGAATTGGCGTATTGATGGGAAAAAAGATATTTCATTAAACCACATCATGTTTGGAGAAATTAGTGCTTGGTATTATAAAGCATTGGGAGGACTTTACCCTGATTCTTCAATGCCCGGCTTCAAACATATTATGTTAAGACCCAATTTTGTAGCAGGTTTGGATGCTTTTGAGGCAAGTCATATTTCCCCTTATGGAGAAATAGTTTCATCATGGAAAAAGAACAGGGGTAAGGTGCAATATACGATTACTATTCCTTCAAACAGTTCTGCTACCTTATATCTAAAGAAGTCTTGTAGAATAAAATGTAAAGAGATAGAAGCTGCTACTTTATTTGCCATGCGCGAGAAAGGAAATGGCATCGAATTGCTAACCGGTACCTATCATTTTGAAATTAAAACTAAATAATTGAAGGAGGGCGTGTCCAAACTGAATGAAAGTTTTTATTTTCTCCTCACTTATTATCTACCTTCTCCTTGTTTTATATAGGGAGATGGTAGGGAGTAGATACGATTCTGATATAGTTTAAACACATCTGAAGCACCGGCTCACTACATAATGCATGTCCAATTTCGCCCAAAATGTATGTTTTCTCAATATGTCCGTTTTTGCCATATTAATGGCGATATTGGATGTACTTATGTACTATTAATCGTCTAACTTTGCCGATAGAAACAACATAATTAGTATGTTTTCAATATGCATTGATTGCACATTAAGGTAAAAAAGATTTTTTGTAAAGCGAGAGGGTGAAGACTGCATGTGCATGATTCATCCGCTCCTTTCGGAAAGTAGAAAAACATTTGTTTAACCTCTAATATATTTTTAAGTATGGAAAAACACTCTCCTTGATTTTCTTAGAGTAAGAAGAATTTATTCTTTATTATACTCTACTTTGGTAAGTTTCTTAATGAACTATTTCTAATATTAATAATACACAATTATGCGAAACAAACTCAATGTCCAAAAGAAAATGATTCTTAGGCATTACTGGCTGAAAGATATCATGCCATTTTCTAAGAAATCCATTTTAATGGCGACACTTTTGTCGCTTGGCTTAGTTACAACTGCTGACGTTTATGCTGCTAAAGACAATCAGACACACATCGGTGAAGTTGTGGCAAGTACTCAAGGTGTTATGCAAACTGCTAAAAAACTAACAGGAAAAGTAGTGGATGCAAAAGGTGAGTCTATCATTGGTGCAACAATTAAAGTGAAAGGAACCACGCAGGGCGCTATCTCTGATATTGACGGTAACTTTAATTTGCCTGTTGATGTTTCTAATCCCACAATAGAAATCTCATTTGTTGGTTATCAAACCAAAACAATGAAGGCTACGGCTGGAGCACCTCTGGTTATTACTTTAGAGGAAGACACCCAATTACTTGATGAGGTGGTGGTGGTTGGTTACGGTACCCAGAAGCGTATGACAATGAGCTCGGCTGTTGCCACCGTACAGGGGGATAAGATTAAGGCTCCTGTTGCTAATGTGTCCAATCAGTTGGGAGGACAGATACCGGGTATTATTACCCGTCAGACTTCCGGTGAGCCGGGAAAAGATGCAGCGACTGTGTTGTTGCGTGGTAATAAACCGCTAGTTCTGGTCGATGGTATCGAACGCCCGTGGGAAAAAGTAAACCAGGCTGATATTGAATCTATTTCTGTTCTGAAGGATGCTGCTGCGGTTGCTCCTTACGGTTTGAAAGGGGCCAATGGTGTAATCCTGATTAATACGAAACGAGGAAAAGAAGGTAAAGTAACCTTGACTTATGATGGTTCGGTTGGTTTCCAGACCCCGATGAATACTCCTGATTTCCTGAATGCTTATGATGCATTGACCTTATACAATGAAGCGTTGAGAATGGATGGACGTGACAAAGAAGTATATGGTGATGATCTGTTGCAGAAGTATAAGGATGGTACTGACGACCGTTACAAAAATACAGACTGGATGGATGAGTACATGAAGACTACCACTACTACTCGTCACAATGTCTCTCTGAGTGGTGGTAATAAGTTTATCAATGCGTTCGCCTCTTTCGGATATATGTATCAGGGCAGTATGATGGGTAAAGACACCGGATATGACAGATTTAATCTCCGTTCTAATGTTGATTTCCATCCGATAGACATTACTAAAGTGAGTGTTGATATCAATTTAGCCTACGATACTAAAAAGAGCCATTATTATGATGGCAAAAAGATGATGGAAGACTTGTATCGTTTGTGTGCTCCGACAGTCCCCAATATGGTTGGCGGAAAACCAGCCATGCAGGGTGGTGGTTCCAGTATGTATATGGGAGTGCATGATGGAGCTGATAAGACATACAATAATAACTTTCAGAATATAACAGTTTCTTTAGATCAGCAATTGCCATTTCTGAAAGGCTTGTCTGCAAAAGCTTTATTCAGTTACGACCGTCAGATTTATGATGCAAAAGAATGGCAATATCCTTTCACGGCTTATGCCTATAATGATGCTGGTGAAATTGAAGAACAACAAGGTGGTGAAGCGAAACCGTCTCTTAACATCACAAATAAGCAATGGACTTATTATACTATTCAGGCTCATTTGAATTATGAAAGAAGATTTGGTAAGCATGAGGTTGGTGTATTAGGTGTATTTGAAAGGAGATGGGGTAATACGGTAGAAACCAAAGCCGGTAGAAAGAACTATGATTTTATGATTCCGGAATTGAATATGGGTAGTCCGGTTGCGGAATTTATCAGCAACTCCGGTACCACCACCCGCTTTGGTCAACAGGGGTATGTTATGCGTCTGAACTATAACTATGCCCAGAAGTATATGCTTGAATTGGCAGGACGTTATGACCAGACTTACCAATATGCTCCTGACCGTAGAAGTGCATTTTTCCCTTCCGTATCTTTGGGTTGGAGACTTTCTGAGGAATCATTTATAAAAGATAATTTCTCATTTATCAATAACTTAAAGTTGAGAGCTTCTTATGGTAAATCTGGTAATCCTGTCGGTGATGCATTTTCTTATCTTTCACAATATAAAATTGAAAATGGTGCAGTGTTCGGCAAAAACCCTACCCAATTGCAGAGTTTGGTGGAGGGGGCTGAACCTAATATTTTCCTGACTTGGGAAACAGTCTGGAAAGCTAATATAGGTTTAGACATAAATTTTTGGAATGATTTGTTGATTGCTGAGTTTGATGTATACCGGGATAAGCGCACGGATAAAATTTTGAGTCCGAATGCGATTGTATCTTCTGAATATGGCATTGGCCTGGCTAAAGAAAATGCTGGTGAAGATGAAAGGTATGGTTTTGATGCAGCATTGAGTAGCCATTATACTTTCAATTGTGGATTAAAGATGTCTAATTCGGTTTCTTTCGGGTTTACTCGTGATAAGCAGATTGAGATTCGTGAAGCTCCCGGAACCAAGAATAATCCAAGAAAGCGTAAGACCGGGCAACCGAGTGGACGCACATGGGGATATAAAGCTGCCGGATTATTTAAGGATCAGGCAGATATTGATAACTGGGCTTATCAGAAGGGCGTATTGCCTGGTGATATCAAGTATGTGGATATCAATGGTGATGGTAAGATTGATAGTGAAGACCAGGTTATTATTGGTTTCAACGAGACTCCTGAAGTGATGTGGGGGTATAACCTTCGTTTGGAATATAAGAACTTCGATTTCAGTATGTTCATTCAGGGAGCTGGTGGTTCTGACTATTATTTGGGTAGCAATGGAGACCGTAATGTTCGTTATCCATTCAAGGATGCCATTCATCCACGCCGTGAACACTTGGATTCATGGACAGAAGCTAATCCGAATCCAAATGCAAAATATCCGCGTTTGTCTGCCTCTATCCGTAACCAGAACTATGAAACATCCTCTTACTGGATGGTAAATACTGCTTATGTGAAACTAAAATCATTGCAGATTGGCTATACTTTTAAACCGCAATTACTGAAGAAAGCCAAGATGCAGAGTTTACGTTTATATGCTGATTTCTATAATTTGTGGACCATTTATAGCAAAATGCCTGACGACTTTGACGTTGAAAACCAAGCTTTCAACTCATATCCACAACAGATTATCAGCTCTTTTGGTGTAAGTGTAACCTTTTAATGCAATATAATTATGAAAAAAATAATATATGGTATCCTTTGTTCCATACTTTTGTTGAATGCTTCGTGCACGGATTTTATGGACAATATAAAACCAACGAATTCTGTTACCGATGAAGGTATCTGGTTGACAGAGTCAAGTGCTATGCTGTTTATGAGTAAAGTTTACAGAGACTTGGATGGACCTTATTATAGCGTAAATGGCTTGAACGACCATGCTGTCGATATCCTGTTTACGGATGATTGTATCCAGATTGGTGAGAAGGCGTCTAATCAATGGAATTTGTTTGACTTCAATGCTTCTTCTGCTCCGATTGACAGATGGGGTAATCGTTATTCTTCTATTCGTAGAGCTAACATTGCTTTGAAGAACTTGCCGGACTCTCCGCTACCTGCTAATGTGAAAGAACGCTTGATGGGAGATTCGTACTTTCTGCGTGCGATGTTCTATCTGGAATTATTCCGTTATTATGGAGCGGCTATACTGATTGACAAACCGCTTGATCGCAATACGGATGATATTTTCCTGGCTCGTGCTACACCGGAGGCTACATTGCAGTTCATTATTTCTGATTTCCAGAATGCTGCCGATCGTTTACCGGTGACGGTGCCTGATGACGAGTTAGGGCGTGCGACTAAGGGAGCTGCGTTGGGCATGATGGCGGCCACTTATTTATATGCAGCCGGAATCATAGATTCCAAATATTATGCAGATGCGGCTAAAACTGCCCGTGTTTTAGTTAGTGGTGATCTGAAAGGTACTTATTCTTTGTACCAGAACGGGTTTGCTGAGATGTTTTATGAGGATAATGAACACAATAGTGAAGTTATTTTTGATATCCAGTTTGCATATCCGTATAGATGGTCGAGTGCACAGACTGTTTTGGCTCCGCCTGAGCCCGGCACACCGGCTGAATATGGATGGAGCAAAGACCACCCGACTGCAAGTCTGGCTGATGAATTTGAAATGGCTACCGGTGAACCTTTTGATTGGAATAATCCGGAACATGCCGCAGCTCCTTATGAGAATCGTGACAAGCGCTTCTATGCAACTCTCCATTACAATGGAAAACCTTGGAAAAACAAGATATTGTATACAGCCCAGAATACTCCGGGCAATCTGAATCTGAAGGAGAACCCCAACGGAATGTATAGTGCTGGTAAACCTTCATGCACAAAAACCGGGTATTACATTGGGAAATACATGAATCAGGATGTGCTATGCGGCTATGATAATCGTGGGCGTGGTGTAGGCGGCGGACATAACTTTATCGTTTTGCGTTATGCAGAAATATTGTTGACTTTGGCCGAGGCAGAGAACGAAGTGAATGGACCGACTGCTGAAGTATATGGTGCAATAAATGAAATACGTGCCCGTGCCGGACAACCTGTACTTCCTGCAGGCTTGGACAAAAGTGAAATGAGAAAACGTATTCGTCATGAACGTCGTATAGAACTGGCTCTTGAGGGTAAAAGATGGTTTGATATTCAGCGGTGGAAGATTGGTGAGGAAGTGTTGAATAAGGATGCGCAAGGTTGCCTTGTGACTTATATAAAACGAGCTGATGGAGAAATTGTGCCTACTTATGAAACGGTATTCGTATGTAAAAAGACGTTCATGGCTCCTCGCGATTATTTGCTGCCGATTCCACAGTCTGCACGTGACAAGAATCCTAATTTGGATCAGAATCCTTTGTGGTAAATGATGATTGTATAATTTAAAAGTAGCTATAAGATGAAAAAGATACTATTTTTTATGTTCGTTGCTTTGGCGCTGACTTTTGTGTCATGTGGAGATGATGACTATGCAGTAGACGAAGCTTATGAAAAAGCAGAGATTACAAATGTGACAGTATATAATAGGGCAGAGGGGGTTATGAGTGATAAGACTCAGATTGACTCTGAAGCTGGGACTGTCATGGTTACTCTGAAAAAAGACGCTGATATTACTGATCTGAAGATGATAGCAACCATTTCTGCGGGAGCAACCCTGACTCCGGGTATGGCTGTTGGTTTCCAAGATTATTCTACTCCCCGTACATATACGGTGACTTCACCGGGTAAAACGGTCGTGAAGCAATGGACAGTGACTGTAATACCTGCAGCTAATTAATTAATAACTATGATGAGGCTGTGTCAATATTATTTTGCCGCAGCCTCATTCATTTAAAGAATTGGAATAATGAATGATACTATAACATGGGGATTGTTTTGCTTCTGTTTATTCTTTATGGCTTGTACCAATAAAGAACAGAATAGTTCGGAACCTATAACAGACAAATACGCGATTCATACGGATGGGAAGACCTTAACTACTACTGGTCTTCAAAAAGCGATTGATGACTGTGCCAGACAAGGGGGAGGCGTTGTATCTTTACCCGCCGGAAAGTATCTGACCGGAACACTGGTGTTGAAGAAGAATGTTACTTTAAATCTGGAGAAAGGTGCTACGATTCTGGGTAGTAAGAATATTGCTGATTATCCTGATAAAGGAAGACGCAAAGCTCTGGTTTTTGCAGAAAGAGCAGACAATATTTCAATTACAGGTGAGGGAGAGATAGATGGTAATGGATCGGCTTTTAATAAAGGAAATGATGCTCCGAACCGTCCCACTCTGGTACTCCTGCTCGATTGTAATAAGGTTTATGTAAATGGAGTAAAATTATCAAACTCTGGGTTTTGGACATTCCGTTTTGTGCGTTGTGATGGGGTTGATATCAGTAAAGTGTATGTGGAAGGACATGCGAACTGGAATAATGATGGCTTTGATATTGAGAGCCGGAATGTTACTATCACAGATTGTGTAGTTGATACAGATGATGATGCCATCTGTTTCAAGAGTGAAGACCCGGATTATGTGGTCGAGAATGTTACAGTGAAGAATTGTGACCTGTCTTCTAACTGTAATTTTATTAAATTTGGTACTGCCAGTGCCGGAGGATTTCGCAATATCCGGGTTTCTGATTGCACTCTTCATAAATGTAGCAGATCTTTGCTTCGTTTTTGGGAAAAACGTGTTCCGGGAGTTTCTGATCCGATTACTGGTATAGCGGGTATGGCCCTTGAAGTGGTTGACGGTGGTTTTATGGAAGATGTTGTCATTTCTGATTTGACGATGGAAGATGTGCAGACACCCCTATTTATTCGCTTGGGTAGACGTAAAACTTCAGAGAAATCTTATCTGAAGGATGTATTGATAAAGAATATCACAGCAAGTTCTGCCAGTTATGTTGCAAGTTCCATTACAGGTGTTCCCGGACTTCGTGTTGACAATGTGGAGATTCGTGATATAGACTTTAAGTTGAAAGGTGGAGGAAAAGTTTCGGATACGATGGTAGAAGTACCGGAGGTTGAAAAAGCCTATCCTGAGAATCGAATGTTCGGCATGATGTTACCTGCTTATGGAGTTTATATACGACATGCTGACAATATTCGTTTTATAAATATGAAGCTCTCAACCATTGGTGATAAAGAAGAACGGCATGCGGTTGTTGCTGAAGATGTAAACGGACTTGAAATTACCGACTCTGCATTGCAATCTCCGGATAGTGAACTCTCTGTGATTCGCTTGAAAGATTGTAAGAATGTGAAAGTGCCCGAATAATTGTATGTATCCTTGTCAAAAATGTATGCTGTGTGTATTTTCCCTTTTTCTATCTATATCTGGCAAGAATGCGCACGTCTCGTTTAGAACTCATTGGCTATATTTGCTTGCAGAAAAAAATAAATAAAGAATAAGATGAATAAACTATTGATTTTTTTGCTTTTGTTCCTGTCTCTCTCATATTCCGCACAGGGCAGTGATAAAAACTATGCAAAGACAACCGATAGAATCTGGTTGGATTCGAAAGAAGTGCATCAGGGAGAATATACTTGGAAGATGATGAAAGTGGGAGACGTGAAAGCATCGGCTGAGGAAATTTCATCACTTGGGTATAATACGAGCAACTGGTTGCCGGCCATTGTTCCGGGAACGGTGCTTAATTCTCTTGTGTATAATAAGAAGTATCCTGAACCCTATTACGGGCTGAATAATAAAATAGAATCCAATAAGATACCGGATATCTCAAAAGTGGGTCGTGAGTTTTATACTTATTGGTTCCGCACGGAATTTGAAGTCCCTGCTTCTTTCGCAGGAAAAAATATATGGTTGCAGCCTGATGGTATCAATTATCGGGCAGAAGTATGGGTAAATGGTAATTTGCTGAGTACAATCAATGGAATGTTTGTCAATGATTACATTAATATAACCGACTTTGTGAAAGTAGGTAATAAGAATGTTCTTGCCGTCAGGGTTTATCCGGTAGATGTGCCGGGAACTACTATGCCAAAGCCTTGGGGTGCTGTAGGTGAATTCCATAATGGAGGCAATGGAAACATTGGCTTAAATACTACCATGCTTATGAGCGTTGGATGGGATTTTACCTTTATGGATGGTATTCGTGACCGTAATACTGGTATCTGGAAAAGTATATCTATGTATACTACAGGGACATTGGCATTGCGTCATCCGTTTGTGAAGTCGGAACTACAAAAGCCGGGGTATGATGTAGCTCATGAAACTATATCCGTTGAAGTGGTTAATCCGCTTAATTCGATGGATACGATCAGCGGAGTGATCAGAGGAGAGATCACGGGAGAGAATATTGTAGTGGAAAAACCTTTCCGTATATTGCGGGGTGAGGAGAAAATGGTGACTTTCACTCCGGAAGAGTTTCCTCAACTTACTATCCGTAATCCACGCTTGTGGTGGCCGGTCAACAAAGGTCCTCAGAACTTGTATGAACTGAAATTGACAGTAAACGTAAAAGGTGCAGTTTGTGATTCTGTCAAGACACGATTTGGCATCCGTGAGATTACCTCTGATACAAATACTCCCGATAAATCGCGTGTATTTTACGTGAACGGTAAACGTATTTTTATTCGTGGCACAAACTGGATTCCTGAGGGAATGTTGCGTACTTCGGATGAACGCACCTATGCTGAGTTGAGGTATACTCGTCAGGCAGGTATCAACTTAGTTCGTTTCTGGGGTGGTGGCATAGCCGAGTCTGATTATTTTTATCAACTTTGTGATGAACTGGGATTATTGATCTGGCAGGAGTTCTGGATGACGGGCGATACACGTCATCCGCAGGATAAGAGTGTATATCTGAATAATGTGGCATCTACCGTGAAACGTATCCGTAATCATCCGGCTCTGGCCTATTATGTAGCTTCGAATGAGAGTTCCGAAGTTAGTGGTACACCTGAACTACTGAAACAACTTGATGGTACACGTGGCTATCAGATGCAATCGGAATGTGCAGGTGTGCATGATGGAAGTCCATATAAACAGGTGAATCCGATGCAGCATTATGAAAACACTGCTTCTGTGAGAGGTAGCCGTGTAGATGGTTTTAACCCCGAATATGGTGCTCCGACACTTCCTACGGTAGAAATTCTCCGGGAGATGATGGACGAGAAAGATTTATGGCCTATTAATAAAGAGGTTTGGGATTATCTGGATGGGAATGGATTCCATCTGATGTCTACCATGTATACTGACTTGGTTAATAATTACGGGCAATCTTCTTCTATTGATGAGTTTGCACAAAAAGGCCAGTTTGTGGGTGCCATGAACTCAAAAAGCATTTGGGAAGTATGGAACTATAATAAACTTGATTATGGTGACCGTTTCTGTTCCGGTTTACTATTCTGGTATCATAATTGTCCGGTGCGTCAGGTCTGTGCCCGCATGTGGGATTGGTCGTTGGAACCAACGGCTTCACTCTATCATACAGCTAATGCGTTGGAACCTTTGCATGCACAATTTGATTATCTAAAGAATACGGTGTCGGTGGTGAATGATTTCTATCAGGAATTTAAAGGGTATACAGTAGTGGCTCAGGTTTATGATATCAATAGTAAAAAGGTATTCGAAGAGTCTGAAAAAGTTGACCTTCCTTCGGATGGTGTGGCAAATGATGTATTGGCCATTCGCTTTCCTGGAGATATCTCACAGGTACATTTTATTAAGTTGAGATTGAAAGATGAGAAAGGCAAGGAAGTCTCGTCCAATTTCTACTGGCGTTCCAATGATAAGTATGAAGGTAAGGAAACGCTGACTGGTCCTACTTCTTCAGGCTTTGAAACATTGTCTCAGTTGAAAAAGGCCAGATTGAATACTTCTTATAAGACAAGAAAGAGCGAAGGCAAGTATTTCGTAGATGTTACAGTGAAGAATGTGTCTGGTTCTATCGCCTTTTTCAATCAGTTGCAGTTCCTTAATCAGGATTTGAAACCTATTCGCCCCTCTTTTTATACGGATAATTTCTTTTCTTTGATGCCGGGTGAGAGTAAATCCGTAGTTATCGAAACGAATGCTGAAAAGATAACTGAAGAGCCGGTGATAGTAGTGAAAGGATGGAATGTAGATCGTAAACAAATAAACAAATGAATACGAAAGTAAAGACAAGAACATGGGTAGCTTTGTTGAATCTGCTGTTTTTGTTTACAGCAGTCAATGCACAGCCTGTCCGTCAGTACTTGCATGAAGGATGGAACTTCCGGCAGGCGAGGGGTACTAACTGGTATGAAGCCACTGTTCCGGGAACAGTTCATACAGACCTGATGAATAACAAACTGATAGATGACCCTTTCTACAGGCTCAATGAGCGTGGTGTACAGTGGGTGGATAAAGAAGACTGGATTTACCGGACGACATTTGAGGTAACCCCTGAGTTACTTGCAAAGAAGAATATTGTGCTACATTTTGAGGGACTGGATACTTATGCTGATGTGACATTGAACGGAAAGAAGATTCTTTCTGCTGATAATATGTTTTGCGAATGGCAGGCGGATGTCCGTTCTCTCTTAAAGGAGCATGGCAATGAATTGCAGGTTTATTTGCATTCTCCTATTAAGATAGCCATGCCGAAATGGGAAGCTGTTCCTTTCCAGTATCGCAGTTCGAATGACCAGTCCGAGAATGGAGGATTGCTTAATCGCAAGGTCGGAGTGTTTGTTCGTAAAGCGGGTTATCATTTTGGTTGGGACTGGGGACCTCGTTTGGTTACTTCAGGTATCTGGCGTTCTGTTAGTCTGGAAGCATGGGATGAGGCTCGTATTAATGATGTCTTTTATAACCAGCAGTCGGTGACAGCCCAGAGGGCCGTAGTGGATGTCACGGTGGAAGTCTTGGCGGATAAGGAGACAGAAGCAAAGGTAGCTGTAATTAATTATACGGACAATCGTACCGAGTGCCGGAAATTGATTCGTTTGAATAAAGGCTTGAATAAAATTCCGGTATCTTTTACCATGAAAAAGCCCCGGTTATGGTGGACAAACGGTTTGGGCGAACCTTTCTTGTATAATTTTGCAACGACGCTGGAACTGGATGGTAAGCAAATAGATATTACGGAGGAAAAACTGGGTATCCGTTCATTGAAAGTGATAACGGCTCCTGACAAATATGGTGAAAGTTTTTATTTTGAACTAAATGGAAAACCTTTGTTTGCCAAAGGAGCGAATTACATTCCTTGTGATAACTTTCTGACACGTGTTACTGATTCCATTTATGAAAAAACAATTCGGGATGCAGTCAGTGCAAACATGAATATGCTACGCGTGTGGGGTGGCGGAGTTTATGAGAAAGATATTTTTTATGACTTGTGTGATAAATACGGCATTTTAATTTGGCAGGACTTTATGTTTGCGTGTAGCGTATTTCCTGCCGAGGGTGAATTGCTGGAAAATATCCGCAGGGAAGCCATTGATAATGTACGACGCTTGCGCAATCACAGTTGTATAGCTCTTTGGTGTGGGAATAATGAATGTCTCGATGCCTGGTTCAACTGGAACTGGAAAAATACCTATGACAAACAGAATCCTGCTTATTCGGATATTATATGGAAACAATTCAAAGATCAGTATTTTGTGACGTTGCCGGCTGTGGTAGAAGAGTTTCATCCGGGTGCTTGTTATCGTAAGTCATCTCCTTATTCTGATGATAAGGGAACGCGCAATCATACGGTGGGGGATATGCACTATTGGGAAGTCTGGCAAGGATTGAAACCTCTTTCTGAGTTCAATCATGAGCGGAGCCGTTTCTTCAGCGAGTATGGTTTTCAGTCATTCCCGGAATTTGAGTCAATCAAACGGTATGCACCTTTGCCTGAAGATTGGGAGCTGACTTCGGAAGTCATGATGTCGCATCAGCGAGGGGGAACAGCAGCTAATAAGCGTATCAATGATTTCCTTTTGTCGGAATACCGTCAACCGAAAGATTTCCGTTCGTTTACCTATATGAGCCAGCTTTTACAGGCTGATGCTATGAAAATGGCTATGGAGGCGCATCGGAGGGATATGCCCTATTGCATGGGGTCATTGGTATGGCAGCATAACGATTGCTGGCCGGTGGCATCCTGGTCAAGCCGCGACTATTACGGACGTTGGAAGGCGCAGCATTATTTTACGGTAAAGTCTTTCGCCGACTTACTGGTATCGCCAATAGAAAAGGAAAACATATTGCAGATTTATATGGTATCAGATAGGCTAAAGAGCACTTCTGGTAAATTAACGGTCTGTGTGTTCAGATTGGATGGTAGCGGAGTAGTGAAAGAATTCAAGAAACAGATAACTGTTCCGGCTAATACAAGTACAGTTGTGTGGAAGGAAGCTGTGGACGAGTTATTGAATGGAGAGAAAAAAGAAGACGTCGTTGTACACGTTTTTTATAAGGATAAGACAGGAACAGAGTATACTAATAATTATTTTTTGGCGAAGCAAAAGGATATGCATTATGCAGTAGCCCGGATTAATAAAGACTTTGTACCGACTAAAGGAGGTTATGAGGTAACTCTGTCTTGTGATGTGTTTGCAAGAGGCGTTTTCCTGTCGCTCCAAGAGGATATCGACAATTTCATATCCGACAATTATATGGATATTTTGCCTGGCAAACCGGTTACGCTTAAAGTGACTACTGAACTACCTTCGTTGCAGTTTGCCGAAAAATTGCAGGTTGCTTCTTTCTCGGATGCAGTGGAACAATAGAATATGAATTTAAGATATAACCATGAAAAAAAGTACATTATTGTTTGTTACGATTCTAATTAGTTTTTTTCCCTCCGGCGACTTATTCGCCAAGGGTAAGGTAAAAGTTGATAAGGCGTTAGAGCAGGCTGCTCGTCAGTATCTCTATATGAGGAGCGAACTGCAAGGAAGCAACCAGTTTCCTAAAACGTATGACAAACACATGCAACGCTTGAAAACCAGTAATTCGGAATGGTGGTGCAGTGGCTTTTATCCCGGAACTCTGTTCTATCTGTACGAGGATACAGGAAACAAGGAGTTATATGCTGAAGGAGTACGTATGTTGAAGTTGCTGGAACCGGAACAATACAACGTGAATACACATGACGTCGGTTTTATGATGTATTGCAGTTATGGCAATGCAAACCGCGTTGCTCCGAAACCTGAGTATAAAGATATTATGGTGAACAGCGCCCGTTCGTTGATTTCCCGTTTCAGTCCGGTGGTAGGCTGTATTAAATCCCATAATCGCAAGCCGGATGACTATGTCGTTATCATTGATAATATGATGAATCTGGAATTGCTTTTCTGGGCTACTCAAGCCACAGGAGACAGTACATTCTATGATATTGCTGTGAAACATGCCGATACAACTTTGAAGAATCATTTCCGGGCAGACAATAGTCTTTATCATGGACTGAATTATAACCCGGCAACCGGTGAAATAAAGCATTACCAAGGTGGACAGGGCTTTTCCGAAAAGTCAGCTTGGGCTCGTGGACAAGCTTGGGGATTATATGGCTATACAATGATGTACCGTTTTACGAAAGACCGGAAATACCTTGAGCAAGCCATAAAGATAGCAGAATTTACGTTGAATCATCCTAATATGCCGAAAGACCTGATTCCTTACTGGGACTATAATGCTCCTGATATACCGAATGCCTTGCGTGATGCCTCTGCTGCAGCTATTAACTGTTCCGGACTGCTGGAATTGTCTCAGTATGTATCCGGAGAACAGGCTGAGAAGTATTATAAGGCAGCCGAAAAAATGCTCCAGACATTATCCTCACCGGCGTATACGGCAGAGGAAGGAACTAACGGAGGATTCATCCTGAAACATTCGGTAGGCAATATTCCTTCCGGTACGGAAGTAGATGTGCCTTTAACCTATGCTGATTATTACTATGTAGAGGCGTTGTGCCGATACAAATCCTTAAATGATAAACCCTAAAACAATGATATCATGATGAATAAATGTAATATAGTCTTGCTTGTAGTATCTTTGCTATTTTCATCTTCTCTTATAGCTGGAACAATTGATGTGACTAAACGTGGAGCTAAAGGAGACGGTGTAACGGATAATACAATTATTATACAGAAGGCCGTAGATGAATGTTCGAAGAAAGGAGGAGGAACCGTCTTGATACCATCCGGATCTTATTTGATACGCCCTATTGAACTGAAATCAAATGTGAACCTTCATCTGGATTTTGGCACTTTATTGTTGGGAAGTACACGTTTGTCGGATTATGATCATGCTTTTCCATTCAAGGACGGTACAATGAATCAGTCTTCCGGGCTTTTGTTTGCACGTGGACAGAAGAACATCTCGATTACTGGATTCGGAACAATTGACGGACAAGGCGGAGATAAAGCTTTTCAATTTGGCAATGATGCGGATGGCGGACCGAAGCGCCCTAAGATAATCTATTTTGTAGAGTGCTGCGATATCGTTGTGACCGATGTCACCCTCCGTAATTCTGCCTATTGGGTACAGCATTATGAAAAATGTGAAGATGTAACTATCCGTGGTTTGAAAGTATTCAGTCATTGTAATTATAATAATGACGGGCTTGATATAGATGCTAAGAATGCGACTATATCCGATTGCTACATTGATGTGGAAGATGATGCTATTTGTTTCAAGAGTGACCATCCGGAATTTTGCGAGAACATAACGGTTACGAATTGTGTAACAGCGAGCAATTGCAATGCAATCAAATTCGGTACAGCTTCTCATGGAGGATACCGGAATATCGCGGTTTCCAATTGCGTTGTTCGTCGAGCAGCAGAAGATAATATTCGTCATTGGAGTAAACAGCTTGAGCATATTTCTGCCGATGTTACCGTTATTTCGGGTGTTGCCATAGAAATGGTTGATGGAGGTATTATTGATGGCATCACCGTTTCCAATATTTCTATGCGCGATGTCCAGACTCCTATATTCATCCGTTTGGGAGACAGAAATCGCACTTACCGGAAAGAAGGTGGTGTACTGAAGAATATAAATATCAGCAACATTGTAGCAACTGCCGAAAGCTTGATAGCTTGTTCTATAACCGGTGTGGAAACGAGCTGTGTAGAGAATGTTTCGATTAATAATGTGCAAATCAGCTATCCGGGAGGAGGGACTCTGGATATGATTAATAAGTCCGTTCCGGAGATGATAAAGAGCTACCCTGAGAATAGAATGTTTGGTAATACATTGCCGGCGGCAGGCTTTTATGTGCGCCATGCCAGGAATGTGAGGTTCAATAATGTACGTTTTGATGCGACTAAACCAGATGCACGTCCGTTGTTCTTTTTGGATGATGTTGTCGGAGCAGAACTGAATCAGTGCAAGGGAGCAGCTCCTGCTGATGCGAAATTTATTCGTACAGTGCATAGCTCAGGGATAGTAGCTGATGGTAAGTATCTGGATAAATAGGAGTATGTTTATGAAACGCTTGAAACTAATATTCTGTTTGCTTTGTCTGTGTTGCTCCCTGACAGAGGCTAAAGAGGTGCAAGTAGATGCACAGAAGGAAGTGGACGAAATGACCGGACGACTGGTCGCTTCCTATTTGGAAGCGAAAGTAGATGAGGACGTCATAGCGGGTTATGCGACTGCATTACGTTCGGATGGAAGTTTCCCGGACCTGGATTATATAACTGTGCACGAAGGTTCTTTTTATCCGGCCGGCTCCCATTTGAAACGATTGAAATCAATGGCTATTGCATACCGTAAACCTGGAAATAAGTATTATAATTCAGGAAAACTGCTGAAACAGATTGTTGCTGGTATCGACTATTGGTATAAAGTACGTCCTAAATCCGGAAACTGGTGGTTCGGTGATATCGGTGCTCCCCAGGACTACATGGTTCCGTTAATTCTGCTGAAAGGCAAAATTAGTGAAAAGAAACTGTTGCATTACTCTTCTTATCTGAGGGATTTGACAGGGAACAAAGGGCATAAAGGCAAAAATCGTACATGGGTATCTGCCGTTACTATTCATAAGGGATGTATTGAAGATAATATTGAGCTGATACGAACCGGAATCAAGTCCATAGCCTCTACTATTAAGATTGTTCCGGAACAAGGTGACGAAGGTATTAAGGTGGATGGCAGTTTTCATCAGCATCGTCCGCAATTATATTCCGGCGGGTATGGTTTATCGTATGTAGATGATATTGCCTATTACTTGCAGTTGGTGAAAGGAACTGCTTTTGAGCCTTATTTTACACAAGAGAAAAAAGATATATTTATCAATCTCCTGATGGGTGGTCATCGGTTGTTGGGCTATCGGGAAACGTTCGATTTTGGTGCCATCGGCCGTAATATATCACGTCCCGAGGGACTGAGTAATATTTCCCCTGTCACGCTGGAATACATGGAGCAGAATGATCCTGGTCGTGCTGCTGATTATTCGGCCTGGAAGGAACATCTTTCCGGTGGTCCCTTTCCTGTTCTCGGTAATAAGTATTTTTGGAAATCGGACATGATGGTTCAGCATGGTGCCGGCTATTATCTTTCTGCCAAGGTGATTTCTACCCGGACCAATGGAACTGAAATGCTTAATAATGAGAACCTCAAAGGTTATAACCTGCCACTTGGTGCTACGAATATCCTTACTTCCGGGAAAGAATATGAAGGTATCTTCCCTGTATGGAATTGGAATAAAATACCGGGCACTACGGCTGTTCAACATCCGGATTCTGCTCGTCTTGAAGGGTATCTGTTCGGAAGAAACCGGTTTGGAGGTGGGGTAAGTAACGGTCGGAATGGAGTCATTGCTTACGAGCATTGCTATAGGGGGGTAAAGGCAAAAAAGGCTTACTTTTTTATGGATGATGTACTTTTGTGTTTAGGGACAGATATTGCGTCAGATGCTCCCGAAGAAGTGGTTACAACTGTTAATCAGTGTCTCTTTAAACGCGAAATGGTAGTTGGCAAAGAGGGAGTAACTACATCTGTTTACAAAGAAAATGCATCTGCCAAAAATCCGGCTTGGGTATATCATGATAAAGTAGGTTATTTATTTCCTTCAGGGGGGGATGTAACTGTCAGTAGTCCGAAACAAACCGGGGCTTGGAAGGATATTAATATCAGTGGGAGTGGGAAAAAGATTTCTGCTGATATATTTAATCTCTGGATCAGTCATGGAACAAAGGCTAAGGAGGGGAAATATGCGTATATGGTCGTTCCTGACAGAACTTTAGAGGAGTTCCGGACATTTGCGGCTGCACAGAATTATAAGATTATTCAAAATAGTTCTGTGGTACAGGCTGTTAAGTTGAACCATCAATACGCCGTTGTTTTTTATCATCCGGGAACAATTGATTTGGGAGAGGGGCTTACATTGGCTGCTGATAAACAAGTGATTGTCTATCTTGAACAGAAGGGAACAGGGTACGATATCTGGGTTGCTGATCCGCTTTATAGTCAGAAGAAGGTTTGTCTCTCTCTTAATGGCAGAGAAGTGCAGATTGCTTTTCCGGAGGGTGAACTGACTGGTAGTACGGCTTTTACGAATATTGCCACTCTCCAACCTTTTGATTTGCAATGTGAATATCTTAGTAATCCTTTAGGCATTGATATACAGCAACCTCGTTTGAGTTGGAAAATGGGAGCCACTATTCCGGCACGAGGACGGAAGCAGACTGCTTATCAGATTCTTGTAGCAAGCTCCCGGGATTTGCTTGATGCAGACCGTGGGGACCTTTGGGATAGCGGCTGTGTTAATTCTGCTGAGTCGGTGAATATTGTTTATGGAGGAGTACCTTTGCCTGCAGGACAAAGATGTTTCTGGAAAGTCCGTTTCTCCGACGAACATAATCACTGGTCAGCGTGGAGCACTCCTGCAAACTGGCGTATGGGGCTATTTGCTGCTGATTGGGTAGCACAATGGATAGGCAGTGCAGAAATGGAATCTCAGAGTGTGGGAGGTAAGAAAGTTAATAATGTAATGGCAGATCCCTGGTTCCGTAAAACATTTAATATGTCGGATATTCCACAGGATGCTGTTATTTATGTAGCTTCCATTGGTTATCATGAACTGTATGTCAATGGTCGGAAAGTAGGGGACGCTGTCCTTTCACCTTCAGTCACGGATCATAAATCACGTGCCCGCTACATGACATATGATATTAAGAACTATCTGAAAAAAGGTACTAATGTTATTGCTTTGTGGCTGGGTACTTCCTGGGCTGTTTTTCCGGCTTATCAGCAGAAGGACAGGCCGGCTATTCCGATGGCACTGGCTCAAGTTGAGATCGTATTATTTTCCGGGAAGAAGTTACGAATTGTTTCGGATAATACCTGGAAGACCCATGCAAGTCCCAATACCTTGTTAGGTTACTGGGAAGCGCATCACTTTGAAGGAGAATGTTATGATGCTGCTTTGGAAAAAGATGGGTGGAATACTCCGGATTTTGATGATTCCGGTTGGGCTATGGCAAAGGTCTATTCTACCGACGTTGTAGTATCCTCAGACCGTACGGAACCTAATCGTTTGATTCAAGAGATAACTCCTCTCTCTATTCAGGAAATTACTCCTGGTGTTTATAGAGTTGATATGGGCGTCAATTATGCCGGTTGGTTTGAAATGCAGCTTAAAGGCCAGCCTGGCGATTCAATCGTATTCCAATTCTCCGAGAGGGAAAAGGATGTTTGCAGTTATGGCATACACAGTATTTATAAAGTGGGGCCTAAACGGAAAGGAACTTTCTGCAATCGTTTTAATTATATGACAGGTCGTTGGGTACAAATCAGTGGTTTGCGCTATAAGCCAACAACAGACCAGATACGTGGTTGGATGATTCGTCCCGATTATCGCAGAAGCGGTGGATTTGAATGTGATATTCCCTTACTGAATAATATCTATCGTACCACTTTATGGACTTTGGAAAACCTTAGTTTAGGCAATTATGTGGTAGATTGTCCGCATCGTGAACGCTGTGGCTATGGTGGAGATGCTTTGGCTACCACGCGTACGGCTTTGGGGAATTATCAATTGGGAGCTTTCTATAATAAATGGATGGAAGATTGGCGGGATGTTCAAGAGGCAGATGGTAATGTTCCTTATACAGCTCCTACTCGTATTGGTGGTGGAGGTCCGTCTTGGAGCGGATTCTGTATCACATTGCCGTGGGAGTTTTATCGGCAATATGGAGATATACGCATCCTTTCGGAAAGTTTTCCGACAATCCAGCGCTGGCTTGATTTTTTAGAAACGAAGTCTCAGCATAATATGTTGGTACGCTGGGGAGGCAAGTGGAGTTTCTTGGGAGACTGGCTTTGGCCGGATGCATGGTCGGAACGATCAGCCATGGAAAAACAAGGAAAAGCACTTGGAGATACACGTGAGACGCTTTTTTTCAATAATTGCCATTGGATTTATAGTTTGGAGACAGCAGCAAGGATAGCCGATATTTTAGGCCATAAAACTGTGGCGGCTACTTATAGGAAGCGAGCCTCAGAAATCCGTAAAGCAGTACATACGACTTTCTTTGATTCCCGGAATAATAGTTATGTGAATGGTTATCCTTCGTATTTGGCCATTGCATTAATGGTTGATCTGCCTCCTGAAAATCTGAGGACCAAAGTCTGGAAACGTCTTGAACAGGAAATTCTTGTAAATCGTAAAGGGCATTTCTGGGGAGGGATAACTGCCGGTTCATTCCTGTTGCATACTTTACTGGATAATCATCGTGATGATTTGATTTTTGAGATGGCTATGAAAGAAGATTTTCCAGGTTGGGGGAATATGTTGGAAAAAGGTAATGGTACATTCTTTGAAGACTGGGAATGTCGTGGCTCGGCTTTGCATAGTTCTTATTTATACATAGGAAGCTGGTTTATTGAGGCTTTGGGAGGTATTCGACGTACGGAATCGGGATATAAACAATTTATCATTGAACCTTGGATTACGGAGAAAGGGCCTCAGCAGGTTCGTTCACATTATAATTCGATGTATGGGAATATAGAGTCCAACTGGGCGGTGAATTCTGGTGTCCTGAATCTTGAAGTTACTGTGCCTGCTAATACTACGGCTATTTTGAAGCTGTCCGATATAGATTTGGAAACCCTAAAAGAAGGAGATTCTATATGGAAAGAAGCGAAAGGAGTTAGCTTGTACACGCAGAAGGGAAAGGCTATCTCGCTTGCGTTGCAGTCCGGAACCTATCGTTTTTCAGTTACCATGAACTCAGGGCTTCAATAAAAAGTTGGATCAAGTTACTCTCACTTTCGCAGTCACCCATATCAGGACGATGCATTTGTTTGTTTTATATCAGGGATTATTCTGTTGAGAGCCAGGGATATATTCCTTCTCCCTTAGGAGTAGTCGGGTGTTGACCTTGGTTAACAAGCCTATCAACCTTGGTTGACGAGCCGATTAACCTTGGTTGATAGGCTTGTTAGCCAAGGTTAATACTCGGTAGTGTTTACTGTGGGGATGCAAAACCAACTGGGCAAAAAGAAATAATCAACGGCTTAGTGCTGATTCTCTGCATGAGTAGAATGTCAATACCTGCTCTTTTTTGCATATCAAATGATACATGATATGAAAACTCCTCTCGGTTCAATTATGGCTTGTACAAGTCTTCTTCATAGTGGCAAGACGGATATATATACCATTAAGGACAAATGGTTTATGATGATGTTGTGATGATAGTTCATTACATAGCGTTTCCTTATTTGGCTATTCCGTCGACAAAACTTCCCCTTTCGTAGATTTTATTTTCAGCTCTTCTTTCTCTCCCTTACATTTGCATCGTAATAAAAAAATGACGAAAAATGAAAAGTACCGGAAGATTATGGTTATTAGCTGTATGTCTGTTGTGTGGACTGGTCTGTACGCAAGCGCAGGAACAGGAAAAGAAGCAATTGCCTCGTGAAGTTCCCTCACCGAAAAAGGTCGCCCGTAAAATGACGGACCGGATGAAAGAAGAACTGCAATTGACAGACAAGCAATATGACAAGCTGTACAAGCTGAATCTGAAGGAACAACAAGAACATTTTGCAACCATGACTGAAAGAGGAAGCGGCCAGCGTCCTTCAATGGGAGGAGGTCCTGGAATGGGCGGCGGTCGCCCGCCAATGGATGGTGGAATGGGCCCCGGTATGGGAGGCGGTCGTCCGCCAATGGGAGCTCCAGGTGAACGTCCTGTAATGGAAAAGGACAATGTGGAGAAGATGCAGAAAGTTGCTGCCAAGAAGGAAAAGAAAATCAAGAAAATCCTGACGGCGGAACAATATGCAAAGTGGCAGGAAATGTGCCAACCACAAGAACCACCCCAACCACAGGATCATCCTCACAAGCCAAATTTGTAGAGACTCTCTCTAAATAGCGTTTTTTCATGTATTATTGACTGTGCCGTTCCACCCCCGTGAGGGGAGGGGACGGTTTTCTTTTTATGGGAATCTTTATCAGATATATTTTTTCTATATCTTTGCATCACTGATAATCTAATATGGAAAACATAACAATGAAATTGTCAACGATCAAAGTGATAAGACTTTTGCTGTTTATTGTCTTATTGCTTAACTCCCCGCTTCATGCACAAGATCACTATGCGTTTACTCCCATCGATTGCAGTGACGGACTTTCGGGCAACAGAGTACGCAATATCATTCAGTTGCGGGATGGGCGTATTGCAATCAATGCCAATGAGATCGTCAGCATCTACGATGGAACTTCTTTTCAGTATTTCCATTATAATAAAAGTAACATAATCCCTCTTAATGACTATGTCGGGCACCATCGCATTTATGTGAATGAGGATTATATTTATATCAAAGACTGGTATAAACTGATGGTCATCAACATTAATGAAGAACGCTTTGAACAGCATTTGGACAGTCTGTTTAAGTCTTATGGTGTAAAGGGGGCGTTGGTGAACTTCTTTGTGGATGAGGCAGGTAATTATTGGATGCTGACGGATGATGATGTACTGCTGTACAGAGATTATGCCAGTGGGAAGACTGTTGAGTTTTTGAAGAATGTTTCAATGAACGGAGATGAACGTGACAGGCTTTTGGATATAGCGGTAGTAAATCAACAAGTCTTTTTGTTCTACAATTCAAGTCTCATGGTCTGTTATGATCTGGAAACATCCAGAGAATTGTATCGGGAATATGCACTGGATGAAAAGCAGGACAGGTCTGCTACTCTGTTGGTTGTCCCCCGGGGAAAGTACTTGTACTATTTGATGAATGGACGAAAGACTGAAGCTTTACGTTTTGATATTGAACTGCGTAAGTGGGAAGTAATATTAGAAACTGAATATAGGCTGAATGTGCTTTCTGTAGGCAAAGAGCACGATATATGGATAACTAGTCAGGCTGGCCTGTGGGTGTGTGACGAAAAACTGCAAAACAAACAATTTATCCCTACGCTGGAATTTGTAGATGGTAAAGAGATAAAAACGGAAGTCAGTACAGTCTTTAATGATAACCAGGGAGGAACTTGGATCGGGACTTTGGACAGAGGAATATGTTATTACCATCCTAATCGTTTCAAATTTAAAAATGTAGGTAAAGTGTTTTTCCCTAATATTGATCAGAATGGGGAAGTTAGTGTGTCGTGTTTTGTAGAAGATGCTCATGGTGGAATCCTGGTAGGTACCCGCCAGGGACTTTTACGGTACTCTTTATCTGAGAGCAAATTATCTTTTGAGGCAGGATTGCCCCGCAATTTACGGTGTAACGGGTTAACTAAAGATAGCCGGCAGCGGATATGGCTTTCATCGGTTGAGGCACTGTTCTGTATTCAGAATGGAAAGAGCAGAAGTTATCCTGTACGTGATGTAGCAAAGGTATTTGAAGCACCGGATAAGAACCTGTACATCTGTTCAAATATAGATGGCCTGTGTCTTTTGAATCCTGATACTGGAGAACTTAAGAAGATAGAGGAAAGTGAAGGGCGACAAATCAACTCCGTTTCGCAGATCAGGAATTATAAAGAGGGCATGCTGATAGGAATCTGCAATTTAGGATTGTTTACCTATGATTATAAAAAGCAGGTTCTGACGGCACCGGTGTTTAAAGATAAAAAGGCCTGGCAAGATTTCTACGATCTTCATCATTATTCCGATCTGTATGTAGATAGCCGTAATTTGATTTGGCTTGCCACACAGGATGGCCTGATAGTCTGGAATCCGAAGAATGAAGAGATCAGGATGTTTTATATGGAAAACGGTTTGGTAAACAATAGTATACAGGCAATATCCGAAGATCGTCACCACGTGATGTGGATTACTACTTCTTATGGAATATCTTGTGTGAATGTAGTTCAGGAAGGAGGAAGAACAGAATACTCTTTTTCCAACTTTAATCATAGTGATGGAGTGATAGAACGGGAATTCTTGGAAAGATCCGTATATGTAACGAAGGATGATGTAATTCTGATGGGAGGAATTGATGGTTTCAACGAATTCCGAATTAATAAACTGCCTCCGGTGAAACAAGATATGAAACCTCTCTTCGTGAACTTTCATCTTTTCGGGAAAAAGGTGGAGATGGATAAGGCTTATGATGGTAATGTACTATTGAGCGAGCCTGTAAGCGCAACTCAAAAGATTATCTTGAATTATGACCAGAACTTTGTATCATTTGATTTCTCTGCACTGAACTATATCAATAGATCACAGACTCACTATCGCTACCGGCTGACGGGGTTGGATAAGGAGTGGCACGAAATAGTTTCTCCTACAGGGACAGGAACTGCCTCTTATGCCAATCTTCCTTCGGGTACGTATGATCTGGAAGTATATGCGGCAAACAACAGTAAGCAGTGGGGAAGTAACTGTGCAACTATACAAATCATTGTAAAGGACCCGTATTGGAAAACTCCTTTGGCTTATTTCATTTATTGCCTGTTGATTGCCCTTTCCATATATTGGGCTCTTTACAGTTATTTGCGAATGAATAAGAGGAAGTTGCAAAAAGCTCAGGAAGAAGAACTGAATCAAATGAAATTTCGCTTCTTTACCAATATAAGCCATGAATTCCGCACACCGCTGACTCTGATCATAACCCCATTGGAATCTCTTATTAAGGAAGTCGGCGACATAGCCCTGAAAAAGAGATTACAATCCATTTACCGTAATTCCAAAGAACTGTTGGACCTCGTCAATCAATTGTTGGACTTCAGGCGTTTGGAGGTTCATGGAGAGAAGCTGTTTCTTGTTAAGGGGAATATAGCGGAGTTTGTGTCTTCGATAAAATCCTCTTTTGATTATCTGGCTCAGGAAAAGGAGATTTCTTTTGAGATAGATGATAAGATTGCAGAAGATTTATATATAAGTTTCGACCGTGAGAAGATACAAAAGGTACTGAATAATCTATTGTCTAATGCATTCAAGTTCACACCTGCAGGAGGTATGGTGACGATAACTCTCGATACTTGTAAGGAACCGGACGGGGTACAGTACTTCCGTCTTTCCGTGAAAGATACCGGAGCAGGGATTCCTCGAAAGAACCTTTCCCATATTTTTGAGCGTTTCTATCAAGTGAAAGAGGAAGAAGATAAAATAGGTAGTGGAATCGGTCTTCATCTGGTGAAAGAGTATGTAGAGTTGCATTCCGGAAAGATAGAAGTGGAGAGTGAAGTAAATAAAGGCAGTTTGTTTACTGTATATCTACCTGTGCGTACTGATGTAGAAGTGGATACGGAGTTACCGAAAGAGGAAAATACTTTCATCGGGGATGAATTGAATCCTGATGGGGAAAGTGATCAGGACCTGCAAACGGATAAAGAGTACACTATACTTCTGGTTGAAGATAATAAAGAATTCCGGCATTACATGTTTGAACTGCTTTCCAAGAAATACAATGTATTGGAAGCCGGTGATGGGGAAGAAGGAGAACGGATTGCTACTACAAAGTTTCCCGATTTGATAATCAGTGATATCATGATGCCGAAGGTGGATGGTCTGGAGTTATGTAAACGCATCAAGTCCAATATACAGGTGTCGCATATCCCTGTCATATTACTGACTGCCCGTTCTACGGACGAAAGTAAATTGTTCGGGTACGAATCCGGTGCGGATGAATATATATCCAAACCGTTTAATCTGGATATTCTGTTATTGAGAATACAGAAACTGATAAACGAAGAGAAAGCCCGTCAGAGATCTTTTTCACAGGGAATAAATATTAATCCGGGAGAGGTTACCATCACTTCTATTGATGAACAGTTTATAGAGAAGGTTTGCGCATTGATTCAAAAGAATATAGATAATCCCGAATATTCAGTAGAGAAGCTGAGTGCTGATGTTGGGATGGAGCGTACGGTACTATATCGTAAATTGAATGCTATTGCCGGCCAGACTCCTTCTGATTTTATCCGTTCCATTCGTTTGAAGCATGCTGCTCAATTGCTGAATAAAGGATATCAGGTAGGTGAAGTGGCCGATATGGTTGGTTTCAATACTCCTAAATATTTCACAAAGTACTTCAAACAGGCGTTTGGTGTAACGCCTTCGCAGTATAAGACTAATATGACTGGGGAGAGTTGATTCATAACTTTCGGGTTATGAGCAAAATGTGATAAGGTGATAGGGTGATAAAGTGATAGCGAGATAACGCTCTGTGATATATAGTGCAGCCACTTTATCACCCTATCACCTTACCGCCTTATCACTCTTTTATTCCTTTCTTTTCCGATTAGTGTAATTAGTCGTATCTTATTGAATGTCGGTTTTTGCCAGTTAACTGGCAAGATTCAGGTAAACCCCTTGCCTACTGTGTATTTTTCCTTTGAAAACAACGAAATGTACCCTAAAAAGCAACAAGCTGACCCCTACTCAGAGTCGTCTTCCCGGTACTTTTGCAATTGAAATAACCGAGTATTAACCCATAAATCAATTGCCATGGAAAATGCACCTTAAAAGTCGTATCATGTTTTTTACCTTTATTTCTAACTTTAATTAATTAACCGTTTTATGAATTATTTAATGCATGAAAAATCATAATCTGTTTTTAACACCAGATTACCGGTATCGTTTACCGGAATCTAATTTTAAGAAACTAATACTTTCACTGATTATCCTTCTGAGTTTTGTTCATGTGGCAGCACAGAATAATATAAATATCAGTGGGACTGTTGTGGATGATCAGGGGGAAGCTGTGATAGGAGCCAGTGTAGTTGCTCAGAAAAGTAAGAATGGTACAATAACCGATGTGGAAGGTAATTTTAAACTGTCGGTTCGTTCTAATGATGTCCTGACTATCTCTTTTATAGGATATATCACCCAAACAGTTCCGGTGTCCGGCAAAAACAATATTGTTGTGACACTGAAAGAAAATAGTATGTTGCTGGATGAAGTAGTAGTCACTGGTTTTGGACTTGCCCAGAAGAAGGCTTCTGTTACGGGTGCAATTTCTTCTGTGGGTGCACAGGAATTGGCGCATGCAAAGTCGGTAACGGCTACAGGTGCACTGGTAGGTAAGCTCCCCGGTGTAAATTTCCGTCAGGATAACGGACGTCCGGGTGCCGCTCCCAATATCCAGATCAGAAACATGGGAACGCCCTTAATCATTATTGACGGTGTGCAGAAAGATTCCGGTAACCTGAATAACCTGGATTTTAATGATATCGAATCTGTTTCTGTATTGAAAGATGCTTCGGCGGCTATTTATGGTATGCAGGCTGCTAATGGTGTAGTGGTAATAACTACCAAAAGAGGACAGAAAAACCAAAAGTTGAAGGTCAATGTGAATGGGTATTATGGATGGCAGTTACCTTCCAACTATCCGAAACCCGCTTCGGCAGAAGATTATCTGGCGGCTATCATACAGACCGAAACTATAAATGGAACTCCGAGAACCGTTACGAAAGAAGAATACCAAAAATGGGTAGATAGGGTTGATGAAGATCATACTTCTTTCGACTGGTATAAGTACATTTGGGTGAGTGCGCCACAATCTTATGTGAATGCAAATGTATCCGGTGGCACGGAGAAAGTCAGATATTACCTGAGTTTGGGACATATTGATCAGGAAGGAAATATCAGAGGCTTTAACGGTTTCAACAGAACCAATATGCAGTCTAATATTGACGTTGATATTACGAATAGGTTCAAAATCGGTGTAGCAATTAACGGACGCATAGAGACTACCGATAATCCGGGATTGCCGGGTGACGACTATAATCTGCCTATCTATGGGGCTTATAACAACCTGCCGACTAAAAAGCCTTATGCCAATAATAATCCTAAGTATCCGGCTATTTCGGCACCTTGGGCTCAAGACAGTTTCGGCTGGATGAATTACGAACATGCGGGGAGATATAAAGACCAGTGGAAGGTCATTCAGATTAACGGTACTGCCGAATATGAAATACTGAAAGGCCTGAAAGTAAGAGGACTGTTCAGCTATTGGTTGGCAAACAGAAGGCAGTCGAACCGGGAATACTCCTATAAATTCTATGAGTATGACAAGGAGAATGATGTCTACAATGTTGTGGAAACAGGTACGGCACGTTATACGGAAAGAAGTATGGAGATGAAAGAAGAACTGACTTCCAATATTCAACTGTCGTATGAAAATACGTTTGCACTTCATCATGTGAATGCGGTTGTGGGCTTTGAGGCAAAGAAAGGCACTTATCCAAGAATGTATGCATTGGGAAATCCTCCGGCAAACGGAATTCCTTATATTGATAAAACCAGTCTGTCTACTTTTACCGATGGTATTGGTAACCCGCAGACACGTATGGGATATATAGGTCGCCTGAACTACGACTACGCAAATAAGTACATCATCGAATTATCCGGTAGATATGATGGCTCTTACCGGTATAAACGGGGGAAACGTTGGGGATTCTTCCCATCGGCTTCTATCGGTTACCGGGTTACGGAAGAGAAGTTCTGGCAGGATGTCGATTTCCTGAAAGACAATATCACCAATCTGAAAATCCGTGCTTCTTATGGTGTGTTAGGTGAAGAATTGGGTACGGCTTTAAGCCATATTGTTGGCTATAATTATAATGACGGTGGTGCTGTGATTGACGGTGGGCTGGTTACCGGTAGTACTGTTACAGGATTAGCGACCGATAATATCACATGGGGTAAATCGAAGATACTGAATATCGGTATTGATCTGGGCTTCTTGGATAATCGCCTGAATGCTTCTTTTGACTATTTCAACAGAGATCAGACCGGATTGCTGGCAAGCCGTTATGATGTGCAGATCCCGGAAGAAGTGGGATTCTCACTGCCTCAGGAAAACCTGAACTCTAATTATGCCAGGGGATTCGATGCCTCTGTGAATTGGAGAGACCGAATCGGAGATGTGAATTATACAGTAGGAGGTAACGTTACTTATTCACGTTGGTATGTGGGAGACCGGTACAAGCCCAGATTCTCCAGTGAATGGCAGAAGTTCCGTTATCAGGCAGGAAATATAAAAGGACGTTATACGGATGTGGAGTTCTCGCTCGTTTCGGATGGACAATTCCAGAGTTGGGAAGAAATAGCAAATCACCCTATTGATCAGGACCATCAAGGTAATATAACTTTGAAGCCCGGTGATGCAAAATATAAAGATATGAATGGAGATGGCTTAATTAATGATGCTGACTGGCGTGCAATTGGTTATCGTAAAGGAGGTACTCCGTGGGTTAATTTTGCATTTAATTTGGCCTTAGATTGGAAGGGGATTGACTTCCGTGCAGATTTCGTAGGTGCAACTGCCTATACTTATGTTCAACAAGGTTTTTTGAGATACTTTGATTCTAATAAAAATCTATCTCAATATCTTTGGGATAATTCAACTAGGCTTGTGGATATCTGGGATGTTGACAGTGGTTTTAATATTGGTAAATATCCGTTGGCTTTACGTACCCGGAATAGCAGTGATTGTACACATTGGCCCAGTGATTTCTGGTATACCAATATGACTTATCTGAAGATGAGAAATGTTGAAGTCGGTTATACCTTGCCTCAGAAATGGACGTCAAAGGTAGGGATATCTCGGTGTCGTTTTTATGTTTCAGGACAGAATCTGTTCTCATTGAAGAATATTGATATTGATATTGATCCTGAAATTACTGCGGAGAACGGTATGGCTTATCCGAATATGAAAGTAGTGAACTTTGGTTTTTCCGTTGATTTTTAATTACCTTTATACGTATCAAGATGACTAAAATAAAATTGATAATCATATCCGCCCTTTTCTTAATGGGGGCTGCCGGTTGTTCGGAATCCTTTTTGGATCAGGAACCTGAAAATGTGATACCTGAGAGCATGATTTATGAAGATAAGGAACTTGTATTATCCGTACTTTCAAATTTGTATGGCAGAGTAAACTGGGGACAGAATAATGGGGATTATGGAAGTTACGACCAGTTGGACGAAGCTAATAAATGTTATGGAAGTCCGTGGGTGATATTTACGGAGTATGACCGGAACTCATGGAGAGTCCGTGACTATGACTTTGTACGCCGGGTAAACTTGTTTTTGCAGGGCGTCAGAGGCAGTAGTGCACTTCAGGATAGTGAGAAAAAGGCTTTTGAGGGAGAGGCTCGTTTTCTGCGTGCCTGGCATTATTTCCACATGGCCCGTACTTTGGGTGGTATGCCGCTTGTTGGAGACCAAGTGTTTAATTATGAATCGGGAATAGATGTGGAAACCTACCAGATGCCACGTTCTACAGAGGCGGGAATCTATGATTATATAATCAGCGAATGTGATGAAATTGCCCGCCAGCTAACCGAACAAATGACTATAAATTCTGCTCGGGCCAATAAATGGGCGGCTTTAATGTTGAAGGCACGTGCTGCCGTGTATGCAGGTTCCATTGCAAATTATGGTAATAAGATTACTCCGACTCTGAAGACTGATAATGGAGAAGTCGGTATTCCGGCTGATTTAGCAACCAAATACTATGAGACTGCATTGGCTGCTGCTGAGGAAGTTATAGAAAACAGCCCTTATGAATTGCAGATTTCCGATCCTCAGGATTTAGGATTGAGCTTTTATAAGGCTGTATGCCAGAAATCGAATAATAAAGAAGTTATTTGGGCTTTGGACAGATCTGTGACGGATAAGGTAACGACTAACTTCACAGCTTGGTGTATGCCTTTCTCTTTGAAGGATGGAATACAGGGAAATGCTCTGGGAGCACTTCTTAATTTAGTGGAATCTTTTGAAAACAAGGATGGAAGCAACTCCAAGATAAAGACGCATGATGCTAATGGCAACTTTGTGTTTTATGATGATCCCGAAAAGCCTTTCAAAGTGAAAGATGCCCGATTGTGGGGGACTGTGATATGGCCTAATGCACTTTATAGAAGTGAGCCGGTGGTTCTACAAGCTGGTTTGCTGATTAAGGATACAGAAAATCCGAGCCAATGGAAAACAAAGATCAGTTCTTTAGGTGCAACCACTGAAGATGGGCAGCTAATTACTGCACTGGACGGACCATTAGCAACGGCAGGCGACAGATTTAATAAGACCGGCTTTTTGGTACGTAAATTCCTGGATGAAGCCGCCAATGCAGGATCGGATACGCAGAATAGTGAGATGTGGTATCCCCGTTTCCGTTTCGCAGAGGCTTTGCTGATTGCAGCGGAAGCAGCTTATGAATTAGGGGGAGTGAACAAGGTGAAAGCCGTCGAATATATAAACAGAGTTCGTGCTCGTGGTGGAATTAAAGAATTGACGGAATCCACGATTACTTTTGAGCACATTGTGAATGAGTATAGGGTTGAGTTTGCCTTTGAAGATCATCGTTGGTGGGACTTGAAACGTTGGAGACTTGCCCATACTGTATGGAATGGAGTCATTGACAGTCCGACTGCACAGATGTATTCCCTTTTCCCCTATAAGGTGTATGCACCCGGTTCGCCATATGATGGTAAGTGGGCTTTCGAGAAAAGCAGATCTTACATGGCGCCGAATGCAAGAAACTTCACCATGCGATGTTATTACGGTTCGATTGATGATGGCTGGATTAACAAGAATCCGAAGTTGGTTAAGAACCCATTACAGTAATATAGTAACTAACGATTAGATTAAATAAAATGAAAAATATCAATAGCCTTATATTAATTCTTGGCTTGTTTCTGGTAACCGGTTGCGAGCTGGATAATTTCGATGAGCCTAAAAGTGAGTTTAAGGGCAGGTTTGTCTATGAGGGTGAAGCACTGCAATTAAGAGGGACTGCCTATGACAATGATTGTATGATGTATGCTTATCAGGAAGGACCTGAGTATGAAGATCGGGGTGCTATCAATTTGTTTGTTAACTCTGATGGCGAATTTAATTCTTTGATGTATGACGGCTTCTATAAGATTGTGTTGAGGCAGGACAGAGGCCCATGGATTCCGCGGAAGGATACGATTGAAGTAAACATTAAAGGTAATCAGATATTGGATGTTGAGGTTACTCCTTATTTTCTTATCAAGGATACTGAAATTGATTTCCAGAATAAGGTGGTAAAGGTGAAATGCAAGATAAATCAGGTGGTTGAGACTGCTTCTATTGACAGGGTCGTGATCTATATATCCAAAACGAAACTGGTGGATAATGTTGCGAAGATAGCGGAGAAATCATTCACCAATCTGACTCCGGGTGAGCATGAGTTTACTTTCGACCTGAATGATAATGGGGTTACTGATGCTGCCAAGTTTTTATATGCAAGAATCGGGGTTAAGGCACGGGAAGGAAATGATTATATATTTTCCGAGGTCACTCAACTGAGATAGATTATTTTCATTAGGTAATTCATAATATAAACAAGTAAAAAAGAAACCATGAACATGAAGTTTTATTTAAAAATCAGTAGTATGCTGGTGGCTGCGGCTTTCATATCGACTTTGCCTGTCGAGGCTCAGACTTTCCGCCAAACCAAGCAGGGAATAACGGGTACTACGCAGGGAATGGATATTGAAATCCAATTCGTCAGCCCTGAAATTGTACGTGTGGTGAAGGCGCCCGAAGGACGTAGCTTTACAAAGAAAAGCCTTTCTGTGGTTAAAAGCCCTGAAAGCATGTCTGTAACGACCGAGAAGAAAGGGGAAACCGTTTCCCTGAAAAGCAATGCTGTACGCGTTGATTTCAATGTGGGGACCGGACGGATTTCTTTCTTTGACAAGCAAGGAAAGGCATTATTTACCGAGAAAGATTATGGTGCTCAGTTTACTCCGTTCAATGATGCGGGGAATCCGACTTTTAGTGTGCGTCAAGCTTTTTTGTTGGATAAGGATGAGGCTATCTATGGTCTGGGACAGCAGCAGGTTGATGATCTGAATCAGCGCAATCATAAACATTTCATGCGTCAACGTGCATTGTATGCCAGTGTTCCAATTATTCAGTCTACAAAAGGGTACGGAATGTTTTGGGATAATTATTCCCCAACCACTTATACAGATAATCCGCAAGAGATGTCCTTTGATTCGGAAGTGGGAGAGTGTATGGATTATTACTTTATGTATGGCGGCAATGCAGATGGCGTGATAGCGCAGATACGCGACTTAACGGGACAGGCACCTATGTATCCGTTGTGGACATTCGGTTTCTGGCAATCGCGTGAGCGTTACAAATCACAACAGGAAACGATGGAAGTCGTGGATAAGTATCGTGAGTTAGGGATTCCTTTGGATGGAATTATTCAGGACTGGCAATATTGGGGGCCGAACTCTAACTGGAACTCTATGAATTTTGATAATCCGGAGTTCCCTGATCCTCAGAAGATGATCGATCATGTGAAGAAGAAAAATGCGAAGATTATGATCTCTATATGGGCTTCATTCGGGCCGGATACGAATCCGTACAAGGACTTGGAGAAAATCAATGCCCTGTTCAACTTCAAGACATGGCCTGCAGACGGGGGAGTGAAAGCTTATGATGCTTATAATGAAAAAGCACGCGATATTTATTGGGAGCATCTGAATAAAGGTCTGTTCAGTAAAGGTATTGATGCCTGGTGGACAGATTCAACGGAACCTGATCATCTAGATGTTCAGGAAAGAGACTTTGATATCCCGACAGCAATGGGAACTTATCGCAGCGTAGTAAATGCTTTCCCATTGATGAGTAACAAGGGAGTTTATGAGCATCAGCGTGCTGTAACCTCTGATAAGCGTGTATATCTGCTGACTCGTTGTGCATTTGCCGGACAACAGCGTTATGCGGCGAATACCTGGTCGGGTGATGTTGTGTGTAATTGGGAAACATTCCGTAAGCAGATTCCTACAGGCTTGAACTTTTCTCTATCGGGAATACCTTACTGGAATACGGATATAGGTGGATTCTTTAACTGGCCTTATCATGGTGGGGCTGAAAATAAAGCTTATCATGAACTGTATACTCGCTGGTTTCAATATGGTACATTCTTGCCCATGCAGCGTTCGCATGGAAGCGGTGTGAAAAAGGAAATCTACAATTTGGGTAAAAAGGGTGACTGGGTATATGATTCGGAAGAGAAATACATAAATTTACGTTATGCATTGCTGCCATATCTGTATTCAACAGGATGGCAGGTGACTGATAACGCAGGCTCTTTCCTCCGTGCCTTGTTCATGGACTTCAACGAAGATCAGAAAGTACACAATATCAGTAATCAGTATATGTTCGGAAAGGCATTTCTTGTGACTCCTGTAACCAGGAATATGTATGTATTCTCTGATAAGGAACAGTGGAAAGATCCGTATGAAGATTTTAGCAAGACAGGAACACAGGATGTTTATCTTCCTAAGGGCACCAAATGGTTTGACTTTTGGACGGGAGAAGCATTGAATGGCGGACAGCTGGTTACCAAAGAGGTTCCTATCGATATTATTCCATTGTATGTACGTGCGGGTTCCATTGTTCCTTTTGGACCGAAAGTGCAGTATTCTACAGAGAAGAAATGGAATAATCTGGAGATACGCATTTATCCCGGAGCCGATGGCGAATTTGTGCTGTATGAAGATGAAAACGATAATTATAACTATGAGAAAGGTGCCTATTCAATCATTAAGTTTACTTGGGATGATGCAAAGCGGACGTTGAATATCGCAGATCGGGAAGGAACTTTCCCCGGTATGTTGAAATCACGTAAGTTCAATATCGTTGTGGTGGATAAGGAGAATGGGATAGGGAGTGTTCAGTCGACGAAATTCACGAAATCGGTTTCATATGGCGGGAAGAAGAAATCGGTTAAATTGTAATTTTAGTATATGGTATCCTTATCTTGAGGATATTATATAGAAATCATTTATAAAATATGGAGATGTGGTTTTGGTCGCATCTCCATATTCTTATCTGATTTTAGAAATTTAAATTACTCATAGATTGATTTCTTTTCTTCTTTTGTCCGGTTCACATTATGGAGTACCTGTTTTATCTGTTTAAATGCAACCTCTTCTTGTGGATTGAACTTATCACTTTCCATATATTTCAGGAGGCTATAGCGTAATTGACGGGCTACAGGTCGGGTATTGAGATCCTTTGCCAAGTCTGAACTACATACTAATAGCTTTCCGTATCCTGCTTTTACCTCGAATAGTAAACCTAAGTTTCTGTTCTTATAGAAGTTATCTACCATTCTGACAATCGGTTGCATATTGTTTTTTAAACTGTCGAGTTCCATGGTTGTAGCATTCTTGCAAATATTCCACCATTGCCAGTTACTGTGCATTTCAGTTGGAAAGTCTGCTAATGCCGGATGGGTGGGATCACAGAAGATTCCCATTGTTCCCGGTTGGTTAGGGAAGTGTACAGGGCTCCAGAATACTTGTACAAATTTGCCTTCCAGCCCATTAATTTCTTCTTTTTCCGGGTTCAGCAATACCTTTTTCCCTTGACTTAATGCTTTCTCTGCATCGGCAAAGCTACGGGTGTAAAAGATTTCCTTACCAACTTCCGGTACTTCCTGAGGATATACCCAAACATTCCAGGAGTTTTGATACTGGGTTCCTGTAAAACGGATGGATAAAGTTAATTGGTCGGCAACGGATATGGATTCCAGAGGAACAGAGATGCTTCCCAGATTAAATGCATTCCCCACAGGTATTTCTTGTTTATCCAGATTGCCTTGTGCAATGACCGTTCCTTTTGAATCACTTAATGTCCATTCCGGTTGAATATCACTCAGGACTTTATCGCTGAAGTTTGCAGCTTCAAACTGAGCTTTAAAGGTTTCATTGTTCACATAGGTAGCTTTCTCAAAGCGTGCTAACGGTACTACCGGAGAACAGAAATTCCGGAATTCTTCAGGAGTGATTAAACCTTTGCTCTCCCAGAATGCATCGATAATTCCGACGAGTGCAGTGCCCTGTCCGGGGAAGTCATGCAGGTCCAATAGTTGGAAACCACTGAATCCGGGAGTCTTTAGTGCCCGTTCTATTTCTTCTTTGTATAAGATAGTTGCCAGTTTGCCACTTGCCATCAGGTTGCTTTCCGCCAGATGAAGCCGTCCTTTCTTTTTAAGGTCTGCAGCTACGGCTTTGAAGTTTAATGGTATCAGATTACCTGTGTATTTATCAATCTCTTTTAGATTGGGGAATACACTGTATTGTCCGATTTCGTGGGTAATAAGTGGTACAGGCAAACCCTCTATAGCACTGGAGAAGTCTTTATTGAAACTTACAGGTTGGTCGTCGAAAATCCCTTGTCCGCGTACCCAGCCGTTTTTAGTCCACTGTGTAACCCAGAAGTCGTCATTAGGTTCGGGCCAACTGCCATGTCCTGGTTCAAAAGTGAATGTAGTAGTCATATACAAATGACGGCTATCCTGCTGCTTAATGGTGGTGAGTAATTTATCCATGACACTAAAATCTCCTTGCAGCTCATTACCCAAACTCCAGAAACAGAAAGATGGATGATTGCCATATTCTTTCATGATGTGGGCAGCTTCGTTATACAGAAAATCGACAGTGCTTTTATCTTCACCTACGTTGAGTGTCCATAGAGGCAATTCAACCTGAATGTAGAATCCCATTCTATCAGCTACGTTGAAAGCTGCTTCCGGAGGACACCAAGAGTGGAAGCGCAGGTGGTTCATGCCATAATCACGGGCTGCACTGAATACTTTTTCCCAATTGGCTTCGTCCATCGGCGGATATCCCTTTAGCGGAAAAATGCAACACTCCAGTGTTCCTCTGAGGAAGAGTCTTCTGTTATTAATCTGTAGGAGAGCATTTTGGTTCGTCAGTTTTCTCATACCGAATGTCTCACATTTCGAATCAGTCATACCTTCCGTTTCAAGAGTTGCGGTTGCTTCGTAGATATTAGGATTGAATTCATCCCACAACATTGGGTTGTTAATGGGATAAGTGAATGTTATTTCAGTGTTGTTTATCTGTACTTCCTTATTTGCCAGTTTATTTCCTTTAGGGTCTTTGACAGCGAACAGAAGTTTACCGGATACCGGGGATGAACCGTTACTTCCGATTTTTACACAGACATTGACCGTTTGGTTATCAATATCGGGTGTTAAGCGCAATTCCTCAATCTGTACCTTGTCTTTTGCTGTTAATGCTATTTTACCCAAGATGCCATTCCACATAGTCTGGGTATCGTTCGTATAAGCATGTGCAAGGTTTTTGACTGATATATCATGCTGTCTCCGGTTATCGATGCGTATAACGATTTTGTTATTCTCTCCTGGAACAAGATACTTACTCAAATTGAAGTAGTGAGGAGTGGTAAGGCTTTCATTGAGTCCTTCTACTTTAGTACCATTGATCCATACTTGCGAATTCCATATCACGCGTTCAAGAGTAAGGAAGACCTCTTTTTCGTTCCATTCTGCCGGGATGAAGCATTCTTTCTTGTACCAGGCTGGGCCGAGATAGTCGAATTTACGTTTCAGATTTAAGAATATCTCCTTGTCCATGGTAGGTTCGAGGGTACATGGAGTTCCATAGCCGGCATCACAAAGTGTTCCGGGGAGGGTGATCTTATCTGGAAACGATTCCATATACCATTTTTCTGAAATGCCTTTATCCAGACTGTCCAATGCTACTTCCCATTCTCCGGAGAGATCCATCTCGCGTACTACTTGTTTACACGAGGTTATTAATAGGGCCATGATGCCCCAAGCGATTAAAACTTTACTTATTCTCATAATATCAAATTAAAATTTCCATTCTGTCTTAATTCTCAGTTTCTTATCTTTTACTCTTACAATCAAAGGATAGCAAAAAGGTGAATCATATTTTGGCAGAACACTTCCGTTTCCCGGTGGAATGCCAGGAGCTTCCCCCGTAATAACTTCAAACTCTTGTCCATCGGGCACTTCGATCTTCATATATGCTTTTCCTATTTTGCAACTAAGGGGCGATGATTGCTTTCGCACTATTGCGTTTTTTATATAGTTGTAGCTTGGCGAGTCATTGAGGATGATAGTTTCTCCGGTTTGGCTGAATACAGGCCTCTCTGTAAGCATCAAGACATAATCATAGAGATGCTGCTCATCAGAACGGGCGGTAAGTATATCTGTAAGTTTATTCTTTTTTAAAATTAACCTTCTTTCCATTGCGACTCCAGAATATGCCCCCAGAGCTTCAGCCGAAACTTCTCCTCCGTCCTTATATGCTTTGAATGCTAACAATTTGCCGGTTGATTCTTTTTGATCTTTAGCATCTACGGTTAGTGTGCTGTGTGATAAAGTCTTCCGATACCATTTCGTAAATGCAGGTACTCCATAGGCACATGTCCCCATGTCAGATACAATCTCCTTTTCACCGTCATGAATGGAAATGGATAGTTTATCTGGATGACCGTGTCCTCCACCATGTGGACCGTATTTCATGACTACCGTCTTTGTGCCTGATCTGAGTACAGCATAGCCAGTTTCCTTAAAATGAACGGATGGCCATGCTGCCATTGTTGTTACTTGAGGAATTTCTATATTATTCTGTAATGCTTCACCGAAGTTCCTGTCTGTATATCGGTAGCACTGTTGAAGTACACTCAGGAAAAATGGATCCTTGTTGTAGCGTTGGTAGGCAATTTCATATAGGCTGACCTGAGCAATTAAAGACTCTCCATACCATCCGTCATTGTGGGCTGGAAAATATAGATCTGCATATACTCCGGATGCAGGAGCAGCAAGCATTTTATATAGTTTTCTGTCATATAGATTAATATTACGGCAACGTACGGCATCAGCTGACAGAAGCATAGCTCGTAAAGGATAATAATGATAGGTAGGAGAACCTTCGCCCCACCAGCCGTCATCCATAACGTATCTCTCCATTTGGGCATGGTATCCACATTCTGGATCATTGATAGCTACGTTGATGATGCTGTCATTTTGTAATGCTACTCCTAATGCTATCAGACCGCTATTGTGCCATACTTGCCAATTGGCAGTTCCTCTTCTTCTCAGCAAAAGCTCGGAACAGGGTATAAGATAACCTTTTTCTATCTCTCTTATTTCGTTAGTTGTCATTATGGATTTGGCTACCATATAGGCTCGGCAGACATCACTGGCCCATGCAGATTCATCAAGGCTTTGACCAAACATTTTGCCTCCCCAGGGACCTACTTTCCTAGCTGTGTCGTGGTCTAGATAAGTAATATATTTGGATGCATAATCCAATAGCATATTCCGGATGTATTCAGCATAGACTTTATTGCCAGTGGCAAGGTATAAATACATACAGTTGCGCAAATATGTATAATTATGAGTATGCGCCACATTTACCCATGCCCAATCATAACGCTTATTTCCTGTCCAATAATGCTTGCATTGTGAACAGTAATGTGCTTCCGGCTTATTCCAGTCGAATGAAAAACGTACTTTGTGTTCGGGACAAAAATAATCGTGTATATGTCCTCCTTCCAGTAAAGGTACGGTTAGGGGATATTTTCGCCGGGCTTCCACGGTATCTTTCAGTGATTCTATAATGCTCTTTCCCCATTCCGTTTTTGCGGCTGAGCGTATTTGGCTGATGTCGCTTTCAGTGAAGAAATAATATCCGTTTTGCGCTGAAAGCAGGCAAGGGATAAAGATCAGTACGAGTAAAAGTCTATTTTTCATTTTGTATGCTTTAAGTATTTGACATATTCGGTTGCAGCTAGCAGGAAAGCCCCCGTACCATACACTTCTGTGTCGTTTATATCTACCTTCTTCGGGTCAGCTCCTATTGGTTGTACATAGCCTATCTTGCCGTCTTCGTGTACGACGGAAGCTAATGCATTCCACGCTTGAACCTGAATAATATGCATATCTTATTGACAATCAATTATAAACTATGCATAATTTTATAATTTGATACCAAATGGTTCCCGTTTGTGGTAAACGAATTATCTCCATAAAGGTTGACTTTCCCAATTATCAGGAAATCCCATATGGTGTATGTTAATCGCAGAATAGTCGTTTAACAAATTTTTAACCTGAATTTTGAAGTCGTTGTCTGGATGTATGTTGTCCTGTAAATACGCGAGGCAACATAATTGTGCATAAAGTTTATTGGGACGAATGCGTGAACAGTCAATCCATGCACCTCTTAGTCTCACGGATGACAATTGAGGCATCTGAGGGAAACGGCGATTCCAGATGCGAGCATGGTGAGCCAAGCAGTTCCGAAGAAGAACAATACACTTTATCCAACTTTCCAAAATCTGATGTTGCGGAAGGTTGAACTGTCTGGCAATTTGTTTCTTTATATGATTATCGTTCAGATTACAATATAGTTTGGATAATGTTCCGAAGGACGTAACCTCTAATGTCTTCCATACCGGAGGTACATCAGGAGAACTATATTTTCTGAAATGCTCTTGTATGAATTCTTCTTTTGAGCGTTGCACCTCTCGCATAATGGTATTCATGTTGTCCATAAACATCATTCTGTTTATACATAGAGTTGAATCTGAAAACCAAAATGGGCCATGAGCAAGTGCGACATAATGTATCACTTTTGAACGTAATGATACCTCTATACTTTGAATAGCTGTAAATAGCAAACTGCGCAGTTTCTTGTCAAAATAGTAAATATAAACCGCATCCTCAAAATAGGTATCTGGTTTATACAAGTGGCGGTCACTGTCAATTTCAAAGTAACGGAGATAATTGGCTATGCGGAAATAACTGATATTGGACAACTCTTTAATAGCTTGCTCCTCATCCTTGAACAGCAAGCCTCTTTCTTTTAACTGAGTTAAAATCTGCGTATAATCAAGAGCGTTCTTTGTATAATTCATATCCCTATAAAAACGAAGTTCCGCCCTGGTTCGCTGTTCAAATGGGAAGCGTGGCGGAATCTGTTGCTGCAAAATTACTTCTTTTTTCTTTGACAAGCAAATTTCCTTCAGAAATTCTTGCTAAAAATTGATTTTATGACCAAAAGTAGTAAAAGCGCATAGGAACCTGCCAAAACATCATCAAGCATTACACCCCATCCTCCTTTTACGTTTTGATCTATCCAACGACATCCCAACGGTTTGAAAATGTCGATAATGCGAAATAAGACAAAGCCTATTATTGCGAATAGCAATGTATGTTTTTCTGAGGGAGCAACCAATAAAGGAATCCAAGTGCCAACATATTCATCAATAACAACCGCACGTGGGTCTGTACCCCAATACTTCTCCATAACATTTGATGTCCACACTCCAACAAAAGTTATGATTATGATTAGAGCAAATGTAACCCAAAAGAGAGTTGGTGGTAATAGGACAATATAAAGAGCATACCATATCACTAATGCTATAAAACCAGCAAAAGTACCGGGTGCTCCAGGGAAGAATCCGCTTCCCAACCCCGTGGAAACGATTACATGAAACCAAGGCGCTTTGCCCAAGGAGTGATTATTGTTGTTACTCATACTACTTCCCAAATAAAGTTTTCAGGATAGTCTTTCCAATCTTGTGTTCCAAACCAGACTTTGAAGTCGGGACTCCTGTCTCACGTGCAATGTTGCGTTTTACTTGTGTAATGCCCAAAGCTCTTTTCCATGAAAAGGATAGTCCTGGTATACTAAAGTTTATTTTTCTTCTGACCATTTTGTGATATTGTAAAAAGCATGGGTATGCCCTCAATAAGAATCAGGCATAACCCATACATTGTTTCATTTTCTTGTAATCAAATGCCAAATCTCATGTACCCATAGTACGAGAGAAGAGCCAACAATGATTATTATCCAATCCTGAAGACTTAATCCACATACATTGAAGAAGTCTTGCAGCATGGGAATCTCTACCATTGCAATCTGTCCAAGGAACACGACTGCAACAATCATGAGCAAGCCCTGACATCCTTTGAAGTGTAATGCACTGCGACCAGTCTCAAATGCGCGAGCATTGAAGAGGTAGAAAAAGTGAGTCATCACAAAAGTGGTGAATATCATAGTCAATTCATAAGTGCTTAACCCATCACGTTCTCCGACATGGAAGTTCAATAGGTCTGTCATACTTGTATATTCGCCATGCTCGAAGATATATAGCATGGCCACAAGCAGGAAGAAGAAAAGGAATCCCACACTAAGAATGTTGATACGCATGGAACGGCTGAGGATAGATGCTTTTCTGTTACGGGGTTTATCCTGCATAACCTTCTGCGATGGCGGAAGTGATGCCAAAGCGATAGCTGCAAATGTATCCATAATAAGGTTTATCCACAACATCTGTGTAACAGTAAGCGGAGACTCTGTACCCATAAACGCACCGACAAGTACGAGGAAACATGCCGTTACGTTTACTGTGAGTTGGAACAACAGGAAACGCTGAATGTTTTTATATAGAGAACGTCCCCACATTACAGCATTGGCAATGGTAGAGAACGAATTGTCTTGAATGGTCATATCCGATGCCTCCTTTGCCACAGCTGTACCATCCCCCATTGACAGACCGACATCTGCGACATTCAGAGCAGGAGCGTCGTTCGTACCATCGCCAGTTGCGGCAACTACGTGTCCTTTCCGCTTAAGCAGTCTAACCAACCTTTCCTTGTCATTAGGACGGGCACGGGACAAGATTTTAATGTCTTCCATGCGGTTCACCAGTTCTTCATCACTCATGGTCGCAAATTCAACGCCTGTCATGATGTTTTTGTCGCCATCTGTGTCATTCCAAAGACCTATCTGTCTGCCGATTTCTTTTGCGGTACCAGTAGTGTCACCTGTTACAATCTTCACTTGTATTCCTGCATTGACACAATCCTTGATTGCAGTAGGAACGTCCTTGCGTACAGGGTCAGAGATGGCAAAGACGCCAATGAAGGTAAGCCCCTTTGTGTTGAGTTTACCGTCCTTGAAAAGTTCTTCCTTACCGTCTGCCTCCATGTATGCCAGACCAAGGGTACGCATTGCTTTGTTTTGATAGCCCAACAACTCTTCGTTGTACTTCTGTTTTTGGGATTCCTCCACAGTTGACATCGAAAGCAAAATCTCTGGAGCGCCTTTCACATAAACCACCTTTTTGTTCAATGTTGCAGAATCTGCGATTGTTGCCATATACTTGTTCTCGGTAGAGAAAGGAAGGCGGTCAACAATCGTCAAGTTCTCACGTATGGACATATAATTTAGTCCTTTGCTATGGAGCCATAACAAGAGCGCACATTCGGTAGGATTACCCACAGTCTTGACGTTGTCTTTGTCTGTAAAGTCAAGGTTTGCTGTTGTGTTGAGTGCAATCATTTCCGCAAGCAATTCATCAGAAACTTCATTGAGGTTACACTCTGCCACTTGCATCTTGTTCTGTGTCAATGTGCCAGTCTTATCTGTACAGATCACAGATGTAGCTCCCATAGTCTCACAAGAGTGCATGGTACGTGGAAGTGTGTTTTCCTTCATTAACTTGCGCATACTGAATGCCAGACTAAGAGTGACAGACATTGGCAATCCTTCAGGAACAGCCACAACTATGAGGGTGACGGCAATCATAACGGTGTTAAGTATATACGTAACAAATCCTATCCATCCGTTGCCAGAAGAAAAATCGGCATCACCCATATAGAAATAGATGGAAATACGCCCAACAACGATAAGAGCAGCAAACACGTAGCTTGCTTTTGTAATCAAATCCGCCAGCCCGTCAAGTTCCTCACTCAATGGGGTTGAGCCTCCTTCTTCCACTTGAGCTGCTTCAAAGACCTTTCCACTCTCTGTAGCGTCACCTACTTTCATGACTTTGGCAGTGCAATAGCCATCAAGAATTATTGTACCTTTCATAATTTGATTTGAAGGATAAGTTGCTTCCTTATCAAAATCCTCAGGGTTGGTTGTTTTATAGACCAGAAGCTCACCCGTAAGCGATGACTCGTTGACATTGAGATTCATTGCATCCAGCAGTTCACAGTCGGCTGGAATTTCTTCACCAGCTTCAAGAAGAACAATGTCATCGACTACAATATCCTTTCTTGGAATCTGACAAACATTGCCGTTGCGTATTACCTTTACAAGGGTGTCATCGTTCACCTCATTCAGGCTCTGGAAAGTCTTCTCATTTTTGCGTTCCAAAACGAAAGCAATACTAGTAGCCAATATCAATGCCACTATAATGCCAATCGGCTCAAAGAACGTCTTAAAGTCGGCATCAACCCATATAAACTCATAAATGGAAATGCCCATAGAAAGGACAAATGCCATGATGAGTATCTTGAAAAGAGGGTCGCCGAAGCCCCCGAAGAAGCCAACGGTCAATATCATCAGTGTCGCAAGGGTTATTATGGCAGGCATAGACCAGATAATAGTCCCCATGCTACCACTCAGCACTGCTGCTGCAATTACAGACAGAATAATAAGGACTGACATAGAACGAGTTATCCAGTGTGTACATGCTTCCTTCAGTGTGTCCCATAATGTTTCTTTTTTTGGCGGTGTCAGAATGTTGACACCATGCTTCATGCGGCTTTCGAGCACTTGGGCATCAGTCAAGCCGACTAAATGCTTGTTTAGTTCCATAATCTGTTATTTCTTAAGTTTATATGATATTTTCAATATTCTCTTGTCGTTATCAATCTCTATCTTTCCCAGTTTACTCAGTACACTTTGCCCCAAAAGCAGAGGTGCAGCCTGATTACGCACAACAGAGGCTTTGATGTTGTCAAGATGCAAAGTTCCAAACTTGACCTCTTTGAGATTGATAACTGTTCCTTCACTCACATTCCCATCCGCTGTTAAGTATCTTTGCTTTCCAACAACATCTGATGAAGACAAATAACCATTCTTCACCATGAAAGTCGCCTCTACGGAAGATAAAGACACGTCCGATGCTCCTGTGTCAAAGATGAAATGCAAGGGTAAGCCGTTGATGGTGCATTTAACCTTGCACAAGTCACCCTCTTTTACAAAAGGTATCTCTTCCGTTTGCTCTTCATACAAGGTGGATTCATCTTCATCGGTTGCGGTTTCTTGTTTATGCTTGCTTTCGTACTCTCCTATCAAGATTTTGTAACTTTCTTCATTGCGGATGTTGTTTAAGTCTCGGTCACGTTTGATATGTGCAAATCTTCTGAAACCAAGTTCCAAAGCTTTGCGCAAATAGCTGATGGATTTTTCTTTCTCGCCCATGATAGAATAAAGGCAAGCTGCATCATAAAAGTTTCCCATATCATTTTTCTTCAATAAATCATTTATTATAGATATGGCTTTCTCTTTATCGCCAAGATAGTAGTAGGCATATTGAGCGCACTCTATTTCATCTGGAATAGAATCAAGCCTAATTACTTGCTTGAAATCGTTTTCAGCGTCATTCATGTTCCCTTTCAATCGGTACAGGACCCCACGGTTAAGGTATGTGTACGCATAGTCTGGTTCCATAGCGATACAGAGTGTATAATCTTCTATCGCACCGTCAATATCTCCAGAGTGATCTTTGAACCATCCTCTACGATAATATCCAAAGCTATAATCCGGGTTTTGCTGGAGAAAAGCATCCATTGTTGCTATCGCCTCTTTTGTTCTGCCTACATTATCTTCGATATTCGCTTTGTAGAAGATATAATCTGTGTCTGTGGAATCAAGGCTGATGGCTTGTTCGCAATAAAGCAAAGCTTTCTCATAATCGCCTAAATCATTGTAACAATGCGCCAGCCTGTAAGCAATAACATCGCTGTTTTCTTTACCAAGAGCTTCTTTGTAGTAGGTAATGGCATTACTGTATTTGTCAACATGTTCATAGACAATACCAAGGCAATAGTTCCAATAGTTCTCATTCGGCTCTTTCACTTTCTGTGCTTTCAATTTTGCGACAGTCTGCACAAGTGCAGAATCTGCCAAAGTCTGCATTAGATGGAACGCCTTGTTATCACCATCAATGGATAATGCCGTAATAACATCATCAACCGCCTTGTCATATTTCTTTTGTCCAATAAAACTTTCGGCGCGGAAAGAATAGCCGGAAGAATAATTTGAGGCCAGTTTTATCACATGGTCAAACTGTTTTAGAGCATCATCCCATTGTTTTTGGGCATTGGCGTTCCTTCCTATTCCCATATATCCCATGACATCACCCTCGTCGAGTGAAATCATCTTGTTATAGTCAGCATCAGCCAAGTTATATTTCCCCTGTTCATAGTATATTTGGGCACGCTGATTATATAATTGGGATTTCTCCGGCATGGCACTGATGGCTTGTGTGCAATCCTTTATGGCACGTACCGTATCTTCCAAATTAAGGTAGATTGCTGCTCGTGTGGCATAGGCAAACGATACATATTCCTTGTCTTTGGAAGGAGTCTTTTTTATGGCCATGCTTGCCGCAGTAAGTGCCTTGCCATATTCTTCAAGATGGTTTCGTACAAGCGCAATCCAAGAGTAAGCATAACCGTTATCAGGATATTCACTGATTTCCTTATTCAGATATTCAAGTGCCTCCTCTACATTGTTGTTCTGTATGGCTTCCACTCCACGATTGTAGTTATAACTGTCGGGGCGTTTCACTTTCTGTGCCCAAACAAATGTTGTGCACAAAAAACATAAGGATAATATAAATTTCGCACGCATATATAAATGTTTTTAAGGTTGTACGGAATTGCCATCGGCTTGATTCATCCTTGTAGATTCAAGGATTGGCAGGTTTGTTTCGGTAGGAACATAGATGACCGTTTTATTGCTCAGATCCGATTGCTGACGCACCCACAGATATTGAATATAAGTAGGAGTGATACTTCCATTTTCTATCCTAATAGCTTCAGCAGCTCCTTTTGCCCGCTCAATTTCCGCTTGTGCATTTAGCTTCTCTGCTTCGAGATTTGCCCGAGCCTCTTCTATCTTAATTTTGCGGTTCTGTTCTGCTTTGGCAAATTCTGCCTTACCTTCCATTTCCTGCGACCATACGTTATACCATGGACGAATAAATGCCATTCCTACGCAAAAGATAGCGATTGCACAAATTCCCCACAAAGCCTTTTTGACAAGACTGGGTGTGATGTTGATATTGTTGTAATTATTCATATCTATTTTCTTTAAAATTGTTTACCTGTTTATTGATGGATTCTACAAAAAGCAGCTTCAAATTGTGTCATCCTTATTCTTTGGCTTCCAATAACAGCCGTTTCATAGTCACATTCGCCATCTATCATTTTGCTAACAACGACAAATAGTTCCAGACTCATAAGTAGGAGAAAAAATATTCCATAAAAAACTCCTGCTAAAGGACGTGATGTGATGATAGTCCACATAGCCTCCAATTCTTCCAAAAAGCCTACATTTTCTTGGCATTCGGCCCTTACGGTTTCCTCTACTGTTTGCTTTTTGTTAGTCCATTCCATTTCTTGTTCAACAAGTATTTTCAATTTCTCGTTGTTTGCTTTTACTATATCTTGTTTGGGATTTGCCACTTGATTTGTAGTTACAGAAGGGTTGTTAACTGTTTTAACTACACCATCTACAACGATTTTCTGTTGGCTCATTGTTGCAGATTTCTGTACAATCCATGGATTGGCATTGATGTCTGCTTGCAATTGTGAGTTAATTCTGTTTAACGAGTCTATTTCTGCTGTCAATGTTGCTAATTTGTTGTTTACAATTGTAACTCGCTTTTCCGTTAAATCTGCTACTTGCATTTCTATGTTATTGGCCAGTTGCTTGTCTATGTCTTTGCCAAACATCGTCTGGTCAAATATGGTTGAGCCTACTATCGCCATAACAAAAGCTATTATGGCTCTGAAAGCCATCAGTTTAAATGATTTTTTAGTTGTCAAGAGAATCTGTCTTTCTATCATTATTACTACAACAACGAATATTATAGATACCATACCACAACCCCACACAGGGAGTTCCATATATCTTTGCGCAAAACAAAAGCCTGTAATACTCCATATAACTATCAAAATCAGTAGTGCTGAAGTATATTTACTTAGTTGGCTTCTACTTGCCACAGAACATTGTGCAAGAAGGACAGGATTCCATCCTGTCAGCTTACATCCAAATTTAGTCCACCAGTTCATATTTCTTCTTTTTTTATGCTGTTACTTTGTTCGTCATATTGACATTTGTATCGCTCATTAATGGCATATCTATAGTCCTATTGCCATTGCCACTCATTACAATGGTTGCGACACCCCTTAAAAATCCACATTCATATGATTGAAGTGGAATGGAAGCCTCATTTGTATTATTGCGGAAATTCTCTTCAAGACAACGAAGTTCTTCTTTATGACTATCTATGAGATTAATCCTCTTCTCCAATTGCGATACTGTCGTTAAAAGTCCAGCAGCATTACAAGTGTTTATTCGTTCCTGCAAATCCTGTCTCATTACATCGTAATTGAGATTTATCTCTCGAAAAACCATCAATATTTTGTTCTTGATGATGTTCTTATTCATATCTCTAAAGGTCAAATCACTTTTTAGCATGGCATCTTCAAATCCTTTTTGCTCATAGTTCTTATGAAGATAACCGTATACGATATCTATCGGCCACCCTGTAGCATACGATACTGTCAAAGGTCGTTTCTCGTCTTCTTTAGTCGTTTCTGTAGATACAATGCTTTCTTGTGCTGTAGAATCTTCTAACACGGGTAAAGATACTTTTAAAGTATTTTCCGCACCATCCTTTTTGTTTAAAAATCCAAATAGTTTCATTTTCTTCTGGGTTTAATTGTTTAACTTTTGATGATGCAAAGTTAATTCCATATCAACGGGTAAATAGGATTTCCATAACGTTACAGCCATTGTGCCAATTTGTTCTAAAAAACAGGATGCAAGGTTCTATACTAATGAACATATAAATCACATTGAACTTAGAAAGCGCTTTAAGCGTTCTATACCATCTTGCGCATAACTATCTGTTTTTATTTTTATCTTTCTTCCTTTTAGGGTTTCAAACTCTATTATTTCTTCTTTGTTCTTGTCATGCTCAATCTCATATATTGATATTGAATCCTTCTTTACAGATACTCTATCGTAAAATCCGAGTAAGGCTAACTTGGAGATGAAAAGAGCATTGTTATTGCACATGAAACTTTTCTGATTTCTCAATCGAAACAGAATGGGAACCAACATAAACAATCCTAAGCATAATGACATAAAACAGAAAAAAGAAATATCATCATACTCACCCTCACAAAAATAGCCAAGGAATGACGAAAACGATAGGAATACAAATCCAGATAATGGATACCCATGAGGAATCACTATCCACTCAAACTGAGGATAATACTTTTTCGCTTGATTCCGAATAATTTTTGGTATTATTTTTTTGCTTGAAGAATAAGTCGCATAAGTAGCCATGCCACCTACACCCAAATAACACCATCCCAGCGGTGTCAAATGAGATAAATGAATAATCAATTGTGCTATACCACGTCCTCTTGCCATATTATTGCCTTAGTTTAGATTGATAATTAACTCCTTGTTTCAGATAAACCATAAGCAGCATCAATCCGATGAATACCAATATCAGTGAAAGAAAACGTACACTGGAGAATGTGTCGTAAAGACCATGAATCAGCATAGGTATTGCAATAGCCAGCACATACAGGCCGCGACGATACTTTGGATATAGATGAGCGAAAGCAAGGAAATATCCGGCTATGCCACACCAGCAGGCATGTAGGAACGGAAGACTTGTCAGACGTGCGATATTCAGGAAGAATGACACATCGTATGTCTGTTCCGCATTTACGGTCATCTGATATTGTACTCCTTCGAAAACGCCAAAAGCAATTCCCGACATAAGACCATAAAACACCATTGTTTGCGGAACGAGTGGCTCTTTTGCTTTTCGCAATATGAAAAGTAGCGGCAACAATTTTACCAACTCTTCTGTAAATCCCACACCGAAAACAAACCCCAAAACAGAGAGGGGAAAAGGCATCTCTAAAAGGGCATAGAAAGGATTAAGTTTTGGAAGACCTATTATGTCCCAAAGGGCAAAGACAAGTGCTTGTGTTAAGAAGAATACAAGTAAGGTCGTTTTCAACTTCACTTGTAAAGTCTTGAAGCATGTATAGAAAAACAGTCCCCAGATAATGGAGAAATACAGGGAAACTTCATAAAAGAGCAGAAATCCGCCCAATAGCATATTCATAATAACCATCGGAAACAGTCCGACAATGGCCAAGATAAGAAAACGTTGGTCGGACAAAAAATTCTTTGAGAGCATGGTCGTTTTGGGAAATATAAGTTCTGAACCAATTGCTTTCAGTTGTGATATTATATACCCTTTGTTTGCCACCTCTGTTTTTAGTCCTGCTGTCTTCAGGTAGAAGCCAACGGTTTGCTCTACTGTGTCACAATCTTTAATGGCCTTGTCTTGTATGAGTATTTGTCCCTGATTGACATATGCCAACAATGTCTTTTCATCGTAAGGCCCGTACCGCTGATTATTGCGTATGATATGTATTTTCATTGTCTGATGCTAAAAAATGGTTATCTTTGCAAAGAGGCTCACAAAAGAGTCTTCCTTTGCTTATGTTGAAAAAGCTATATACATCGGTTCCTGCCGAGTTTGCCACTTGTTTACATTCGGACTGTTCCAAAGCTGCTGATTGTTTACGTCACGTTGCCTACCAACTATTGTTAGAAGAATCTTCTACATTCCGAATAGTCAATCCTAAGCATTGCAATCCAACCAATGACTGTAAACACTTTCGCAGTGCAAAACCTGAACGCTATGCACGGGGCTTTATTGGCTTTCAAGAGAATATGCTCCCTAAACAGTGGCTTCGGTTTAAATCTTTATTGCTTCAAATGTATGGACGCAACACTTTTTATGTGCGGCGCAGAGGCGATGTAGCCCTATCTCCCAAAGAGCAGTCGGCCATTCTTGATGCTTTGCATAAAGTGGGCATAACCGAGGATTTTGAGTTCGATGCCTACGTGGATGCTTACAATTGGTATGATTGAATATTTTATCCCGCTCCGCTTCTTATTCTTCCTACAGGGGTACTTGAATACTCCTATAGGAATACTTTTGTACTCCTATGGAGGTACTACGGTACTTCTATGATGGTACAAGCATAAAGATACATATCTCTGGATGGAGACATGCCCGGTCTCCATGCTGAGATGTCGTTTGGTTATTATTGCAATCCATATTATCACACATTTAATTTATGAATAAGTTTTTTACAAGTTGCACAACAATCAATCTTCCACCTTGGCTTTTGTCAAGCAGGACTTTTCGCCCGTCAGTTAACGGCACATAACTCCCTATTGGAATATCTTTACCTTCCGTTATGTCTTTCATGTCGGGCAAACGGCGGTTGATGAGAATCCATTGGCCGTTATGAAAATGGAAGTCGCCCACAGGTTTCTTGTCTTCCGCACTTGCCTTTTCATTGGCAGAAACAAGATTGTTGGAATGCCATTTGTATAGCGTCTGCTTGTCATACACCATCAAACGGTAGTTCTCTGATATGTATTTGCCATGCGATGGCGCATAGTAAAAGTTGAGGATAGGCAACTGCCCCTTGTATTCCTTGCCACAAAAGGGGCAACGAGGCTTGGTCGTATTGTCAAACACATACCAGTGTGCTTCACAATTTGTATTTTGGCAAGGTTGCACAAGGTCGCATGTCTTTATCAATGCATCTTCCCACTCTGCGGCACTCGGGCGTGCCGATGGATTATGGAGTCCGTCAATGAAAGCTCTGTCAAACAATTTTTTCAAATATGGGCCACAAATTGTATAGGGATGTTTTGCTGGGTCTCCCTGGGGTAATTGCGACTTGGCCAATTGGTCAGGCTTTACCCTATTAGTTTTGTCGGTAGGATGCTCTATGAACAGAGCTTTCGAGCCATAGCGCATATCATCATCTTTCTGCGGGTCATCTATGTCCCATACTTTTCCACCATCAAGCGGATGGCGATTGAGCAAGAACGTATATATCAACACAGCCAAAGCGTGACGGTCGGTAGAAATCTGTGGAAGATTCTTCTTTGGGTCATCTACCTTCAATGCCTTGGTTGCAAGCACTTCGGGAGCTATAAATCCGGGGGTGCCTACTACCTCCGGTGGAAATTTATGCGGCACCACAAGGCCGTCGCAGTCTATAATACAAGCGTTCCCACTCAAAGGGTCAACCAACACATTATTATAAGACAGGTCTGAGTGTGCAAGTCCTGCTGCATGAAGTCGTCGCATGGCACGGGCAATTTTCAGGCACATGTGCAGACGGGAAAGAAATGTACCTTTCTGTTCGGCAGGGACAAACTTGTTAATGAGTTTGGCAGAAGAAAACCATTTGCCATTTTTCTCTTGACCATTCTTGATGAATGGCCAAGAGTCAGCAACGCCGCTAAAGAAAAACTTCTTGTCGTAGAAAGGGATGACAATGCCTGTCAATCCTTTCCACTCGACAATCTTTGTAGGCCATGCGAAAAAGTCATTCCAATATTGTCCTGTCGCATCCGTTAGGAAAATCCTGTTTCTGTGAATATTCACAATATCGTTGATACGAGCCTTGTCATTGGCATTTATCGGTTTGCGATAGAACGCGACCACGTATGTTTTATCTATGGAGAAATACACATCCTTGACACCACCTTGAGCCTTGATTTCATCGTAGAACTCCACGGTTGTACCGTCAGACGCTTTCAATGTTACTTTGTTTGCCATATCACTATAATATTCTTAATCCATTCTTTTATCAGCCCATATGCCACAGATCCTCCTAAGAGAAAAAGGGGTAGCATAAAAAACATTGGCACAAGTGCCCTCTTCCAATCTTCCATAAAATCGTGGATGAATAAAAAACAAACCTTGGATAATGATAGAAGCCAGCTAGTACCCCAAAACACAATTAGGAATAAATAGGCCAGCAGTCTTGCCATTCGATGTTCAGTTGGCTTTTCTTCAAGTGGCTTACAGCCACCAAAAGTGGTATAATTCCATATTATTGCAAAAAACGTTCTCATATCAGTATAAAATTGCGATAGTACGGTCATCGTGGTTACCGGGTGACCAGAAATCAAGCCAATTGAGGAGTTGGTCTTTTGATACCTCATTGTCGTCAGTCAACTCTACTCCGCCTTCTCTCAAATTATTCCAAAAGTCATCCCATTTGTCTGGATTGCATAGATTTGCGTCAGTCTCGAACATTGGGTCACTTACTCCGTCTGTCATCAAAAACAGAGCTGTAAAGTTAGGTACAATACTAAAACGCAATCGTTGGTATAGTGATGTTGCATCTTTAAATATTTCAGACATTGTAAGGAAACGTGTCTGACCCGCATATTCCCCTTCATCAGGTACACCCAGTAGTTTGGCAGTATGACTCTCCTTGTCGTAAAGGCAAATAGCTCCATCACCGACCCAAAATGATGCGACGAACCAACCATACGAGAATTTTTTGCAAATGGTCAGCAGCAGAGTTGTAGCATATTGCTTAGATGGAATATTCTGTTTCTTGGCTTCTTCAAAAATGGCTTTTTGTGCTTTGTAAGCGGCATTACCAACTATCTTATAAATATAGTCGCCGACCATCTTACGAGCATCACTTTCGCTTTGCTCCTTATATTCATTATAAGTGTTTATGTATTCCTCAAACTCAGCACTGTCTGCCAGATATGTCTTACAATGTTCCACCACAGTCTCACAGGCTATACGAGAGCCCTCTCGGGAATATTTTGCAGAACCTGCACCGTCGGCAACAGCCATAACATACCAGTTGGACTTGTCATCGTGATACAGTTTGAAATGGTCATCACGTGGCTTGCCTTCTTGTGCATGGCTGCGCCCACGCTTACTGGCAGCGACAATGTCTTTCTGTGGAGTTCCGTCAGCAAGAGCTTCCACTTTCACATATTCTGATTGGGTATCTTCCTTTCTATATTTCGGTTCCGGCATATTATCCCAATCAACAGGGATATTCTTCCATAACTTTCGTGGGTCTTGATTGATGACAAACGGAACTTTCTTTTCCAACACTGGCCGGTCTGACGGCATCTCAATACCTGTAAATCTGTAACGCAGAGTCAATTCAAATGCAGACTGTGCCGTGGCTCCATCCTTACGAAACGACTCCAAAGATGGTGTTCCTGTTATCTGTCTCTTATACACATCTGACGCTGCCGACGAATAGCCTTGTGTAGAT
>ERZ1026921.16-NODE-16-length-121967-cov-18.495087_pt1 | contig 121967 bp, 101 predicted proteins | sample MGYA00519571_ERZ1026921 | MGnify/ENA primary metagenome ERZ1026921 (study PRJEB26926, sample SAMN06164877) | human gut metagenome | biome: ENVO:00009003; feature: ENVO:2100002; material: ENVO:00002003 | host: Homo sapiens | place: USA | collected 2012 ... | reverse complement strand
ACTCGCGACCCTAACCTTGGCAAGGTTATGCTCTACCAACTGAGCTATTTCCGCGATTGCGGATGCAAAGGTAGATATTTTCCTTAAACCTGCAAACATTCCGCAGACTTTTTTCACACAGAAAAGTGTACATTTTCGCCAGGCATACAAGCAGACTTTTGATTATCAACTCATTCGCCCACGATAATCTTCATAAGAAAATTGCTTGAAAACTTCAGCTTTTCCTTCTTTTGTCCACATTGCAATGGCCGGATGGTGAATTCCATTGAACATATTCGTCTTTACAGTGGTGTAATGTATCATGTCCTCAAAGATGATTCTCTCCCCTATCTGCAGCTCATGGTCGAAACTCCACAGTCCCATATAGTCGCCGCTTAGGCAGGAGTTTCCTCCAAGACGATAGACATAAGGACCCGCATCACCCATCTCCGCTCCACGCACTGCAGGCTGATAGGGCATCTCCAGGCAATCCGGCATGTGGCACGTAAAGCTAACGTTGAGAATGGCAGTACGAATGCCGCGGTTTTCCACGATGTCCACTATCTCCGAGCTCAGCACACCGGTCTGCCAAGTGAAAGCGGAACCGGGCTCAAGAATGATTTGAAGATGCGAATAGCGCCCCTTCAAGCCCTGCAACAGACGGACAAGATGCTCTACATCATAATCCTTACGCGTCATCAGATGCCCGCCTCCTAAATTCAACCACTTAATCTGTGAGAACCAGCGGGAGAATTTTCCTTCCAAGTGCTCCAATGTGTGTTCCAGTTCGTAGGAAGAAGACTCGCAATGACAATGACAGTGAAAACCTTCAATACCCGCCGGAAGTTCTTCGGGAAGCTGGTCGGCCATTACACCGAAGCGGGTACCGGGTGCGCAGGGATTATAAAGCTCCGTTTCCACCTCAGAGTATTCGGGATTGATACGGATACCGCAGGAAATGCCGCTTCCCTCCGCCACCACTACCGGATAAAAGCGGTGGAACTGCAAAAGCGAATTGAAAGTGATATGGCTGCTGTACCGCATTATCTCCGGAAAATCGGCCTCGGTATAGGCAGGCGAGTACGTATGTGCCTTACTTCCGAACTCCTCCAATGCCAGACGGGCTTCGTAGACGGAACTTGCCGTAGAGTGGTCTATATACTCCCTGAAAATGGGAAAGGAACGCCACATGGCAAATGATTTGAAAGCGAGGATTATCTCCACACCTGCGCGGTCGGCCACACTTTTTATCAGTGCGAGGTTCTTTCTCAGCAATCCTTCTTCCATAATATAGCAGGGAGAAGGGAAAAGGGAAAAGTCTTTATTTGTCATTCTTCTATCTATATTTACTATTCTAAATTGTCCGTATGTATCGTTCTAACTGTCTTTTTTTAAGATACCACGGTCCTACACTTATACCATCATCCTCTTACAAATATCCCGTTTTTGTGTGAGACAAAAGATGCGACTATCCTATGACAGCACTTTGAAACGCGCGAAGCGCAGCAAAAGCTGTTTGTCTCCCGCATTCTTGAAGCGGATGGTGGCTTTCGCATTGTCTCCTTCGCCCTCCACTTTCAAAACTTCACCCAGGCCGAAACGTTCGTGCTCTATCAGTTGTCCCTGCTGTACACGATTGGCAGACCCGCCGGCAGAAGGTGATGTACTTGCCGTATTTGCAGAAGGCGCCACCCGTTTCAGATTACGTGGAACGGTCGGCGCAATAATCTGCTGTTTCGGTCGTACAGACACACGCTCTTTTCCTCCATACGGAGCATCTTCCCTATCAGGCGCAAAACCTCTGGCGTTCTCCCTGCGGAAAGCGGCGGCTTCCTCCTCTACCCTGCGGAACATTCCCGCATCCTGAGGCAGACGCAGGAAACGTATATCTATATCCTTCAGGAAACGGCTGGGACTGCCAAACTCCATCTTGCCATATCGGAAACGCGTCTTTGCATACGATAGGAAACAGTGTTCTTCAGCACGTGTGATGGCTACATAGAACAGCCGCCGTTCTTCCTCCAATGCCCGGGGAGAGTCACCCACCATGCCGCTGGGAAAAAGATTCTCCTCCATCCCCACTACAAACACATTCTTGAACTCCAATCCCTTGGCCGAATGTACAGTCATCAGGGTTATCTTCTCATCGTCCCCATCCTTATCCGAATCCTGGTCGGTAAGAAGGGAAACTTCCGAAAGGAAGTCACCCAACAACACGTTCGGGTTTCCTTCCTCCTGCCGTTGGGCACAAAAATCACTCATACCGTTCACCAGCTCCTCTATATTCTCCTTACGGCTCAGATTCTCGGGAGAGTTGTCCTGACACACATCATTGATGATGCCCGATTGGCGAATAATGTCGGCACCGATCTCGTAGGCATTCTTCTCCGCAGCATCTGTGATAAAGGCGGATATAAGTTCGCGGAATGCCTGCAACTTTCCCACCGTACCTTTATTGAAGTTCAAACCATACGCCAACGGCTCACAAAGCACGGTCCACAAACTTACATTGTGCCCGGTGGCGGCAGCAATGATTTTTCCCACTGTCGTATCTCCGATACCACGCGCAGGATAATTGATAATACGCTTGAAAGCCTCTTCATCATTGGGATTCACTATCAGACGGAAGTAAGCGATTACATCTTTGATTTCCTTGCGTTGATAGAACGACAAGCCTCCGTAAATACGGTAAGGCATACTGCGTTTGCGCATGGCTTCCTCAAAGATACGGCTCTGCGCATTGGTACGGTAGAGTATCGCAAAATCAGAGTAGGCATAGCGCTTTTCACGCCGCAGTTCAGCTATCTTATTCACCACAATATCCCCTTCTTCCACATCACTGTATGCCTGGTACACACCAATGGCCTCTCCCTTCTCCTTTTCCGAGAACACTTCCTTGCGTATCTGCCACTGGTTCTTTTCTATCAGGCTGTTGGCCGCGCGGACAATGGTCTGGGTGGAACGGTAATTCTGCTCCAGCTTGAAGACCTTCGTATCGGGATATACTTTCGTAAAGTAGAGAATATTGTCAATATCGGCACCACGGAAGGAGTAGATACTCTGTGCATCATCCCCCACCACACAGACATGCTGATGGTTCTTGGCAAGTTGCAGCACGATGCTGTGCTGTGCAAAATTGGTATCCTGATACTCATCTACCAGAATGTAACGGAACTGGTCCTGATAACGCGCCAACACCTCGGGGTGGTCCCGGAACAGCAGGAATGTGTAGAACAGCAAATCGTCGAAGTCCATCGCATCCGCCTGCCGGCAACGCTCCCAATATCTCTGGTAGATGTCGCGAAGCGCCGGAACCTTGGCTGCACGGTCTCCTTCGTAAGCCTCCTTGTTGTTGGCATAGCCTGCCGGAGAAACCAGATGATTCTTGGCATTCGAGATACGCGCCTGCACCATCCCCGGCTTGTACACTTTCTCATCCAGCCCCATTTCCTTGATAATGGAACGTATCAAGCTTTTACTGTCTGCCGTATCGTAAATGGTAAACTGCGAAGTGAAGCCGATATGCCCGGCCTCGACATGCAAAATGCGCAGGAACATGGAGTGAAAGGTTCCCATCCACAGATGGCGCGCCCTCTCCGGCCCCACCTGACGGGCTATACGCTCCTTCATTTCGCGCGCCGCCTTGTTGGTAAAGGTCAATGCCAGAATGTTCCAAGGCTGGTAGCCATTCTCCAGCAGATAAGCAATCTTGTAGGTCAGCACGCGCGTCTTTCCCGAACCGGCACCGGCTATCACCAGTGACGGACCGTCATTGTATAACACCGCGTTCCGTTGTCCTTCGTTCAGTTCCTCTATATAATCGGGCATATCCGTATAATCTTAAAATGATGATATTTTTTCTTCCTTTGTTTTTACGGAGGCAAAGATAAAAAAAGCTTCGGAGACGTACGAACATTTCTATAGGTTATAGTGTTTATATAGTAAAGTTCCAAAATTAAATAATTGAAACTTATGAATACAATATTAACGATTTTAATGATAACAGTTATGACTTACGAAATGCCAAAACTTCCCTACACCAACAATGCACTGGAACCTGTAATCAGTCAGCAAACCATAGATTACCACTACGGTAAACATCTGCAAACCTATGTGAACAACCTCAACAACCTCGTTCCGGGAACGGAATTTGAAGGCAAAGACCTGGTAACCATTGTTGCCACAGCACCGGACGGTGCCATCTTCAACAATGCAGGACAAGTGTTGAACCACACATTATACTTCTTACAGTTTGCTCCGAAGCCTGCCCACAGCGAGCCTACCGGCAAGCTGGCAGAAGCCATCAAACGCGACTTCGGCAGCTTTGAGAATTTCAAGAAGGAATTCAACGCGGCAGCTGTCGGCTTGTTCGGCTCCGGATGGGCTTGGTTGTCTGCCGACAAGAACGGCAAACTCCACATCACCAAAGAAGCCAACGGTAGCAATCCGGTACGCGCCGGTCTTGTTCCGCTACTCGGATTCGACGTGTGGGAACATGCCTACTATCTTGATTACCAGAACCGCCGTGCCGACCACGTCAACGAGCTGTGGAGCATCGTTGATTGGGATGCAGTAGGTAAAAGATTCAAATAGACCGACGAGGTCCCACAAAGCCATGTGAAGGACGCCTTCTTGAGTTATAAAGACTCAAGAAGGCATTTTCTTGTTTAAAGCAACCATCTAACATATTTTAAAGAAATTCTTTGGCTTCTACCATAAGTATTCATTAACTTTGCTAAACTTAAAAGTTAAACAAAAGAAATGAAACTCATCGTAGTAACAGCACCCACATTTTTTGTGGAAGAAGACAAGATTATCACGGCACTATTCGAAGAGGGACTAGATATTCTACATCTGAGGAAGCCGGAAACGCCTGCCATGTATTCAGAAAGGCTTTTAACGCTGATACCCGAAAAATACCATAAACGTATCATTACCCACGAACATTTCTATCTACAAGAAGAGTTCAACCTGATGGGTATTCATCTGAACGCCCGCAATCCTAAAGAACCGCACGATTATTCAGGGCATATCAGTTGTACCTGCCACTCGCTGGACGAAGTGCGGAACAAGAAACATTTTTATGACTATCTATTCTTGAGTCCGATATATAATTGCATCACAAAGGCCGGAGTTACATCAGGCTTTACAGCCGAAGAACTGCGACAAGCAGGAAAAAGTAAAATTATAGACAGTAAGGTCATGGCTTTGGGAGGCATTACCCCCGATAACATCCTGGAGATAAAGGATTACGGATTCGGTGGTGCCGTTGTAATGGGTGACTTATGGAATAAATTCAATGCCTGCACCGACCGCGATTATCTGGAAGTAATCCACCACTTCAAGAAGTTGAAGGAAATGGCTGATTGAGCCGTGGACTGGCAAATCAAAATTTACCGTACTCTTTGTATTCAATACCGGCAGGCAACGTGAAATAGAAGGTGGAGCCTTCCCCTTTCTTGGACTCCACACCGATACCTCCCCCATAGTGCTCCACAATGGATTTGGTGATGGAAAGCCCCAACCCCGTACCTTTGATATTGTAGTTCATCTTCACAAACCTTTCAAAGATGGCATGCCTTCCCACTTCATCGATGCCACAGCCTGTATCTGCCACATAAAAATAGAAGTTATGGTTGCTCAATCTCCTGCAACCGATTTTCACACTGCCCATCTCCGTAAACTTCAAGGCATTCCTCACCAAGTTACCTATGACTTGAGCAAAACGCACACGGTCTACCACCAAACGGCATTGAGGCAGCTGTTCTACAAACTCCACCTGAATGCCCGTGGGATGCGAGCGCATATTCTCCGTCGTACAGACTTCATCAATCAGCGCGTTTACATCCACTTCTCCATCGTTATATTCCAGAGTATTTGCCTCAATCTTCGAATAGTCCAGCAAGTCATTGACCAGTTGCAGCAGCGAGTCCTTGTTATCATTAATCTCCTTCAGAAAAGCCATACGGGTTTCTCTGTCCAGATCATCCATTTCGGCAAGCATAGTTGTAAAGCCTACAATGGCATTCAAAGGAGTACGAATTTCGTGAGTCATATTAGCGATGAAAGCATTCTTCAGCTGGTTGGATTCTTCGGCAACCTCATTGATGCGCTGCAACGTCTTCAACCTTTTGCTCTTGCTGATGGAAATGATTATCATGATGACCAAAAGCAGAATGACAATTATCCCAAAACTATATACCAATGCTTCATTATTCTGATAGAAGTCATTCGTCCAAACATCGTATGCTGCCGTAATTGTCAATATCATCGTTTTTTGCTTGCTTATTGGAAACTATAAAATTATGGGAAGCAAATATACTAAAGAAAATACAAATAAATTAATAGAAACTACAGTTTTTTCCAACAAAATAGGCCGCATGCCATTACCAAGTAAAGCATGCAGCCCATAAATGTCATTATTCAGTATTATTGAAATCAGCCTTCAATGGCAGCCTGTGCGGTTTCAATATAGATTTGATATTCAATTATTTTGGTTTTAGGTGTAAGCCTACAGTAAGCGAATATTTATCTAATATTGTTTTAATTGAGGGAGTTACCCCTCTATAGCATTGCGCCGCATTAATATAAATCTAATACTCAGATACTTAAAAGCTCGTTGTAAGCTATTTGTAAGCGAATATTGATTTAATATTGTTTTAACTTTTCTCTAAAGGCACTAATATGACAACATTCTTAATTTTCAGACTCCTACATATTAATATAGGGTTTCATTACACTACTTTTAGATGCTAAACTAACCTGCTCTTTATACATGTTAGTTATAATTGTATCCTTCCGTTATTGCCCCCTTTCTTTTAATAGTCTTATGATTTCGTCTTTATCATTCAAGTTGGAATCAAGACGGTTTATCTGCGTATTCAAATTATCAATCTGTTCTTTTAATAGCTTGTTAATTTCTTTTTGAGATTCAACGACAGCCTGCTCTTTGGAAAGCTGTGTTGCAAGTTCATTATCACCAATAGTATTATGTGCATTACCGTTCAATGTGACAGCCGCAAGGTATGCGGATATTTGATGTGACATCGAGCAGAACAACGCAAAGAAATTATAATCCAAGGCTTGGCTCACTTTGACAAGTTTGCTGGTTTCCATTGTTTCCCGTTCAAGGATGCGATTGATATGTTGCTGGGGCACACCAATCCTGCGGCCGAGTTCAGACTTACTAAGCCCAAGCTCATTGCGGCGTTTGTCAATCGCTTGCCCAATATGCACCAATTTTATGTCTATATCCATAATAGAATCATCAATTATTAAAGATTAAATAGAAACTATCAAACAAATATTTGGCTATATAAACCTTTTTGTGTTACTTTGCGAGCGTTAATACTCACCTTGCTGAGCGCAAAGTTAAACATTAAATATTAAACATCCAAAGATTATGGTAGAAAACTTGGAAAAAATCCGTCCTGCCCTCACCGCCCTCGAAGTTGGCGATGCCGTCGTGTTCCCTATCTCACGTCTGAAAAGCGTCCGTACCCAAGCCTCTGAACTGGGTGCTATCTTCAATCGCAGATTCAAAACGAAAACCAACCGCGAGAACCAGACAATTACCGTTTCACGGATCTCTTAAAACCCAAAGTTATGTAGTATGGCATCATTTCAGTTTATGGATCACCTTATATCCTATGACTCATTCATTAACGACCTTTCTGCCCGAATTGTCAAGTTGCTGAAATCAGACAACAATGACCCTGAGTTCATAAGCCAGCGCAAGGCTTATGAACTATTCGGGCGTAGAAATGTAGAGCGTTGGAAACAACAAGGGAAAGTGGTATCTTACAAACGTCCGGGAAAAGTTGAATACAGGACTGCCGACCTTCGACTTCTTCAACGTACCACCCAGGATTATTTCAATAATTCCATTAAAAAGTAAAGAAATAGTATAATGCGCCAAAGAAATAAACATTATTATGGCTACATTTTGAGCAATAATCATTTCAATAGGCAGTCATAGCAAAATTCTTCCATTGGGTCGCAAATAGTATTACAATCGGAATATGTTCGGTTTATAGACAACCGGAATATTCATAATAAAATGTCTTTAGATGAAAGAATTAAGACCGACATGTAACCCAAACGGCGTTTATTCCGTCAAACAGACCTGTGCCGAATTGGGTATCAGCAACAAGACGCTGTACAAATACAAAGAGTGTGGTTATATCAGACCGATTAACCCCACTAATGTTTGCCGCCCTAAATACACCGGACAATCAATCATTGATTGCTGGGACATTGTGAGTAAGTTATGATTAGCGAGTCCACCATAAACAAAGTCAGGAATCTTCCCATCGAAAATGTCCTCAAACCATACGTTGAACTTTCAAAAAAGGGTTTGACGTTAATGGGCTTGTGCCCTTTCCATTCGGAACGGACAGCCTCATTTTCCGTGACTGCCCATAAGAATCTTTTTCACTGTTTCAGTTGTAACCGTGGCGGTGATGCCATTACCTTTATCATGGAAAAGGAGAACCTTTCTTTTGGGGAGGCTATAAAGTTCATAGCAAAGAACCACAATATCCCCATCGAGTACATAGATGAAGAACAAACGGATGAGCAGAGAGCCGAGACCAGACACAAGGAGTCTTTGTTCGTTATCTTGGATTGCGTCCAGAAATACTTCTTGGAGAATCTGAGAACAAACATGGGAAATGAAAGCCGGATGGCTCGTGATTACGCTTATGGCAGATGGACGGAAGAGTTCTGCTCCACAGCAGGAATAGGCTATGCTCCTAAAGACGGGCATGACTTCATTGATTATTGCCGTAATAAATCTCTCAATGAAGAAGCCTTGTTTGAATTGGGACTGTTCAAACGTGGCGAAGATGGTAGCGTGTATGCGATGTTTCGTCACCGTATCATGATTCCGATACGGAATAAATGGGGACGAATCATCGCTTACACAGCACGGTACATCGGTGAAAACAAGAATACTCCCAAATACATCAATTCGGCAACCAGTATTCTTTATTCCAAAGGGGAAACGCTGTTCGGCATCGACCGCGCCTATCGTCAACGTGACACAGATTATTATATTATCGTAGAAGGTGCGCCGGATGTGCTTCGAATGCAACAGGTTGGTTTTGACAATACAGTTGCCACCCTCGGTACATCATGGAGTGAAAGCCAGTTCGACCAACTGAAGCCATATACCTCCTCCTTATGTTTTATTCCTGATTCGGATGTAGCGGAAGGTAAAACCTTCGGGCCTGGATTTGAAGCGGTCATGACCAATGGGGCCGCCGCCATACGAAAAGGCTTCTATGTAACCGTTCGGGAATTGCCGTTCGCCCAACACCCTGCTTCGGGCGAAAAAATGTTGAAGAACGATGCGGACAGCTACATCCGTTGTAGGGAAGATTACACATCGCTCAAAGAAAAGCATTTCATCGTATGGCTAGCCCAGAAACGTTTCTTGGTAGCCGGTTCGCTGATGAAAGAACGGAAGTATGTGGCAGAGATAGCCGACCTGCTTCGCTACATCAAAGACCAGTTGGTGTTTGACCAATGTATCGAGCAACTGGCGAAACTTCACGGCAAGGTAAAACTGTGGCGTGATGCTGTGGCGCAAGCCCGTGGAGAGGCGAAGAAGAAGAGTGAGAAAGTATCCTCCATGAATGACTTGCAACGTGAAGCGGAACTGTTGCGCCAATTCGGGTTGTTCATCCGGGAGAACTGCTACTACTCCACCGGAGAAGAAGATGAAGATCCGGCCAGAATATCCAACTTCATCATGGATCCCCTATTCCACATCGAAGATGAAAGCAACGGTACTCGTATTTTTCGTATGCGGAATATGTACAACGTGTACCGTGTCGTTGAACTGAAAGAGTCCGAATTATGTTCATTGAGCAACTTTCAACAAAAAGTCGGCTCGTTAGGCAATTATGTATGGCTTGCCAAGATTGACAAACTCAACCGTGTCAAAGAATACCTCTATTCAAAAACAGACACGGCGGAACGCATCCGGAAATTGGGTTGGAACGCAAATGAGGATTTCTTTGCTTTCGGTAACGGCATCTTGACTGACGGCACGTTCAGACCTGTCGATGACTTGGGGATTGTACGGGGCATCAATGGAAAAGCCTTCTACATCCCGGCAACCTCCAAAATCTATCTCCACAATCAGGAGATATTCCAGTTTGAACGATTAATGATTCATGAAAACAGAAACGGAGTAAGACTTTTTGATTTTGTATCAAGGCTGACGGATGTATTTGGAGAGAATGCAAGAATCGCTTTTTGCTACTTGTTATCGACTCTTTTCCGGGACATTGTCTTTCACCGTACCCGTCATTTCCCCATACTCAACCTGTTCGGTGAAAAAGGAACGGGTAAAACCACGTTGGCGACATCGCTCCAGTCGTTCTTTTTGCACGGTATCGACCCACCCAATTTGGGTGTAACATCGGTGCCGGCCATGAACGACCGGGTATCTCAGGCTGTCAATACATTGGTGGTATTGGACGAATACAAGAACGACCTCGACATTCGTAAGATAGCCTACCTCAAAGGACTTTGGGGAGGTGGCGGACAGACAAAGAAGAACACCAATACAGATGGCATGGCCGCACAAACCATTGTCACCACAGGTGTAGCCCTTTGCGGACAGGACAAGCCCACCCAAGACATGGCACTCTACACCCGTGTCCTTTTCTTGGCTTTCTCAAAGACTTCGTTCAGCCAACAGGAGAAGCGGCAGTATGAGGATTTGGTTTCTACCAGCAATCTCGGTTTGACGCATCTGACCATTGAGATATTAAGCCATCGCGGGCTATTTGAGAAAAATTTCCCGGAAATCTACTCCATCACCAAACGTGAGTTGGCTACCAAACTGGAAAATGAAGCCATCCATGACCGTATTTTCGGCAACTGGGTCATCCCTTTGGCCACCTTTCGCACCTTGGAAACCGCCATCAATGTGCCGTTCAGTTATGCCGAACTGTTTGATACGGCCATCCGTGGAGTACGCAATCAAAATGAACTGGCACAAGAGAGTTCCGAAGTGGCGGACTTTTGGAATATGCTTCAGGGATTCCAGACATCAGGGAAATGCATCGAACAGGCACATTACCGTATCCGGTATTTGAAAGCATTTCGTCCCCTGTCAGCCAGAGAAGATATAGAGTTTCAGGAGGCACGTCCTATCCTCTATCTGAATACGGCAGCAGTGGCTTCATTGTTCAACAGCCGGAACATGAATACCACCGCCAATCGTTCCAACTGGTCTACCATCATATCTTATCTGAAATCGCACTCCTCTTTCTTGGGCTTGAAACAAGACCGTTTCACCATCCTGCTACCGAGCGGATTGCCGGACTATTCGTTTGAGCTGATTAATGGCGAACAAGTAAAGAAAGTAAAAGTCAACCGTCCCAAAGCCCTGTGTTTTGATTACCTCCAACTGAAAGACTCTTTTGGATTGGATTTGGAAACGGAAGTAGTGGCAGATACCCAAGATTCAGAAGATATGTAAAGGTTATTATTGAAAATGCGCATTGAATTATTCAAAAAGCACTGTCGCCAACACTGGAAACCGAATGGCAGATACTAATAAATGAGAAATATTCACGAAATATGAAACTAAAACCGATTATATTCGCTACCTTTGTGCAAACGTTAAACCCGAATGCAATGTTAGTAAACTTCACTTTCCAGAATTTTCGTTCATTCAGAGACGAAAAAACGCTCAGTATGGAAGCGGGTTCAATCAAGGAATTGAAAGAATCTGTTATCCAAAAGGAATCTTACCGCTTGTTGCCGACTGCCGTGATGTACGGTGCAAATTCGAGCGGAAAGAGCAATGTGCTGCTGGCCTTGATGACTATGAGAAGTGTCTTGCTGGGCAGTGTCCGTCTGAACCCTACCGATGAATTATTTTTTCAGCCTTTCAAGTTGGATTTGACCTCGGCCAATGCTCCGACTTCTTTTGAAATCCAATTCCTGCTGGACGATGTAAAATATCGGTATGGATTTGATTATGACAAGACACATATTTGTAAGGAGTGGTTGTATGAGAAGTGTGCCGGACAACGTGAGTTCAACCTGTTCCTGCGTGTGGACAATGAATTTGAAGTGTCCAAGACCCGTTTCCCGGAAGGACTGGGCAAAGAGGGAGCCACCCCCTCCAATCGTCTGTTCGTCTCATTGGTGGCTCAATTAAACGGTGCAAAATCCATGCGCATCTTGGACTGGTTCAATAATTGCAATTACCTTTCAGGAATGGACAGCCAAGGATATGAAGGTTTCACTCTCCAAATGTTCAGTAACCGTTTGGAGGGATGCAAGCAGGCTTTGGAATTTTTCCATCATACCCAACTCGGTTTTAACGAGCTGTTGGTTACTGAAAAGTCATTCTCTGATGAGAGTCTTTCCGGCAAGATGCAAATTCCTGAAGCGTTGCGTTCCAAGTTGGTGGAAGAATTGAAGGGTAAAAAGATAATGGAAGCCAAGACTACCCATAACATCTATGATGAACAAGGCAATGTAAGCGGAATCGGTACGTTTGACAAGGACGAGATGGAATCGGAAGGCACGAAAAAGGTTATCGAAATGTCCGGTCCCATTTTTGACACGCTCAGATTAGGCAAAGTGCTGATTGTTGATGAACTGGATGCCAAATTACATCCTCTTCTCACCCGTAGCATCCTCAAACTGTTTATGAACCCTGAGACTAACCCCCACGGTGCCCAGCTCATTTTTGCCACCCACGATACCAATCTGCTCAATCTTGCTTACCTGCGTCGTGATCAGATTTGGTTTACCGAGAAAGACAAGACTGAATCGTCCGACCTTTATTCCTTGCTTGAGTTCAAGGACGAAAACGGTACGAAAATCCGAAATGACCGAAGTGTGCAAAAGGATTATATCAACGGACGTTATGGAGCTATCCCTTTCCTGAATTAAAATGACATTATCATGGGATTATTACCGAAATATAAGATTGAAGAACTCAAACGTGAGAAACGGGAAGCCAAGGCAGCCAAGAAACGTAAGGAAAACACCCGTTCAAAAATTGTGCGTTTCTTGATTGTCTGTGAAGGCTCACGTACCGAACCCAACTATTTTCAGGCATTGGTCAGAGACAGGTATTCGGAAGTCCGGGATGAAAAAATAGTAGGTGAAGGCAAATCGACCTGTGCACTCGTAAAACGGACACTCCAAATCAAGAATGAACTGGAGCGCAAGCGTCAGTTGCCATTCGACCGTATCTGGGTGGTTTTTGACAAGGATGATTTTACGGACTTCAATGAAGCCATCAAGTTAGCCGCATCCTATTCGTTTCAAAGCGCATGGACGAATGAAGCTTTTGAACTTTGGTATTTCCTACATTTTCAATATCTGGATGCAGGCATCAGCCGACATGACTACATTGAAAAATTGCAAAGTGAAATACGGAAGCATCCCGGATATGAAAACTATGAATACAAGAAGAATGACGCGTCTGTCTATAAGATGCTGACAACTATCGGTAATGAAGATTTGGCCAAGCGGTATGCAGAACGGCTTCGCTCCTTCTTCGAAGGTGATGAAGACTATAAGGAACATAAGCCATGCACAACGGTTGATTTGCTTGTAATGGAATTGGAAAATCCGGAAAAGCTCCTGTAATATCAAGGTATATCATCTGATTTTCAGATAAATAAATTAAAATGCGGTTCCTGCAATACAATTACAGGAGTCGCACTTTAATTTTCAAAAAGACATAAGGCCGTTCATCTACACGCTTATTTTCAACCCTCTGTCATCTATACAGATTGATTACATCCATCCCTTTGTACCGGGCTTCCCTACAAGTATAATATGTGCCACCTTGCGGATTGCCGTCAAAGTAGGCTATCACACCGCTTGTGTGCGCCAGCATATAGTCGTTTCTTTTGAGCAGACATCCTTGATAATAGCGTTCACTCAAAACGATGACCTTATCCGCTTGAGCGATAAACTGTCTATATCTCCTTTGTTCAATGGCAGACCATCGGCTGTACTGTCCCCGAAAGGGAACGGCTGCTATCAGCCGAATATTGGGTAACTCCACTTTGAGGGAAAGGATTGTTTCAGCAGCCAACATATCAAACCCCAGAGCCATGCCGCAATAGAAATTGCGTTTGCCATGTTTGTAAGCATGAGAAATAGCTTTCCTTAGCCGTTCCCTCACTCTATCCATCTGGGACACCGGAATATTCCGATGCCCCGTAAAGGCTATGGACTCAGCCTTTTTCAGTTCAAGTGTTTCCATATTCATTTTACCTTATAATGGGTTCTCGTCAAGAAGATGCCGCCAATCACGTTCGCACCGAAACTTTCAAGTTGGTTGGCATAAGTGGCATAGCTGATGCCTCGTGAGATAACATCGTCAAAAGCGATGATAGTCTTGCCGTTGAACCATTCTTCATCAAACTCTATGATGTTCACCTTGCGGATTTCCTTCTCTAATTTCCGATTTTCGTGTATTGCCAACCGTTCACCGCACACCCTTACATGGTCGTAGCCATTGACAGCACCGGATAGTTCGCACACCCTTTCACAAAACGCTTTGTAACGGAGTTCGTTCTTCTGACGTGTCGATGCCGGAACCGGAACAAAAACGATGTCCCGACACGAATTGCCATATTGCGCCACCATACTTGATGCCGTCATTTGCGCTACCGTTTCAAAGGCTCTTCCATCCTTAAAGTCATAAACCATTTGCCTGTCGGCAATTTCCTTTTCAACCACGTTTCGGATGCGTTTGGGGAAATATTTGCAGAACCATGTCTGCGGCTTTTCCAACTGCTTTCTGATTGTATCGTCCATCTGTGCCATACATTCTGATTGTTTTTCCCTTTTGTCTGCAAGTTTTCAGCTTGCCCGAAGGGATATTTTTTGCATTTCAGAATGCAGGCAGTCAATAAGGCAAATCAAGGAGTGGAAAATACGCTCAACTCGATTGAGGAAGATTTTGTACTACGGATTTGATGTTTGATGATGCCTGTGGCAACTTTGCAAAACAATATCCGGAGAGGCACAGATGAACAGATGGAACATGACACTTTCATTACCTTTCCATTCACGAACATCTGCTTGACAGAAGCATTCCTCGGAATATAAAATGTACACATTTTGAGGTTGACAGCGTTGACAAGCCACAATCTACTGTGTATCAACTATATCAATTTCCAATCCTGCGTTGACAAACGTTGACAAGCGTTGACAAAATTAGGAGCCAATCAAAATATCGGAGCCAAGTGTTGACAAACCACGAGTTAGATTTCTTATTCTTTCTTTTCTTAGAAAGAAGGAATATATTGTATTACAGGGACTTCCACACAGTCTTCGTTGTCTGATTTAAGGCTGTCACCTTTGTCAACGCTGTCAACCCTGAAATATATGCCTTTTTCTATCCGGGAAAAGCACATAGCCCTATTGTCATCTTCCCTAATGGGGCAAATCATTATACGAATTGAGTGGAAGTCCTTCATAGTCCTACAAAATCCCATGATTTCCTACATTTTCCCATGTTTAACCTCTTGTGGAAGCTACTCACCATCAGTAATTTTACAAGAAAAAACGAATTATGGTGACACGGAGATTTATAAATGAGATAGAACCGGAACAGGCTTATTCCATCAGCAAGGCGGCACGTTACCTTGGCGTTCACCGGTGTACAATCTATGCCTATATCAACCACCCGGTTTGCTCGCTACCTTTTATCAAAGTGGAGGGAACAGGGAAACTCATGTTTATCGGAAGCGATTTGATAGCCTACAAAGCAGCAGGTCTGCCCAAGAGGGGACGCAAGCGAAAGAACAGAATCAGTTAATTCCGTTCTTTGGAAGTGTTGCCCATATCGGCTTTCCGCTTATGGCTTCGGAGAGTTCACAAGCAAGCAGCCACGCTTCGGTGCGGATGTCCTCCATATCTGCAACGGCTTGCAAATATCGGCCTGCAGTCAGTACTCCCGACTTTACCATCCATTCTTCGGCACAGATTTCAGGTTCGATGGCATCCACGAAAGAAACGATTTCGGGAACAAGGCTTTCCGTCTTATCGTCCGTTATCTCAGCGGTGAAACTGAAAGGCACACCGCTGAGCGTTTCCCGGTGAAAGTCAAAGCAGAGGTATTCTCCTTTGAACCTTACCGACACATCCCAGCCATTCTTGGCTGCAACCGCATAAATTTTATCATTTATCATTCTTATATTGGGATTATTCGTTATCCGTTGGTTGTCGAATAGTTTTGCCGTACCCAACTTGGATATGGCAAAACCATGTCTGATTTTTTAGTTATCACTCCAGAGCTTTGATTGCATCAAGGAGCGTTTCTATCATCTTTTCCGCTTCCTCCATATCATCCAGCACATTCCTCATGCGATAGGGTGCGCCATTCTTGCCGTGTCCGTTGCTGTCAAGCCACAGATAGGCTTCGCTATCCACGTCAAAACCTTCATAGTATTCCTCCATATCTGTAATGAGGCTGTCAAGGTGGTTGGCTTTCATTGTTGCCGTGAAAGAAAAATCCTGCCCAGCCGGAGTGTATTGGGAAAACTCAAATAGGGTCGAGCCTTTACTTTGCTTGGTGTCCGCATCTACTTTCCACCCCTTATCCTCGGCACACCGGACTATCTTTTCTATCAAATCCTTTCTTCTCATAATAAACTGGTATTGTGTCAGCCGTAACAAAATGCTACGGCTGACGGGTTGTTACTTTACTTTTCAAGTTCTGCCAAAAAGCATTGAAGCCTTTGGTCTTTCAAGTTCCTCAATGGGGTTGGCTGAAAATTCGGTTGTTGCCGTACTTGAAGTTTGCCCAAGCCTTGTGGCGTAAGGTCTAAACTCAGTTCCGACAACTCATTCAACGAGATATACCCATATTCATCCTCCATCAATCCGATGACGATGCCAAAGAGTATAGTGTCCCTGCCGTCCGCTTCGCTTTCAAGAATGAACCAGCGAACCGAACCGAGCGCGAAAATCGCACGACATACGGCATCCTTTCCCTTGCCGTCTTGGGAATAAAGCGGAAAGCCTTTCAAGGCTTCCTGTAGTTGGGTTGTCAATAATCTGCACATATCAATCAAATTCTATTTCGTCCTCATATACTTCTATCTCTGCGCCACTGCTGAACTGCACGATAAAACCCCTTGCAGTTTGGGCGATGATTGTTCCCCTATGGTAGCCACGCCAAGGGGTGATTAATTCGCATTGCCGTCCGTATTCCGGGAAATCTGTATCATTCATAGCACTACTTGTTGAAATTAGGGTCATAAATCAAATCGCTCTCAATCAGACGGGTGTACGCTTCCGATGCAAGCCGCGAAGCCCACTCATTGCGGTCATCGTAAGTACCTTTCTGATAGTCGTATGCCAACTGGCGCATGAAACCGACAAACACCTTGAACATTTGTTGTTGCAGATAGCGGTGCGCTCTGGTCAGTTCCCTGCCGGTATTGTCGGCGGAACACATCCGTCCGTTCACGAAGTTGGCGAACTCTTTGGCAAAAGCCTTGTCTTGTTCGGAGATTGACACTCCTGATAATTCCTGATAGTCCATATTGTTACAATTTTAATTGATTGATTTCAATTCTTTTCCCTTTTGTAAAGCTCCTTTGAGCTTCGTGGTCAGGAGAACCGTTTTTCGTGCAGGGTAATCACTGCGGACTAAAGGGAGAATAAGACAAGTGTGAGTTCAGAGAGTGCAGACGGAATACCCTAATTTTTGAGACACGAGAAAATTTGTGGAAGGCTGCCGTCAAGCCCTCCGAACGAAAGCATTGGCATCACTTGGCGTTTCTCCAGTCCACAGTACCTTTGCACGGATAAAACGTCTCGACCACGATGTTCAAATGATTGTCAGAAAAAGCAGATTTTTATCTTTTCGGAGAGAAAGTCGGCTTTTGCAGACAAATAAACCTATATCCCTAAGACCATTGCCATTGTGAGAACCTGCAAAATGAAACAAAGTGCAGTCTTGCAGGTTTTCTCTATGACAATGGATTTGAGGCATCCTCCAATTACAACGCCAATCAGCAGAAGCTTATTTGGTGTCGCAGGCACGGAATAAGTCTGCTGGTAGTATCTTCCATAATGCCTTGTGATTTTCGACATCGCATGAAATACGATTGGTCGGAAGTTCAGAGACAATATTTGTAGATTAAGCAGTCTAAGTCACAAAAGGGAATCCTACTGTTAAGGCAAAGTTTACACCGTGGGATTTTCATTCAGTTTTATAACATCTAAGTCAAAGTGAATATTCCGAACCTCGTTGCTATGCGAGAACCAACGAAATCACTGGAAATCAACACGCATTTCAACGCATAAAATTGTCCTTTATAATTTCATCAACCATAGTTACCTTCGCAGAAGCAGAAGCAGCTAATCCTTTTTAGGGGATGGTAGGATTTTTAACAACCCTATCATAATTCCCAAAAGGATTAGAATATTATGAAAAAGAGAATGTACTTTCTTTTTAAAATGAAATGGCTTCTGTATCAACTAAAAGAAGCAAATGTTAATCCTTTGGAGTGGCTCTTGGATATGCAGACTCTCATTGAATGGCTTCTATTTGTTTAATGAGGCTTACCATAAACAAACTCTCATAATAATAAGGTGGTGGATTCAATAGTCGAATTTGCCATCTTATTATTGTCAGCCACAATGAAACGAACTGATGCAGCTCTTAAGGAAATGGCGTATTCAACAATTTCTTTACTTATAGATAGTTATTTTTCCACTTTGATAATGATATTGATTGGAAAAACATTACCTTTGTATTAGATATAAAAAGATGTACTATATGGAAAATAAAGATTTGAACCGACTAAAAGTGATATTGGCAGAAAAGAAGCGTACCAATAAATGGCTCGCCGAACAATTAGGGAAAGATCCTGCCACTATTTCTAAATGGTGTACCAATAGTGCACAACCTACATTAGAAAACCTGCTCCAGATAGCCAAATGTTTGGAAGTAGATATTAATGAATTGGTTCGGCAATAAAAGTAGATTATAACTGTATGATGAATAAATACAACAGTCCATATTCGGCAACGATTACGGGATGTGCATTCTTGTATAACGAGTTTGTGCGCATCCTCCCCTTGCTTATGGATGAGAATGTGGCGGAATTACTGAAAGATGAAGTGCAAAACAACCGCATATTGCAAGTAAACTCCCAAAAGGCAAGGCAAACTTTCATAAACGAGTTTAAACGTCGATATAGTGCTGTCCCTGCTTCATTTTGGGCACACTTTGTCACGCTGAGCGAGCCTGCCCAACGGATAGGACTGCTTTATGCTATATTGAAAGCTTACAAACTGGTCTTCGATTTCCATTTCAATGTCACCATCAAGCGTTGGAACTCTGTGGAACAAACTCTTTGTAAGAATGACATCATGAGGGAATTTGGCGAACTGTCTGCAAGGGATGCGTTTGTGGACAGTTGGACCGACAACACCAAGGACAGATGTGCCAGCCAATACCTGACCATCTTGCGCCAGTCGGGATTGTTGCAGGAAAAGACGGATGAGCTTCAAGCCCCTCGACTGGAGACTTCCGATTATGAGTATTATGTGCGTAGCGGTGAAGAGTGGTTCTTGGAAGCCTGCCTGCTTTATCCCTACGAAGTGAACGACATAAAAAAGCAGTTATTATGAAGAGTATGTCTATACAGGAACTATATGACTATCTCAATAGTCCGGAGTTCCAAAACGTGAAAAGTGGAAATATCTTCTACAACTACTATATATATCAGTACCCTGCCGCCAAAGAATATGAAATGCGGAGGCAATTAGTGGTGTTCAAGCAGAACCTTGAACGCCCCACCAGCTTTGTCAATGCCATGCTGTTGGATTTGTTCCAAGTGTTTTGCGACTACTTGAAGGCGGAGAAGTTCGGACCGGACAGTTTGTTCGATGTGACATTAGAGGATGACCGTACACAACCGGACATGGTAACAGCCGAATTGACCAACGAAGCCAATTCTGACAATTTTATCAGCTACGTCCACGACCGCATCGGCCAACATCTTGATGAAAACGACGGACTGAACAAGCCCTACATATTCATCCATGGCATAGGAAAGATGTTCCCTTATTTGAGAACTAACGTATTCCTCACACGCTATGAGAAATACAACGATACGTCGCGTTATAAAATCATCCTCTTTTATCCCGGACACCAAGAAGGCAACTCCTTCTCCCTGTTCGATACATTGGAAGATGCGCACACCTATCGCGCCACCTTATTAGTCAACAAATAAATCCATACCGAAATGAAATTCAAAGAGCTATACGAAAAAGGACTCGACCGGAAAGTGAACCCTGCCGTTTCCGCATCCGATTTGAGCGAAGACACTGTTCTCACCGAAATCGTGGAATATGTGTTCACACAAGAGATTATTGTCAACCTGTACAACATATTGACCAACATCAAGCTGAACCAAGGCAGCCATGTCGGTATTTGGATTAACGGCTACTATGGTTCAGGTAAGTCACACTTCCTGAAATATGCCAGCTATTGCTTGTCAGACAAATATAGTGAAAAGGCTTTTACCCGGTTGATGGAAGCTACCCAAGAGATGCTGCTCAGCGAGAAAGATGCCACGGAGCTTGAAAAAGCCGGTGTATCCCTCTCCGAATTGAGTGCCCTTAAAAACTGGTATGTAAACAAGGCGGAAGTGGAAATGGTGATGTTCAACATTGGCGATGTACACGATGCCAACGTAGAACGCACCAACACCTTTACCACCATCTTCTGGAACCAGTTCAATGCGAAGCGTGGATACAACTCCTTCAATCTTCCGATGGCGCAATATCTGGAGAAGGCACTGGATGATGACGGAAAGTTCGAAGAGTTCAAGGAGTATGTCAGAGCCAAGGGATACGACTGGGAGCGCAATATCTCGCGCTTTGCAGCCGGACGACTGGACTTGGCGTTACAGATGGCGAAAGAAGTGGATTCAGACCTTGCCATCGACGTAATTCGCGAGCGCATCAAGAATAACGACATCAATGTTTCAGTGGAAGCGTTTGCCGCCGAAATGAAAGAATACATCGAGCGCAAGAACAACCGCAACTTCCGCATCCTCTTCTTCGTGGATGAGGTGAGCCAGTTCATCGGTGAGCATCGCGACCTGTTGCTACAGCTCCAGTCGCTGGTGAAACGGCTCGACGAAGTATGCGAATCGCAAGTGTGGATTTCGTGTACCGCCCAACAGACCTTGGAAGATGTGGTGAAGAATGTGGGTGGTAGCGATACCAATCCCGAAGACGAGGTGGGAAAGATTCTCGGCCGTTTTGAAGTCCGTGCCTCTTTGCAAGGCACCAGTCCCGAATACATCACGCAAAAACGTATATTGGACAAGAAAGGCGAAGTGGAGATACAGTTAGGCGAACTCTTTGAGGAGAAGAAAGCCATGCTCGATGCCCAGTTCATCCTGCCCAGTACCTACCAATCCTATAAGAACAAGGAAGACTTTGCCGCTTTTTATCCCTTTGTGCCCTATCAGTTCCAACTGATTATGAAGGTGCTCAATTCCTTTGTGGATATGAACTATGTGGACAAGCAGGTGAAGGGTAACGAACGTTCGTTGCTCAATATCACCTTCTCCATAGCCAAGGAAACCGCCGAATGCGAGGTGGGCGAATTTGTTCCGTTCGACCGTTTCTTTGGTGCCATGTTCCAAGGCTCCATGCAGCACCTTGGCCAACGAGCCATGTCCAACGCTCGGCAGGCATTGGAACTGATTGACGATGAGCAGAAGCAGGCATTCTACCGCCGCGTGGTCTATGTGCTCTTCATGGTCTGCAACCTGTCGGATGCCGACAAGCAAAGTTTCTCGGCTACCATCGACAATATGGTCACCCTGCTGATGACCAAGGTGGATGCCAACAAAGCTGCCATCAAGGAAGAGGTGTCGCAAGTGCTTTCGTTCCTGATGGATAAGGCGGTGATACGCAAGATTAAGACCGATAATGGTGCTGAAATCTATGAGTTCTATACCGAAGAAGAGTCGAAAGTGGCTCAGATTATCAAGAACCAACGGGTGGACAGCAATACTTATACCGAAGAACTCTACAAAATCATCTACGACCATTTCGGTTTCTCCGCTTCTACCAATAAAGAGAACTTTGCTACCCGCTCGTTCAATGTGGGTGGCAATGTGGATGGTAAGAATATCCTTTCCAACAATCCGGATGTGGTGGTGAACTTCCTCACCACGGCAGTCACCGATTCGCCCGACCAGTTTGCTTTTACCAATCAAGCCAACCACTTGGTGTTCTTCCTCTATCCGCTCTTCAAGGACAATCAGGAACTTCGCCAAAACTTCTTAGACTATTGCCGAGTACAGTGTTTCGCGCAGGAACCGGCCATTAGCGAAGAACGTCAACGCACCAAGCGGCTCTTCCAAGACCGTGCCAAGGAAATGTATCAAAAGGACATCCGCCCCAAGTTCCGCGACTTGCTCGACAGTTGCTCCGTTATCTCCGGGCAGGAGATTCTTCCGCAATCCGTATTGGGCACGGCTAAGAATAAGGAGCGTTACAAAGCAGCCATGAACCGCCACTTGCAAAACCTGTATAGTTTCGCCGCATTGGTCAATGGTGCTGAGTTTCCCAAAACCGCCGGTGAACTTCCTGCAAAAATACTTCGTCCCATCGAAGCTACTTTGATGGAAACGCCATTGTCAGTACCCGAAAAGAAGGTAAAGGACTATCTCGACCGTTCGCCCCACGATGTCACCGTGGCAGATGTGGTGCGCCAGTTTGCCAAAGTGCCCTACGGCTGGGCAGACAGTTGCAGCATCTATGTGGTAAACGAACTGGTTCGCCGCCACCTCTATGCGTTCAACTATAACAACAATCCCAATGTGAGCCGTGAGGAGATAGCTCGCAATATTGTGCGCGAGTCCAACCGCTTCACCATCGAACCTGCCAAAGCCATTTCGCAAGACATCTTGAACAACTTCATCGAAGCGTGGAAGCACATTTTCAATGTGGTCAGCATCAAAGGAAGCAACGACTATACCGAACTGTTCCGTAACTGCAAGGAAACGCCGGACAGTGCGCTCAACAGCTTGCTGAAGAATTACCGCGAACTCAACCACCAAGTGGGCAGCCAAGCCTTTGCCCGCGTGATTGACGAAGCCATCCGGTTGCTGGAACAATGGACTGCCATCCGCGACCCGAAAGAGTTTTTCCAAACCCTCACCGAAGCCCGCGACAGTGCTGCCACCCTGTTTGACCGATGCAAGAGTGTACGCTCGTTTGTGGAAGATCAATATCCGATGTTCCAGAAGATAACCGCCTTCCTCGATGCCAACCGCGACAACTTCGCATTCTTGCCTGACGACCAACAAGAGGCATTGCAACACCTGAAAGCCATCACTGTCGATGAAGAACCTTGGGACAAGATGCCTGCCTACAACAAGATGAAACGAAACTTGGAAGGTCGCTTGAGCGAATGTAAGGAGGCACTGATAGCCACTGTCAGAGCCAACTATAACAAGGCTTTTGATGAACTGGAAGAATATGCCAAGAGCGTCAATGTGAGCCGTGACAAGTTTGCCCAGCGTGATGCCACCATCATGCTCAAAACAAATACGCACAACCTCTATGCCTTGCAAGCCAATGCCAATATCTCGGAGTTCTACGAACAACAGACAGCACGCATCAATGCAGCCATCCCCAGACCGGAATCCAAACCGGTGCAGCCCTACGACAAACCTGCCAACGAAAATGGCGGTAGTGTGCGCGAAACTCCCGTTTCCCGTATGCGCAAGGTGGTGCATTTGGACACCCATTATAATACCCCCATCCGCACGGAAGCGGACATTGACCGTTACTTGCAGGGATTGAAAGTCAAGCTGATGCAATACATCGGTGGCGACAATGACATAATCATCTCTTAATACGAAATCGTATGGATACAAACAGACTCAAACGCTTCGCTACCGAAGCTCGCAATATATTGATTGGCGGTGTGGTGCAACGCCTCGCTGCCTTGGGATTCCAGCCCGATGGCACCACCATCGAAAAACCCGAACTGATGGGCGGCGGTGCCGTCTTTATGGGAGAAGTGCAAACGGAAGATTTCTATCACCAATGGATGTCGCTCCAAGCACAAGTGCAACGCCGTTCGTTCCGCGAGGTGGCGGAAGAGGCTGCCTATACGTGGTTCAACCGCTTGGTGGCCATCCGCATCATGGTGAAGAACGAACTGGTGCCTGCCGTGTTGGAATATGAGAGCGAAGAGGTACGCATCCCGCTCATCGTGACCGAAGCCCGCCAAGGACGCTTGCCGCAGATGGACGAGGCGCAACGCCGGAAGTTGGATGCCCTGCTTCTGAACGATGCCTTGACGGACGAGCAGTTTGCCCTGCTCATCGTGGCTTACTGCCACAGCAACCCCCTCATCCAAAAGTGCTTCGGTGCTATCTCCGACTATACCGAACTGCTGCTGCCCGGCAATATTCTGAAGAGCGACGGTTTCATCGACCGCCTCAATGCCGACGATTATATCACGGATGCCGACTACCGCTCGCCCGAACTCATCGGCTGGCTCTACCAGTTCTATATCTCCGAGCGCAAGGACGAGGTGTTTGCCAAGAAAGGGAAGTTTGCCGCCGACGAGATTCCTGCCGCCACGCAAATCTTCACCCCCAACTGGATTGTGAAGTACATGGTGCAAAACACGGTGGGGCGCATCTATCTCGACAACAGTCCGTATTCGGACATTAAGGAGGGAATGGAGTACTTAGTGGAGCCTGTCGAACCGACTCCTGCCGACAGTATCTATCAGCTTGACGATATCTGCGACCTGAAAGTGGCAGACCTCGCTTGCGGTTCGGGCCATATCCTCAACGAGTGTTTCGACCTGCTCTATCAGATTTATATGGAAGAGGGTTACAACCGCCGTCAGGCCGTGGAGCACATCTTCCGCCACAACCTCACGGGCATAGACATAGACCTCCGTGCCAAGCAGCTTGCCACCTTTGCCCTGCTGATGAAGGCTTGCCAAAAGGAGAAAAGCTTTGCCGACGGACATTGTATGCCGAGGGTACTAGTGATGCCCGATGTAAGCCGCTACACATGGCTCGACCTCAACGGTCACTTCTGCTCCGCGCTGGGCTTACAAACGGACGAGGCCATCAGCAAAGAGCTGGAGGCTGCCTTCACGCTGATGGAAGATGCCGACAGCTTAGGCTCCATTATGAAGTTCGACATCTCTCCCCGCACCCGCGAGTTCTTGCTGGAAGCGGTGGACGAACAGGCAAAACAACAGAAGTTCACGGATTCGTTCAAGCCGCTGATGGAGGGCTTTGAAGTGATATTGGCATTGACGGAGCAATATGCGGCATTAGTGATGAATCCGCCGTATATGGGTGGTGGTAATATGAACGAGGTACTGAGTAGGTATGTGAAGGATAACTATGAGGATGCAAAAGCCGACCTCTTCTCCGTATTCATGGAAGTTTGTATCGACCGCTTGCTGCAGCACGGCAAGTATGGCATGATAAATATGCAGAGTTGGATGTTCCTCTCTTCCTTCGAGAAACTGCGCAAGCAAATACTCGACAACTATTGCATAGAGAGCATGCTTCACCTTGGTCCCCGCACCTTCGATGAACTGAGTGGCGAGGTGGTTCAAAACACGGCTTTTATTATCTCAAAGCATACTTCCGACATGGGCGGAACTTACTTTCGCCTTGTGGAAGGAAAAAATTGTGCTGACAAAGAGCGGATGTTCTTGCAGGCATTGGAGGAGCATACGGTTAAGGTGTATTATCCCAATGTGCCGCAAAGAGACTTCGAGAAGATTCCGGGATGCCCGATTGGATATTGGGTGAGTGAGAAGATGATTGAGGCATTTGAAGGTGAAAGTGTTTCAAATTTTGGTATAAGTGATGGCCAAAATATAACAGGAGATAATAATAAATATCTTCGATTAATTTGGGAAACGGCTTCATCAAAAACAGGTAAGAACTTCAAATGGGTGCCTATTGCAAAAGGAGGAAGTTTTAGAAGATGGTATGGTAATATAGATACTGTAATCAACTGGTCAAACGAAGCAAGAGAAGATTATAGATTGAATCCCGTTGCAAGAATACAGGATGAATATTTGTGGTATAGAATAGGCATAACATGGAATCTCATATGTAGTGGTGGAGGTACAGGTTTTAGATTATTAACAGAAGACAATCTATTTAATAAAGCTGCACCAACGATAATTATGAAGGAAGAGCATTTTGACAAAACAAATTTCATCTTAGGCTTCCTAAATACAAAAGTAGTTAGACTAATTCTGAATATTATGAATCCTACCTTTAATACAAACATTGCTGAAGTATTTAATTTAGGCATAAAATTCAAAAATGAATCTATGATACTCGATATCGTTCATCAAAACATCTCTATCTCCCGCCTCGACTGGGACACCCACGAAACCTCTTGGGACTTCCGTCAGAACGAACTCATCACCTTAATAGGACAATCCGATGAAGAACTCACTAACATTGAGGCGCAGACTAAAGACGTTAGCGGCACTGCACAAGGCAGTGCAGTATCACAGCAACAGCCCGTGCAGCAACACTGCATTAACGATGCAGCAAAAGACATCTCTATAGGAAGCGGCGGAAACGTCAGGTTAAGCGACCTCGTGGACAAGTATCACCGCAAGTGGGAAGCCCTCTTCAGGCAGCTCCATGCCAACGAAGAAGAACTCAACCGCCAGTTCATCGACATCTACGACCTGCAAGATGAGCTGACACCCGATGTGCCTTTGGACGAAATCACCATCCTGCAACAGGGAGAAATTTCGATTGAGAAAGAAGCATATATTATAGATAATGACGGGAATAGACTAATAGATAATGACGGGAATGGATTTGTAATAAACTTGGCTTATCCCGAATTAGAATGGCACGATGATGTAATTGTGAAACAACTTATCAGCTATGCCGTAGGTTGCATGATGGGGCGTTACAGCATCGACCGTCCGGGTCTCATCCTTGCCAACCAGGGCGACGGGAAAGCCGAATACGAAGCCCTTGTGCCGGGCAGCCGTTTCGTCATCGACGACGACGGCATCATCCCCCTCATGTCTGTCAACAACGAGCTGGCCGACCACATCACCCTCCGCTTCAAGACGTGGCTGGGCATTGCCTTTGGCGAGGAAACACTGATGGGAAATATCAACTTCGTGGAGCAAGCCTTGGGCAAACGCTTGGAGGATTACTTCCTGAAGGGCTTCTGGAAAGACCACAAGAAGATGTATCAGAACCGCCCCATCTATTGGCTCTTCAGCTCGAAGAAGGGTGCTTTCCAGTGCATCGTGTATATGCACCGCATGAATGCCTACACCGCCGAGAAGGTACGCACCGGGTATCTCCTACCCCATATCGAGTGGCTGATGGCCCGCCAAGAGGAACTACAAGCCAATGCCGCCAACCTCACTAACCGTGAGCGCAAGGAAATGGACAACATCGACAAGCAGATAACCGAGTGCCGCGAATATCACGACCGCCTCCACTTAGTAGCCGACCGACAAATCGCCTTCGACCTTGACGATGGTGTGGTGGTGAACTATGCGAAGTTTGGGGATGTATTAATGAAGTTGAAATAAAAACTCATAAGAAAAATGGATAAACAGCAAATATCAAATTTACTACATATACAACAAGCTTATCAAAACAATCGTTTGGTTATCTTTGTTGGTGCCGGGGTTTCAAGAAACTCTGGTGTTCCAACATGGAATGAGCTAATTGATGCTATGAAATCAGAATTGCCTGTTGACCTCATTGGAGAAAATGATGCCTTGAAAATAGCACAACTCTATAAAGACGCAAGAGGAAATAAAGAATACATGGACAAAGTAAAAGAAGTTTTACTTTTCAATAAAGCCACTCCTAATCGATTGCATGAAAGCATATTGTCATTAAATCCTTGTCACATCGTCACAACAAATTATGATGATTTAATAGAACAGGAAATTCAGAATGAATACGACCAATACACTATTATCAGAGAAGACAAGGATATTCCACAGATGGTATATCCTAATTCTTTGATAAAGATGCATGGGGATTATATAACAAACAATATTGTATTAACAGAAACAGATTATTACAACTACAAGAATAATTTTCCTCTTATTCGCGCCTTTGTACAATCTTTGTTTGCAAGCAATCTTGTGCTGTTTGTTGGCTTTTCATTTGCAGATTTAAACCTCAAAATAATTCTTGATGAATTAAAAGGTATATTGTCAGACCATATGCAAAGAGCTTATCTACTATCTTGCGATGAGCCTAATTATACAATCAGAAATTACTTTGAGAACAAGGGTGTTAATGTCGTTTATTTTAGCGAAAACGATATCGATTCGATAAAAGGTTCAGGTTATCCAGAAGTGCAACTTAGTGCCAAAGGGCGGTTAATGGATAAAATACTATTTGCGATTAAAAACTACAGCTCTATATCCAAAGATGATATAGCAAGCTATGTATATAACCAAATTAAACCATACTGTAAGGAAATGCGCTCATTTGGAGATGGGTTGAGGTATTTTTTCCCTGATTATTCCAATATGGCATGGCATACTCATTCTACTGGAGTGCAAACTTTCTTGCAATATTTTAAAGAACTAAAAGAAACGGTTAAATACAATCAAGGTAAAAGGCATTTTTTGCATAATCACCCTGATATTGACTTGGAAACTTTACTAAAGTTGGCTTACTATAATTATCTAAGCGAGATTGACGAAATAGAAATTCTTGATGATAAGTTCAATGAAAATTTCCATAGATATATTCCGCCAACAACGATTCACTATTTGCACAAGTTCGATTTCACAACAATGAAAGAACGAATATTGCTATTGCGTTCATCGGCACTCCAATGCAGTATTGATGATTTGGAATATCCTTTCTCACTGTATCTCCTAGGTGATTATTCGGAGGCTCTTAAACAATATGCTAAATTGCTACCCCTATATTGGAATAGACAGAAATATATATTGTATTTCATTTGTAGATATAATATGTGGTCAATACGCTACAATGTGAAATGGCAGAAAGATTTTGACATAACAGTTGATATTGAACAAGAATTGCAATTAGCATTAGATACTGATTTAGAAGAAGTGTTAAATAAACTTCCTCTTGATTGGGAGATAAAAAAGATATTCCAGGATTTGATTTCTTACAGATCTATTGGTAATCACTTGGTAAAAACTGAACATCTCAGAGAAGAGATTTTCCAACACAAAAAGTTAGCAGAAAGAGGAGGAGGCTCAGTCAATAGTGACATTTCAATGTTACTTGGTATATATCAGCGTGAAAATTTGTTTTGCGTGGCAAATTATATAATTTGTGACAACAATAGCTATTTCAAATCTCTTTGTAACAATACAGCATTAGGCATTTTAAATAGTTTCTCAACTCCTTCAAATATAATATTTAAGGGGTTCTTTACGTCTACAAGGATAGAATTGTTAGATCAATTTATGCTTGAAATGCTAATATTTGATATGAATAAGAAAAATCTTGATTCAATATTAAAAGGATATGATATTGAGGTGTTAGTATTTGATGAATCAGGTCTTGACTATATCAATTCGTGCTTAAATGGACTTTCTGAATCAAAGCATTATCTGTATAAAAATGACGAGGCATTTTATAAGCCTTTATGCAACTTATTGCTTTTAATTTCTAAATCTCAAGCAGAGGGGATAAATAAGGATATATTATACGAGGTATTACTCAAATATTGGAGATTTGAACTTCATATAGGTTCTAAAATTATGCGGGATCTTATTAGGCGATATAATCCATCACAGGAAGTTGCAAATAAATTAATCAGCAAGATGTTGTATCATTCATACGAAGCAAATGATTATATAAGTTGCATTGAAAAGCTAACATCTTTCACCTCTGATTTTACAGATATTCATATGGATTTTTTCAAAGAGAACGACAACATTGTTAATCTATTAGTTGTATATCCTATATGTTCAGATGAACAAAAGCCTATGATTCAATCTTATTGTATGGATAATATTAAAAAGTTTGGAGATTATATTTGTTTCATCCTTTACAACCAAATAGTTCCATCATCGGACGATAGATTCAAAGAACTATATGACAAATGTAACAAGAAAATTAGCGAACATCATTGTTATGCTCTTGCACAAATGAGAAAAAAATCTATATTTGAGATATTTCACACACTAATTGATGATATAGCAATTTCTAATGAGTGTTTAAAATTTTTCTTATCACCTGATGACTACAAAAACTTTGAAGAAGTAAATATTGATTGGATTTTTAAATTTAGTCAACCGGATAGGGAAAGACTTTTTAAAAACGATGTGTATAAGAATAAACTCAAAGAATACATCAATACCAATTGGTGCAGTAAAAATGATAAAGAATACCTCATTAGTCTCTTATAAAAAGGATAACATATTATGACAACTGAAGATATACTACGGCTCAGAGACCTCGGCGAGGTGAGCAAGGTGCAGTTCAAGGAACGCATCTTGGATAAATACGACATAGGCTGCGAGTTGGTTGCCATGAGCAACTTTCGCGGAGGCCAGCTTGTGATTGGTATCAATGACAAGACGGGAGAGTTTAATCCCTTGTCGTATGCTGAGGTGCAGGAAATCACCAATATGCTTAGCAATATGGCTTCGGAGAATGTGGTGCCCGGCATTTTGCTCGACATCGACACTGCAACGGTAGAGGGTGGCAGTGTGGTTATTGCAACCATCAAAGAGGGAAACAACAAACCTTATCACGACAACAAGGGTATTGTCTGGGTAAAGAATGGTGCAGACAAGCGCAAGGTCTTTGACAATGCAGAGTTGGCAGAAATGATGTCTGAGTGTGGCAGCTTCGCCCCGGATGAAGCCGTGGTGAAAGATGCGACATTGGATGACCTTGACGAAAACACGCTCAAAGTGTTCCTGCAAAACCGATTCGCTACCGTGTTGGAAAAAAAAGGGATGATAGGCGATGCGATGCGTGAAGCTTCTCTTGATGAAGTGGCCAATGCCATTGCCAAGGGGCATAACCTGAATAAGCTGATGCGCAATCTGCGCTTCCTCCGTCCCGATGGTAGCCTGACGGTAGCAGCCATGCTGTTGTTTGGTAAATATACCCAACGTTGGTTGCCTGTAATGACAGCCAAGTGTATCAGCTTTGTAGGAAATCGCGTAGGAGGCAACCAATTTCGGGACAAGGTGAACGATGCAGACATGGAGGGAAACCTATTGCATCAGTTTGAGACCATCATGTCTTTCTTCACCCGCAATCTTAAAAACGTGCAGGTAGAAAAGGAATTCAATTCGTTGGGCAGGCTTGAAATTCCCTATACCAGCTTGGTCGAGTTTGTAGTGAATGCGCTTGTCCACCGTTCGCTGAACTGGAATGCGCCTATTCGCATCTTTATCTTCGACAACCGCGTGGAGATACATAGTCCGGGCATACTGCCCAACGGTTTGCAAGTGGAAGACATTACCAATGGGACATCCATGCCTCGCAATAACTTCCTGTTCAATAACGCCATCTATCTTCTGCCCTATACTGGAGCAGGTACAGGCATCCAACGCGCCTTGGAGGATGGATTGCAAGTGGAGTTCAAGAACGATGAGCGGACACATGAGTTCCTGATTACGGTAATGAGAAAGGAGGGCTTAGACACCGACTCAGACACTCTGACACTCGACTTAGACACTGAAGAGGGATGCCCTAACACTACCCCTAACACAAAAAACGAATGCCCTAACATAACCCCTAACACAGAAGGCGAATGCCCTAACACTATCCGTCCTAAACTTAGTAATAAGCAAAAGGATATTGTGAATTTCTGTAGTGTACCCAGAAGCAGTAGGGAAATCTTAGAAAGAGTGGGTGTGAAATACCATAATACAAATATCAAAAAGTATGTAACTGATTTGGTTGATGCCGGATATTTAGAAAGAACTATTCCAGGGAATCCGTTTGACATGAATCAAAAATACAGAAAGAAATGACAGTAATAGACAAGATATATAGTTACTTCGATAGAGAACCAGACTTGAAGGTGCTTTTCATCTTTCACGATGACCTTCTGGCGGTGGATCTCGCGGAAGCGGCATGGAAAGAGGGTTACCGCTATGTGGAGTTCAAAGGAGACTGGTTTACCACTAAGTACAACTTAGACACTGCATGGGCGAACGACAAAGTGATTCTCTATTTCCAGCAAGAATCTCCGTTGCAAAAGAAATCGTTGCAAGAGATATTCCCGCTGATGGATGTGTTAACTGCCAATATGGAGTATCACCATCAGGACTATGCCGCCTATATGCAGCAATATGGGTTGCCCGCCACCATGACCACTTTTGTGGAAAAGAACATCCGGCAGTTGCAGTCGGACAAAATGCTCCGGTTGCTACAAAGCTATTATGCCGACAAGAGTATTTCACTCGACATCGCAGTCCGAGCGTTCCTGTCCTTATACTTGGGGCAAAGCCGTGTATTGGATTGGGACAACCTCATCCTGAGAGTCTTGTTCCAAGGGCGAAGTGCGGAACGAAGTAAGCAGACCGACTTCTACGTGAAGTTGAGAAACGCACCGATGGTAAAGAAGGCCTTGGATGAGAAACTGGAGAGCATCTTCGGCTGCACGGTAGATGACAATACGGAAGTGAAGGTGAAGAGGTTGATAGAGACATTCAAATATAATGCCATCATCCAAAACCTTGCCCCCATCTCGGCAGACGACTACAAGGGGGATCGCATCAATGACTCCATCGCCTTGCAACAAATGAACCGCATCTTGGAACTGGCCCTCAGCCATCCCAAAACAGCAGAGGCATTGGCAGAGGTGATAGATGAATTGGGAACAGACATACAAGACGACAATATCATACGGTGGTATGGCGTGGATGCCAACTACTATTATATCACCCACGGACTTTGCCTGCCCATACTTCGTACCCTGATGGAGAATACCCTGATGGATGATCCAAAGAAAGTGATGGGAAGGTTGGAAGAACTGATGGTGAAACATTGCGATAACGGCGAAATCAGTGGCGTGATGGATTACGATGTATTGGTGGCACGTTACTATGAATGTGCCTTATCGTTGGGTTCTATCACGCTGAATCAGCCGGACGATTACATTGAGAAATACCAAAACGAGCATTACTTCATCGACCAACTGTATCGGCAATCCATGGAGTGCTTCTACAAGATAAGTCCTACCATTGTCCTTTACGAAGCTGTGCAAAAGGTGAAGCAAAATCTCGATTTGCAGTATGCCAAGCTCTGCAACCGCATCAATTTGGAATGGATGCGTTGCGTGAAGGAAGCCGGGGGCATGACAGCCCTGCATGGCCTCCGCCAACAGGATTTTTATGACAGCCTGATTAAAGGAATACAGAAGAAGGTGGTGGTGATTGTAAGCGATGCCCTCCGCTATGAAGTGGCACAAGAGCTTATCGGGAAATTGGCGGCACGAAAGCATATCGCACACTTGAACGTAGGAATCGCCATGCTGCCCACGGAAACAAAATTCTGTAAGCCGGCATTGCTCCCGCACCGCACCCTACGATTGTATGCCGAAGTGGACGGGACACAAAACATGGGGGTGGACAACCGCATATTGGACACGATGGACAAGCGAACCGAGCAGGTGGATGCTTACCGACAAGGGGCTATCTGTGTGAACTATAAGACGGTGGCGGAGTATGAGCAAACCAAGAATCGGGAAATATTCAAGCACCCATTAGTGTATGTGATGCACAACACCATCGACGACAAGAGTCACGGGGCTACGGCAAAGGATATTGTGGAAAATTGCCGGAATACCATCAACGAACTGGAAATGCTGGTGCATAAGATACACGAAACATACAACGTGACCGAAGTGTATATCACCGCCGACCACGGTTTCTTGTTCAACGACCAGGCATTTGAAGAGAAGGACAAGCACAAAGTGACCGAAGCTGCATTGGAAAAAAGCAGCCGATATTACCTTACGCAATCTGTGGCATCTGTGCCCGGCATCGTGAAGTTCCCATTAGCAGAGGTTTCGGGCATGGAGGCTGACGGTGTGTATGTGGCGGTGCCCGAAGGAACCAACCGATTGCAAGCTCCATCGGGTGGCTATCGATTTGCACATGGCGGTGCTTCCCTGCAAGAGTTGCTGATACCGGTCATTGTCAGTCGCCAAGAAAGAGAAAACACCAAACCATCGGTGGGTGTCATGGTGCTCGACAGGAATCTTTCCATTCAGGCTTCGCGCCTCCGCTGCAAGTTGTTGCAGACCGATGCGGTAAGCATGGAGAGAAAAGCACGAACCATAAGGGTTGCCCTATACCACAACGACCGTGCCGTCACTCCCGTAAAGGAATTTGTATTGGACAATACGGATGCTTCACTGGATAACCGCAAGGTGTTGGTTGACCTCACGCTGAACCAGAACGTCAATGCCAAGGTGCTGCAACTGAAGGCGTATGATGTAACCGACGACTTGAATCCTCTGATAAAAGAGAATGTAACGAACAATACACTGATTGCTAATGACTTTGATTTCGACTAATTATGGACTTACAAGATAAAGTGATGGATGCCTTTGTGGGCAAGGTGGTTCGCAAGGATTTGGCTTTCCTCGTAAAAGGAGGATTGCCGGTGCCTACCTATGTGTTGGAATACCTGTTAGGGCAGTATTGTGCTAGCAACGAGGAAGAGATTATCACGGAAGGGCTAGAAAAGGTAAAGAAAGTAATCCAAAACAATTATGTGCATCGTGCCGATGCCGAAGCCATCAAGGGAACTATCCGTGAAAAAGGGAGACACCGTATCATTGACAAGGTGACGGTAACGCTCAATGAAAGGTCGGATGAGTATCATGCGCATTTTGCCAACTTGGGGTTGAGTAATATTCCTATTGGTACGCAATATGTGACCTCCAATCCCAAGTTGCTTTCGGGCAACGGAGTGTGGTGCATTGTCACTATCGGGTATATTCCGGGGGAAGATGTCAAGGTGCGTTGGGAAATTCAGACGCTCAAACCGGTACAAATATCCAATGTGGATGTACAAGAGTATATCGAACAACGGCAATGCTTCACCACAGAAGAATGGCTCGACTTTATGATGCACACCGTGGGACTAAACCCGGAAAGGTTCAACCGAAGGGAGAAGTTGATTACGTTGGCAAGGTTGCTTCCCCACGTGGAGAATAATTTCAACTTTATGGAACTCGGTCCGAAGGGAACCGGAAAGAGCCATGTGTTTCAAGAGCTGTCGCCATACGGCGTACTGGTAAGCGGTGGTGATGTAACCAGTGCCCGCCTCTTTGTCAAGATGAGTGGCAACAGGGAGATACTGGGCTTGGTGGGCTATTGGGATGTGGTAGCATGGGACGAGTTTGAACAGCAGAAAGGTCGTTCGGTAGATGCGGTGTTGATTGATACCATGCAAAACTACCTTGCCAACAAATCGTTCAACCGAGGCAAGGGTACGCACGAGGCTTCGGCATCTATGGTATTCGTGGGCAATACCAAACACACCGTGCCTTATATGTTGAAAAACAGCCATCTGTTCGAGTCCATTCCTACGGCTTTTATTAAAGGAGCCTTCTTAGACCGCATCCATCTGTACAATCCCGGTTGGGAGATCAAGATGCTGAAAAAAGACAGCTTCTCCAAAGGTTACGGATTGATAACAGACTATATAGCCGCCGTGCTCCACGAGTTGCGTAACAATGACCTCACCGCTCTGCTCAAAGAGTATGCACAATTTGACGGTTCACTTTCGGAACGCGACCACTTGGCTATCCGCAAGACATTCTCCGGTATGGTAAAACTCATCTACCCGGATGGAAAGATGACAGACGAAGAAGCGTATGAACTGATTGACTTTGCCGCTGAAAGTCGCAAGCGCGTAAAAGACCAACTTTATATCATTGATGAAACTTTTCTGGCCGAACCTGCAAAGTTCACATACATCCGTAAGAAGGATGGCAGGGAGTTGAATGTGGAAACTTTGGAACGGATAAATAATGAAACCGTCATGCCCGAGGTCAAGGAACAGGATATGGCTGATATGGTTGCAGAGGAAAGTCTTAATGATACCAGCCAAAGAAAGCCACGCCCACGCATCGCCCCATTGCAGGAGAAGAATCTTTCTTTCCGTTTGGGACAGACCGGAGTTACTTATCAATCGCTTTTTGCAGACTATCTGAAAGATGCTACCGAAATAACGATTGAAGATCCGTTCATCCGCACCAGTTGGCAGGTAAAGAACCTGATGGAGTTCCTGACCATGCTGATTGACACTCGCGATGTGGATGACCTTAAAGTCCATCTGATCACCAACGAGGAAGAAAGTAAGATTCCCGAACTGATAGACAAACTGGATGATATTAAGGATGACATGACGGAGTATGGCATCGAGTTCGATTATCACTTCCGCGACTTCCACGACCGTTGCATCAAAACGGACACAGGTTGGGTCATTTCGTTAGGCAGAGGATTGGACATTTATGAAAAGTATAGCCCTTATTCTGTTGCTGCAGCCCGTCCGGGCAAACGCAAGTGCAAGGAATTTATGGTTACATTTACGAGAGACAATCTTGATAATAAATAAGGAGTATTGCCTATTCAAAATTTCACTGCATAATAGAACGTATCACTTACCAGCAACTCAGCCAATCTAATTAAGACAGAGATATGGCAAGGAATCTATTAAAAACAGGTGTGGTAGCCATATGGTTTTGTTAGAAGGAACTATTTTTATAATGACTGAGTGATTTATTGTTGAGTCATTTTTAGCGAATAAAAAGAGGTATATTATGAACACAAGACAATACATGATAGTAGATTTAGAGAGACGTGGCGATAAGCGAATGTTTATTACCGAGCAAGTTTCCTTTATCAGCGAGAACAAGAACGGCCTTTGGGCAGTTCGGTTCTCGTCCTCTCCTCGTGTGTTCAATTACAACAAAGCCCGTCTGCTATTCTTTACCAATCCAAAAAACATAGATTTCAGCGAAAAAGGATTGTATATCAATAATAGGCACATCAACAATGTGGTAGATGTATTGCAGTTTTCTGACACTCGTCATACATTCTATCGAGTGACCTATGCCAATGGTTACTACGAGAATTTTGAGGAAAATGAGGTCTATATCACCCGTACCTCCATTGACAAGAATGGTGGTTCCACTTGGAACTATTTGTGTAAATTGGCTACTGAGACTGGTTTAATGACAGAGGATGAAGATAATATCCTCTCCAAACAATATGACTTGGTAGATACAATGCGCGATAATGTGCCTTTGGCGCAATACCTTGGTAATAAGACGAAATTGGCAACTTACCATTTGCCCAAGCAGGTTTATTATCCATTTGGATGCAATGCCAGCCAAAAGTCTGCGGTAGAGAAGGCATTGACACATCAGGTGAGTATCATACAAGGGCCTCCGGGAACAGGTAAGACACAAACGATTCTCAATATCATAGCGAACTTGCTTGTGGCAGGAAAAACTGTACTTGTCGTATCGAACAACAATTCAGCCGTAGAAAATGTGGCAGAAAAGTTGGAGAATGAAGGTCTTGGTTTTATCGTGGCCAAGCTCGGTAGCACCAAGAATAAAGAGACGTTTATTGCCAATCAAGTGGGTTATCCTGATATGACAGATTGGAATATTGAGGACAAATCAACAATATATCAGTTGGCGAATGATTCTCTCCAGAACGTTTCTAAAGGATTTGACGGACAGTTACATCAAGCTCAACTAAGGACGGAATATGATGCGCTGCTGAAAGAAACCAAATATAATGCGCTATTGGGTGCAAACCATACTGATAATAACTGGCTTCATAGTAAACCATCCGTCAAACTGATGACACTGCTCAACCTTTACCAAATGATGGTAGAGAAAGATCATAAGCCCGGTTTCTGGTTTCGTTTGAAATGGTCATTTGCTATGGGAATGAAGACATTCTCGTTCCTTAACGGTAAAGTTACCGAAGTGATAGCTGGATTGGAAGAAGCCTACTATTTCTCTCGTAAGGTTGAAATCGAGCAAGAATTGAGTTCCATAACCCATATGCTTCAATCCATTGACATTAACCGGTCTGTAAAAGACCTGTGTTCCTCTTCCTTGCAAATTTTGAAGGATAAGATTGCCAAACGATATGGAACCGGCGAAAGAAAAAGGTTCTCTATTAGAGACATCAAACCAAGAACCGAGGAGTTCTTGAAAGAATATCCTGTCGTACTTAGCACTACCTATTCCGCCAAGAATTGCATCAACAAGGATATGGTTTTCGATTATGTAATCATGGATGAAGCGTCGCAAGTGGACATTAAGACCGGAGCATTGTCACTCTCGTGTGCGATGAATACTGTGATTGTTGGCGATGACAAGCAATTGCCTAATGTTGTAAGCCGAGAAGAATCACTTGCACTAAATGCCATTCAGACAACCTATAATGTTGATGATAGATACAACGCCGTTACACATAGCTTTCTGCAATCATGTGCAGAGGTATTCACGGAAGCCCCTGTCACGTTGTTGCGTGAGCACTATCGTTGCCATCCCAAGATTATCGAATTCTGCAATCAACGCTTTTATAACGGTGAACTGGTGGCTATGACCAACGACAACGGTGAAGAGAATGTGTTGCAAGTAGTCCGTACAGCTAAAGGTGATCATGCGAGAGAGCATTTCAATCAGCGAGAGATTGATGTCATCATACAGGAAGTAATGCCAAAATATAAGGATATGGATAGCGTGGGTATAATTACCCCCTATCGAAACCAAGCAGAAGAAACAAACAAGGCATTAGGACGTACTATTGCAAGTACGGTACATAAATATCAAGGTCGAGAATGCGATACCATCATCATAAGCACAGTTGACAATGAACCAACGGAGTTTTCCAACGATGCCAACTTGCTCAATGTTGCCATATCACGTGCTAAGACTCGTTTGTGCATCGTGACCAATGGCAATGAACTGCCGGAAGAATCGAATCTTGCCCAACTTATTGCTTATATACAATACAATAATTTCGAGGTCAAGGAAAGCAAGCTCCACTCTGTGTTTGACTTGCTCTATAAGCAATACACCGCAGAGCGTTTGGCGTATGAAGCCGCCCATCCTTCGGTATCGAATCATCTATCTGAAAACCTCGTTTATGAAGTTTTTGCAAAAGCTATTGCAGATTTGAATTTGATTAATACGGAAGTATTATGTCATTATCCGCTCTCTCGACTAATTGGCGATTGGAGTTTGCTTAGTGAAGAAGAAAAGGCTTTCGCAGAAAGTCCTTTTTCTCATGTGGATTTCCTTATCTACAATTCGCTCACCAAACAACCACTCCAAACGATTGAGGTTGATGGCTGGCATTTTCACCGGAATAGCGATGTACAACAATCACGGGATGCTCTCAAAGACAGATTACTCACAAAGTTCGGCCTTTGTCCGCATCGTATTTCCACTACTGATACGGTAAATGTAGAAACAATAAAGAAATTCTTAAATGCGTAAATAATTATGGAAGATATAGCAAAGAGAATACAAATTGTAATCGATGACATCACCCGATTGAATGTGGATGCCATTGTAAATGCAGCCAACAACACATTGTTAGGTGGCGGTGGTGTGGATGGAGCCATCCATCGTGCTGCCGGAAAAGATTTATTGGATGAATGTCGCACACTTGGTGGTTGTCCCACAGGTGAAAGCAAAATGACAGATGCTTATAAACTTTTGTGTAAGAAGATTATCCATACGGTAGGTCCGATATGGCATGGTGGCACACACCATGAAGCGGAGTTGCTTGCTTCTTGTTATGATACAGCCTTGACGTTAGCTGAAGCAAATGGCTTGCAAAGCATCGCTTTTCCATGTATCAGTACCGGAGTATATCGTTATCCCCGTGAAGCAGCGGCACAAATCGCCTTAGACGTCATCTTCCGACATATTGAAAATGGGAAATACAAAGGGAATATAATCCTTTGCTGCTATTTGGAAGATGATGCGGAGATTTATGAGAAGTTGTTAAACAAGCGACAAATAGGAAAATAAGTCCATCCTTATGCAAAAGCTCCGCTGCGTAGTAGAACGTATCACTTACCAGAATCCTGAAAATGGATATTCAGTGATGAGAGTCAAGGTCAAAGGTTATTCTGATCTTGTCACTCTTGTTGGAAACCTGCTGGAAGTTCCGGCAGGCAGTGTATTGTTGTGCGAAGGCGACTGGAAGGTAGATAAACGATACGGAAATCAGTTCGTGGCTCAATCATGGGAGGAAGTAATGCCTGCCACGATTTACGGCATAGAGAAATATCTGGGCAGTGGACTGGTAAAAGGCATTGGGCCGAAGTTTGCCCAACTCATCGTCAGTAAGTTTGGACTGGAGACCATCGACATCATTGAGACCGACATCGAACGGTTGTATGAAGTGCCCGGCATCGGGAAGAAACGGGTGGAGAAGATTGCCGAGAGTTGGGAGAAGCAGAAGGACATCAAAAACGTGATGCTTTTTCTGCAAGGCTACGGAGTAAGCACCGCCTATGCTGCCAAGATTTATCGTCAGTACGGCAAGGAGAGCATTGATACCGTAAAGGCGAACCCTTACAAACTGGCTGATGACATCTGGGGCATCGGCTTCAAGACGGCTGACGGCATCGCTACCAAGATGGGCTACGAGAAGAACGACCTTCGCCGTTGCAAGAGCGGTATCACCTACACGCTCAGCCATCTTTCCGAAGAGGGACACGTCTATGCGGAAGAAAAACAGTTAGTCAAAGCTGCCATAGATTTGCTTGAAGCAGAAGAAACATCCATCCGTCAGGCAATGACGGAGATGCTTCAAAGCGAGGACTTGATTCAAGATGCGGAAGCCCTCTATATGCCGCCATTCTACTATGCAGAGGTGGGTACGGCCAACCGCCTGAACAATCTGCTGAATCACACGGAAGGCAACCTATTCCAAAAGATGCCGGATATAGCAGCCATCTCGAAATCTACCGGCATCGAGTATGACGAGGTGCAGGTGGAAGCCATCCGAAAGGCGGTCGAATCCAAGGTAATGGTGCTGACAGGTGGTCCCGGTACGGGAAAAACTACCACTACACAAGGCATCATCGCCGCCCTGCAAGCTATGAGACTAAGCATCTTACTTGCTGCTCCCACAGGGCGAGCCGCCAAGAGAATGAGCGAAGCCACGGGCATGGAGGCAAAGACCATCCACCGCCTCTTGGAATATAATCCAAAGGATGGTTACAAGCGAAACGATGAGAACCCGTTGGAAGGTGACGCGCTTATAGTGGACGAATGTTCGATGATAGACATTATCCTGATGAACAATCTAATGAAGGCATTGCCAACGTCCATGCGCCTGATATTGGTGGGCGATATTGACCAGTTGCCCAGCGTCGGGGCAGGCAATGTACTGCGAGACATCATCGAGAGCGGACAGATTCCCGTCATCTGCCTGACACGTATCTTCCGACAGGCACAGTCCAGCCGTATCGTGATGAGTGCCCACGCCATCAACAAGGGGGGTATTCCCGGACACGAGCAACGGACAGCAGACCGACTTCTTCTTCATTCAACAAGAAGAACCGGAACAGGTGGCGGAAACTATCGTGAATTTGGTTAAGGGGCGTCTGCCCAAAGCATACAAGCGTCCGGTGAGCGACATCCAAGTACTCACACCTATGCAACGTGGCGTGGTGGGTGCCGCCAATCTGAACATGGCGTTGCAGTCGGCTTTGAACACGAACACGTTAGCCTTGAACCGAAGCGGCTACTCATTTCGGCAAGGCGATCGAGTGATGCAGCTCCGCAACAACTACGACAAGGAGGTGTTTAACGGCGACTTGGGGTATGTAGATAAGGTGAATCTCGAAGACCGCACTTTGTTGGTCGATTTCGACAACCGACTGGTGGAATACGAAGTCTCGGAACTGGACGAACTGACCTTGGCATACGCTACCACCATACACAAGTCGCAAGGCTCAGAATATCCCATAGTAGTGATGCCCATATTGATGGCCCACTATGTCATGCTCCAGCGCAACCTTATCTACACGGGTATCACCCGCGCCAAAAAGATATGCGTACTTGTCGGCACGAAGAAAGCCCTAGCTTACGCCATCCGCAATATGTCGGTCTTGAAACGAAATACAAAGCTGAAGGAACGGCTGAATCCAACATCGGCTTCCGAACAAAGTCATCCCATCAAAGAATACACGGTTTCCGAACCGGCTTACGGGATGGTGGCAGAAGAAACGATGGAATACGGTAAGAAACAGTTGTAAGACAGGCTGGAAACACGGTTTCTGGCTTCCCTCCGACTTGCGACAAGGCATTGTCGCAAGTTTTTTGCTTCATTCACCTTTGGAAACAACAAGAAACACAGTCTTTTCCTTCAAACGAATCGAAAAGTAACAATAATCGGCAAACAATTCGTCCAATCGCATCCGAAATACGTTAGAAACACTGTTTTTAGTTTCTTTTTGTTTGAGGACACGCTAAAAACAGCGTTTCTTGCTTCTCCCAGACCTGCGGCAATGTATTGTTGGACGTTTCTTGTTTCCCGAAAATCCCCGACCCACGCTTCACAGCGCAAGTCGGGGTTTCAGAACAATTATCAAGAACTTATGCGGTTGCCCTTGCCTCCAAGAAGCGGTGGGCATTGTCGTTTACCAATTTGATGATGCGGTCGTGATACTCCGTATTGGAGTTGCACACCCCACGGCTCTGTATCACTTTCCCTTGACAGAGTGAGAACTCCACCGTCTCGATGCGGTTGCCTTGCAGGTCGTGAGCCGACAGGATGATAGAGTCCGTCTTGGTATAGTATTCACATTGGAATACGCAATGCTTCATTTGTTCACCCTCTGCCTTGTATGCTTCCAAAGAGTCCAACACGGAAATTTCAATGTCGTTGTCGCTGATGACGATACCGAAGAAGCACGACTTGTTCTTGTAGAAGTCCGCTTCGTGTTGCTTGGCTCTTTGTAACTTCTCCTTGTCCCTGCGCTGTTTCTCTATTGCATTGATCTTGTGAAGCCAGTGGTCGTGTTCCGCTTTGAGGTCTTTCGGGCAGATGTATTTCATGCTGCGGATGTCCTTACCACACTTTTCAAGCAAGCGAATGGTATCACACCACAGTCCGTAGTCCTTCGGTACATAATGGTGGCGTGTGGCTATTTTGTAAGATGCCCAACACACATCAAGGTCAAGAGGATGGTTCACAAAATAGGCTACCGCCCTGCGGTTTCCACTTTTCATCAGCGTTTCAATCCGATTGTCGGACAATAAAGCCGACATCAACCTGCACAAATGGCAATTATCCGGCAATTTGCCTTTCAGTCCGTTGCGTCTCAGTTCGGGAATGAGTGAATGACGGGGATAAATGTAGGTGTCTGAAATGCACCAGTGTACATCGTACAAGTTTCTCAGTTCAATGGATGAAGCCCAGTTGAAGCTATCCACATAATACCCCATGGTTCTTTTCCTTGCAGTGACCGCTACCTTGCCTTGTGCATTGAGCCACATACGGCATACCTCTCCACAATCTGTTGTCATTGGCTTTCCTTTGCGATAGGTAGCCGACAAAAGGAATACCCTCTGCACCTGCAAACCGTCAATGGCTTCAAGGGTAGAAAAGTAGTTCGATTCATTCCATTTGCGTTTCAGCGTGTCCATGATTTCGACTTTATGTCCGCAATGAGGGCAACGGATAGTTACATTCCCTTTTCCCTTGTGTTCAAATTTCTCACCACAATCACCACAAGTACACTTATGCCCCGATGTGCGGAAAGCAATATGCTTCACCACATTCTTGATTGCCCATTCCTCGGCTTTATCACTGATAGCGGTCAGCTTCTCATTGGAAACTGCCACCGCTTTCTCAAATTTGTTTCTCGGTTTCATGGCTCAAAAGTTATCAAAAAGTGAAAGTTCGGGTTGTTGTGTCGCTTGGGGTTTGACCGCCTTGGGTCTGGAGTTGCGTTGCTGTATCTTGCGTAGTTCCTCGTCCTGATAGCGTTTCAAGGCAGCCTTCCTTTGCTCCGCCTTTTCCTCCTCCGTCAGTTCGATATGGTGATTGACCACCACACCGCACTGCAAGGGTTTGCCGATTTCAAGACTGGGTTCATCAATGACATGAACCGCCATTGAAAATACTTCCTCGTCTGAAAATCCACAACATCCCGACTGCTGCACCTCATTGAGTATAAAAGTGACCACATCGTCAATGGTGCGTGTCGTGGTTTCATACTTGGCACGGAAAAGTTCATCCTCCTTCGCCCGATTATCAAGATAGTTCTTGATGATTTCCTTGAATTGCGCTGTTCCTTTCATTGTTCCGGTAATTTTAATTGTTCCTGATTTCTAATTCTTTTTTCCTTTTGTTTGAAGCCTGTGGCTTCTTGCTTTCGGGGAATTTTTTGATGCCTCCCTCACGGAGTACCACGAGGAACATTAGGCAAATGTGGATGAAGGGAAACGGACGGAATACCCAATTTGGCACAAATTGCGGAAGGCTGCCGGATGTTTGCCGTACAGCCAAGCGAGGCGGCACTTGCCGTTGTGCCTGTACTCCGTATTTTTGTATCAAAAATCCCGGATGTAAGATGATTGCCGGATAAAAAGAGAAAATCCCGATGCCGTTCAAATACACCAGGATTTCCCAAAGAGTTTCAAGAAGAAAAAGCGTCCTATTCCTTTGTCTGAGAAGCGGCAAGGGATTGCTTGCGGAACAATTTCAGCATTGGTTCGATGTCGAGCGATATGCGTCTGGCACGAAGCCCTGCCGCCTTGTTCCCTTTTTCCATTTGAGACTTGGCATTTTGCAGCAATGCCATCATCTTCGGTTCGAGTTGTTCTATCAGTTCTTTCATTTGATTGTCGTTTTAATGATTGTTGTTTTTCATTTCATGGCAAGGGGGATTTCAAAGGATTTGACCACGCAGTTTGCCTCCTTGTCCAAGATGAACCAATATTCGGAACGGTAAGGACTGCCGTCAGTGGCTTTCGCCTCAAACTCTATCTTTACTTTCCAACCGTTGAAGGGTTTTACCTTGTCCGTATCGGATTTTCCACTTTCAAGCATCCCCATACTGACCAGTTCACGGAGTGCCGTCATCGCTTCCATCCGTTGCTTCACCCTTTCGGGAAGCTCCCAGTTTTCCGGGTCGATGCTTTCCAAGCAATCCTCCTTCATCACCTCCTGACCGAGTTTCATCAGGGTCATCGAGAGGGCTATCTGCTCGTTCACCGTCACATACTCCCTGCCGAATACGGAATCCACCTTGCTGATGCCTTTTATCTGTACCGACTCTGGATTATCAACCGAAGCCGTCAATGCTGTCTTTGCCACTTCGACCGCCCGCTTCTGCGGATTGTCCGAACATCCGACCAAGCAACAGCAGGCAATACCACCCCAAAACAGGACGGTGGCTATTAGGATGGTTTTTATCAATGCTCCCGGTTTCATATCTTCACGATTTGAAGTTTGTCAGGGGAAAGCCCCAGCCGCTTGCGATAGATGGAGCCGTCCTCGCGGTACATTTCCAGCTCGGAGGAAGTGATTTGTTTCTCGCATATCTCTTTCGCTTCCGCCAGTGTCAGTTGATGGCCACCGATGTTGCGCCAGATGGCAAAGTTGCATTTGGCGGCTTGATTCGCATAGTTAGAGCAGTTGAACGCCCGGATTCCCACACGGATGTCACCGCCGCAATGGGGACATTTACCGATGACCGGCTGCATATTGATTGCGCCATCGTTTGCCAGTTCCAAGACGGTCGGGAACGATTTGCCCTCTTTGGTTACAAAGCCATCGAGCAGGATGCAGCGTTGTTCCAACAGTTCGGCAATCTCACCGTCATTCATCTTCCGGTTGCCGATAATCCCGTTGATGTTGAGTACGCAGGTCGGCTGTTCCCCGATGTTGCGTTCACAGCGATACCCTTTGCAGGTCTTTACCACGTTGCCGCCACACAAGGGGCAACGTCCTATGATTTTCTTTTCTGACTCCATTTCTCTTTTGATTTACAAATTATTCCTTGCTACCATTTCAATAGATAGCCTTGGTTCCATTCCGACACAATGCCGTTGATGATGTTCTTACCCGACATCACGTTTGCCCATCCCTCCGGGTCGAGGGAAAACCACAGGTTGTTCCACGAGAGGGTGCGTACCTGCCACGCCAGTATGAAAAGGTCGGTATTGATTGCCTCCAGCCTTGTCACCACCTCGTTGGCGATGTAGTACCTTTCAGCCGAACTGAGCAAGTTGACCTTGTGCTTCTCCTTGTTCCCCTCCTGATTGGCGACATCGTAACTGCCCGAAGTCACCAGTTGCTTCATGAAGGGATAAAGAGCCGCCATCTGGGTGGCCGCATCCGTCAGCTCGTCCGATACCATCGAAGCGATGACCGTGCCTTTCAAATGCTTGCCCACCGACTTTGTGAGCAGGCTGCAATTCCGAGGTATCTCCACCGTTACCAGTTCTCCCGCCCGTTTGATTTGGTGCAGGTTCTGTACCGCGCCTTGCGCATTCGACAGATACTCCAGCATCTTGTCCTCGACACGATGCACCCGGTCAAGGGCCACGGTCACGGCTGTTTCTGCCGCAATAATCTGCTCCTGCGTTTTCTTGCGCTTCTTATGGATGCTTTTCAGTTCTGCCGTCTGCGCCATGACCGCCGCTGTCAGGGTCGGGTCGGTCTGTTGGGCGTAGCCGGACAATCCTCCGACAAGCAGCAGAATTGCCAGTGCCGTTCGTTTCCATTTCATTCCGTTCATAATCCTTACATTTTAAGACCGGCCTTTCTGCGCCCGGTCAGGTTTTGTTCACGTTCATCCTTGTGAGGGGAATGGATGACTTCCATCGGCTTGTTCTGCAGGCAGTCGTTCCAATCCTTGAAAGCCTTGGGCGGCAACCACTGCCCCATCTTATAGCGGATGGATAGGTGCTTGCTGACCTGCGCCAATAGGGAGCGTTCCATGTTCAATTCGAAGGTCTTGCCTTTGACTTCTATTTGTATCACATCGACTTTCTTGTTGATTTTCATCGGTACACTCTCTAATAATGCCATCATACGCAAGCCGTAAATGCGTCCGGCAAGGTCGTTGTCGAAGCAATCAAAGGCACGGGCATGAGGGAAACGCGCCATCGTGCTTGTTATCTGCTTGTCAGAGAATGTACCGCCCAATGATACCAAAGCCACGTTCGTACCTAATTGCATCCTGCTCATCTGGTAGAACGCCATCGCATCAAAGGCAGATTCACAAAAGAATACGCTTTTGACCATGCCGTTGTTTCCATTAGACAGGTCGGCTACCCATGCCGATGTAGATGAATCTGTTCCTGCCGCCTTGGACTTGTAGCCACCATGCCCCCGTATCTCGTAACCCTTGATTGCATCGTCTATGCCATTCGTATAGGGAAAACCTATATTGTAGCCGTCAAACTTCTCATTCCGTTTGTCCCGAATCAATGAGATAAACGGGGCAAGTGCTTTTACTGTGTCATCGGAAAGCCCGCGCTGGGAGAACAGTACCGGAATCCTTTCGGGATTTATCGGCTTCACCTCATAACGTGCGCTGTCAAAGACGGCATCGGACTTGACCGACTTCACATAGTCGCTATCTTCCCGGTATTCGGGTTCGGGCATATTGGCGAAGCGGGCCAGTACCTTGGCTATTTTCTGCCAGTCGTCCTTGCCGGACACGGGAAAGGCATTCAGGTTCTCACGGATGAGCGTGACGACATCGCCTTTGGAGCCATCCCTGCGGAAATAGGCTTGGGCCGATTTGTTATTCGGGTTGCTGACGATAATCGTATCACGTTTGTTGCCATTATCGCCCAATACAAGTTCGATGTATCTGCCCACACCTGCCTTCCTGTCCAAACGGTAGCCCAACGCATAGGCAATGTCATCGACACCCACACGTGATTTCAGTTCCTTGAAGTTGACTTTGTAGTCGGTCATTTCGGTTTCTCCTATTCATTATATCAGGCATACATCACATACCCATCCTTGCCCCGGAGTGTTGAATCCGCGGGCGGCGCATCATCGCCAGTTCCGGTTCATAGCTCTTTCGGGCGGTCATGTTCAGGAACGCCTCCTTGTCCTTATAGTCGGTAAGCTGGAAGAAGGTACGTGCCGTGTCCTTGGAAACGGCTTTCAGTCCCAGCTCCACACCATCGTAGGATGCACGGATGGCATAGTCCCCGTTCCGGGTCTTCACGATGGCGGCGTTCTTGAACGGGATTTCCTCGTTCGGGTCTGACGGTGCGAACGGGTCGTTCTTGGCAAGGTACGGTTGTTCGCCGAGGGCCAACCGTTGCTTGTCCACATGGTCGAGTATCAGGTCCGAAGCCTTGTTCACGTCCGCCATCACGGAAACGATGAACTTGGGTTCTTTCTTCAATACCCCGATCCAAGAGTCCAGATAGGCGGCGGAGTTGTCGGTCACTTTGCCATCGAAGCCCATTGAGTGGCTGATCATCGCTGCCGTCAACTCCGCCACCAGTTCCTCCTTCGCATATTTCGGGTCGCCGAACCTGCCGCCCATTTCCCGGTTGAGCCGTTCGGGGGTCATTGTCGAGTGTGTCATCTCATGCAGCATGGTCGAATAGAACTCCATGCCGCCTTGAAAAATCTCTTCCGGCGTGTTGCCGATGTTGAACTGCGCTTTCATCGGAAGCACGATGCTGTCACCGGAGGGTGAATAATAGGCCCCGTCCACCCGCTTGTCCGCCTGTATCGGGCAGAGCCAGCCCTGCGTCTGTAGCATACGGTCCAAGGAGGCGTGGGCGTACATCCCTTCGGTGTCCCGGAGTTCGGGCACTTTGAACTTATCAAGCAGCTTCTGCATCCGTTCGGGTTGCACTTCGGCCAAGTTGGTCTGCGCCACGTTATAGACGGGAAAAGCCTCGACGAAGGGGATGGTTTCCATTTCCTTCTTCTCCTCCTTGCTCATCGCCCGGTATTCTTCGGAACTGACACGCTTCCCGTACTTGTCCTTTACCATCATGTCCCAATAGACCACAGGGAAGGCTTTCTCGCCTTTGAGGACGTGCGCTTTCAGGTTATGCGCCTGCTTGAAGGTCAGATAGACCGGGAGTTGGTAGCCTTTGGCTGCTGTCTGCAACTGGAGAAAGAACGAGTTGGAGCCGGAGTAGTTCCGGCCGCCCACGTTCTGAGGCAGTCCGTTGTAGCCGGATGCGCCGCCTATCCAGCCTTTTTTCCAGCCGGTATCCTTCATCTGCTGCATCCGCTCGATCATCATTTCGGCGAAGCGGTCGATGGCTGCCTGACCGGAATTGCCTGACGGGTTAGTTCCAGATGCCATAATCCTCGTCATCCATTACCTGACGCTCCATCCGTGCGATGTCCGTCTGTTCTACATAAAACTCTGCGGATTCGTCCGAAGGGTCTGTACCGTGCGAACGGCACCACTCCTGAAAATCCTCTGCGTCTTCACCGTCCATTACGAATTGGAGGTAGCCGATGCGTCCCTCCTGAAGAAGTTCTACCAGTTCTTCGTGATTCTTTGTTGTTGCCATAATTTTTCGTTGCTTAATTGTTTGAATGAGAGATACATTGCGATTACATTTTGACGGATGCCGATTTCTCCACCTTGGCGGTATGGGCAGCCAACATACCGGTTATCTCCGTGGTCAGGTACTTGGCGGCTATCTGCTCACGGGTGGCCGTCTTGGTCTTGAAGAGCGAATAGCCGTCATCGAAGGAGATTTCCTGTCTGGAGGTTTTCCCTTTGTCGCCCATATCGACAGATACCTTCCACTTGTTGTCGGTACGGTCTTTGGCGACACGCACCCCATTGGAATCTACTCCTTCGGGAAGGCTGTATTTCTCGTAGGCCGATTTCAGGTGCAGCTTCTCACCGAAGTTCTTCTCCACCAGCTTTTCAGGTGTTATCACCCGGTCGAAGTAGGCGTTCAAGTCCTGACGGGAGGCGACTGCCGACATCTTGGCATCGCCGATTTGTGCGTAGAACTTGTATTTGCCGTAATCAGGGCGTTGCTCGTCCTTCTCCTTATAGACGTTGAACTTCTCCACGGTGATGTTCCCCTCCGGGCCCGCCATCGACTTGGGCATCTTGAAAGACTCTTCCGATACCTTGGGTTGGAGCTTGGTCGGATAGTAGCGTTCCATCAACTGCGGCACGGTCATCTCCTTGTTCTGATAGGCGGCAAGGTCGGCTGCATCCATCTTCTGCGGCTTCAGCTGCTTGCCGTCCATCTTGGCGGTGAAGTACCACTCCTCCGGCTTTTCCTTGCTCTGGTAGGCATGGCCGTGGGTCACTTTCTCACCGTTGGCTGTTACCATCTGAGGCTCGCGGGGCTTGCGTTCCTGCTTGGCTTCGGATTTCTGTTCATCCTTGGCTTCAGCTTGGGCTTCCGCCTTTGTTCCCGTTTTCTTTTTCCTGGCAGGTTTGTCTTCGGTGGCGTTCTTCACCGCCTTGACAGGCTCTTCCTGCACGACCTTCTCTTTCTTCTTTGCCATATCTCTGTCTTTTGAAATGGGTTGTTCTTTCTTTTCGATTTTTTGGTTCGCAGATTGCTCGCAGATGGCGACCCTTGCTCCAGACCGGATCAGTTTGGGTAGCAGGGTGTCAAGTTCCGGGCGTGGGAAACGCACCGTCTGCACCTTTTCCTTTTCTCCGGGAATGAGCCTGTCCGCCATGTCGATGGCGAGTATCACGGAGGCTTTCACCGCATCCTGCTTGTAGAGTTCATAGAAATCTCCGCTCCTGAACAGTAACATGGCATCAGGATGTTTCCGCTTCATTTCATCGAACTGCTTCATGAGTCCGATGTCTTTCTCTTTATTGGTTTGCTTTGCCATAAGATTATAGTTTAAGACCTGTGTTGCGTGATTCCTTGTTTGATGGATGAAGGCTCAATGCCCGTTCCCGTGATTGCTTGTCTATCACTTGTTGGTGTTCCCAACGGTTCTTGTCCGTCATCACATAGCCGAGGTATTCGGGATGCTGTTCGTCATAGCGGAGTTTCTGTTGGTGTTCCCACTCTTTCATGTCTCCCTTGATGACTTTGAAACCTTGCGGTTCTTTGAGGTCGATGCCGACAGATACTTTCTCGCCACCGACATTCAACTCCACCGGTTTGCCTTCACGAACCTGTTGCTTCTGCTGTGTACCCAGCTCGATGTCGTTGCCCTTTTCCATTTCCCGAAGCTGTTGCTCCAGTTTGAGGTCGGTCACTCTGCGATGGATGACAGACTGGGTTTCGGGGTCAAGTTGCAGGTACTGCCGGGTCTTTTCTCCGTTCACTTCCACGGATTTCTGCAACACTTCGCCCTTTACCAGCCGGTCGGCTTCCTGCTCTGTCAGGCGAAGGATGGGATTGCGTTCCCGTTCAAGGGCCGCTCTGACCGGATAGGCGATGAGCGCAGGCTCTCCGTTGGGAGCTGCCGTCATCTGTAGTTTGAGAGGCAATGAGATCAAGTTACCATTTCGGGCACTGATTGACACTTGCACGATGGGGGTCACTTCGCCGGAAACCAGCTTCTCCTTTACCTCCAAAGGCAAATTGTCGGCTTTCTCCCGGTCGATGCCCAATACCGCCAGCTTTTCGTAGGGCAGTAATTCGGTTGTTTTTCTGTTATGTAATTCCATATCACGATGTTTGGACTGTTAATTTTGCGGTCGTAACCGCTTGTACGACACAAAAGTATTTGTCATAGAAACCATCCTACGAAATGCGCAACAAGATATTAAGCACATTGCTTGTACTGATTTTGCCTGTAACGGCATCGGCTCAGTTCTATACGATTACCAAAGAGTCTGAAGTTACTCCGATTTCCAAGGGTAAATCAGCTTTAGTTGCTGATAATAAGCAGTTAGCAGAACATGATTCAATCAAAGTCATAATCAACGGCACGATTGAGGTAAAATCGAAAAATCAACGCTACAATAGCCCCGGTGCCCAAAAATGTAACGATAGCACGTTCTTAAAATCGACAAAAAGGGACTGTATTCCAAATAGCCTTTCCGAACTGACGATACCCAATCTCTATGCGGAAATCAAACGGAACGGCATCCTATATCCGAAAGTGGTATTGGCGCAAGCCATACTGGAAACAGGTTGGTTCCGTTCATCGCTATGCCGGGAACGAAACAACCTCTTTGGGTTAACCAATCCCCGTACAGGGAAGTACTATGAATTTGACCACTGGACGGAAAGCGTCCGTGCCTACCTTACAAAAGTGCAGTACAAATACAAAGGTGGTAACTACCTGCTTTGGTTAAAGGACATCGGCTATGCGGAAGATCCGGGATATGTGAGGGCGGTTATCGGGGTGCTAAGGGAATTGTGATAGACTATATCCACATAAGCACCTATATGTTACGCAAATAGAAGGAAAATTGGTAATTTTGCAACCTAATGAAATGTAACGGAAGAATGAGAAAGACAACCTTGTTTATCGCCACAAGTCTGGATGGATATATCGCCGATTCCAATAAATCAGTCGGTTGGATAGCCGGACAAAACGAATCCGAAGATATGCCGGACACCTACTCTGACTTTATCCAAGACATGGATACGGTCATTATGGGGAGAAATACATACCGGCAAATTGTAACGGAATTGTCGCCCGAAGAATGGCCGTATGCGAATATGCAGACTTATGTGATGACACATCAAACCGGATATGCTGATGCTCCAAACATCCAATTCTTAAATGCCGATTTATGCGCTTTTATAGAAGGATTAAAACAAAAGGATGGAAAAGGCATCTGGATTTGTGGGGGAACGGATATTGTCAATCAGCTGATAAAAAAGGATTTGATTGATGTTTTCCACATTACCGTCACTCCGATTATCCTTGGTGGTGGAACACGGTTGTTTGATGAACCTACAAATCCGATAAAGTTGAAACTCGTTCAAACGCAACATTACAATGGCTTTGTGGAAATGATATACGAACATCGTTAGAGTTATGGCAGAAAAGAAAAAGCATAAGAAACCAAACACTGGTTCTTCATTCGCTGAAATAGAAAAAGGCCACGGCATCTACGGAGATTATCTCCAGTATGGTGCCCAATATGATACGGTCAATGATTGCCCGGTTATTCCGGGCGAAACAGAAGTGGTGCAGAAAGTGGCCTATAAGAAATTGACTCGCGAAACCAGGCTGGTGCTGCGTTCCATCATGGAAGACCTTGTATTGGATTACTGGAATAGCGAGACACAGATACCCTATGCCGGCATCCTCAATAAGATGAGAGAGGCAGCCATACGTGAAGGATATTACCATACCGGACAGTATGCCAAAGACGATATTGAACTCAAACACTTTTTGAATGAGGTCGTACCTGTTATCATCAACAAGGAGCTACGCAAAAAGGTCGATAAGCCCAAAGAGAAGCCTAAGTGCCTTGAATAGATACAAATAGTTTTGAGGTTTATTTGGATAGCCTTAAAAAAGAAGTAATTTTGCAGAAAAAAGAAGAATTTATGAAGAAGATATTGATTATCAGCACAAGCCCCCGTAAGGGCGGCAATTCAGATACGCTGGCACATGAATTTGAGCGTGGTGCTTGCGAAGCCGGACACGAAGTGGAGTTCATCAATCTTTGTGACCGGACCATCGCATTTTGTCGGGGATGTTTGACTTGCGGCAAGACGAACCGTTGCGTCATCAAGGATGATGCCAATGCCATTGTAGAAAAGATGCACGATGCCGATGTGGTCGTATGGGCTACGCCTATCTACTATTACAGCGTCAGCGGACAGATGAAAACGATGATAGACCGTGGCAATCCGCTTTACGATACCGACTATCGTTTTACGGAAACCTATCTGTTGGCTACCGCTGCCGAGGATGAAGCCGAAGTAGTGGATGGCGCAAAGACTGCCCTTCAAGGCTGGGTGGACTGTTTCGAGCGCCTGTCTTTCAAGGGTACTGTGTTTGCCGGAGGAGTCAACAACCGAGGTGACATCGCCAATCATCCTGCCCTTGCGGAAGCCTACGAAATGGGATGTAAGGCATAACAGTTTCAAAAACAGGAGGCTCAATATGAGATACAAGTATAAGCTTACAGAAGAACAGGCAGAAAAGTTGGTCGAAAATATCCTGACAGCCATTGAACGCCGCTTGGATGAAGATGATTATATCGTAGATACTTACTTACGAATCCACCCGGATGATTTGAGCGTGGAGATTATGTATCTTGAAGAGAGTAATCTGACCGTTCCCAACGATGATATTGCGGTTTTGAACTTCATATACGACCTTGGCGGCGAAGAGTGGCTTCCGAATGAAGCCGCTATCCGTTGCTATGTCAATGATAATGTTTGATGTAGGGAAGTAATATCGTTACGAAAGTCACCCGAATATCTGGACGCACTATCGCTTATTTCCAAGAGAAATGGGCAACGGAGTATATCAGATTAGATTATGCACGGCTTTATGGTTCATAAAATGTGATTAACAAGAAAGATTACTCCTAAATGTCCCGGATAGAAAGCATAGAACCCATACTTGGCTATGCTTCCTTGTATAAATCCTCTTGTGCCATCGTACAAGAAAATGACCATACAGGCAAACATGGCACCTATTATCCCATAGTGCATCATCAAAGGAAAGGCACAAAGTAACTGAGCCATTCTACGAAAGGGAAAAGGAGTCATACTTGTTCCCAACAGATAGAAAATGACGATGACAGAAATACCCCGCCACTCATAATCGACACCTGACCAAGTGGCAAACCAAGCGATAAAAAGGATGGTACAGATACAAAGCGTACTGTCCTTTTTCAATTTCTCGAATACCGCCAATGCTACCACTCCCAAAGTCAGCGTAAACATCACATTGTGCGTACCGTCTGCACCATTCAACAGATACCACGGAATTTCACTTACCACAGCAAAAAACAACAGTTGCCCAAAGTATTTCTTCCGATTTCGGGTATGGGCAAAACCCTCCGCTACCAAGAAAGCGAATACCGGGAAGGCGATGCGCCCCAAACAGCGCATCACCTCATAAAGAACGGTATCATGTGGCATTAGGAAATAAGCGCAATGGTCTATCACCATTGAAAAAATGGCGATAACCTTCAATGCGCTACCGCTCAGTTTGGGTAATGTAATTGACATACTCATAGGCAATCAGCTCATTCCCAGCAATTCCTTCACCATATTCTCCACCTCCTGATTGACCCTTTTGAAGTTTCGGCTCAGCAGGACTTCCTTTTCCCGGTCATTCTTGAACTCATAGATTTTGGGGAGCGGCACATAATGCTCTTCCTCCTCCTTAATCTTCTGCATGTCGAAATGTGTCTTGCAAAAATACTTCGTGGTCTTGAACTCCTCGGACTGCTCGATGTCGAAACGGTCAAGCATCTTATCGTCCGTAGCCGTGAAGTCACGGGCCGCCTGACCTGCCAGCCAGCCTGTCGCCATATCCGCAATCTTCGCCGCCGGAACGAGGTAGTCCATTTTCTCCGATATGGTGGTAGATACCTTCTGGTCGTTGATGGAAATGGAGCGTGAGGTCTGCTTCGCCTTGCCGAACACGTCATTCTGTGCCCACTCCAGCGTTTCCTTGTTACGGGCTGCGCCCATGAAGATGTTACCGCAGGTGGTGATTATCTTCTGCATACCTACCTTGCCATAGTCCGCTTCCAACTGGGGTAGTTCCTGAAAGCCCAATGTCACGGCTACTTTGTTAGAACGTGCCGTACCAATCAGCCGGTCTATCTTGTGAAAGTACAAGGTCGGAAGCTCGTCCACGATGATACTCACCGGAATGTTACCTTTGGAGTTCACCCTTGTTATCAGACGGTTCAATACCAAAGCGTTCAATGAGCCGATGACCTGTTCCTTCTCCGGGTCGTTGGCGATGACCAGATAACTGGGGTTGTTCCTGTCCGAAATCTTCAAGTCAAAATCGTCCCCGGTGAATACCCAATAGGCTTCGGGAGATACCAGCCGGGCGGCATTGACACGGAGCGTACCCACCATACCTTCCAACTGGTCATTCGCCTTGTTCTCGTAGGCACTCTTGAAGGGAGCCATCAGGGAAGCTATCTTATCGTCCTGCATCAGAATATTGAAGACTTGGTCGTAGGGTCTGCCCAAGAACGACAGCACGTGTGGCATATCCGAAAACTCACCCGTGATGGTGTCCGGCTCCACCTCGTTGCCGTCCTCGTCCTCATACCAGCAGCGGTCGATGGTTATCAGTTTACTCGTGTGGTCTTTGTAGCGGAAGCCGTTCAAGTCCACAAACATCCTGTCCTCGTCTGTTGACACATCGTTCCCTTTCTCGTCGATGAAGTCCAGCACCACGTTGCCGTCCTTGTCTATGGCGTTGAAATCATCCCAGTTCCGAATGACAATCTCCAATTTGTTTCCCTTGTGTAAGATGAACCGTTTCAACTTCTTTCCATTCTTGAAGCCTACCGGATGGAAGTTGACGAAGAAATAGATGATGGCCGCCAAGAAGTTCTCCGCCGAGTTGGTGAAGAACGCTTCCGAACCGCCCTTCTTCTCACCGCCACCTTTGTTGAGAGAAGCCAACAGCGTTGCCGCCGTTTCCGAAGCCGCTGCCAAGTCGGGGATGTATTTCCGTTGGATTGGATTGATGCGGTTGGAATACTCCACATCGGTAAAGTTCACTATCCTGAATCCACAATGTTCAGGCAGTTTACCTGCCTTCCTGTTCTTACAATACTGATAAAACAGTGTCTTGGCAAGTGTCGGAAACTTAAAATCGTACACCATAAGGGCGAAACCTTTGGCCGAGTGCTGACGGATAAAGGGGTCAATGATGCCGAAAGACTTACCTGAACCGGGTGTACCCAATACGATTGTTCCCCGAAAAGGGTTGATGATATTGATCCAGCCCTTGTGCATCTTCCGCTTCCAGTAATAAATCATCGGGATGTTCACCGAATAGTCGTTGCCGGCCAACACATCCGATTGTTGGAACGATTCGTTCTCGAAGTTGAAACGGTCGTCACCTACCTTGTAGTTGTAATACTTGGCGATACCGTCCAGTCCTTGATGCACCAACATCGTACCCACCACCGAACAAACGGCATAGAGGATGCGGTTGGCAGGGAATCCCATCCAACTGATGCCGAAGTTCATTCCGTGAAAGACGAAACACAGCCCGACCAAGGTCAATCCTATCAGCACCGGGTAAATGACCATTGTCTTCACGTTGAATTTCAACGCTTTCTTGGCCTTTGTGCCGATACAAACCACACAGATGCAGACCAGTTCCACGACCTTGCAACCGGAAACGGAGTTGAACACGGCGAAGCGTTCCAACAAGTCCAGTATGAATTGCGTGATGCGGTTGTCTGCCGTCACAGGCAGGTTCATCACGATCTCGATGATGAGAAAGATGTAGATGCAGCTTCGGAAGTAGTTATACATCTGCTGCTGTTCCCTTGTTTCCTCAAATGCCATAAGTCACCCTGATTTTAAAATGGAACTTTGAAGCCTACCAACAGTCCGTTTCGGAAGGTGTCCCCATGAATGAAGTTCACGTTATTCTTCTGAATCAACGCAAACTCCCAACCGTTCTGAAAGACATAGCTATACTCAAACCCTGCCTCCAGTCCCAAGAAGAACTTGCGCTTGTCCGCTCCGAACTGCGGCCCGAAGCGGAAGCGAAGCATCCCGTTCTTATATCTGGCCAGACGGTGCTTGTACACCAATCCGGCATCCCAGTAATAGCCTTTCCAAAAACGGGAACTTGTCGGTTGTTGCCAGTGGTTGCCCGCTTCTCCGTACAGTTCCACGGCATTGCCGTAGGATAGCGGATGTTCGTAACCGATGGTTGCGTTCAACGTATTGGGAAACAGAAAACCGGCATTGACCGTCAGCTTCTTGTCTTGTGCCGATACCTTGAATGTAAAAACGGCACACAGCAATAGGAATAATATTTTCTTCATGACTTAATAGGATATGTAGTAATACGGATAATAGGATGTCTTTTTCAATATGTCGGAATCAAAGCCATCGGCATGGAGAATATCCTCATATTCAATCGTGAGTGTGATGACACGACCGCTGATTTGGTTCTCTGAGATTTCCAGCCGAAGCACCTTTTCATCCGGGAAAGTCAGCTTGGGCAATACCAGCACGTTGCGGTAATCCTTCTTGAACTTCTTGGCGTGGTTCAGCGAGAACACCGGTGTCAGTTCAATGGTCTGCGAATTGGTGGCCTTGGTTTCTTTCTTGTCGGTCAGCTTCACCCGGATTTCCTCGATGTCATAGGCTATCTTCGTCTTGTTCTGCAACGAGTAGTCGATAAAGAAGAAGTCCCCGATGGAATAGATGTTATTGACGGTGGCTTTCATTCCGTGCGCGTTTGACACGACCTGATTGAACTTGCGCTTGCTGCCATAGACCACCCAAGCGTAACGGGCCATTTCAGACATGGGCATCGACACTTCCGGGTTGATGTAGGATTTCGTATCGCTGTATGCCACTTGGTAGATGGATGCAGCCATGTTCGGAGAAGTGGTATAAAGAATGTCATACTGGGCGATGTGGCGTTCACCAATCAAGGTCAGTGTTCCCAACAACTCCGCTTCCTTATATTCTGTGCTTGGAATGGAATCGTTTTCTTGGTACGGTTTGATACGGACGATGTTGTCGGCACACTGGTTGCCGATTATCTTCGTGGTGGAAATATCCACTAACTTGATGTTCTCCGGCATCACGATGTGGGTTGTCACCTCCCGGTTCACATAGATTTTCTCGTTGGCGAAAGCCGAACTGATAAAGCCGAGCATACAGCATACGGCTGAAAGAATCTTGAATTTCATATAGTGCAATTTTATGAGTTACTGATAATGTTCTTTTGCTATTTGTAATTTGGTTTGCCTGTTTATTTACCGGGCTTCATCCGAGTTAATCAGGTAAACGATGGTGTTGTACTTGATTTTCGCCTTGTTCTTGCGGATATTGGAAGAGATAGCCGATGTAGCGGAATTGTACATATTCTGCAACGCTTGCAGAGCGATTGCCTCTCCCGATATGCCCGAACCGTAACCGTCTTCCGATTCAAAGCTGATGTTCTGCTGTACCGTACTCGATCCGGCATCCTTCACGAAATCACGGAAAGCGGATTCGGGGACATAGAAGCCCTCCATGCCGTCATTGTCGAACACCGACAACTTGACTTTGATGAACTTGTCGCCGACAAGGATGCTGGTAATCGTGGCACGGACACGCTGCTGGCCGAAACCGCTGACCGTACCATAGAGGTTTGTGCCCTTCTTCAGCTTCGTACCGCTGACCGTCACATCATCCAAGAGCTTGAAACGAAGCCTTGTGCCTTCACGGGCTTTGGTCGTCTGGTCTATCATTGCCCGTATCAGCCGGGCATCCACCGTTTCATCCGAAGCCGATACGGTATGGAACTTGTCGGCATTGGTGTCCTTCGACTTGATGACCAGATTAGGACGGTTGCGTTCTTTTTCCTCTGCCCGAACTTTGTCAATGGAATCCGCCCGTTGCTTTTGCCGGGCTTCTTCCTCCTCCGTGTTGCCATATCCCAATCCGCTCTCGATGGCTTTCTGACGCTCATAGCTTCGCCTTTGTATCTCTTCAAGGTCGTTGGCGAACTCCTCCTGTGAGGAGTAGCCGTTACTTCTGTTATCTCCTGAAGGTGGATTGTCGTATGCGTAAGAATTGATATGCTTTCGGGATTCTGCCAAGGAACGTTCCAGTTCCTCCAGTTCCTTTTGCTGACGGATGCGCTCCGCTTCGGCGGCATCCAGACGGTTCAGTTCTTCTTCGCTGTAACCGTGTTCCAAATTACCGTCTTCCTTTTTCTCTTCACCAATGCCACCGACTGCGGTAAAGGCATCCTCGTCATCGAAGCGGCGTGACATTTCATAGAGTTTGTCGCCGGCTTCTTCGGCATTGGCTTGGGGCAGTTCCATGTTGATGCGGTCGGTGGCTACCGTCTGCTCCGTTTCACCACCTCCTCCAAAGGTCTGCATCACGAAGTACACCAAAGCGCATAGCGGCACGAATACCACCAGCGGAAAGATGTACTTGGGTTGTTTGAAATTAATCTTAATCATGGTTTATCGTTGTTTTTTAATGATTTGACAATATTTTCCAACTGCTTGTATTGCCGGATGATATGGATGGAATCCGCGTGGGACTTATGGGGCTTGGCTATCAACGAGTCCAGTTCCTGACGAATGGCCTGCCCTTGACCTGTCAGTTCCAAAAGGGTCTGCCGGTGAATGTCCTTGTTGGACTGGATAGTATGGAAACCTTGGAATACCGGCTCGATATTGCCAATGATGGCTACACTCGGCTCTTGTGCCTTGTCTGCCCGGCTACCGTTCCAAACTATATCACCAATCAGGAAGAACAACAATGCGCCTACCACATAAATAAAGGTGCGTTTGGGATGTTTCATCGCCCAAGCATTGGCCATTCGGATTCTTGCAGCCAAGCGGTATCTCGTTCCGATAGCACCCAACTTGGGTTGCAATCGGGATTGGAAGAAGTTCCATGTCTTCTGCTTACCGTCTTGTATCGTTTTCTTAAATGATTTCATACTTATGCCATTTTAGTAATCCAAATCCTTGTTCTCCAATGTTCTCCAGTTTACAATCATCAGCCCGTGCGGATTGTTCCTCGTCCTCGGCACGTTCTCGATATAGCCGGTTGTCACCATCGTCCGTTTCAAATCACGGGTACGGCGTTTGATGATTTGAGTGCCATAGTAGGTAAACTTACGCTCGTGCTCGTCAAACTGGATGGAATCACACATGATGGTACAAACTGCTGACGAAGAAATAATGTCGGTGTAGAAGCCGTTCTCGTCCATCGCCTGTTTCTGTTTCAGGGCCGTACCGTCCGCCATATACATCGCCTTGCCGACTGTCCATTTGATATAGTCGTTGTCGGGTGGCAGGTTGAAGAAATACTGGTGGAAGAGTTGGATATGCGCTTTCGCCTCCATCGTGAAGTTCGCTTCCAACTGTGCCCGTTCCGCAAGAAACGGAATGTCACCGTCCAGTACATAGATTTGCTGCCGCTCCTTGTTGACCAGCGACACACAACACCAGACGGTGAAACCGCAGATGATGACACTGCCTGCTATGCTTGCCAGTACCGTCATCATGGCAAGTTTGGTTTTCTGTGCTAATGATTCTATAAGCATATTCTTCCGTGTGTTAATGTTATTTCTTCTTTCCACCGGCTATGCCGCCGACCGCAGAACCGGCTATGCTTCCGGCTGCCGCACCCGCTGCTGTCGTCATGCCCATAGCCGTTGCGCCAGCCACGGAACCCGCGCCTGAACTGACACCGCCCGGTATCAGCCATGAGGCCACTTCGGGGACAAAGCGGATGATGTAAGCCCCTACGAGCATACCCATCGCGTACATGCAGTTGGAGCCGATGCCTTGCAATCCCAATGCGCCAATCTGTTCCCACGAATTGACAGAGCCGTGAAGCAGGTGGTTGTAGGCCACCATGTCCTGTTGGAGATTATACAGCAGGATGAAGTCAACGTAGTACATGCACATATAGGTCACGAATCCCCATAACGAAAGGGAAAGGTATTTCGACATCCACTGGCTCCAAGCCGAGTTCCAAGGCGGCGCCAGCGAGAGGGCGAACATGATGGGGCAGAATATCATCATGATGGCCATGAATATCCGCTGTGCCACAAGGATGCCGTAGTAGGACATCTGGAGCACCAGTTCGCCGACAAAGCGGATGACATCGTTGATCCATTCGCTGATTTTAGTTTCCGTGGCCACCGCAGCCCGTTGCGCATAGTTGTTGATGGTGTTGCCCAAGTTCTCCACGTTGTAGATGAGCTTGTCCCACCAGTTGGCATCCTCGCCGATCTCCGCTATCTGCTTGGCCGTCGAGATGGAATCCTGAACGGCTCTCAGCCGGTCGAGGTATTCGCTCTGCTTCTGCGCCACTTTCAACTCGAAAGCCGCGACTTCCTTGTTCTTGGCGTGTGCCATCGCTTTGGTGGCGGATTCCAGCCCTTTGCCGGGTACCTGCAGGGCGGAACAAATCCACGAGGACGAGGAGATGCACATGGAGATGCCGATGATGCGGAGCAGTTTCATCACGTCCATGCCCCGCCGTCCGAGCATCATCATCCAGCACTCGTATGAGCCGACACAAAGGGCAAGGCACAGTCCGATGACACGCGCCAGCCCGACCGCATCGCCCAATACCGCCACATTCGGAAAGGTTTCCATGGCGACCAGCAGCTTGTCCAGACTTTCGTCTATCACCGGCAGGCCGATGGTCAGGGGAACTAATAGTAAATTCATATTCTTCGTTTTACGGGTTCTTAATTACCTGTTCATATCTCACTTTTCAATAATGGGTAGCCGCCACCGCACACAGATGGGCTGTCCGGTTTACCAGTTCGTTCATCTTCTCCTTGGCTTCCTCGTAAGCCTTCTGCCGTTTGGCGTTCTCCAGTCCATAGCCGACTCCGGTCTTGTGGATATAGGCTATATCCGCACAAAGAATCTCGTTCTGCCGGCTCAGCTCGTCCACTTGGTATTTGAGCTTGCCGCCGCTTTTCCGCATCGAGTATAACAGGCCGTCCGTAATACATTCCTGCATACGGTTGAACTCGTCCTTATAGGCACCGTACATCAGATCCACGGTTCTGTCCGCCTCCCGTAGCAGCTCTTCCTTGTAGAGTTCTTCCACGTACTTGCGTTCCTTTTCCACCTTTTCGACCTTCTGCCGTTGGGTCTCTTCGGAAGTCACCCGAACCGGCATGATGCGCCTGATGTTGGACTTCGGTTCTTTGAAGCGTACCCGGAAACCGGAGTTGAAGCCCGCCCACTTCCAGTACATTTCCGCCCCTGAATATCTTTTGTGCAGGAAAAAATAGTACCAGTCCGGGGCGAAGTCCCAAGGGCCGTTTTCCATTGACTGCCACTGTTTCTTCTTCTCGTTGTCACGGACTACTTTCTGTGCGTTCCCCGTTAAAGGAAAACTGAGGATGATTGCACAAAACATCTTGATAATCTTGTTCTTAAATCGCATATCCTTTGTTCCATTGGTTGATGATTCGGTCGGCTATCTCTTCCTTGACGGTGGAGTTCAGTATCTCCCAGATGTAATCGGGTTTCCATCCGCAGTCGGTGACCAGATAGCAGTAGAGGTTCGCATTGTCTATGATGCCGCGTGCCCGGTCGATGGTGGTTTTCAGTGTCAGCACCAGATTCAGTTTCTCGTCCATCGAGGCTTTCATCAGGTTGATGCCGGAAGCGGCCACCGTTGCATAGAGCTTGTAGCAATGCTTGATCTCACGGGCGATGGCTACGTTGGCATCGGCATAGTACCAGGCGACAAAAGGTTTGTCGGACACATACTTGAAGGTATGGGTCGTAAAGTTCTTGTAGTCCCTTACAAGTTGGTACAAGGAGTTGGCGGTCGATGAAATGGCACCGGCTAATACGAGGTAGGAATTTGCATTGCTCAACCGGGTGTCCAAGGTGGTGCGCACGTCATTGAACTTGTCCGCTCCCTTGGTTATCAGCGATTGCTCCCCGAAGCTGGTTGCCACCCGTTGCAACGCCTTGTCTTCATCTTTCTTGATGGCTTTGTGCAGGGCTATCAAGGCTTCTATGGTGGGAAGGTCTTTCGGGATGACATAAGCGAAGGACTTTGCCGGAAGTACGAATGACAATGCCAATACCCAACTGCAAACGTGTGCTTTTATATTCCTGTGTTTCATTGCCTGCCTCCTTTATCAGTTGTTAGTGACTACCAGCCTGTTCCAATCCATTACCAAACCGTCCACGCTGTTGCGCATCGTCATGATGTTGGCCCAGCCCTCCGGGTCTATCGCAAAGAACAGGTCGTTCATCGTGGCATAACGCGCCATCAGGAGCATACCTTCCACCTTGTAGCGTATCTCCATCAGGTTGGTATAGATACCGTTGGCCAGCGACATCCGTTCATAGCGGTCAAGCAGGTTGTAGCCGTCATTCTTCTTCTCTGCGGTCGCTTCCCCTTTCAAGGGGTTGGAAACCTTGCCGTTGTTGACGATGTTCACGAAGTTGCCCACCAGTTGCTGCGTTTCCGCGACCAGATTGCCCAGTTCGTTCAGGCACAACAGCTTGTTGGAGAACTTCGCCTTGTTCACGGTCTTGACCAGTTCCGGCACGTTGCGGACTATATCGAAAGCGCACAGTCCGATTTCCTTGTAATAGCGGCTTTCCGCTCCGAATCCCGACACGTTTTCCATAGAGAGTTTGTAGAGTTCCTTGATGGTGGCCATGCTCACCGAATACAGCTCCACCTTCTTCTTTTTGGAAGCGATGGAATCCAGCCGTTGGTTATGCTTGTCTTCTATCAGCTTTTGGGAAGCGGTGTTGCTTGCCACTATTTTCAGGCAGTTCTTGTCGATCACCACTCTCCAGCCGGCAAAGGCTTGGGTTGAAGCGGCAATTACAAATACCAAGACGAGTATGTACCGTAACTTTACCATAATGACATCACTTTTTGTTTCTGGTTGACTTTCCTTGCGAACTCCAGATAGAGCGGCCCGCCGTCCTGTTGGCGGTCTGCCTCGATATGGGTTATCGCTTCCTGTAAATCCCCGTAATGGGCGAGGTATATCTTCAGGGCTTCCTTCTCGTTGCGCTCCGTGGTGTATGCCCAGTAACATTCCGGGGCTTCCTCGACGCCATAGACATCCGACTGTTGCCCCCGGCATATCCAGACTTCCTTGAAGTAGCTGCGCCCTTCCTTGTTGTTGAGCGCGTTGACGGTGAATATCTGCTGTTTCTGTATCGGGGTCAGGCCGAGGATAGCGGCGATGTCATTGTACCTGTCCTTGAACTTCGACTGGTCAAGCAATACCTTCACATCGGAATTGTTGATGATGGCCTCCTTGACTATGGGGGAGTCTATCACATCGTTCAACTCTTGTGTGACCACTCCGGCGATACCGTGGAACTTACGGACGGTCTTGTACAAATATTTTATGTATTCTGCCATAGTGGGCGATGCGATGGCCTTCCACGCTTCCTCGATTATCAGTGCCTTGCGCCCTTTCTTGATGCGCATCTTCTGTAAGAAAACATCCATGATTATCAGCACCACGATGGGGAAAAGGACGGGGTCATCTTTTATTTTATCGATTTCAAAGACGATGAACCGCTCATCGAACAGGTTTACGTCCAAATCGGAGTTCAGGGTCTTCTCCTGTTCGCCGCCCCGGTAGAACTGTTTCAGGATGGACGCGAAGTCGTTCACTTTGAAATCGATTTTGTCCTGCTTCATTATCTGCGGAATACGTTCCAGAGCGAACTCGTAGTAGGAGTTGAACGAGAGTTCCTTCACTTTCAGCCTGCGCCTCTGTTCCTCCATGCGGGTTATCCGCTTGTCTATCTTGATAAGCATCGAGTTCTCGTACAGCTCTTTCTTGAATTTCTCCACGATGTGGAAAGCCCTTTCTCTTTCGGATGGTGTCGCTCCGGGGTCGTTCTTCAGGGCGGTCAGCGACTTGCACTGCCGGATGAGCTTGAAGCGTCTGGCTTCCGAGGGCAGCATCAGCGCGCGGCTTTCCGGCTTCACGATAACCTCCTCGCTCTCTATCAGCCGTTCGATGTTCTCCATGTCCTTGGTGTACTTTTCGATGTCATCCTCCATTCGGGCTTCCAGCAACAACTTCCGCCGCAGGTTCTTCCGTTCCTGCTCGTTGAAGTGGGTGAAAGGATGGAAATAGGTGTCGTAATACTCCACCAAGGTCTGGTTAATCAGCATGTCCTCAATCTTGTCGGGGAACTGGTTGCCCTTGAAGATGAGAAATATCAGTGATTTGAGGAAGTTCTTCTTCTCTCCGAAGTTCAGGTCATATTCTTCCTGCGTTACCTTGAAGGGGTTCATCGAGATGGGCTTTTCCTTGGAGTAGGATATGTAGGTGCCGTTGAAATAACGGCAGATGCCTTCGTAAGAGTCACCCGTATCTACCATCACCACGTCCGTATGCTGTTCGAGCAACTGGCGCACGACACTGTTCATGTGGAACGACTTGCCGCTGCCGCTTGGCCCGATACAGAAAAAGTTGGCGTTGTCGGTCATCTTGACCTTGCCTTCCTTGCCGGTAAAGTCGATGCACACCGGAAGTCCCTGGCGGTCGGTGTAATACGTGGTCAGCGGTGTTACCTCGGAGGCTTTCAGATGTTCCTTGAAGAAGAAGCAGAGTGCCGCATCGGAAAGGGTCAGGAACAGGTCGTAGTCAGGATTGAAGGTGTAGGCGTTGCCGGGGAAGCTGTCCGTAAACAGCTCCAGTTGGTTGTAGGCGGTACGGGAGGGCATGATGCCGCACTCGTACAGCTTGGTCTCCAAGAAGGAGGTCACGGGTGTCATCTTGTCTGCCGGGCAGCTTACCAGTATGTTGAAGTTGGAATAGACCAGCATCGTGCTGTCGATGGCCAACCGTTCCAGCACTTCCTCGATGTCCGCCTTGGCTATCTTGTTGCTTGGGTCGGGCATGGAACCGTGACGCTTCGCCTTGGCTTCCAGCTTGCGGAGCAGCTTCCGCTGTCCGGGTATCTGTATCACTTGGTTGAACACCACGCAATCGGAATGGGGCACATTGGTAAGGAACGAAAACAGGTCGGTGGCGATGCCATAGCCGTTGACGCTCATCTGCGTGTATGGCTTGATGACGGACGGCAGGTTGATTTCGTCTATGTCCACCAAAGGGAAGGAACGGATGACCCGTTTCCCGGTTTTCAGGTATTCGTCCGATGCCTTGAAGTTGGTCATCGAGAAGGAGCCGTGCCGGAAGTTGAACGCCATGAAGCGGTGGCAGTACTCGTTGACTTCCTCTTTATTGAGCTTGCGGTGCCGGATGTGTTTCTCCGTGAGGATGTCGTCCACCTTGGACACCTTGGCGTGGAAGTCCAGCCATTTCTTGGGGTCGTACTGCACGAACTGGTTGCGCTGTGCCTCCTGCGTGACAATCAGGTAAGTCCGTATTTCCGTAAACTCCCTTCCCTCAAAGTACTTGAAGTAGCACCGTGTCAAGAAAGGCGCGTCTTTCGGCACTTCATGGTGGTAGGCCTGCTTGCAGAAGATGTCCTGTTTCTGCAAGGCGTAGCCCTCCCCAAGCGTCTGCACGACATTGGAAAACACGTCTTGGAAGAGTTGGTATTGTTCCGCATCGGTGCATAACTGCTGTACGGGGTTGGTCATTTCAAAAATGACGGACGCCTCGCCTTTGGCTGAAAAAAGGACGACATTGCCGCCCGTCTCTTCCAACTGCGCATATAGCCCGTCAAACGGTTTCTTCTTTGCTTGTGCCATATCCTTTTGAATTTGTTTTATGAATGATGCCTCAGGCCTTTGTAGACAAAGATGCCTTTGTGCCGTTTCTTGTTATGCAGCCCGCCACGCTGCTTGATGTAAATCGTCACCAGTCCGGCAACTGCCATGACCAGCATGGCGATGAAACCGGCGAGCTTGCCCAGGACTATGGAGAATACGATAAAGCCGACGAATGACACGCCGACAGCCGCAGCCGCCAGCGTGAGGAACCGTCCGCGTATGCCCATGAATTCCAACGGTTTTTGCAAGCCCTTGAAGACGGGGTAGCCCTCCTGATTCATCGCCATGATGGTACGTCTTTTCAGTATTGCAACTACTTAAAGAACAGCGGTAAAGCCTCTGACAATGCGATGAATGCGATACAGCCGCCGATAGTCAGCATGATGGTCTTTTTTACATCCTGATCACCGTTCTGCATCTTGAAATAGACATTGAACGCTCCGACCAGGACGATGACCGCTGCAATGGCTTTCATCAGGTTGGAGACGGGTGTCTGGTACGAGCTGACTTCCTGTGTCGCCTTGGTAAAACCGGCCGCTCCCTTGCTTCCTGCCATCGCTTCACCGACTGATACGGTGAGTGCGCAGAGTGCCACAACACTGTTCCGGGCGAACTTGGAGCCCAAGAAACGCTCCCACGCGCATTGTACTTTTTTCTTTATTTGTTTCATCTTACAAAATGATTAATGGATTCTATCGCCAAAGGAACAGGTGTCGCTAAAGGAACGGTTATTATCGTGCGTTTTCGCAGTTGAAGATGACGGCACCCAAATCGCAGGTGCCGGTTTCTACCAACCGCTCGATTTCAATCATGAGGTTTTCTACTAAAATACCGTCTGTCATGATGGCTTCCCGATAGCCGGAAGGTTGTGAAGATTTCTCTTCACCATCATCCTCTTTGGGCTTATCGCTTTCTGAGCCATCGTTCTGTTTTCCAGGTTCGTCACGGCTGACCTTGACGGGTTTGAAGGTCTGCGCTTCATCCGATATGTCTATGTCTTCCTCGGTGTGGTTTTCCTGTTCTGCCGCTTGCGCCGCCTTTGCCCGTAGGATGTCCATCACAATCAGGGCGGCGTAGTAGAACAGCAGTGCCACGAAGAGAAGAAATACTATTTGTCCGTATTGCATGGTTCTCTTTTTTATATGGCTGTCAATATGAATGGCTCTCCCTCGGAAAAAGGCAGGAAACGAAGCCCTTGCCGGATGCCCCGGTTTTCCAGATTGCCTTTCCGTTCAATCTTATCGGTGTAGTACAGCGTGTTGGAGTCCCGGCTTACGATATAGCCGATGGATTTCAACCGCGCCCGGATCTGAATACGCGCCCTGTTCGACACCACCTTGATTTTGGTGACCGGGGCCAGTCCGAAAAGCACGTGCCGTCTTTCCCTGCGGATGATTTCACTGCGGACGCGGGAGGTCACTTGGAAGTTCTGTTCCTTGGTGCGTTTGAGTCCCAGTTTTTCGATGATGCGGATGATGGATGTCCTGCTGATGCCCAGTTTGCCCGCCATTTCGGATAACGAGCAATGGTAGAAGTGGCTGCGCACATAGTCCGCACGTTTCGCCCATTCCGACTTGGTCTCTTTTTTAAGGCCCAGTTCCTTGGCTTTGCCTTTTACCGCCGTGACGCTCATTTGCAGGACGGTTGCCGTGTGCTTCGTTGATTCTACGGGGAAGAGTCTGGCAAGGGCGGCCAGTTTCTCCTCCGTCCATTTGTGATGTCTCATGGTATCAATTCTGTTTGAGGTTCATAAACAATGATTTCTTCTCTCTCTTGTATTGTGCCAGTTGGGGCAGGAATGTCTCAAAAAAGGCCCTGACGATGGCGTTCACCAAATCGGAACGGCAGCGGTTGTGGATGTCGCAGTCATCGAGGGAGTCCGCAAGGTCGCGGTCCAACTTGCATACCAGCCGTTCTGCCTTGTCGTCCCGTGTGCCGGAAGATTCCAGATAGTTCAGGAAACTCTCCCAACAGCCGTCAAGGGGCAAAGAGGATTGGGTGTCTGCCTGTGATTGCGACTCTTCTGTCTCTTGTGTACCCGCCAGAATCATGTCGGGGTCATTGATGCCTTTGGTGAGGTCGTCTATTTCAGGAATGATATTTGCCATTGTGTTCTGATTATGGGTGATTACTGATTATTCTTGTCTTCTTTCTTCTGCGGTTTGGGATTCAGGTTCTCCGTCAGTTGGATACCGGTGAGTTCTACTTCCCGGATGGGCTTTGCCGTATCGAAGATGGCGGTATAGATTTTCTCAAAGACTGGGGTGACGATGCTTACCTGCATGTCCAAAGCCGCCATTGTGCTGAACCGTTCCATGTCCGCCCGTTTGGGTATCTTCGCCGTCACGTACCCATAGTTGGAGAAGGTGTCTCTGGCGTTGTCCCACAGCACCAGTTCCGTCCGTTTGCCGACCCTGCCGTCATTCAGGTTGGGGATGATGAAGAGCCTTGCCTTCATCCGGTCGCCCACGGCTTTCTTCAGGCGGTCAACGAACAGCAGGAAGCTGGCGGTGGAGGGGACGGTCATCAGGTCGTAATGGAACGGTACGACGATGATGTCCGAGTTGACGAACATCGGCACCAGTCCTTCGGCTTTCAGGCTGCCGGGCGAATCCATCAGCACGATGTCTATCTCCGGGTCGTTGTGCAGCTTCTCCATCAGGGAAACCATCATGTCCTTGTCAGTGGCTTCGCAATCCCACACTTCGTAGGGCATCGGCTGCTCTCCGTATTTCTTGATGTCCGCCTTGCGGCATTTCATGATGGAGTGCTGGAAATCGCAGTCGATGACCACCACACGGACACCCTTCGTCACCAGATAGTTGGCGAAGGTCACGCAGAGGGTGGTCTTGCCGACTCCTCCTTTTTGGTTGGCGAATGTCACGATTACCGGTGTCTGTATCATTTCGTATGCGGGTTTAATTACACAACAAAATTAGATTCTCTGTAACCCGGAAAACGAAATTCGCAACATTTATGCGCTTTCGGTTGGGGTTTCCGAATGATTGCAATGGTGGGAAACTCAGGTTTTCGGGGTGGAAGTGGCCAAAATAGTAACGTGAGAAAGTCCATTCCCGGATCTTCCCACGTTGTTTTGGACTATCGTTTCAATGCGCGCCCGTCATCAATCTCATCGTAATTGCCGTTATGCCCGACTTCCCATTCCCGTTTCTCGCTCTGGCTGCCGCCTCCGGCATCACGCAATCCGGCATGGCGTAAAAGTTTCTTGGATTTTGGGATTGGATTTGAGGATTGGATTTGCTTTTTCGGCTTCGGCTTTCGTTGCAGCAATTCCACGTTGAAGCCTTCCGTGTTCAGGTCTATCAGGATATGGCGTTTGAAGTCGATGGCATAGACCGTATCTTCCTCTTGACGGATAATGAACCCTTCTTCACGAAGGCGGCTTCTGGTCGAAGTGGCCGCTTCCTTGTCGGCAAAGATTTCATGCAGCCGGTTGATGGCATCCGTATGGGATTGCGGTCTGTCAGGCGAGAGGGAAACAAGGTCGGGGCGGTTCACTTTGAAGATTTTGCAGAGCATATCCCGTTCCGCATCGGTCATGGGCTTGAACTGTTCCACTCGCTCGATGCGGTTGTTCCGGTCGATGGCTTCCGCCATAAACGCTTTCAGGGGGCGGGACTTGCCATCGTATGAATAGATGACACCTTTCTTTATATAGGCCCGCTGTTTGCGGAGCTTCTTGTATATCTCGCCCTGCGTAACCTTGGGGTTGAGTGTCAGGAGCCGGTCAATGAAGTCCTCGATGCGGTCGAAGCGTTGCCCCGGGGTAACGAAATCCAGCAGTTCGTCCATTGCCAGAACCCTTGCCCCGTTAATGACGGTCTTGTTCGCATGGTCAACAATCATGTAGCCGTATGCCGCATCTTTCTTGCCGAAGAAAATGAGGTCGATGCCAAACTTGCTTTTCAGTTCCTTTTGCAGCTCTTCTTTGTTGGAGCTTACATCCCGGTACTTTTTGAGGATGCTTCTGAGTTGGCGGCAGCGTGCCCTGTCCCGGTAGCCATTCTTGTATAATGCCTCAATCTCAGAAAGAGAGAGTTCTTTCTGTACCTTGCCACCATGTTTGACACATATCTTGCCGTTCTTCTGATAGACTTCGTACCCCATCGAGGTGAGGACTGCCTTGAACTGGGCGAAGGAAGAGAAGGTGTATTGCTTGGCGGCATCCACATCCTTGTCGGTTTTCTGCTTCCGGTCGTTTCCGAGTATGCGGTCAATGGCTTCTTGGGAATGTCTCCGCTCGTGGTCGTGGGCTATCTTCCTGCCATCGGGTGCAATCCGTGAGGTGACGATGTGCAGGTGGGTGTTGTCGGTGTCGTAATGGGAATAGATGAGCAGCGGTTGCCCGGCTTCCGCATATCCCATTTCCGAGAGATAACGGTGCGCGAACTCCAGCAACTCCGATTCCGACAGTTCATGGCCTTTGCACGATATGGCAACATGGAATTGTGCTTTCTGGATTCGGTTGTTCCGGGAAGTGTATTCTTGGAGATACTTGACCAGTTCATCAGGGGTAGGTTTACCGAATGTTCCGAGTGTCCCGAAGTTTTGCATCTCAATCAGTCGGGCTGCACCTTTCGAGACTTTCCGTTCATTGTAACCGACCGCATGGAAGTTCGGGCTTCCGGGTAATATGGTTGCTATCATCTTGGGTTCTGTTTATTAGTAATCTTGGTACTCTTGATAACCGAATATTCGGATTCCGAGGTTCTATGTAATAAGGTATGGAGATATTCAGAGCTTGGTGGCCTCTTTCGTAACCTTATCCAGTTCACGTTTTATCTCGTAAAGTATTTCTTGGGTTGCCCGAATGGTAGGTAACAAGACTTCTTGGATATAGCCGGGTGCAAGCAATCCGGCTACTGCCAGTTCGTTGGCCCGTTTGACCGACTGGTTCAGGTTTCCACCTGCCCAAGACAGTTCGTTCTGGAACTTTCGGTAAAATGAACCGAGTTCGTTGATGAGTTCAAGCCTTTGTTTGGCATTGGTGTTGGAATACTCTGCCAGTGCGGAACGCACATAGTGGGTTACGGAGGTGTAGGAAGCCGCTTTGTCCTTAATCTGAGCCGCTTCGTCCAATGTCACTCTTATCTTGACGTACTTTGTCTTTTGGTTCTTCATATCATGATACTTTAGTTGGTTGATATTCCGGGTACACTTTTCGCAGGGCGAAACAGCGATGAAATCGCCCCGATGCGGAGCAGTCGGCAAGTCACCCTTGGGATGCGAAACTCCGTTTTGCGGCCACAAGGGTACAACTTGCTTGACAAATCCTGCAACGCAGTTCGATGCCTTCCGGGGTCATTCCTGAACCAAAATTACCGCAACCATGCGCCGTGCAATGAAATTGGCAACAGAATACTTGGGGTGGCTTGTCATTGCAACCAGAGTTTCAAGAAGCGGATGTCCGAGAACGCTTGCACCTTGGTTTCCGATGTATCGGGATTGTCGATGCTGGTTTTCGGAAGCACGAAGCGGTTTGTTTACCGGATTACTTGAATAAAAGAATCGGGTGGATATTGTTTCATATTCCCAAGCGGTTTAGTTCTATGTTACCTCAAAATCATGATTACGGATAACCGAGAAACTTTAGTTTCACAAGATATGGGAGTGGATAATATATCGCTCCCGATATAACGATACCCTGCTACTTTGAACGCAAGTTATTCTGACTACAGGGGAAATGAGTATCGGTATATCCGATGTCATCCACATCAAAAATACAGAGAAGCCAATAAACCGAATACGTATCAATGGTGGTATGTTAGTGCCGGATGTTTGGAGGTTTTATCATCGAAAAATTAGGAATAACAGAAGCCGGGAAACAAGATAAAAATGTCAAATTTCTCCGAAAATTATAGTCGATATATTTCCGTATATCGCTGATTTTTACTACATTTATATATTAAAAGCCTGTAAGGATAGAAGTTAGTACACACTAAAATGGAATATCATGTTATTTGAATTATTATTAATAATATACCTGTTACCGGTCATCCTGATTGCCGCGTATCTATGTCGGTTTGCGATATGGCTTGTCAAGAAGCTGTTTGCGCTGGCTTGGTGGTTGGTCAAGTCTTTCTTTGCTCTTTTGTGGAAAGGATTGGTTCTGGCTTTCGCCCTTGCCATTGCGAATGTGGCACCACCCAACCATAGGGAAGAGGGAATCGAGTAGGAGGAAAACGAAAGTTTTCTTCCTACTTTCGTTTTCCGACCTCTCACACCACCGTACGTGCCGTTCGGCATACGGCGGTTCCTATTTTGGATACCATTCGAGATAACTATCCGTCAGCGTGATATACCCTGCCTTTTTCAAGTTCTCATTTGATATGGCTCGTGCCAAAATTGGGCTGTCGGATATACGCCAATTACCAAGACGTGTGTTCCCCCATTGATAAGCTTGCCAAGCGGCTATGCCACATCGTTTGAGGTTGATTATCCTCGTCTTGGGTTTCTTCCATGCTTTCCATATACACATTCGTATCCGTCGCCTTAACCATTCATCGGTTTCAAGGCAAAGACGTTTTATCCGAGCAAGATGATAGTACCCTATCCAGCCTCGTATGTACTCTTTCAGCTCCTGTTTCCTGCGTTCATACCCCCAACCATTACTGCGACCCGTCAACTCTTTGAGCTTGGCTTTCATCTTGGTTTTGGTTTTGGGGTGTACAGCAAGCAGACATTGGCCTTTGTTTACATAAAAGGAGTAGCCGAGGAATTTAACACCTCGTACATAGGACACTACGGTTTTCTCCCGATTTACTTTCAGAAAAAGTTTCCCCTCGATAAATCGTGTGATACTTGACTTTACACGCTGTGCGGCTCGTTTGGATTTACAGAATATCAGGGCATCATCGGCATATCGGACAAAAGGATGACCCCGGAGTTCGAGTTCCTTATCCAATTCGTTGAGCATTATGTTACTCAACAGTGGACTTAGAGGTCCACCTTGCGGTGTACCCTCTGCGCCCGCTTCAAAAAGTCCTCGGGCGATTACTCCGCTGCTTAGATATTTGTGTATTAGACTGACTACCCTGCCGTCTGTTATCGTGCGGCTGAGGATTTCTATGAGCTTGCTGTGATTGACGGTATCGAAAAAGCGTTCAAGGTCAAGGTCGACCACATATCGGTAGCCGCTCTCAATTATCTCTTGCGCCTTTCGTAGCGCACTATGGCAGCTCCGCTTGGGACGGAAGCCGTAGCTCGTCTTGGAGAACTGCCGCTCATAGATTGGGGTCAGTGCTTGGTTGATCGCTTGCTGGACTAATCGGTCTACCACAGTGGGTATTCCCAATAGCCGAGTCTTACCGTTCTCCTTGGGTATCTCTACCCTACGGACGGGATTGGGACGGTATGTTCCTTGTAGCAAGGAACTTATCAACTCATTCTTGTTAGCCAAGAGCCACGGGAGCAACTGCTCACACGACATCTTGTCAATACCGCCACTGCCCTTATTGCCTACCACTACCCTGTACGCGCGGTTAAGATTCTCGGGACTGAGAATGAGTTCCAATAAATGTGCCTTGTCGAATGGTACTTCCACGAAGTTGTCTTCACATATCCACATGAAAGTCTGCACTCCCTCATACCATTCGGTTGCCGACCTATCTCTTTGAGGGAAGTCATTAGCTTCGGCTGATGTTTTCTGCATTCTTACTTTCATACAGTACGTTTCTATTACTTTCGCTTAATTATTAGGTTCTGCCCTTCGTGGAGGGTATTGACTTTTTTTTCCACTACTATGGCGTCTGCTGACTTCTCACGGCAAGCTTTACTCCACAACTTTCGTAAAAAAAAACTATTTGCTGTGTCCGTGAGATCTCCCCGGATAAGAACATTATCTTTCCATCTTATACCTGCTTCATTTACACCGACCGTTCCGAATAGCTATAGGGCTTTGGTTTGTTCGGCAACCTTACCCACGGTCATATGCCTTCTATGAAGTTTCTGTTCGTCAGGCCAGATGTTTGCCGCCGGCTTCTTTCAGATTTCATCTCGCGATGAACACCCTTGCCTTTAGCTGTACGCTTGCCGCTATTAGGCTGCGTTAGGGACTTGCACCCGTTAGACAATGCTCGTGCCGAGCATACCGATAAAAGCCGTACCCATCAAGAAATGACGAATACGGCTTGGTGGAAGATGTGCTAAATTTTCCCTCTCCGTTAATGAGGTGTTTCTCTGTTCAGCAGGCTAAAACCCTTTGCCTTTGCTTCTTTCATAGACCGCTTCTTTCTGTGTGTCGCAGTTTACCAAACGGAACTGGACGTTACAACCGGTAGGGATATCCTTGGGCAGTTGTTTGGCAAGTCGGTCTATTACTTCATCTACATTGCTAAAACCGATGTCGGTCAGTTCGCCAACTATTTTACCTTTGAAATAGGCACGTCCATATATCATTCTCTTGGGAGATATACGGAACAGAGCATCTTTGGATTCTTCAAGATCAAGAGCCTTACCTTGCTTACTTTTCTCGTCACTAAAGAAAATGAAATCAATAATCTTCGCATTGAGCTCCCATGCCGGAGTGAAATCTAATTTCACATAACCTCTTGTGACCTTAAATCCATGACTGTGATTCATGCCAAATGCTACTTCATAGAGATTGGCATGACAATCGTTTTGTGCAATAGTAGCCCATGTATGCCGGAAGGTATAAAAACGATAGCAATCATCTTTTGTCATACCCATATCTTTACATATTTTCCGAATACCGATATTTACATTGGCATTGAAGCTGTCCGAATTGCTGTATCTGCTATGAAAGTTAAATAGGTATTCTTCATTTTCATCAGTAGAAAGATACTTGTCAAAGGTGGATTGGATAAAAGGTTCAACTCTCATTTCCATATATCCCTCGTCTCGGCGACTGTTCCTAACCTTTGCTCTCTTATAGCTAATGATACCATTGCGGTAATTTGTCTTTTTAAGCTCATACAGGTCAACGGAATTCATTCCACCTAAACAAATAGAAAGGAGTGCTACGTCTCTTCCCAATTCCGGTAGGGATGAAATCATTTTGCTTACAGGGAGCGGTCGATTGAAGAACTCACGACAAGCCTCTGCACTGATGGCCCGCTTTAATGTTGTGTCTGCCTTGGGAATTTTAATCTTATGCCAAGGATTGAACTTGATACGCACTATGTCACGCTCCTCGTCGTTGTACTCCGTTATCGCACTGTTAAAGATTTGCCGGATGCAAGTAGGGTACATTTCTTTGGCTCTGTTGGTCAAGGCAAGAGACTCAATCCACTTTTTCAATACAGTGGATGACATGTGCCCAAACATAATTTGGGTTGTTCCCAAATAGCGTTCAAGATGGCAGACGGCAAGTTTGTAGTTCTTTGCGGTACGGTCTCGCCCCTCTGATTCAATCTTTCTGATGAAAAATTGAGCATATTCGCTAAAGCAGAGTTCTTCATCTGCCTTTAGCAAATAATCCACGACTTCGCTGACGCTCCAAAGAGAAGCATCAACTCTGTTCAATCGGTCACTGTATTGCCTGATGATCATGGCACAGAATTCATTCACTACCGGGTCTGTAATTTCACCATTAGATACATGGTTCGCATCGACAATTTTATCTGTCTTGATGTAACCGGGCTTGCGGTTGTGTACGATTCGGATGTACACTGAGTAAAGACCGTCTGTTCTCGGCTTTCTCACCATTGCTTTTAATGTTGTCATACTTTTTGAATTTTAATTTTACTGCTGCAATAGGCTTTTTCCTTGGTGTAAGCAGGTGTAAGCAACGGGTAATTTGGTGTAAGCATAGTGTAAGCAAATACGTTCATTTGGCTCATTTTTTGCGGTCAAATGTACGAACCGCCCAAGCGCAAATCAGGCTGTAATTACCGCTAAAGCAGTGAATTACAGCCTGATATTAAGAATGTTTATATTAGAGTGTTATTCCTCTATTGCAGCCTGTGCGGCAGCCAGACGTGCAATAGGCACACGGAACGGAGAACAGCTGACATAATTCAAGCCAACTTTGTGGCAGAACTTCACAGAAGAAGGCTCACCGCCATGCTCGCCGCAAATACCGCACTTCAAATCCGGACGGATAGCACGTCCCTTTTCAGTAGCCATGCGCACCAACTGTCCTACACCATTCTGGTCGAGTACCTGGAACGGGTCTACTTTCAGAATCTTCTTCTCCAGATAAATCGGGAGGAAGGAAGCGATATCGTCGCGTGAATAACCAAATGTCATCTGAGTCAAGTCGTTCGTACCGAATGAGAAGAACTCGGCAGAGGAAGCAATGCGGTCGGCAGTCAAGGCGGCACGCGGAATCTCAATCATTGTACCTACCTTGAAGTCGATGCTGTCACCCACTTCTTCAAACAACTGGGCAGCCTCAGCACGAATCACTTCTTCCTGCTGCTTGAACTCATACAAGATACCGGTCAGAGGCACCATGATTTCAGGATGGGTTTCAACACCTTCCTTCTTCAATTCCAAAGCAGCACCCAGGATGGCACGCGTCTGCATCTGTGTAATTTCAGGATATGTATTTCCCAAACGGCAACCACGATGACCCAACATCGGATTATGCTCACAAAGTGCCTCAACACGTTGCTGGATATACTGGAGGCTCACACCCATCGTATCTGCCATTTCCTGCTGTCCCTTCAGGTCATGGGGAACAAACTCATGCAAAGGAGGATCAAGCAGACGCACCGTCACCGGACAGCCTTCCATTGCTTTGAAAATTCCCTTGAAGTCAGCTTGCTGGTAGGGAAGAATCTTAGCCAAAGCCTTGCGGCGCCCTTCTGCATTTTCTGCCAGAATCATCTCGCGCATGGCTTTAATCTTCTCGCCTTCAAAGAACATGTGTTCCGTACGGCAAAGACCGATACCCACAGCGCCAAAATTACGTGCTACTGCGGCATCATGAGGAGTATCCGCATTGGTACGAACTTGTAGTCTCGTATATTTATCAGCCAAATCCATCAGTTCCGCAAAGTCACCGGACAGCTCAGCCGCTTTTGTCTCCACCTTGTCTTTATATACTTCACCGGTGCTTCCGTTCAAGGAGATATAGTCACCTTCTTTCAACAGTACACCATCCACTTCCACTGTACGCGCCTTGTAGTCGATGTTCAAGGCACCTGCACCGGACACACAGCACTTACCCATACCACGGGCAACCACTGCCGCATGCGAAGTCATACCACCGCGGGCAGTCAGGATACCTTCGGCAACTGCCATACCTGCCAAATCTTCCGGAGAAGTCTCGATACGTACCATCACCACACGCTTGCCGGCAGCATGCCATTCGGCAGCATCATCGGCAAAGAATACGATTTGTCCCGTAGCGGCACCCGGAGAAGCGGGAAGACCACGAGTCAACACCTTAGCTTGTTTCAGAGCTGTCTTATCAAATACCGGGTGGAGCAGTTCGTCCAACTTATTGGGCTCACAACGCATCAATGCAGTCTTTTCGTCAATCATACCTTGATGGAGCAAGTCCATGGCAATCTTCACCATAGCGGCTCCGGTACGCTTACCGTTACGGGTCTGGAGGAACCAGAGTTTACCCTCTTGTACTGTAAACTCCATATCCTGCATATCACGGTAGTGATTTTCGAGTTTTGTCTGCAAAGCATCCAGTTCCTTATAGATTTCCGGCATAGCCTCCTCCATGGAAGGATATTTGCTGACACGTTCTTCTTCGCTTACACCGGCCAATTCAGCCCAACGTTGAGAACCGATTTTTGTAATCTGTTGCGGAGTACGGATACCGGCAACCACGTCTTCGCCTTGTGCATTAATCAAATACTCGCCATTGAAAAGGTCCTCACCGGTAGCAGCATCGCGGCTGAAGCAAACACCCGTAGCAGAGCTCTCGCCCATATTACCGAATACCATAGCCTGAACGCTTACGGCAGTACCCCATTCGTCAGGAATTCCCTCCATCTTACGATACAAGATGGCGCGTTCGTTCATCCAGGAGTTGAATACGGCACAAACGGCACCCCACAACTGCTCGTAGGCACAAGTCGGGAAGTCTTTTCCGGTTTGTTCTTTCACCGCAGCCTTGAACTTCTTCACGAGTTCCTTAAGGTCTTCCACCTCAAGCTCGTTATCCAGCTTCACGCCTTTAGCATGTTTCACCTCTTCTATAATAGCCTCGAACGGGTCTACATCTTCCTTGTTCACCGGTTTCATGCCCAGCACCACGTCGCCATACATCTGCACGAAACGACGGTAAGAGTCCCATGCAAAGCGTGCATTGCCCGTCTTGCGCGTCAGGCCTTCCACCACTTCGTCATTCAAGCCAAGATTCAGGATAGTGTCCATCATGCCCGGCATGGAAGCGCGTGCACCCGAACGAACGGAAACCAGCAACGGATTCTCCACATCACCGAATTTGGAACGCATCAGCGTCTCCACATGGGCAATGGCCTGTTCAACTTCGTTCTTCAACAGAGCAACAACTTTATCCTGCCCCATTTCATAATATTCCGTACAAACTTCTGTCGTTATTGTAAAGCCCGGAGGAACCGGAACCCCTATAAGGTTCATTTCTGCAAGGTTGGCACCTTTCCCACCCAAAAGGTTTCTCATATCGGCCTTTCCTTCTGCCTGGCCGTTACCAAAGGTATAAACTCTTTTTTTGTCCATAATATAAATTTAAAGTTTTTGATAGTGATTTCTCTTTTCTGTTCGCAAATCTAAGTATATTTCGCAGACTAGAAAACTTTTTCAGAAAAAACTTTATGCTAAAATGCAATTTCGACATTGCAATCTTTAATATTTCATTTCATAGAGAGAAATCCCGAAAAAATGTCTATTTTTGCCGAAGAATTTATTAGATTGGTGTAAAAGTGGCAAGAAAGAGAAAAGAACTTCCCCTACTGGAGAAGGTGACAATTACGGATGTGGCTGCCGAAGGAAAAGCCATCGCAAAAGTCAATGATTTGGTGATTTTCGTACCATATGTCGTCCCCGGCGATGTAGTTGACCTGCAAATTAAGAGAAAAAAGCATCATTATGCTGAAGCCGAGGCTGTGAAATTCCATGAATATTCGGCAGTACGGGCAGTTCCATTCTGCCAACATTATGGTGTATGCGGCGGTTGTAAATGGCAGGTTCTCCCCTATTCCGAGCAAATCAAGTATAAGCAAAAACAAGTAACGGACAACCTCACCCGCATCGGCAAAATCGAATTGCCGGAAATCTCTCCGATATTAGGTTCAGAAAAAACTCAGTTCTACCGGAATAAACTGGAGTACACTTTTTCCAACAAACGTTGGCTGACGACAGAAGAGGTTCAGCAGAATGTAGTGTACGAACAGATGAATGCCGTAGGCTTCCATATTCCCAATGCTTTCGATAAAGTGCTTGCCATAGAGAAGTGCTGGTTGCAGGACGATATATCCAACCGCATCCGCAATGCGGTACGCGACTATGCCTACCAGCACAACTATTCCTTCATCAACCTGTGTACGCATGAAGGAATGCTACGCAATATGATTGTGCGTACCTCTACCACCGGCGAACTGATGGTAATCCTCATCTGCAAGATAGAGAAAGAGGAGGAAATGGCTCTGTTCAAGCAAATGCTGCAATACATAGCAGATACATTCCCCGAAATCACTTCCCTGCTATACATTATTAATAATAAGTGCAACGATACCATCACCGACCTCGAGGTACACACCTTCAAGGGAAAAGACCACATCTTCGAGGAAATGGAGGGACTGCGCTTCAAGGTAGGTCCCAAATCTTTCTATCAGACCAACTCCGAACAAGCCTACAACCTCTACAAAGTAGCGCGCAACTTTGCCGGACTGACCGGTAACGAGCTTGTTTATGACCTTTATACCGGCACGGGTACCATTGCCAATTTCGTATCCAAGCACGCACGCCAGGTAATCGGCATAGAATATGTGCCCGAAGCCATTGAAGACGCCAAGGTCAATGCCGAGATTAACGGAATTAAAAACACATTGTTCTTTGCCGGAGATATGAAAGACATGCTGACACAAGACTTCATCAACCAATACGGCCGTCCCGATGTCATCATCACCGACCCTCCCCGTGCCGGAATGCACCAGGATGTAGTGGATGTCATTCTGTTTGCCGAGCCCAAACGCATCGTATACGTCAGCTGTAATCCGGCTACGCAGGCGCGCGACCTGCAACTGCTCGATGCGAAATATAAAGTGAAGGCCGTTCAACCGGTAGACATGTTCCCGCACACCCACCATGTGGAAAACGTAGTATTATTGGAATTAAAAGATTGAAAGTACAAGTAGTTTTCAATCGTAAATTGTAAATTGTCTAATCGTAAATTAAAACCAGTCGTGGCAAAAGAAAAAATTACAGCAAGAGCCCGCACACAATATACGGACTACATGGTGAAGGAACCGATGGAGCTCATGGAGTTTCTGGCAGCTAAAATGCCGGACGCCAGCCGCACCAAGCTGAAATCATTGCTGAGCAAACGCATTATATATGTGGACAGCGTTATCACTACACAATACAATTTTCCCCTGAAACCGGGTATGAAAGTACAAATCAGCCGTGAGAAGGGACGTAAAGAGTTCAACCATAAACTGATGAAGATTGTATACGAGGATGCCTATATCATCGTGATAGAGAAGATGCAGGGTTTGCTGTCCGTCAACACTGACCGGCAAAAGGAACGTACCGCCTATACCATCTTGAATGAATACGTGCAACGCTCGGGCAAGCAGCACCGTGTACACATCGTGCACCGCCTGGACCGTGACACCTCCGGCTTGATGATGTTTGCCAAAGACGAGAAGACCCAACGTACACTACGCGATAACTGGCATGACATTGTAACAGACCGGCGATACGTAGCCGTAGTGGTCGGCGAGATGGAAAAAGATGCAGGAACCGTAGTTTCTTGGTTGACGGACCGCAAGCTGTATGTATATTCAAGTCCGACAGATGACGGGGGACAAGAATCCATTACGCATTACCGTACCATCAAACGAGCCAATGGATACTCTCTTGTTGAACTGAACCTGGAAACGGGACGAAAAAACCAGATACGTGTACACATGCAGGATTTGGGGCATCCTATTATCGGCGACGGACGCTATGGACTGGAAGACGTAAATCCTATCGGACGCTTGGCCCTGCATGCTTTCAAACTCTGTTTCTATCATCCCGTCACGGGAGAGCTGATGCGGTTTGAAACACCTTATCCGGGAGAGTTCAAGAAATTGGTTTTGAAGAATAAGTAAAAAGCTGACATACAATAAAAAACGGAGCAATTGATTTGCTCCGTTTTTTATTGATAAGCATGTCGTCATTGCCGACGCATACGAAAAGGCTGTCCGTGAATATTATCTTGATATTCCCTCCAGCTATTATACCAAGTACCACTGAAAGAATAAGAATCAGCCATGGCTCCTTCAATGTAAGCCATGCTGCCACCATCATAGAATTCCAATTCCATCAGATTGTAAGCCCCACTAACCCAATTCCATCTGAAAAGCAAATAATTCGGGTCGCCATATGAACCAATAGTACCTTGGTTGCGCGCGTTAAAGGTCATAATCGTCCCCCTACCCCAAGTATATGCCCCGAAATCTATTTCTTCAGATGTATACCATTCACCGGGCAGATTATATTCCGTTTCTTCCTCACTATCACATGATGTCAATCCTAATACAAGGACAAACAACAATAACATTTTTGTGTATTTCAACATATTATTCATAAGCCATACTTTATTTATAATTAGCATCTACCATCATAACAACCACTCCATCCAGTTTACCGGATAAATAATGTTCGCGCACCCATACATTATCAAAATACTTGATTTCACCGGCACCATAATTCAGAGTCAACCCCTCCATAGACTTATCCATCCATTTCCAAGTAAAAGTACGTGAAGTCGTTTCATAGGGACGGGACTCGCCTCCGCGATAATACTCCCAGATTTCCTGTCCAGAATTATCAGCCTTGGCAAACTTCAGCTGATGACTGCATAACACTTCAACTCCATCTTTGTTTTCCGTCTGATATTCTTCTATCCACGTCTTCCCACACAATTTGTCGTCGCTATTCTGCATGGTATAATATACATCATCCCCACAAGACGCCAGCCCAATCGTAAATACACACAACAGCAATATCTTCACATAATTCAAAGTCTTCATAAGTTATCGAGTTTAGTTAATACTTGCGGACAAACATACACAAAAAAAATGAAACACTTAATACTTATCCTGGAATTTCTTGTAGAAGACAAGGAATAAAATAAATCCCATCAGTGCAAACGGTACGCCTGCCAATGCGGGATAACGGTATCCTCCACTCAAGGCAAGACCTCCGATATAGGCTCCGATAGCATTCCCCAAATTGAAGGCCATCTGCACACAAGCGCCTCCCAACATTTCTCCTCCAGGAGCCACACGAATCATCAACACCTGCTCCGGACTGGAGACGGCAAACAAACCTGCCGTACAAAGCGTCATCAATATTGCCGAACACCACGGATGGGGAGAGAGTAAAAATATCAATAATAAAATAACACATATCATCCCTTGCACCACCGTACCGACCTTCCCCGGAGTGTACCGGTCGGACATGCGCCCACTGACCAGATTGCCGACAACCATTCCGAATCCTGCCAGTACCATCAGTGCCGTAATGCTGTCCGCACTAAAACCGGAAACCTCAGTCAGCAACGGAGTGATATAGCTATACCAGCAGAATACACCACCGTTGCCCAAAGCTGTAGCTCCCAATATGAGCCACGGCGCCGGCTTTTTCAAAAAACGGAACTGTCCTTTAAATCCCGTGTCTTTCAGACCTTCGACCTGCGGTACCCAACGCCAAATGTAGTACAATGTTATCAATCCCCAGGCACCTACCAGCAGAAACGTGGCATGCCAAGACAGCGTATGGCTCAACGAAGTACCCAACGGCACCCCAAACAGATTGGCCACAGTCATTCCCGCTATCATAATTGAAACCGCCTCCGAGCTTTTCCCCTTATCAGCCAATTTTCCCGCAACAATGGAAGCCACCCCAAAATAAGCGCCATGAGGAAGTCCGGAAACAAAACGTCCCAACAGCAAGACCCAATAATTGGGTGCCATAGACGCACAAATATTACCCACAATCATTAATGTCATCAAAACCAGCAGAATCTGCTTCAACGGACGTTTGCGGGCCAGGAGCAGCATGGGTGCACCAAAACAAACACCCAACGCATACGCAGAAATGAAATGACCGGCCACGGGAATGCTGATTCCCAAATCAGTAGCCACATAGGGCAAAATACCCATCATCGTAAATTCGGCAATCCCCAGCCCCAATGTACCGAACGCCAATGCAATAAGACTCTTCTTCACACCTTAAAAAACAACCTATATTTTTACCGGGCGCAAAGATAGTGACATTGCATTCTCCAAATAAAAAGGATACCGAATTATTTTCAGTATCCTTCTTCATTTTTTATCTTATATCAATTGTATACCCACCTTTAAAGACTCCTCCCGGCGCCAAATGCTGCATCCAGTCCTTATCCTTATATTCATCCTTATAATGGGCACGGTCACAACGCCCGTACCACGGCTCGATGCAGACAAACGGAGCATTCTTGGCCGGAGGCGACCATAACCCCACCACCGGAGTGTCGAAATACAGACTGAGATAGGGCTTCTTCTCCTTATTATATAATGTAACTTCTTTCACTTGACTGTTTTCCAGAATCAGGGCATCTTTATCAAAGGAGTGGATGTTCAAAGGCAGCAGGCCACCTGTCAACTCAAGTAAATATTCCTTATCCGGAGCGGCACATCCTTTCTCGGAGATAAGGATATAGTACAAACCTTCCGTCTTATCAAAGCCGAAATATCCACGGTCCGTTGTCTCCGCATCATAGTCCGGGTAATAGAAAGCCGGATGGGCCCCTATCTGGAAGTGCATTTCGCGTGTTCCGGTATTGATGACTTTCCAAAGCACTTCAATCTTCTTTCCCTCTATCCGATAGCCTATCTCAAGGCAAAACGGGAAAGGATATTTCTTGCGTGTTTCCTCACTGTCAACCAGTCGATAGCGTACCTCATCTTCCTGTTCAAATATCAATTCAAAATCCATATCGCGGGCAAAACCGTGTTGCGTCAATGCATAGGAAACACCTTCGTGGCGGTATTCATTCTCCCAAACGCTGCCTACAATGGGAAAAAGCACCGGAGAATGCCGTTTCCAGAAAGCAGGGTCTGCCTGCCAAAGATATTCTTTTCCATCACGCAAGATACTGCATAACTCGGCCCCATGCGGGGAGACTTTAATTGTCAGTTCTGAATTAGAAAGTGTTTTCATATCATATATCATTTTGTTATTTTCTCATATAGTGTGGCATCTCTCCGGGTATTTCCATCGAAATCTCCACCAGGCCACCGACCACTCCGTCCTGCTTCCATGCCGTCTGATAAATCATTTTCTTGACACCGTTCTTCTCAATGGTGTAGGCATTCACTCCCCCCGTCTCCAGCAGTTCGCGTATCTTGGCTTGCGATTGCGGGTTGTGGCAATCAAAGAGATTCTTGCCTATCAGGTCACCGTGTTTAGCAAACGTACGGCATGCTTTCTCGTTCATATATAGGATGATTCCCTTTGTGTCACATACAGTTACGGCACAGTTCATTTCATTGGCCCATTCGTACATAATTCTTTATTTTTAATTGGCTATTTTCTATGCACTTGAAATACATTTACAGAAAACTCTTCAAAGTCAAATGTCCTTTTCTCTATCGAATTATTATTGCATTAATCCTCCTTCTATGAAGAAAACGACTTCATTCAATCGTTCTCTATTCGATTCCTCACCTTTGAAAATAGCTGGAGTGAAGATTATCCTATCTTGAATCAGATTATCTACCAAATCCCACATGACTTCATGGTACAGCATCACCATTGCCACTTTTTCATTGTCAATACCATATTGGCTTGCTAAGGAGCCACAATTATTCTTTAGTTCCGCACTGATAGAGTTTACCAATTTTTCAGTTATTTGATGAAAGCGGTCTTGCCGTTTCTTTATAATAGGAAATAATACATCTCCATTATCATCTACCAGCCCATAAGGTTTTAACTGAGAAACGAGTTTGGCATCTGTTACTTTTCCGAATTGTGCTATTTCATCAGCACAATGGTCCATAATGTCGTTGTCAGGAGCAATGCCGCTATTGGTGTAAGTCAAAATCAAATTCTGTTCTCCGAAACCATTCGTACCGCATGCAAAGCCATTTCTTGATTCGTATAATACCCAGTAACAGCCACTCCAGCTTGTATAATTGTCAACATCCTCAAACAAGACTAACTTTGTCCACATTTTTCCATCCAGAAGGTATGAAAAAACAAGTGAGAGTACATTGTTCTTGAATCCCATTTCACTGATAGTTTGTGCCAATGATATAAAGTCTGCCTTTGTTTTGACATACATGGATTCAGCAATCTCCTTACTTAAGCTTCTTAGAGAATTGGTCTGTTCTTTGTCGAGAATGGGTATAGTAGCTTCCCATTTTCCTTTTGTTTTACTGACAAGTCCACCTACTTCCAATAACAATAATTGGCTATCAGAGCATTTAATACCCATTTCACGAAGTTCGGCTTGAGTACGTGGAGTCCGTAAATTGTATAGTATTTCCCAATTATTATCTGGCTTTACATAGTCTTCGGGCTGATGTCCGTTCACTGCAACAAACTGGGTTGCTTCCCATTCGCTATACGGTCTTATCGATATTTGTGCTTTAATCATTGTGGTAACGGACAATAAGGCAAACAACAATAATAAGTCCGGATAATGTTTCATATATCGCTTAATTTTAGTTTTGTTCATCATTCATGCACTTCTCTTATGTAACAAAGATAACGTTTTTTTCAATTCCTCTCTCAAACCTATAACAAAAAACTTCCCGACTACCAATAAAAAACTTCCTAACTACTAATAGTAAAGTTTGCAAGTATAGAGATAAAGAATTACCTTCGCCCTTGGTTTGTCTATCCCAAGCCTTGGGATAGAAATCCCCAACCTTGGCATACACATCCGCAACCTTGGGACAAACTCTGTAAGCCCCAATAAACAAACGAACCTCATAACAACGCTACCATCATGGCAGAATACAACATGCAGGAACTGAACCTGCCGGGAGAAGACGGCAAACGCATTCTCTACCCACGAATGAAACTATACGGGCAGGTGGACTTGGAAACCATCACCGAAAAGATAGCATACGCCTCATCCTTCACACGAGGAGACATCATCGGACTGGTGCAAGCCATCACCGACGAAATAGCCTACCAAATGGGGCAAGGTTACTCCGTGAAGATTGACAACTTAGGAGTATTCACCCCTGCCCTCGGTCTGCGGCAAGACCGTGAACGGGAGACGGGCGAAGAAGGAGACACCAAGCGAAACGCCGTCAGCATCTGCCTGAAGGACATACATTTCAAGGTGGACAAAGAACTACTGTACCGTACCGCTCGCCATTGCCACCTGAAACGTTCCACCGACAAATTCCAACGCTCCTCACAAGTGTTTTCTCCGCAGGAACGGCTGGAACGGGCAAAAAAATACCTGGAAAAGAACAGCTTCATGACCCAAGCCGACTATTGCCAACTGACCGGCTTATTGAAGTCTGCCGCCTCCCGCGAGTTGCGCGAATGGATAGCCAATCCCGAATCGGGCATCGACTACAAAGGACGAGGAACACACAAGATTTATATTCTAAGGAAACCATAACCCACATCCATTGAAGTAACAAAAACAATGAAAATACTACACACCAGCGACTGGCACCTGGGACACACCCTCTACAACTACGACCGTACCGCCGAACAGCAGGCCTTCCTACGGCAACTCACCCGCATAGTAACCGAAGAGCAGCCCGACGCCATGGTGGTAAGCGGAGATATCTACCACTACTCCTCTCCCGCTGCCGCCACGCAGAAGATGTACACCGACGCCATGCTGAACATCCATCAAGCCTGCCCCGGAATGGCCATCGTAGTCACCGCCGGAAACCACGACAGCAGCTCGAAACTGGAGATAGACAGCAGCCTCTGGCAGCACTTCGGCTTGAACGTTGTGGGAAACATCGAACGTACAGCCGAGGAAGTGAATCTGTACAAGCACATCATCGAGATAAACAATGAAAAAAAGACAATAGGCTACGTCATTGCCGTGCCCCACGTCTATCCGCAAAACTTCCCCCTGCTGGACACTGAAACACCGCGCGACCAACGGCAGGCACGCTTCTTCCAGGCACTGCTGGACGAAGTGAAGAAACGGAATACGGCACAGCTTCCCGTCGTCCTCATGGCCCATCTCTCCATTGAAGGCAGCGACCGTAGCGGGCACGATGAGAGTATTGGCGGAATAGAGTATGTTCCCCTCAGCGCTATGGGAGAAGGATACGACTACCTGGCACTCGGACACATCCATTGCCCTCAGGACATCAAAGGCAGTCATCACCACGCACGCTATTGCGGCACTCCCCTCCCCGTCAGCTTCGACGAAACCTATCCGCACTCCGTCTCCATCATCGAGTTGGAGAAAGGGGCAGAACCACAAATCAGTACAAGGGAAATTGAAAATCCGATTCCGCTCGTCACACTTCCCCATGACCCGACACCTTTCGAAGACGCCTTGAAATTACTGGAAGAATATCCGGAAGAGAAACCTGCATACCTCCGTCTGAATGTGCTGACAAAAGGCTACCTGCCCCCCGACTGCAACGAAAAAGCCTCGAACGCCGCCAAAGGCAAGGCATGCAAATATTGCTACATCAAGACTACCCGAGAGCGGCAGGCCGACACTGACGAGAGCAAGCCTATCTCCATCCAAGAGATGCAGGAAATGTCTCCCCTGGAAATAGCCAGACTCTACTACCGCGAAACCGAAGGAGAAGAGATGGACCCAGAACTTTGCCAGCTGATGGAGACTGTCATGCAAAAAGTGAAAAGCAAGAACAACTCCTAATCATTTGTCCGAACCATGAAACTCCAGAAACTGACCATAAAGAACCTTGCCTCCATAGAAGATGCCGTCATCGACTTTGAGAACGGACCGTTAAGCGAGGAATCCCTTTTCCTTATCTGCGGTGAGACGGGTGCAGGGAAGACAACCATTCTCGACGCCATCTGCCTGGCACTCTACAACGAAACGCCCCGCATGGACCATGCCGAGAACGAAAAATACAAAGACCTGAGCCAGACTTTCTCTGCCAAAAAGGAAGATGTTGCCATCAACGACAGCCGGCAACTGATGCGCCGTAACACCAGTGAAGCATGGACGGAGCTGGAGTTTACCGGCTCGAACGAAACGCCCTACACCGCCCGATGGTACGTGGCACGGGCACACCGCAAGATTTCAGGAGCCGTGCAAGATGTGCGCTGGACACTGGAAAACAAGAAAAGCGGCGCACAGCTCAACAAAAAGAATGAGATAAAGGCAGAAATACAAGCTGCAGTGGGGTTGACCTTCGAACAATTCTGCCGCACCACCATGCTGGCGCAAGGCGACTTCACCAAGTTCCTGCAAAGCAAGGAAAGCGAAAAATCGGATATTCTGGAAAAGCTGACCGGTACAAGTATCTACTCCGAAATAGGTGCCGAAATATATGCCGCCACCAAGGAAAGACGGACGGAATACGAAAACCAGAACCGGAAGCTGGAAGGCATCCACATCCTGGCAGAAGAAGAAGTCACTGCAATCAAGGAAGCCATAGCCACGCAAAATGCCGGAGTCAAGGAAGCCAATGAGCAGAAAACTACCGCCCTCGCAAAACGGGACTGGCTGAAGAAATACTCCGAACTCCTCCTCACCCGTGAACAGCAAAAGAAAATGTGGGAAGGGAAGCAAGCGCAACTGCAATCGGACGAATTCAAACAGAAAGAACTCCTGATTAAAGAATGGAATGCCACCGCCGACGCCCGCAACTGGCTCTCTACCTTGAAACAGCAGCAACAGCAACAACAACAGAACTATGCACAAGCCGGAATGTTAAGAGCATCCTTTGCCCGGCTGGACGGAGGAAGCAAGTGGCTATGCGGTTTCCTGAAAGAGCAAGAAGACAAGCTGCATCGTGCCGAGAAGTACTTGCAAGAGCATTCGCCCTTACTGCCCATGTTCGAGCAAAGCCAATCCATCATTACCGGCCTAAAATCCGCACTCGATGCCCAAACACGCATCGGCACCTACAACGCGCACCTTGAAAGACTTGCCGCGCAACAACCCGTAAAAGTCAAGGAGCGTACCGACAAGGAAGCTGCCCTCACCCGGAAAGAACAAGAGAACCATACATTGCAAAACGAAATAAACCTCCGGAACAAGCAGCTTGAAACCATGGACCGCCCTGCCCTGCAAGACAAGAAAAACAAACTCGATGCCGGACGGGAGAACCTGCTGCAAGCATTGAGCGCCTTGTCTTTACTGGCTGAAACGGAAAGGACACTGAACGAGGCAAAGGAAAACGAAAAGGCTTTGAACGCCAAAGTGGAGGCGTGCCAAAAGCAATACGTCCTCCTGCAAACGGCATTCGACAGCAAGAAAACAAGTTATGATGACATCCGCACCCTCTACGACAAGCAAAAGGAAGCCGTAGAAGAGTGGGCAAAGGAAACACGCTCCCGGCTTGTCGTCGGGGATACTTGCCCCGTGTGCGGACAAGAAATAAAATCGCTTTGCAAAGATGAAGATTTCCAGTCTGTCCTTGCTCCCATACGCACCTCCCTGGAAACAAAAGAGAAAGAATACAAGGAAACCGAGCAGGCATTGAACAACAACCGGACAGAATCCAATACCTACGGAACGCTGGCAGAGAATGCCCGTCAGTCCACAGCAAGAGCGCTCCGGAGCTACAACCTTGCCCACACTGACGCACAGGCCAAATGCGCCCAATGCAACGGCGTTGGCCTCTCCACAACCACCGGCGAAACCCTGAAGAAGCTACTGGAAGAGAACAAGCTGGAAGCAGACAAACTGAACGAAAAGCTCACGGAAGTTCAAAAGCTCAGCGCACAAATCATAGCTCTGCAACGGCAAAAGGACGAATGCCAGAAAAGCGTGGACGCTGCACGCCAAGCCTTCAACTCTGCCGACAAAGTGCTGAATGAGCTGAAAAACAGCATCGTCAATTACGAGTCGCTCACCGCCAACGAAAAGGAGAACATACGTGCCACCATGGACCGCGTCACTCCCCACATCCTCTGGGAAGGATGGAACACGGAATGGGAGAACTCCCCCCTCTCCTTTATTGACCGCCTGACGCAAGCTACGCGCAACTACCGTCTGGCGCAGGAAAAACAAAGAGAACTGAAATCCGCCATTGCCCTTATCCACAAAGAGCTGGAAGGGATAAACATCAACAAGGAAAGCATCGATGCCGCATTCCCCGACTGGCGCAACGCACCTGCAGCAACACAGGAAATGGAAATCAAGGACCTGGGGATTGCCTGGAATAATCTGAATACACAAGCAAGCGGACTGAAACAAAGCATATCCTCCACCGCAGAACAAATGGCAAGGCTGCAAAAGGATTTAATCGGGTTCTATGCCGCCAACCCCACTCTCGACGAGGAGCGTATCACCGTCCTATCCGCTTGGTCCGGCTCCCGGATAGAAGCATTGCGTGCCTCATTGCAGACACTTAAAGAGGAAGAAGTAGCTGCATCGACCGCCTTTCATCTGGCCACCGGACAAGTGGAAGAGCACATCAGCCGGAAGCCCGAAATAGAAGAAAACGAGAACCTCGAAACCCTGGATGCACTCATCGCGAATCTCGAAGAAAAGATAACCGCCGGCATCCAATCCATCGGCCAGCAGAAGTTACGCCTGGAAGAAAACACCCGTAACATCGACCGGATAAAGGAAGAAAAGGAACGTGCCGACCGGCTACGCGAAGAGTATCTGAAGTGGGACCGCCTCTGCCACCACTTCGGTGACGAACGGGGAAAGAACTTCCGCAACATAGCCCAGAGCTTCGTCTTAAAAGAACTGCTGGCAGGCGCCAATTTCTATCTGCAACGCTTGACCGACCGCTACGAACTGGAATGCCAGGCCGGTTCGCTCACCATCCTGCTGCGCGACTTCCATCAAGGAGGTGCGGCACGTCCGGCATGCACCTTATCGGGCGGCGAAAGCTTCCTAGTATCTCTGTCACTTGCCCTCGGACTTTCTTCCCTCAGCCGCCAGAGCCTCTCGGTAGACACACTGTTCATCGACGAAGGTTTCGGCACACTGAGCAGCGACTACCTGAACACCGTTATGGACACATTGGAAAAACTGCACCAGATGGGCGGCAAGAAGGTAGGCATCATCAGTCACGTGGAAGGACTGAAAGAGCGCATAAAGACCCAGATACAAGTACGGAGGATAGACAGTTCAAGAAGCGAAATAAAAGTGGTGAATACCCTCTAAGCTGGTATCGGGATAAAGAAAACGAATGTTTTTTCGGCTCTTGATAGTACAAGCACCTGCATTATTGTGTATTTTTGCAGTCTCATAAAAAAGAAAAGACAATGAAAAAGTTCATGAAAGGAGTCCGGTTTACTCCTAAAAACTATTCCGACGAAGTAGAAGCCAAAATTCAACATTATAAGAAAGAAGGATATAAACTGCCGATGCGAAGCGCACTCCGCACCGAGGAGCAGTTGGCCGGTATCCGCGCAAGCGCCAAAATCAACACTGCCCTGCTGGATTATCTCTCCGAGAACATTCGCGAAGGCATGTCCACAGCTGAAATTGACCATATGGTGTATTGCTTCACCACAGACCACGACGCCATCCCCGCCCCCTTCATGTACGAAGGCTTCCCCAAAAGTGTGTGCACCAGCATCAACGATGTAGTGTGCCACGGCATTCCCAGCACCAGGGAATTCCTGAAAAGCGGTGATATTGTAAATGTCGATGTATCCACCATTTACAAAGGTTACTTTGCCGACGCATCACGCATGTTCATGATTGGCGAAGTCAGCCCCGACATGCAGAGACTGGTACAGGTCACCAAAGAATGCCGTGACATAGGCATACAGACCGCACAGCCCTGGGCACGCCTCGGTGACGTAGGCGCCGCCATCCAGGAGCATGCGGAAAAGAACGGATACAGCGTGGTACGCGACCTCTGCGGACATGGCTGCGGCGTCAAGTTCCACGAAGAACCGGATGTGGAACACTTCGGCAAACGTGGTACGGGCATGCTGATAGTGCCGGGCATGACGTTCACCATCGAACCGATGATTAACATGGGAAGCTACGAAGTCTTTATCGACGAAGCCGACGGATGGACCGTCTGCACAGACGACGGACTGCCTTCTGCCCAATGGGAAAGCCAAATCCTGATTACTGAAGACGGAAACGAAATATTGACACAATAAGGCGGACACTTCAAAACACCTATGGAGATAGTATTACTGATTATAGGGATAATCATCGGAACCGTAGTCGGCTATCTGGCGGCAGACCGCAAGTCTGCCGCACTGAGGGCAGAAATCAGCGGGACAAAGAAGGAAATAGAATTATTGAAGCTGCAGAAGGAAGAAGCCGAAGCGTTGCACAAGCGCATGAACACCGAGTTCGAGAATCTCTCCAACCGTATCTTCCAGAGCAAAGCCGAAGACTTTACCAGGCTGAATACCGAACACCTGGGCAATCTGCTCCGCCCGCTGGGCGATAACCTGAAGGACTTCCGCCAAAAGGTGGAACAAGTATACAGCACCGAAGCCAAAGAACGCTTCTCGCTGGGTGAACGCATCAAGGAACTGGTGGAGCTGAACAACCGCCTCAGCGAAGATGCCAACAACCTGACCCGTGCCCTGAAAGGAGACTCCAAAATGCAAGGCAACTGGGGCGAAATGATTCTGGAACGTTTGTTGCAAGCCTCCGGACTGATTGAAGGCGAACACTACTTCCGCCAGGAGTTTCTAAAAGACGAACGGGGCGAAGCCATCATCAACGAGGAAAGCGGGCAGAAGATGCAGCCCGACATCATCGTGAAATACCCCGACGAACGGGAAATGATTATCGACTCCAAAGTGTCGCTGACTGCCTATGCTGCCTACACCTCTGCCGAAAGCAAGGAGGAGCAGGCACACTTCCTGAAAGCACACCTGCAATCTGTCCGCTCCCACATCGACGAGCTCAGCCATAAAGACTACTCGCATTACGACGCCCAATCACCGGATTTCGTTATGATGTTCATCCCCACCGAAGGTGCCTACCTCCTCGCCATCCAAAGCGATGCCCACCTCTGGGAATATGCCTACAACAAAAAGGTGGTACTAATGAGCCCCACCAACCTGATTAGCGCCCTGCGCCTCTCGCTCGACCTTTGGAAGAAGGAGAACCAGGTAAAGAATGTGCAGGCCATCATCAAGCGCGGCACCATCTTATATGAAAAGATTGCAGGCTTTACCGACACCTTCCTCGGTATCGGCGACCGGCTGGCCAGCCTGCAAAGGGATTACGACAAAGCCTTCAACCAGCTCTCGGACGGTAACGGCAGTGTAGTACGCCAGGCCGAAATGCTGAAAGGCATGAGCCTCACTCCCAAGAAACGCATTTCTCCAAGATTTCTGCCCAAAGATACCATTCAAGAAGAAACAGAAGAGGAAAACGATAACATTCAATAAAACATCCAACATGAAAACTCTGAAAGACCGCATTCTCCTTCACCAAGAACCATTCATACGAGGTCTGTGTCAACAGGAATTACCACCGGAGAAGTAACAGCCATTCTGGCAAATGCACCGATTCATATCAAGGAATAAAGAAAAAGCGACGAAGAATCCACTCCACTTTCTTTCAATAGAGAGGAAATGCCCCGAACAAAAAACTCCGGCAAAGCCCTGAAGGACAAGCCGGAGTTTTTTTATCTCAAGACGGACAAGGAAGATTATCCGCCAAAGTTATCGAACATCAGGTTCTGAGCCGGAACGCCGAGGTCGTCGAGCATCTTCTCAACAGCCTTCGACATCGGGCCGGGACCACACATGTAGTATTCGATGTCTTCGGGAGCTTCGTGGTCTTTCAAGTAAGTCTCGTAAATTACGTTGTGTACGAAGCCCGGAGTGTACTTCACGCCCGCTGCATCGGCTGCCGGATCGGGACGGTCCAGTGCAAGATGGAACTTGAAGTTGGGGAAATCCTTTTCAATCTGCAGGAAGTCTTCCAGATAGAACACTTCATTCAATGCACGTGCACCGTAGAAGTAATTCATCACGCGATCTGTAGTGTGCAGTGTCTTCGTCATATGCATAATCTGTGCACGCAACGGAGCCATACCGGCACCACCGCCGACCCACATCATCTCCTTCTTGGAGTCGAATATCGGATGGAAGTCTCCGTAAGGGCCACTCATGGTTACCTTATCACCCGGTTTCAGGGTAAAGATATAAGAAGAAGCGATACCCGGCATTACATCCATGAAGCCCGGGCCCTGGTCTTTCGGCTTGAACGGAGGCGTGGCGATACGTACCGTCAGCATAATGCGGTCGCCTTCGGCAGGATAGTTGGCCATAGAATAGGCACGGATGGTTTCTTCGTCATTGCGGCACTTCAAGCCCAGCAGACCGAATTTCTCCCATGCAGGCAGATACTCATCACCGATAAGGCTCTTGTCGATGTCCTTATCATAATCCATCGAATATTTAGGAATCTTAATCTGCGCATAAGAACCCGGAACGAAATCCATGTGCTCGCCTTTGGGCAATGCAACGATGAACTCTTTGATGAACGTAGCCACATTCTTGTTGGAGATAACCTCGCACTCCCACTCTTTTACGCCCAGTACGCTTTCGGGAACCTTGATGGCCATATCGCCTTTCACTTTCACCTGGCAACCCAGACGCCAGTGATCTTGTATTTGCTTACGGCTGAAGTGCGGAGTCTCAGAAGGCAAGATTTCACCCCCACCTTCCATTACCTGGCATTTGCACTGTCCGCAGGAACCTTTACCACCGCAAGCGGAGGAAAGGAACACACCGTTTACAGACAGCGTATTCAGCAATGTAGAACCGGAAGCTACGTCCAGTTCCTTGTCGCCATTGATAGTCAGTTTTACATTACCCGAAGGCACCAAGAAATTCTTGGCAACCAGCAGGATAACAACAAGCAGGATGACAACCACGAGGAATACTCCAATGCTTGCTAATATCATATTCATATCCATTGTTTTATTCCTTTCTTTTAGATGTTCAAACCAGAGAAACACATAAATGCCATTGCCATCAGACCTACAGTGATAAACGTGATGCCCAGTCCTTTCAGTGGAGCCGGAACGTCAGAATAGGCCATTTTCTCACGGATGGCAGCCAAGCCTACGATAGCCAGCAACCAACCGATACCGGAGCCCAACGCATAAGAGACAGCATCAGCAATGCCACCGATGAATTTCGGGTCGCTCTCACCCAGCGTGATGCGCTGCTGCATGAAAAGAGAAGCACCCATGATGGCACAGTTTACAGCAATCAGCGGCAGGAAGATACCCAGTGAAGCATACAGCGAAGGGCTGAAACGCTCTACAATCATTTCCACCAACTGAACGATAGCTGCGATTACAGCAATGAAAAGAATAAAGCTCAAGAAGCTGAGGTCAACGCCTTCAATGATTGCGTTGGCAGCCAGCACCTTTGTCTGCAATAAATAGTTGACCGGAAGCGTAACCACCAACACGAAAGTTACGGCGATACCCAGTCCTACGGCAGTCTTCACATTCTTCGATACGGCAAGGTAAGAACACATACCGAGGAAGAACGCGAATATCATGTTGTCCACAAAGATAGAGCGGACGAATAAACTTATTAAATGTTCCATATCTCTTCGATAAATTAAGAATTAAAGAATTAAAGAATTAAAGCAATGAGAACTTGTACTGCAGCAGAGCAGCCCATTTTTCATTCTTTCATTTTTCATTCTTCATTTATTTATTACTGCTTTTCCTGCAATTCTTTGTGACGTGCACGCTGATACCAGATGATGCAAGCGCAGAGAATCAACGCCATTGGCGGCATCAGCATCAAGCCGTTGTTCACATAGCCCAACTTCTGCAGAGGTTCATAGTTCAAGATGTTGAAACCGAGCAGCGTTCCCGAACCCAGAAGCTCGCGGAAGAAGGCTACGATTACCAGAATCTTGGCATATCCCAAACCATTACCCACACCGTCAAGGAAAGATTCCCAGGGACCGTTCTGCATGGCAAATGCTTCCAAGCGTCCCATCAGGATACAGTTGGTAATAATCAGACCTACATATACAGAAAGCTGCACACTTACATCGTAAGCAAAAGCTTTCAGAATCTCACTTACAATAGTTACCAACGCGGCAACAACCACCAGCTGAACGATGATACGGATACGGTTGGGTATCGTCTTGCGCAGCAGTGAAATCACTACATTGGAGAATGCTGTAATCACCGTCACTGAAAGCCCCATCACAATGGCAGGCTCCAGTTTGGCAGTAACAGCCAAAGCAGAACAGATACCCAATACCTGCACGGTAACGGGGTTGTTCAGTCCCAGCGGAGTAGAGAATACTTCTTTATTCTTCTTTGAAAACAATTGTCCCATATTCTTATTCCTCCTCATTATTATTAGTTAAAAAGTTCTTGTAGCTGCTCAGACAAGCCTTCAACATGGCATCCACACCTACAGAAGTGATGGTACCACCGGAAATGCCGTCCACCTGATAGTCAGGTTTCTCTACCTTGCCGTTCTTCACAACACCGAGGACTACCTCGCCGTTCTCCAACGTTTTCTTGCCGGAGAACTCTCCCTGGAAATGCGTGCTGGCGATTTCGGCACCCAGACCCGGAGTCTCACTGGCATGAGAGAAGTAAACACCATAAACGGTATCCTTGTCGCTGTTCAGCGCAACATATCCCCAGATAGCGCCCCAAAGACCGGCACCGTAAACGGGAAATACATATTTCTTCTCACCGTCAACCTCTGCCACGAATACGTGCAGACGGTTATTTTCTTTGGCTTCCTTCTCGTAAGCGGTAGCAAATGCACCGGTATTCTCTGTCAGAGTACCGTCAACGTTCATCAGCATATCGCCCTTTACATATTTATTATATTCAGCTTCGGCATCCTTCACGTCCTTGATGTTGAGTGCAGCAAGAATCTGCTTCTTCGTGTCAAGTTCCACATTCTTGTTCTGCGTCTCGCGCAAGGAAGAACTTACGAATGCCAGCAGGAATGCAACGATAACAACCATTACCGAAGCATAAATGATAGTATAACTATTACTATTGGTATTCATTTCTTTTCCGGTATTTAATTGTTAGACTTGATTGCACGTTTTTCGCGACGGCTGATGTTACCCTGTACCACACAGTAGTCAATCAGCGGAGCGAAGATATTCATCAGCAGGATGGCAAGCATCATACCTTCGGGGTAACCGGGATTGAGCACACGGATAATGATAGCCATGGCACCAATCAGGAATCCGAAGATGTACTTACCAGTCTCTGTACGTGCCGATGTAACGGGGTCGGTAGCCATGAACACGGCACCGAAGCAGAAACCGCCCAGCACGAGGTGTTCGTACCAAGGCATCTGTGCCATCGGAGTGTCGGGACCGATTGCATTGAACACCCATGCCATGAAGGCACCGCCTACGAATACGGAGAACATCGTTTTCCAGCTTGCAATGCCCGTCCACAACAGCAGAATGGCACCCAGAGCGATGGCGATAACGCTTGTCTCACCGATAGAACCCGGAATAAGGCCGGTCACCATGTCCCAGGAGAACTCCGGAACGGCGCCCGAGGTAGCGGCTGCACCCAACGGAGTAGCTACCGTCAGACCATCTACCGACTGTCCCAGACCGAAGATACTGTCGCCCGATACCCAAACGGCATCACCGGACATCTTCGTAGGATAGGCGAAGAATAAGAATGCACGGGTAATCAAAGCTACGTTGAACACGTTCATACCCGTACCACCGAATACTTCCTTAGCAAAAATTACAGAGAATGCAGTAGCCACCGCCAGAATCCACAACGGGCAGTCTACCGGAACAATCATCGGAATCAAGATACCGGAAACCAAGAAGCCTTCCTGAATCTCCTCCTTCTTCCACTGAGCCACTACGAACTCAATGCCGAGACCTACTACATAAGATACAATGATTTTTGGCAATACAGCCAGAAAACCGTAGATGAACATTTCCCAGAAGCCTCCGGCAGCACCGGTAGCGTGGAAATGCTGGTAACCTACGTTATACATACCGAACAGCAGCGCCGGTACTAACGCAATGACCACCATCGACATGATGCGTTTGCTGTCAATGGAGTCGTGAATATGCGTTCCCGATTTCGAAGTGGCATTGGGCACGAACAGGAATGTTTCGAAGCCATCAAACACCGAACGAAATGCGTGGAATTTGCCGCCTTCCTCAAAGTTCGGCTTTATCTTGTCGAGATAATTTCTTAACGCTTTCATTAATATATTTACGATTTTACGATTTACAATTTACGATTTGCCATACGCCCCGATTATGCCATTTCGGCACGAAGCATATCGAGCCCTGCACGTACGATGCGCTGCACTTCCACTTTGGAAGAACATACGAATTCGCAGAGAGCGAAGTCTTCGGGAGCTACTTCGTAGATGCCCAGAGCCTCCATACGGTCGATGTCACCTGCAATGATTGCTTTCACCAAGTATTCGGGGAAGATGTCCATCGGAAATACGCGGTCGTATTCGTTGGACATAATCATGTGACGTTCACCACCCTTGATACGGGCATCTATCACATATTCCTTCTTGCCCATCAACCAGCTGAAGTAAGAGCGGTTGACGCTGAACTGATTGAAACGCGGCATAATCCAACCCAACATTTCATGGATTTCATCTCCTTCGGGAATAACGGTCAGCTGGCTGTCGAAAGAGCCGAGGAAGCCGTTCGGAGAAACTTTCTTACCGGTCAGCACGTTGCCGCTGATGTAGCGGAGGTCTTTGTCGGTAGTCACGTTACCTTTGAAAACGTTCGTCAACAGAGCGCCGACTTTCAGCTTGCAATAAGCGGGTTTCAACACTTCGGAACCCGTTACAGCCACCGTACGGGTCATGTCCACACGACCGGTATTCATCAGACGTCCGATGAAGAGTACGGCTTCGGCACTGATGGTCCAGACCGTTTCACCCTTCACTACCGGAGAGATGTGGTTAATCTGTACACCTACGTTGCCTGCCGGATGTGGTCCATCGAAAGCTGTTACGGTAACGTTCTTTGCCTGCACAAGAGCAGCAGACTTTTGTTTTACACTAATACCCAGATACGTCTTTGCCATCTTTGACAAAGCGTCGAGTCCCGTCTGGAAGTTTGCTTCTTCTCCCTTCAGCGCGAATTCAAAATCGGGAGCCAGCGGATTGCTGTCGAAAGCCGAAATGAAGATAGCTTTCGGAGTTACCGTCGGATCAGCGATAACGTCGTACGGACGTTGGCGGATGAAAGCGAACATACCTGCTTGCAAAAGAGCTTCTTTTACTTGCTGGCCGCTCATCTTGGACGGGTCCATCTTGCCGAATTCCTCATAGTCTTGCTCAGTGGCAGCCTCTACGACGATGTTCAGCACCTTGCGGCGTGCACCACGCTCCACGCTTGTCACTACGCCGCTAACGGGCGAAACAAATTTCAATTCAGGATGATTCTTGTCGATAAACAAGGGTCCCCCGGCCATCACATATTCCTGCTCTTTGACCACCACTTTCGGAGTGATGCCTGTATAGTCATCGGGAACCAGCGAATAGAATCCCGGTTCCTTAACAGACACAAGTTCCTGGGCAGCAGCGCCTTTCAGGTTGATGTCAAGGCCTTTACGTAACTTAATTACATTTGCCATGCGTTTATTTAAAATAATGGTTTCATTAATTTGCCGCAAAAGTAGCAAAAAAGAACGTGAATAAAGAGTAAAAAAGAAAGGAATTACGGAGAAATTTCCGTAATCCCTTTCGTTAACGAACACGAGAACAAGGATTAGGGGTTAAGGATTAGGGATTAATACCCTGCGGAATCATAGTGCAGCCCACTAATCCTTAATCCCTAACCCCTAATCCTTATCATCACTTTTCTTCAGCGAACATCGGGTCCCATGCCGGCAGGCGGACGGGCTTTTGTTTAAACAGTTCCATCACTTTGGCGGGAACATACTTTGTCTCCACTACCAGACGGAACATGTATTCATTGAACCACTCGTCGGTCATGATGAGATGTCCCTGATAACCGGAAGCGGCTCCCCAACTGTTCTCTACCATCCACTTTACGGGCTTTCCGTCTTTGTTCAAGTCAACGGCCATCAAGGTCATGGCGTGGGAAGAGCCACTGGAGAAAGTCTGGATACGTTGCTTCTTGTCCATCCCGAAGGTGGTGCCCATCAGTGATTCGTAGTCATAGTTTTTCACATCGAGCAGACCGCGTTCGGAGTTCAGGAACTTGCCCACATCGCAAGAGAAGTACATCATGGTGCTGTCCTTCAAGGAGGCAATGGCCATCTCTTTGATGTCCTCTACGGGCAGGTTGACATAAGTCCAGTTCTTGCCGTCGTAACGGTGGCGGTCATAGTCTATTTCATAGCACTTGTAATACTCGCGACTGGGGTCGTTCATCAGCATTACGTAGTTGGTCAGCAGTTGTTTGTCTCCATATTTCTCAAGGAAAGACATGGGAGTGTGATGCTCTGTCTCCACAGGATTACCCTTGGCATCGTGGCGGACATAGTCGAACTCCGTGGGAGGTACACCGAGGTTCAGCACCAGCATGCGGTAGATGGTTCCGAGCATCGTAGTTTTCTCCTTCTCCAGAGCTTCGGGCTTGGCACCGGCGGCAGCCATGTCACGCAGTTGCAGACCATACTCTTTCAGCTTCAGAGAGATGAGGTTGGCCATGCGGGAGGTATTTTCACTGCTGTTTGTTTCGGGCATGGCATCTTTGGGAACAAGGCCGTATTTGGAAACAATGTCGGCCACACCAGTAAAGGTACCCCCATCGCTCAGCGGATGCTGGAAGAGCCATTCTACGGTCTTATCAGTCAGGGGACTCTTGGAGGTGTCGATGATGCCTTGCAAGAAGAGGTTTGCCTTCTCCAACTGGTCCCAGAAGAAGGGATAGACTTCGGAGAACTCGAAAGACTGGAAACCGTATTCGGCAAGGGTCTTGGCACGCATCACATTCAGCCCCGTAAACAGCCAGCAACGGCCAGACGACTTCTGGTCGGTGATGCCTTTGGATTCTACCTTGATGGAGAAGTGGGTATCCATGCCCTGCATATTCTCCTGGTTGAGTGCCAGTTTACGGATGTCATTATTGCCTATGGCATTGCGGAGCGCCTTGTCGGCAGCCGTGCCTTGATAACTTTGCTTGATTTGTCCAAGCATTTCGGGGCTGATACCCCCTTTTCCCTCTTGTGCCTGCACAGAGAACAGTGCGGCACTCAGAACAATTACAGATAAAAATCGTTTCTTCATTCAGATTATGTGTTTTTAGTTATTGATGTCTTGCTTCGTGAAGCAGACAAAAGTAATGTCTTTTTTGATAATTTTAGTGACATCTTTAGATTTATTATCTATTACAGTGAAAACTATTCGGGATAAAATAGTTTCCTTTGCACCCACATTTCGTACGACATGAAAAGATATATACTAAGCATTATCGCACTGGTGCTGTTCGCCACCACCTTTTATGCCCAGGAACAGACTGCGGCCGCCACAAACGACAACGTTCCTGCACTGACCAAAAAAGAACTACGCAAGCAAAAGGTAGCGCGTCGGAATCTGCATTACAATATTCTGGGCGGACCCAGCTACACCCCCGACTTCGGTGCCGTGCTGGGAGGAAGCGCCCTAATGACCTTCCGCATGAACCCCAGCGACACCACGCAGCTGCGCTCCGTAGTGCCCATGGCCATCGCTTTCATGTTCAACGGTGGCATCAATCTCTTCTCCAAACCGCAACTCTTCTTTAAGGGCGACCGTTTCCGTATCTTCGGAAAGTTCAGCTATAAAAATACGGAAGAAAACTTTTACGGCATCGGCTATAATACCAATAAAGATTATGTACGAAGCGACAGTACCAGCAAATACCGGTACAGCGGCGTGCAAATCAACCCCTGGTTCCTTTTCCGACTGGGCAACAGCAATATCTTTGCCGGACCTCAAATCGACATCAATTACGACCACTTGACGGAGCCCGGCAAGTTCTTGGTGGACGAACCCTCGTACAAAGAGGCAGGCGGTACGGCTAATGGCTATAACAACTTCAACTCCGGCCTCGGTTTCCTGCTGACATACGACAGCCGTGACGTCCCTGCCAACGCCTACCGTGGTATGTATCTGGATTTCCGCGGCATGATGTACGCCAAGTTCATCGGCAGCGACCAGACCTTCTACCGCCTAGAGATAGACTACCGCCAATACAAGTCACTGGGCAAGCGCAGGGTGCTCGCGTGGACGGCACAGACCAAGAACGTGTTCGGTGACGTCCCTCTGACGCAATATGCCCTCACCGGAACGCCTTTCGACCTGCGCGGCTACTACATGGGGCAATATCGCGACAAGTCCTCGCATGTGGTCATGGCAGAGTACAGACAGATGCTCAATACCGACCGCAGCACTTGGGTGAAGCGGATGCTCAACCACATAGGTTTTGTAGCCTGGACCGGCTGCGGCTTCATGGGCCCCACTCCCGGCAAGATAGAGGGTGTACTGCCCAACTATGGTGTAGGTCTACGCATTGAGGTACAGCCACGCATGAACGTCCGCCTGGATTTAGGCAAAAACACGGTAAACAACCAGATGTTGTTTTACTTCAATATGACAGAAGCGTTTTGAGTAACGCCCTGCCTACCTGCCCATCCCTTTCCTATGGAGAATGATGTTTGAAAGCCTTTAATCGCCTCTCACTCACAAGGTTATTCAAGCTCACCTCTATAGGAAGCTCACTTCCTTATAACATCGGAACACCTTGAGAAACAAACATTTTATTTTTCTTTTATTTTTCTTGCATCGGTAAAAGATTATCCATACTTTTGGCAATCACATTTCTTTTTATCAAAAAAGAAAGCAAACGAGCGGATACATGAAAGCCCTTGAAGTACTCTTCTGGATAAGTTTATTCATAGTGTTCTATACCTATATAGGTTATGGTATACTATTATATATCCTGGTCAAGATAAAAGAATGTTTCCGCAAGCCTACGCCCCGTCCGATGCCTGCCGACGATGCTTTGCCCCCATTGACGCTGTTTATCGCCGCCTACAACGAAGAAGATGTAGTGGACGAAAAGATGCGCAACTGCCTGGAGCTGGACTATCCCACCGACAAGCTACACATCCTCTGGGTGACCGACGGCAGCAACGACCATACCAACGAACGCCTCTCTCACTGGCCGCAAGCCACCGTCCTCCACCAACCCCAACGCCAAGGCAAGACAGCCGCCCTGAACCGCGGTATACATTTCGTAGAAACGCCCCTTGTCGTGTTCACCGATGCCAATACTCACCTCAACCGCGAAGCCCTGCGGGAGATAGTGCACGCCTTCACCGACCCTAAAGTGGGATGCGTGGCAGGCGAAAAACGTATCGCCGTGCAAAGCAAGGACAATGCTGCCTCGGGGGGAGAAGGACTATACTGGAAATACGAATCCACCCTCAAAGCGCTCGACGCACGCCTCTATTCGGCAGTAGGCGCAGCGGGTGAGTTGTTTGCCATGCGCCGCGAGCTGTTCGAGGAAATGCGGACAGACACGCTGCTCGACGACTTCATACTCTCCCTGCGCATCGTCATGCAGGGACACGCCATTGCCTATTGCGCCAATGCCTATGCCGTAGAAAGCGGCTCGGCAGACATGCGCGAGGAAGAAAAGCGCAAGGTGCGCATCGCTGCCGGCGGCTTGCAGTCCATCTGGCGGCTGCGTCCGCTGCTCAACCCGTTCCGTTACGGCACATTCTGTTTCCAATATATTTCCCACCGGGTGCTGCGCTGGTCGCTCACTCCTATCCTATTGTTTCTACTGCTTCCCCTCAACACAATTCTCATCTTTACGACAAGCACGCCATTACTGTATGCCGTCATCTGGCTGTTACAAACTCTTTTCTACCTCATGGGAAGTTGGGGGCATTACCTTTCAACGAAGCATATAAAAAACAAAATACTTTTCATCCCCTACTATTTCCTCTTCATGAACGTCAACGTCATACGAGGATTCAACTACCTGTGCAAACGCAAAGGCAATGCAAGCGGCGCATGGGAGAAGGCCAGAAGGGCATGAAACTAATACTATAAGAATGAAAAACATTTTGAAACAAGCTGAAAACGCCGAGAGACTGTTGAAGCTGACGTCAGATACCATGCTCCTTCTGAACCGGGACGGCATTTGCATGGACATCGCAGTGCACAATGTAAACCTTTGGTTCATGAAGGAAGAAAAGCTGCTGGGCAAGAATCTGTTCCAACTGATACCGCCGTCCACTTACTACCAAGTATATCCGGAGTTCAAGAAGGTACTGACGCAAAAGGTACGTTCAGTCCATAATTACGAAATGACACTGGGTCACACTACCTATTACTTTAAATGCATCATGTACCCGTACGACGGCATGGTCCTCTGCCAGTACCGCGACATCACAGAACGCAGCCAGCGCAAACTGGAACTCGAAAAGAAAAACCACGAGCTCAACGAAATACAAAAGGCCGCCCTCATCGGAAACTGGCAATACGATACCCAGACCCGCATATTCTGTTATGCAGGCCATACGGGCATCATGTGTTCGGAAGAGGTGCAGCACATCAATATGGACAATTATCTGGAACTCATCCTTCCTGAAGACCGGAAAAGCTTTACCGGCTGGATGAAAGAGAATCTGAAAGGCAAGATGGAAAACAGCGTGGACTACCGCATCTTCCTCCAAGGAAACATTTTCTATATCCGCCTCAAGGCGTTTGCCCGCGAACGGCAGAAAGACGGGAATGTCACTATAGAAGGATACATACAGAACATTACTGACATACAGAAACGGCGCAACGACATCAATCTGCTGACACATGCCATCAACAACTCCACCGAGGACATTTATTCGGCACACGAAGACGGCACGCTGATATTCTGCAACCGTTGCTTCAAGGAACGGCATGGCATCGGTAATGGCCAAGACATCACCCGGATGAAGATATACGACCTGCCCTCATACGGCAGGGATGAAACATCCTGGAAAGAGTTTGCCAACCGTGTCAAACGTGGAGAGACGAACCACGGATACATCGTCTACCATCCGCTGCCCAAGCGTCCGGAAGTACTCGCCATTGAAGGAAACGCTTATTGGGTGACAAGCGACAAAGGGGAAGGAACCATCTGGACATTCGGAAGAGACGTATCGACACGCATCCGGCATGAGCAGCAAATCAAACAGTTCAACCAAATTTTGGACAAAATCATCGAAAACCTCCCGGCAGGCATTGTTGTGAAGGACATCAACAACAACTTCAAGTACCTCTACCGCAACCGCGAATCGTATAACCGCGAAATCCCCATACAAGAGGCATTGGGAAAGGACGACTTCGATTTTTATCCTCTGGAGACTGCTCAGGAAAAGAGGGCGCAAGACATCGAAATAGCCAGAACCGGCAAAGAGATGCACTGGATTGCGGAAGAACGCGACGGAAACGGAAATCCCATCTATCTGGACAAACGGAAGATGAAGATTGAAAGCAACGACTTCTCCCCCATCCTGCTGAACATCGAATGGGACATCACGGAAATGGAACAGATGAAACGGGAACTGCTCGTAGCCAAGGAGAAAGCCGAGACTTCCGACCGGCTCAAATCCGCCTTTCTCGCCAACATGAGCCACGAGATACGCACACCGCTCAATGCCATTGTAGGCTTCTCGCGCATCATTGCCGAAAGCACCAACGAGGAAGAACGGCTAGGCTATTACGAAATAGTGGAATCGAACAATGAACGCCTGCTCCAGCTCATTAACGAAATCCTCGACTTATCAAAAATCGAATCGGGTATCGTGGAGTTCACCATCACGCCCGTACGTCTCCATCCACTCTGCAAGGAGATACACGACGCACATATTTTCCGTTGTCCCAAAGGAGTGGAGCTGATATACGAACCCTCTGACGAGAATATCGTGATTGACGGAGACAAGAACCGGATTTTCCAGGTCATTTCCAATCTGATAGGCAATGCCTTCAAGTTCACCACCGCCGGGCACATCAGTTACGGATATCACCAGGAAGGCAAGTATGTAGCATTCCACGTCACCGATACGGGTATGGGCATTGCACCGGATAAGGTGGACCGGGTATTCGAACGTTTCGTCAAGGTGAACAACTTTGCCCAAGGCACCGGATTGGGACTTTCCATCTGCAAGACTATCATCGAACGCCTGGGGGGTAACATATCCGTCACTTCGGAGGTGGGTAAAGGCACCACATTTACTTTTGTCCTCCCACTGGAAGCCGCCAGCAAAACAGAGGCGGAAAAGAAAGAAGAGAACAACCGGGAGGCGACAGCAGAGGCACACTCCACAAAGCAGAGGAGCAGAAATACAGCCCCCGGAGCTTCCCCGAAGAATGAAGAGGCCGGAGAACTCCCTACCCCTCCTTCCAAGACCCTCCTGATTGCCGAAGATACAGAAAGCAATTTTATCCTAATTAACGCCATTTTAGGCCGTCTCTATCGGCTGAAACATGCCAAAGACGGCATGGAAGCCGTAACTATGTTCGAAGAAGTCCACCCCGACCTCATCCTGATGGACATGAAAATGCCCAACCTTGACGGAATCGACGCCACACGCATCATCCGTGAACTGGCACCGGATATCCCCATCATCGCCCTTACAGCCTATGCCTACGAACACGACAAGCAAGCTGCCCTAGAAGCAGGTTGCAACGACTTCCTTACCAAACCCTTCACCCAAGAAGTGCTGAAGGAAACCATCAAGAAATGGCTGGACGATAAAGGATGACTGAAAAGACTGTAGGGTGATAACTACCGCATTATCACCCTACTACATTATCACTTTTCAGTGAAATTCCACTTTTTCAAGTTCTCATTTATGCAAAAATGTCACTCCGCTGGATATAGGCTATCACATCGCCTTTATTGACCACATCTCCTTGCTTGGCACAAACTTCCACCACACGTCCGGTAAATCCGGTCCATATCTTCTCGTATTCGCCCCACGGCGTAGAGAGGTAGCAGAACACCTCATCATGCTGGTACTTGCGTCCGATGAAAGGAGCAGAAGAAGGACCTTCGACGGAAACCTCCCAAAGCACTTGCCCTTTGGAAGGCGCGATTATCGGGTCTGCCTTGGCACGCTTCAGCTTCTTGATTTCCTCTTCCGAATATCCGCTCTTGGCCATGGCGGCATCCTTGGCACGCTGCAGGTCATCTTCAAAACGTTTTTTGGCAACGCCTGACTTATAATCGCGATACTGTCGGTCGTGCATGGCGAGTTCGAAGAGTTCCTCGTCATCGTCACCATACTCCCAACCGTTTTCGTCCATCTCTTTGCGATATGTATCCAAGGCATCCGGATAGTTCAACTGCGGGTCGGTATCCACAAACTCAAAGCCTTTGGACTTGGCAAGCTCCACAATCTCGGGTGCCAAAATACCGGGGAGACGTCCACTCTTGCCAAGAATCATATCCCAGGTGTGGTTGTCTATCATCGTCCAGCGCTCTTCTCCCTTCACCTGCTGCATAACGTTCATCAGTGCCACGTTCTTCACATACTGGCTGAAAGGAGTCACCAAAGGAGGATAGCCCAGCTTGGGCCATACATATTCCACTTCGTCGAAAAGCATCACAAGCAGGTCGTCCAAACTGAGTTCCGGCTCGTTCCTGCTTCGCAGTATCATGTTGATGCCGGAATGCACGCCTTTCAAATCGGCCATCATGGAGCCCATCATACCGCCTGGCAGGCCGCACTTCAACAAAAGTGAAGACATGTGCTTGTTGGTGGGGTCCATAAAGTAACCCAGGAAATCGTCAATGAATTCCTGCGTCATGGCACGCGCCTTCATGTAAGCCTTCATATTTATATCGGGTACTTGGAATCCTTTATCCTTCAGCATGGCCTGTACGGAAATAACGTCGGGATGGACTTTGCCCCACGACATGGGCTCCATCGCCACATCAATGATGTCGGCACCGTTCTCGCAGACTTCGAGAATGGAAGCCATGGAAAGTCCGGGACCACTATGCCCGTGATACTGTATCAGCACCTCGGGATGTTTCTCCTTGATAGCCTTCGTCAGCTCTCCCAGCATCCCCGGACGGCCGATACCTGCCATATCCTTCAGACAGATTTCGGGTGCCCCGGCTTCAATCAGCTGGTCGGCAATGCCGGCGTAGTACTCTACCGTATGGACGGGAGAATACGTGATGCAGAGCGTAGCCTGCGGTATCATGCCCGCTTCCAGAGCATATTTGATAGAAGGAATTATATTCCGCGTCTCGTTCAATCCGCAGAAGATACGGGTAATGTCCACACCCTGGGCATGCTTCACCTTGTACATCAGCCGGCGCACATCTGCCGGAACGGGATACATGCGCAGTGCATTTAGCCCGCGGTCGAGCATATGCGTCTGTATGCCTGCTTCCCTAAGAGGTGCGGTAAAGGCGCGTACAGCCTTGTTGGGATTTTCACCATACAGAAGGTTTACCTGCTCAAAAGCTCCTCCGTTTGTTTCAACGCGTGCAAAACAACCCATTTCAACTATCAACGGAGCAATACGTACCAACTGGTCTACCCGGGGTTGATACTTACCGGACGACTGCCACATGTCCCGGTAAACAAGACTGAATTTAATTTCCTTTTTCATCATAGTCAATAATAAGAGATTTTCCTTCGGTTAACTTAACATATACAAATATAAAGGATTATTCTGACATATAGTCAAGAATAACCCTTAAAAATTCATCAGAAGCAATATGTTATATATCATATTGCTACTATCAAATTATTATCAGATGAAATCTTTCAATTCATCCTGCAACTTCTGGCGCGTAAAGAAGATGCGGCTTTTCACCGTTCCGAGCGGAAGGCCGAGGCGTTCGGCAATCTCGCGGTACTTGAAACCGGACACATGCATGGAGAAAGGGACTTTATAGTCGCGTGGAAGGGCATTGACGATGCGATGCATTTCTTTCAGGTCGTAGGCACCCTCGGTACTGGCAAAACCAGAGTCCTGGGGCATGCTGAGGTGATACTGATTGTCCGTCTGGTCCACAAAAGTCTGTTCGCGAACTATTTTCCGGTAATTATTGATAAAGATGTTGCGCATAATGGTATACATCCAACCTCTGAAATTGGTGTCGGGTTCAAATTTGTCTTCGTTATCCAAAGCCTTGAGAGATGTCTCTTGCAACAAATCATTCGCTTCTTCCCGGTCGGCTGTCAACTTGTATGCAAAGCGAAGCAGTTCTTCTTGCACTGCAAGCAAATCTTTTCTAAAACTGTAAGTATTCATACTTTGCTCAATTTTTAAATAGTTAATAATGGTTTAGGTTTTACGATTGCAAGTATAAGGAAGATTTGAAGCCCCGGGGGACGGAATACGGTTTTTATTAGGGGTGAAAACTATCATTTGACAGTTTACCCCCCCTCTCTGATAGTTTACGGGTGATATTATATACTGAAAACTATCATTTTTCCGAAGATTTCGTAAATGTTACGTGATTTTTTTATAGCTTTGCCTACATATAGGAAAACACTTTTATTACATAAAAACACTTTATTTTATGAAATCATTTCAATTTAAGTCACTTCTTCTGCTGACTACCCTTATCATTTCCCTGCCCTCCTTCGGACAAGGACTGAAGGCGTTCAAGCTGAAGAACGGTCTTTCCGTATATATATGGGAAGATGAATCCAAATCGGACGTGTTCGGACTGGTAGGCGTACGTGCCGGTTCCATCAACGACCCCGAAGAGTACACGGGACTTGCACACTACCTGGAGCACGTCATGTTTAAAGGAACAGACAAGATAGGCGCGCTGAACTGGACGGAAGAAGAACCGATCTACAAGGAAATCATCGCCAAGTACGACCAGATGGCCGAAGAAGCCGACCCGGCAAAAAAAGAAGCCATCAGCAAGGAAATCAATGAGCTGACCGTCAAAGCTGGAAAATTGGGACTTCCCAACGAATACTCCAACCTGATGGAAAGCATGGGTGCCAAAGGGGTGAATGCAGGCACCTACTATGACTGGACCTTCTATCACAGCTCCTTCCCTGCCTATCAGATAAACAAATGGCTGGAAATCTCCTCACAACGTTTCCTGCATCCCGTATTCCGTTCCTTCCAGTCGGAGCTGGAAAACGTGTACGAAGAATATAACCGTTCACAAGATGACCAGGGACGTGCACAGAACCAGTTCGTGATGGAGAAAGCTTTTGAGGGACATCCTTACTCCCGTTCCATCATCGGCCTGCCCGAACATTTGAAGAATCCCCGCCTGAGCAAGCTGATTGAATTTTACGAACAATGGTATGTCCCCGAAAACATGGTACTGGTACTCGTAGGAAACATCAAAGCCCAACAAATCAGCGGACGCATCAATGCCGCCTTCGGACGTCTGGCTGCCAAGCCCGCACCCGAGCGCAAGGTCTACCAGAACCTCGAAATAAAGGGCCGCAAACAGTATTCGGCTAAAGTAGGATTCTACCCGCAAGTGGCAATGGTATTCAATGGAGTACCTGCCGGACATCCCGACGAAGACGCTCTGGACATCGCCCTGGCACTGCTGAACAACAACAGTCAGACCGGAACTATGGACAAGCTGGTACTGGACGGTGAACTGACCAGCGCCGGAGCCTACACCCGTACTTTCCGCGAACAAGGACGCGCCATCGTAGCGGCCATTCCCCTCTACGACGAAAACCAGCGCCGTTTCGAGTCTACCAAGAGCGCCGAAAAGAAAGCCTTGAAAGCCATCCAGCAAATCGCCAACGGAGAATTCGAGGACTGGAAAATTGATGCCATCAAAGCCGAGAAATGCCGCCAGTTCGACCTGGAAATGGAGTCGAACGAGGACAAGGCCATGATACTGATGAACGCCTTCTACAACGAGCAGGACTTGGGCGACATACTCAATTACAAGGACAAGATTATGGCCATCACCACTGACGACATCAAGCGAGTAGCCAAGAAATATCTGTCAGACAATTACCTGGCCCTATATATCGAAAAAGGAAAGCCTGACAAGAACGCCAAGATTGAGAAGCCGGGTTACAAACCCGTAGAACCTCCGATAGGAAAAGAATCGCTCTATGCAACACAATTCAAAAACCTGCCCATCGGACAGATGGAGGAGAAATTCGCAGACTACGGCGAAGTGCAAATCAAGCAACTGAACGACCGTTCAAAGATGTACTACACACCCAACAAGGAGAATAACGTATTCCAGTTGGTTGTACAATACGGAGCCGGTGAACGCGAATTCCCAAAACTTGGCTATGCCGCCCAGTTGATGAACAACGCAGGCATCATGGGGGCCTACGAACCGCAAGAGTTGAAAGAAGAACTCAGCAAGCTGAACGCAACCTGCCACGTGACAGCCGATGATGACAACCTCTACATCATCATGGAGGGCTACGAAGCCACCCTGCCGCAAGCCTGCCAGCTACTTTCACGCCAGATTTTGATGCCAAAACTGGACGAAAAGCAACTGGCACGTCTGAAAGGTTCGGCAATGGGTATGCGCCAGCAGCGCAAAGACAACGTCAGCATCCTGAACGAAGCACTGCGGCAGTACATGCTCTACGGAGAGAAATCAGACTACATCAAGGAACTGACCGACAAGGAGATTTACGAATTACAGATTTCAGAACTGACGGGCGACATCAACCGCGCCTCCAACTACGAGGCAAAGGTGTTCTTCACCGGAACACTCCCCTTCGACCAAGTATACGATATCCTGAGCAAGAACCTCCCATTGGTGGCCAACGAACGCCCGTCCAACTCCCCACAGGCAAAGGACATGATGCCGGTGACCGAAAACACCGTCTACTTCCTGCCTAACAACGATGCAGAACAAGCCCAAATCCACCTCTACATCCCGATGCAGAAGGCTGACAAAAAGGACGACGTGCTGCGTAGCGCATTCAACCAATACTTCGGTCTTGACTTCACCGGCATCGTTCTGAACGAAATCCGCGAAAAACGCTCCATGGCCTATACAGCCTACGCATTCGTCGGCACGCAAGGCATAGCCGGAAAAGCAAGTTATCTGCGCGGCTACATCGGTACCCAGAACGACAAGGCAAACGATGCATTGGACGTACTGATGGGTCTCGTCAACGACATGCCGAAAAATCCGGAACGTATCGACAACATCAAGAGCTACCTCCGCCAAGCCATGCTGACCAGTCACCCCAGCTTCCGCAACAAAGCCATGGAACTGGTAGACTTGGGCTACAGAGGCTACACAGACGACCCAGCAAAGGAAAACCTGCCGAAAGTAGATGCACTGACCTTTGACGACATCGTGAAATTCTACGAAGAGAACATCAAAGACAAACCTTACTGCATTTCCATCATGGGCAACCCAAAGAACATTGACCTGAAGCGACTGGAAAAATTCGGCAAGGTAGTGAAACTGAACGAACGCAAACTTTTCAACACGAAGGATGCATTGTTCTAACCTTGTTTTATCCCTTTAGCAATCCCATCCTCCTTCCCCCTTATCAGGGGAACGAGGAATATGAAAGATTCCCCGACATTTCGGTTCCAAATGCCGAGGAATCTTATTTTTAACACCTGAAGTTCTTTTGCACATTGCCCGGAATTTCACCGGAAAATCCCTGAGATTCTCAGACAGCAGATAACGGACTACCCTTCCTGCTCCTCTTCATTGCCCGAAAGGATAGGCAGGCAAATCCTATACTTCACCGCCAGTATGCGGGTAACGAACACCGTCACACCGCCCACAATCTGACACACGAAAGACTCCATCCCCAGAAGATGGCACATCCAGTAGAAGGTTCCTCCCACCACACAAGCCATCGCATAAATCTCCTTCCGGAATATCAGCGGAATTTCGTTAATGAATACGTCACGTATCACACCTCCCGCAGCCCCGGTGATGCTGCCCATAATGATGGCCACCCAGAAGGGATAGCCCAGCGCGATGCTCTTGCCCACGCCGACCACCGTGAACAGTGCCAGGCCGATACTGTCGAATATGAAGAACGTATTGTGCAGATGGATGAGATGTTTACCGAAGAGGATGACCCACAACAAGGCCAGTCCGGTACAAATCAAGTAAATGGGATCCGTCATCCAGCCCGGGGTGACGTCCAGCAACAGGTCGCGTATCGTACCGCCACCAATGGCCGTCACAAAACCCACCACATACGCTCCAAACCAGTCGAACCGCTTGGCCGAGGCCAGGCGTATGCCACTGATGGCAAAGGCAAATGTGCCAATGAAATCGAGTATCTGAACAAATGTTGGCATTATCACTTTGAGAATTAAAAATTATAAATTATAAATTAAACATTGAATAAGTGTGTATTTTCAACAGACACTCTGAAAATAATAGGCAAAGTAACAAATAATTTCCCTAAGAAAACGTATTTTTGTCGTATCATTTTTCACCAACTACGACAATGAGAATAACAATCGTATCGGGCGCACGCCCCAACTTCATGAAAATAGCCCCCATCTGCCGCGCCATCGACGCCGCCAGAGAGGCAGGAAAGAACATCTCCTACCGCATCGTCTACACCGGTCCGCAGGATGACACCAGCCTGGATGCCTCGCTCTTCTCCGACCTTTCCATGAGGAAACCGGATGCCTACCTCGGTGTCACCGGACACAACCATTCGCAGGTGGCAGCCTCCATCATGCTCGCCTTCGAGCGGGAGTTGGACGGGCATCCGGCACAAGTCGTACTGGTGGTAGATGACATGACCGCCACTATGAGCTGCTCCATCGTCGCCAAGAAGCGCGGACTGAAGGTGGCGCACGTCATAGCCGGCACACGCTCTTTCGACATGAACATGCCCCGCGAGGTGAACCGCACCATCGTGGACGCCATTTCCGACTATCTCTTCACCGCCGGCATGGTGGCCAACCGCAACCTCAACCAGGAGGGCATGATACCCGAATATATCCACTACGTGGGCAACATACTGATTGACACCATCCGTTTCAACCGCCACCGCCTGGTGCAGCCCATGTGGTTCTCCAGCCTCGGCCTGCGGAAAGGGAACTACCTGCTGCTCACCCTCAACCGCCGCGACCTGCTGGAGAAGAAAGCCGTACTGCACTCCCTGCTCCAGACCGTCATCGAGAAGGCCGGCGGCATGCCTATCGTCGCCCCGCTACACCCCTACGTGCAAAAGGCGGTGAAGTCGCTGGAAGTGAATGCTCCCAACCTGCACATCCTGCCTCCGCAGAGTTACCTGCACTTCGGATTCCTCATCAACCAGGCACGGGGCATCGTCACCGACTCGGGAAACATCGCCGAAGAAGCTACCTTCCTCGACGTCCCCTGCATCACCCTCAATACCTATGCCGAGCATCCCGAAACCTGGCGCATCGGTACCAACGAGCTGGTAGGCGAAAATTCCTTCGCTCTCTCCGCCTCGCTCGACAAGCTGCTGCACGGAGAATGGAAGCACACCACCCTGCCCGACCGCTGGGACGGACGAACGGCGGAACGCATCGTACAGACACTACTGAACGGCAACAATTCATAATCCTCCATAAATTCTATCCCAAGCTTGCAAACGTCTATCCCAAACCTACGGACGCTTATCCCAAGCTTGGGTCTTTCTATCCCAAGGCTTGGGATAGAACTTTCTCCATACGTTGTGCAACTTTATCCTTTATATCCGGCAACTTTTCTATAAGGATTCTGTACGTTTTTTATCTGTATCCGGCAAACAAGACATACGACTTTCACGTTCATTTAACCATATCTCCCGTTTCTTTAGTCTATATTTGCTTCTTGATTAACCTTAATTTGTTAACTTTGCGCCCGAATTATCTGTAACTTATGAAGCAAAGATATACAATTTACGCCCTTTTCCTGCTGTCACTGTTCGTCTCCATCAGCGCATCCGCCCAGATAAAGGGTGTCATCACAGACTCCCTCACGAACGAACCGCTGATGTACATCACCGTACAGTATGAAGGGAAAGGTGTAGGCGGCATCTCCAACGCAAACGGTGAATACCAGGTGGAAACCCGCAAAGGCTGGGATGAGCTGACATTCTCCGCTGTAGGTTATATCACCAAGAAAGTGAAACTGAATCCCGGTACCCGGGTGCTGAACGTCAAGTTGCAACCGGACGACATCATGCTCTCCGAGGTCGTCGTGAAGCCCAAGAAGGAGAAATATTCCCGCAAGAACAACCCCGCCGTGGAGTTTATGAAGAAGGTCATCGAGAACAAGAAGGCCCTGAAACTGGAAGAGAACGACTACTATCAGTATCAGAAATATGAAAAGATGAAGATGTCGCTCAACGATGTCACCCCCGACAAAATGGAGAAAGGTATTTACAAGAAATTCTCCTTCTTCAAAGACCAGGTGGAGGTATCGCCCAAGACCAACAAGATGATTCTACCCATCTCCATCAAGGAGACGGCGAGCAAGACCATTTTCCGTAAAAGCCCCAAGAGCGAAAAGACCATCATCGAAGGCATGAACTCCACTGGTATCGAAGAGTTCTTCAACACCGGAGACATGCTGGGGACCATCCTTACGGACGTATTCTCCGACATCAACATCTACGACGACGACATCCGCCTGCTGCAACGCCGCTTCGTCAGCCCCATCGGCCGCGGAGCCATCAGCTTCTACAAATACTACTTGATGGACACGCTCATGGTGGATAGGCAGGAGTGCGTGCACCTCACCTTCGTTCCCCAGAACCCGCAGGACTTCGGTTTCACGGGGCACCTCTACGTGGTGAAGGACTCCACCTATGCCGTGAAGAAATGTACCATGAACCTGCCCAAGAAGACGGGTGTCAACTTCGTGGAAAACCTCGACATCGTGCAGCAGTTCGAACAACTGCCCGACGGAAACTGGGTGCTGACCGATGACGACATGACCGTGGAACTGCACTTTGTGAAAGGCATCCAAGGCCTGGAAGTACAGCGGACCACCAAGTACAGCGACTATCAGTTCACAGAGATAGAACCCCGCCTCTTCCGCCTGAAAGGAAATGTCATCAAGGAGGCGAACATGCTTGCCAAGAGCGACGAGTATTGGGCGAAAGTGCGCCAAGTGCCTCTCACCAAGAAGGAGAGCACGATGGACGTATTCATGAACCGTATCGAACAGATTCCCGGCTTCAAGTACGTCATCTTCGGAGCGAAAGCCTTGATTGAGAACTTCGTGGAAACGGGCAGCAAGAAACATCCCAGTAAGTTCGACTTCGGTCCTATCAATACAATGATAACCAGCAACTACGTCAACGGCACCCGTTTCCGTCTGAGCGGTATGACAACCGGTAACCTCGACCCGCATTGGAGCCTGAGCGGTTACGGCGCCTACGGAACCAAGGACAAGAAATGGTTCTACTCCGGGCAGGTGGCCTACTCCTTCAACAAACGCGAATACGTATTGTGGGAGTTCCCGAAGCACTACATCGCCTTCAAGTACACCTACGACGTGATGTCTCCCATGGACAAGTACCTCGCCACGGACAAGGACAACTTATTTGTCGGCTGGAAATGGACCACGGTAGACCAGATGTCCTACATGCGCGATGCCACGCTGACCTACGAGCTGGAAACCAATACCGGCTTCTCCGTACAGGCCATGGCACGCCACCGCAACGACCAGCCTGCGGGGCAACTGCAATACTGGAAGAACAACGGAGAAACACCCGGACAGTGGGATGAAAAGAATACGCTGGTGCACGACATCACCACTACCGAGCTGGGTGTGACCCTGCGTTACGCTCCCGGCGAAACCTTCGTCAACACCAAACAGCGCCGCGTGCCCGTATCGTTGGATGCGCCCACCTTCACCCTCTCCCACACCGCCGGATTCAAGGGCGTGCTGGGTGGAGAGTACAACTTCAACCTGACGGAAGCCAGCATCCGGAAGCGCTTCTGGCTCGGCTCGTGGGGCAAGCTGGACGTAACGGCACGTGCCGGTGCGCAATGGAACACCGTTCCCTTCCCCCTGCTGAACCTACCGATGGCAAACCTCTCGTACATCACGCAGAACAACGAGTCCTTCAACCTCATCAACAACATGGAGTTCCTGAACGACCGTTACGCCTCCCTCAACCTAAGCTACGACATGAACGGAAAACTCTTCAACCGCATCCCGCTCATCAAGAAGCTGAAGTGGCGCGAGATGTTCCGCATCCGTGGTCTGTGGGGCACGCTGACGGACAAGAACAACCCATACAAGAGCAACAATCCCGACTTGTTCCTCTTCCCCATGCGCGACGGTGTACCCACCAGCCACGTCATGGGCAAGACTCCCTATGTGGAAGCCAGTGTAGGTATCTACAATATCTTCAAGCTGCTCCACATAGAATATGTACGCCGACTGACCTATACGGATATACCGGGAGTGAAGAAGGGCGGTATACGCTTCATGATATTAATGATTTTTTAAGAGTTACATACTATGCAACCATTAGCAGAACGGCTTAGACCAAGAACATTAGATGAATATATCGGTCAGAAACATTTAGTGGGACCGGGTGCAGTGCTGCGTAAGATGATTGATGCAGGACGTATCTCTTCGTTTATCTTATGGGGCCCTCCGGGAGTGGGAAAGACAACCCTGGCACAGATTATCGCCAACAAGCTGGAAACCCCTTTCTATACACTTAGTGCCGTGACCAGCGGTGTGAAGGATGTACGCGACGTGATAGAGCGTGCCAAGAGCAACCGCTTCTTCTCGCAAGCCAGTCCCATCCTCTTCATCGACGAGATACACCGTTTCAGCAAGTCGCAGCAAGACTCGCTGCTGGGAGCCGTGGAGCAAGGCACCGTGACGCTGATAGGCGCCACCACGGAGAACCCTTCGTTCGAGGTCATCCGCCCGCTACTATCCCGCTGCCAGCTCTATACCCTGAAGTCACTGGAGAAGGACGACCTGCTGGAACTGCTGCAACGCGCCATCACCACGGACACCGTGCTGAAGGAACGGAAAATAGAACTGAAAGAAACCACTGCCATGCTCCGCTTCAGCGGAGGAGACGCCCGCAAGCTGCTCAACATCCTCGAACTGGTGATAGATTCCGAAGCCACCGACCCTGTCCTCATCACGGATGACATGGTGACCGAACGCCTTCAACAGAACCCTCTTGCCTACGACAAGGACGGCGAGATGCACTACGACATCATCTCCGCTTTCATCAAATCCATTCGCGGCAGCGACCCGGATGGCGCCATCTACTGGCTGGCACGCATGGTAGAAGGCGGTGAGGACCCTGCCTTCATAGCTCGCCGCCTCGTCATCTCCGCTTCCGAAGACATCGGACTGGCCAACCCCAACGCGCTGCTACTTGCCAACGCCTGCTTCGACACGTTGATGAAAGTGGGATGGCCCGAAGGACGTATCCCCCTGGCAGAAGCCACCATATACCTTGCCACCAGCCCCAAGAGTAATTCAGCCTATATGGCCATCAACAATGCCCTGGAACTGGTACGCGAAACGGGCAACCTCCCCGTCCCCCTGCACCTGCGCAATGCGCCCACCAAGCTGATGAAGCAGTTGGGCTACGGCGAGAAGTACAAGTACGCCCACGACTACCCCGGCAACTTCGTCAAGCAGCAATTCCTGCCCGACGAATTGAAAGACCGCCGTATCTGGGAGCCACAACTCAACCCTGCCGAGCAGAAGCACAAGGAACGGATGCAGCAACTCTGGGGAGAGGAAAAGAAATGGTAAACTATCAATTAAAATTAAAAATTAAAAGTTAGAGATTAAAAGTCGGATACAGAAAATCCCCACAACAAATAACTTATAACTCATAACTCCATGAATATAGTAGTATTAGACGGCTATGCCGCCAACCCCGGTGACCTTTGCTGGGACGAATTGCAAGCCTTGGGCGAGTGCACCATCTACGACCGCACCGCCCCTGCGGAAGTATTGGAACGCGCCGCTGGTGCAGAAATCCTGCTGACCAACAAAACCGTGCTCACCGCCGAGCACATGGCGGCACTGCCCGAACTGAAATACATCGGTGTGCTGGCTACCGGATACAACATCGTAGACACCGCCGCTGCCAAAGAACGCGGCATCATTGTCACCAATATTCCCGCCTACAGCACCGACTCCGTTGCCCAGATGGTCTTTGCCCATATTCTGAACATCACCCAGCAAGTGCAACACCACTCTGAAGAGGTGCACCGGGGCCGCTGGACAGCAAGCAAGGACTTCTGCTTCTGGGACACGCCTCTCATCGAACTGCGCGAAAAGAAGCTTGGAATCGTAGGCCTGGGCCACACCGGCTTCACCACCGCCCGCATCGCCATCGGCTTCGGTATGAAGGTATGTGCCTACACCTCCAAGACCAACTTCCAGCTTCCTCCCGAAATCCGCAAGATGGAGCTGGACGAGTTGTTCCGCGAATGTGACATCATCAGTCTGCACTGTCCCCTCACCGACTCCACCCGCGAGATGGTGAATGCAGAACGGCTTCGGTTGATGAAGCCCACCGCCATTCTCATCAATACCGGACGCGGCCCGCTCATCAACGAACAAGACCTTGCCGACGCACTTAACAACGGTACCATCTATGCCGCCGGCGTAGACGTACTCTCGCAAGAACCTCCCCGTGCCGACAATCCGTTGCTCTCCGCCCGCAACTGCTACATCACTCCGCACATTGCCTGGGCAAGCACCGCCGCGCGCGAACGCCTCATGCAGATTATGCTCGAGAACATCAAGGCCTACCAAGACGGCAAGCCGGTGAACGTAGTGAATAAATAAGCAAACAACATGGGAAAGTCCGCCGTAAAAGGTCTGTTCTACATCTGTCTGATAGCAGCGACATTCGTCTTGGCCACCATCACCATAATGGCAGCCTTCTCAGGAAATGTAGCTCCGGTCGATTCCGTCATCATGCCATTACTGGGGCTGGCAGTGCCCGTACTCCTGATTGTCAATCTGATAACGGCACTCTGCTGGGCATTGGCCCGTAAGCGCTGGGCACTGGTTCCGCTGGTGGCATTCTTCTGCAACTGGGGATATCTGACGTCTGTCTTCCAGCTCCACCTGCCGAAAGACAAGACCCCGGCAGGCAAGTATCTGAAGATAGCCACCTACAACATACACAACTTTGGAGGTGAGATTACCGGTTATTCCTGCAAGGAGATAGCCCGGTACATGCAGCAGGAGGGCGTGGATGTGCTGTGCTTCCAGGAGTTCGGAGACAACAGTGACTTCCCCACAGACAGCATACGGCGCGTACTCTCGCATTGGTCACACGCGCTCATCCCTTCTGAAGACTCCGTCAAGGGCGTACTGCCTATCGCCGTATTCAGCCGCTATCCATTGGCGAACCACCGTTTCATCACTTACCAGCACAGCTCCAACTGTAGCATGATGTGCGATGTAGTGATGGGTACGGATA